>Ga0136633_1001401_pt1 | contig 17797 bp, 13 predicted proteins | sample AntDrymeUQ832206_2_FD_105494 | JGI IMG/M metagenome (GOLD analysis project Ga0136633, IMG submission 105494) | Polar desert sand microbial communities from Dry Valleys, Antarctica - metaG UQ83 (22.06) | ecosystem: Environmental > Terrestrial > Soil > Desert | place: Antarctica: Dry Valley...
CCCGGGGAGACAGCATGCAGAGAAGTCAAGCAGCTTGGGGCGGGGTCATTGCGATCGCGCTGGCGGCAACGAGTGTGGCCGCACACGGACAGACCACCGAGCGCGTGAGCATCGCAGCCACGGGATCGCAGGCCATTGGTGGTCGGTATCAGCCACGACCGACCGTGAGCGGCGACGGGTCGACCGTCGCGTTTGAGAGCCCCATCGCCACGCTGGTCTCCGGTGACACAAACGTCATGGTCGACGTCTTCGTGGCAGCCGGCGGTGTCATCACCCGTGTACCCGGCATGGGGGGCGCCCAGCCCACGTGCCCATCCCAGCGCGCCTCGCTGTCGTCGACCGGCCAGTTCATGGCCTTTGACTCCTGCGCCAGCAACCTGGTCGCCGGTGACACCAACAACCACAGCGACGTGTTCGTCTACGACCGCATCGCGGCCACGGTCACGCGGGTGTCGGTCAGCACGGCCGGAGTGGAAGGCAACGGCGCGAGTTTCTCGAGCGCCATCAGCCCGAACGGTCGCTACGTCGCGTTCCTGAGCCAGTCGACCAACCTGGACGGTTCTGTCGGCAACGGCACGTACGTGGTCTTGCGCGACCTGCTCAACAGCACCACCGTGATTGCATCGCGTGCCACTGGCCTGGCAGGCACCCTCGCCAACTCGGACGTCCGCCCCAGCGTCGCTGATGACGGCACTGTGGCCTTCGTGTCCGGCTCGTCCAATCTGGTGGCCGGCGACACCAACGGCGACCCCGACGTCTTCCTGCGTCGCGGTGCGGGGACGGCCACGCCGACGACCGTGCGCGTCAGCCTCTCGGCAACCGGTGCGCAACTCGGCCTGGCGTCGACGCGGCCGTCGATCAGCGCCAACGCGCAGCGCGTGACCTTCGAGACGGCCGCCGTCGCCGTCCCGGCTGACGGCAACGGCCTCACCGATATCTACGTGCGCGACATCGCCAATTCAACGACGACCCTGGTATCGCGCACGCCATCGGGCTCGAGCGCCAATGGCAACAGCGTCGATGCCTCGATCAGCCCGAGCGGCGAGTACGTGTCGTTCACGTCGCAAGCGTCCAATTTCGACGGCGTCCTGGATTCCCTGTACGACGTCTTCCGCGCGACGCTCACACCGGCGGGTGCGGTGGCCGTGTCGACAGTGGCGCGAGTGAGCGTGAGCACGGCGGCGGCGACCGGTGAGTCCGGCTCGTCCGACGTGGCCGACACCGGCCGTGTCGTCTTTGCTTCCGACGAGCCGCGGCTCTCGGCCAACGACCTCAACGGCGACACCGACGTTTTCTCGACCGATGGCACCACCATCACGCGTGTCACCGTCACCGCGCCCGGCCTGATGGACGCGTACTCGGGCGCCTCGTTCCGGCCCGCGCCCAGCTACGACGGGACCATCGTCGCGTTCCTCTCGTCGGCGACCAACCTGGTGTCTGGCGACACCAACTCGCGCATCGACGTGTTCGTGCGCAATCGCACCACCGCCAGCACCGAGCGTCTGCCCATCCTGGCTGGCTACGAGATCTTCGACGCCGACTGGGTCACGATCAGCCACGATGGCCGCTTTGTCGCGTACAGTCGCGGCGCCGCGTTCCTCTACGATCGATTCAATGGCACGACCACGCTCATCAGCGTCCCGTTCCCGGGCGGCACGGTCGCGGCGGGGGCTCAGCCGCGCATCAGTGCAAGTGGCCGATTCGTCGCCTACACCACCAGTGCGGCCTTCGACGCTGCCGATACCAACGGGTTGACCGACGTCTATCGCTTCGATCGGTTGACCGGCGTGAACGTACTCGCGAGCCGCGGCGCCACTGCCGGCAACGCCAGCTCCAACACGGCGGCCATCTCCGGCGACGGCAGCATCGTCGGCTTCATCACGGCCGCCAGCAACCTCGGCGTCCTCGACACCAACGGCCGGGCCGACGTCTATGTGCGCAACATGAACACGGGCGTGGTCACGCGCTTGAGCACCAACCTCGATGCGATGCCCAACACTGTCGAGGCGCGCGACGTGTTTGTCAACCCCGATGGCAAGTTCGTGTCGTTCCTGCTGTCCAGCAACATCCTCACGAGCGAGGCGACCGCCTCGTCCAACGTCTACGTGGCGGCCAGCGACGGTCTCACTGCGCCGCGCGGGCCGCTGAACGGCACCACTGAGGGCGCCGTCGCCACGACCGGCTCGTACGACCCGACGCTGAGCCTGTTCGGACGCTTCCTGGCGTACCGGTCGTACTCGAGCGACCTCGTGGCTGGCGACACCAACAACGCTGCCGACGTGTTCGCGCGCCAGATCCTCGGTCCACCCGCGTCAGGGTCGAGCCCGCCGGCCTTTGGCCCCATCCAGCGGATCAGCGTCAATGAATCGGGCGGAGAGGCCACTGGCGGCAGCGGCCTGGACACCGAGAACCCCGAGATCATCGGCACCGCCAAGGCGGTGGTCTATCAGTCGGGTCTCAACAATCTGGTCGTCAGCGACACCAACTTCATCGTCGACGCATTCATCCGCGCCGGCGTCTTCGGCAATGGTGAGTGCGAGTTCATCGAAGCCACCATTCCCGGCTACACCGCGTACCTCGCCCTGTACGGGCTGGACCCGTGCACCAACGCGGGTTCGCCGTTTGCCGACCCGGACGGCGATGGGCAGACCAATCAGGAGGAGTTCACCAACCCTGGTGGCTCGACCAACCCGGTGCTCGGCGCATTCACTCGCTACTTCGCGGAAGGCGCCACCAAGACGGCAGGTCTCGACTTCGATACGCGCCTGGCCATCGCCAACCCGAACAACGCCGTCGTCACCGGTGAGATCTCCTACCAGTTGCCGTCCGGCATTGCCGTGCCGGTGACGCCATTCACGCTGCAGCCGTACGAACGTGCCACCGTGTTGCTCGACCAGCAGCCCGGCGTCGCGGAGAACGGTCCCGCCGCGTCGTACGAGTTCTCGACCACTGTGCGGGCGAGCGCCCCGATTGGCGTCGATCGGACCATGACCTGGGACAAGCGGGTCTATGCCGGTCACGCTGAGACCGGCGTGGTCAGCCCTTCGCGGAAGTGGTACTTCGCCGAGGGCGCTACCATCGGCGGCTTCAACCTCTTCTACCTGTTGCAGAATCCGTCGGCCGCGCCCGTCACGGTGCAGGCGCGTTACCTCCTCGGCACGGGGGCGGTCTTCACCAAGTCGTACGAGTTGGCGCCGAACAGCCGCTTCAACATCTGGGCCAACGTCGAGCAGATTGGCGGCGCGAAGCCGCTGGCGGCCGCCGAGCTGTCAGCCGAATTCACGGTCACGGCGGGCGCCAACATCATTGCCGAGCGCGCCATGTACCTGGGTTCGAACCCGCTGTTCAAGGCAGGTCACGAAAGCGCGGGCGTGACCGAGCCGGCCACCGAGTGGTTCCTCGCGGAAGGCAACGCCGGTGACTTCTTCGACTTCTTCGTGCTGATCGGCAACACGACCGGCAGCACCGCGCTGGTGCAGGCCGATTTCATCGTCGGCAACACCGGGGTCGTCTACACCAAGCAATACGACGTGCGGCCGAACTCGCGCTTCAACATCTGGGTGGACGAGGAAGAGATCACACCGGGCAATCGACCATTCCGTACCGGCAACACCGACATCTCGGTGCGGATCCGGTCAATCAACGGCGTGCCGCTGATCGTCGAGCGGGCGATGTGGTGGCCCGGGAGCTCGAGCACCTGGTACGAGGCGCACAACTCGCCAGGGTCGACACGCACCGCACGAAGCTGGGTGCTGGCCGAGGGTGAGAATGGCGGGGCGATCGGCTGGAACACGTACATCCTGGTGGCCAACACCGGCACCACCGCTGGCACGATCAGCGTGCGCCTGCTGATGCCGGGCGGACAGCCTGGCGCGGTGCTGACAGGACTGCCGATCGCGGCGCAGTCGCGGACCACCTACGACCTGCGTCAGTTGCTGGAGACGGCAGGGCTGCCGATCAACACCCAGGCGGGCGTGCTCATCGAATCCGAGGCGGTCAGCCTACCCCTCGTCGTCGAGCGGGCGATGTATCGCAACGTCGGGGGCATCACGTTCCAGGTCGGGACCAACGCACTCGGCAACCCGCTGCCGTGAACGAGCGGGGCAGGCCGGCCGCGGCAGACGACACGCTCGGCACGCGTGCCGCTGCCGCACCTGCCTGGCGGTTCCTCCTCGGAGGGTTGGTGGCGGCGGCGATTGCCGCGGCCACCAACCTGGCGTGGCGCGACGCCTTTCCCGGCCTGACCGGTTACGCGGTGCCGGCGATCATCGACCAGGCCTCGGTCATCGCCGTCTCGGTCCTGTCAGTGCTGTTGGCAGCCGGGGTCTATCTGCTGTTGTCGCGGGCCTTCATCATTGCCACGCCGCTCTACGTCGGGGGCTGCATCCTGACCGCCGCGGTGACCTGCGTGGCGGCGTTCCCGCCCGTCCTGCCAGACGGCATGCCGGTGCCCGACGGCTTCCCGCTGCTGACCGTGCCGATGCACATGGCCGCTGGCCTGGTGGCGGCGCTGGTGGTCCCTCTCGTCGCGCTGTACCGGATCGCCCGCCCGCGCTGATCGCTGCAGGTCGCCGCGCGGGTCGCGGCCTTGCCGCAAATCGACCCGGTCAGTACTCGTCGAACATGCGCTGAAGTTGATCCGGCTGGCTCGGGCGCGTCAGCGCGAGCATCAGCAACACGCGTGCCTTGACCGCCGAAAGGTCGCCGCCGGCCACCCGTCGCGTCGGCGCCACGTGCGGCGCCTGGCCGACTCCCGCAATCCGGCCGCTGCCGGCGCGCGTGGTGGCGACCACCGGCACGCCCCTCTCGCGGGCGTAGTCGAGCCCCTGCTGCTGCGTACCTGACGTGGCGCCAGCTCCGGCCGTGGCGATCACCACCCCGCGGGCGCCGAGGTCGACGGCCGCCTTGATCAGATCGCCGGCCGCGCCCTGGTACGTGAGGAAGATGTCGACCCGGGGCAGGCTGTCGACCGTCGCGACGTCGAACTCCGACGCCGAGGTATGCCGCCCCTCCGCGGTGCGCCGAAAGACGACGCGGTCGGCATCGACCACCCCTAGCGGCCCGAACCCGCGCGAGGCAAACGTCTGCAGCCGCAGCGAGTCGGTCTTGGTCACGTCTCGCGCGCCGTTGATCTCGTCGTTGAGCACGACCAGGACGCCGCGCCCGGCCGCAGCCGGGTCGCCCGCCACGCGCACCGACGCCAGCAGGTTGGCCGGACCTTCGTACCCGACCTCGTTCGGATTGCGCATCGACCCCGTGACGACGACCGGCCGCTGGTCGCGAACGGTGAGGTGGAGGAAGTAGGCCAGTTCCTCGAGCGTGTCGGTGCCGCTGGTGACCACGATGCCGGAAAGCGACGCATCCTCGCGGTACAGGGTGTTCAGGCGCCGCGCCAGGGCGAGCCACTGGTCCAGTGTGAGCTCCGAGCTCGCCAGGTTGGCAAACTGCTCGGTCTCGACGGTTGCCGTGGCGGCCATGCCGGGCACCGAGGCGATGATCTCGTCGGCGGTGAGGCGTCGGCCGCGACGGTTGCTGATGGTCCCACCCGTGGCCACGAGCCGCACGCGCGGCAACCCGATGCCGGGGGAGACCGTTGCCGGGGCGGTCGCCGTCGGGGCGGTCGCCGCCGGCCCGATTGCTCCCTGCCGCGCCAGGGCCGGCGCTGCGACCACGGCAAGGCCCAGCACGAGGGAAAGCGACGTCTTACGCATGAGCCTCGCTCGGGCGAGACAGGCGGCCCAGCCAGTCGGCCAGCCGCTGCGCCGCCGCGTCGGCGGTGGCGTCATAGAACGGCATCAGTGCCGTTGGGGCGCCTTGCGCCGTCACGACATGCGCGCGCCACCGGTCACGCTGCACTTGCGACAGCTCGATGTGATACAGCCGACCATTGATGTGTTGCTCGATTCTTTGCACGCGTGGCCCACGAGACTGGTGAGGTGGAGTTCTGGAGGGCGCCCGGAAAATCCCGAAGCGACGGTCATTGTAGAGAACTGTCAGACCCGCGCAAGCGAAGAGCTCCGCGAAAGACTGTGCACACCCCCCGGCGCCCCCATGAATCGTCGTCGATGCGCGCGTTTGCCGACGCCTGTTCCCTGGCGTGCACACGATATTCACCGCCGTTCCGCAGGTTTTGCACAGGCGCGTTTCGATGCCAACAGGGGCCGCCGGCGTGCGGTGGCCCTGCCAGGCTCGCGCGAGTCCGCGGCGCTCGACACGAGCGGGAGAAGCGGACATGATCCGGAGATTGTGCCGTCACGCCGACCAGGGGAATCGGCCATCGTGGGAGTCTGTCTCCTCTGCACGATGGCAATGGCGTTTGCTGCCCAGGCAGCGCCGCGCCAGTCTGGACCGGCCGGCGTGTCCGAGGCTGACGCCTCGACGCAACCCTGGTTCCGCCTCTTCCTGAACGACGGCCAGGTGCTGAGCCTGGTGGGCGACTTCACCCGGCTCGACCAGGTCGTGATGGTGCAGGTGCCGGTGGCTGCGCCGAGCGAGGCTGGCATCGCCGCGTCGCGGACGGTGAGTATCCCGGCCGCCGCGGTCGACTGGGTGCGGACCGACGCCTACCGGGAAGCGCTGCGCCGTGCGCAGCTGGAGCGGTCCAGCGGCGAGCGTGCCTACGCCGCGTTCACCGAGGAGGTGGCCGCGACCGTGCGCGATGTGGCCCTCCTGCCTGACCCGCTCCAACGCATCCAGCGCCTCGAGGCGGCCCGCGTCGCGCTGGCGCAATGGCCCGCGACCCATCATGGCTACCGTGCCGATGAGGTCGCGCAGACGCTGTCGGTCGTGGACGACCTCCTGAACGGGATGCGAGCGGCGGCCGGCCAGCAGACGTTCGCGCTTGCGCTGACCAGCAGCGCCAGCCCTCCCCTGACCACACCGCCCGCACTGCTGCCCCCGCCGACCCTGCAGGAGGTCGTCACCCAGGCCCTGCAGTTGGTACCGCACCTCGGCGATGCCGCCGAACGCACCCTGTTGCTGCAATCAGCAGAGGCGATGCTGCGGTCCGCGCCAGAGTCGGATCGGCGGTGGGCCCGCGCGACCCTCGGCCAGGTGCGCCGTCAGATCAAGGCCGAGCACGGCGTGACACGACGGTATGAACGCCTGCGCTCCTGGATGCTCGACACCTCGGCACGCCTGCTGGCCATGGCCGACGTGCGTGGCCTGATGCGGGTGCGGCAGCAAGTCGTCGAGCGCGACACGAAGCTGGACGGGAAGAGACCGGATGAGGTCGCCTCCCTGTTGGCGACGCTCGACATGCGCCTCGAGCGTGCCAGGCGGCATCGGCTGCTCCTCGAGCGCTGGAACGGTCGGCAGCCAGCGGTCCGGGCCTATGCCGCAGTCGTATCGCCGCATCTGGCGGTGGCCGCCGCGCTGCCGAGGGCCCTCGAAGAGGTCAAGGCCCTCAGCGGGCCAGACGCAGGCATGCTGGCGAGGGCTGACGCGCAATTGGCCGCGGCCGACGACGACGCGCGCCGCGCCGAGGTGCCCGACGATGCGCGGCGGTCGCACCAGATGTGGCTGTCGGCCCAACAGCTCGCGCGCCGTGCTCTCCAGACGAGACGCGCCGCGGTCCGTAGCGGCGACCTCCAACAGGCCTGGGAAGCGTCGGCAGCGGCGGCCGGCGCGCTGATGCTGCTTCAGCAGCTGCGCGTCGACGTGCCCGGACTGCTGCGGCCGCCGGCGCTGCCGGCCAGCGGCGCGCCTTGACCGTGCTACCCGCCATCCGACTGATCCAGGCTGACGACCTCGACGCCTGGCAGCGCGTGCTGCTCGCCCTGTGTCTGCCGGCCGAGGGCAGGCTCTCTATCGAGCCGCCTGTCGTCGTCGTGCCCAGCCGTGCCGCCGCCGAGCAGTGGCGACGCACACTCGAACAGCGCCTCCTGGTCGAGCGTTGGACGGCTCCGATCGCGCTGCAGGACGCGCTCGAGCATCCCGTGTCGGCCGGACCGCACGACGCCCTGGCGGTGCCGCACCTCCTGACACGCGAGCAGTTGTACGACACCTGGCACGGCCGCGCGCGCATGGAGACCCCGCGCTTGCCGCTGCTCACCAGGGAGGTCCTGATGGGCGCGAGCGCCCGGCACGCGGCCGGCGTGCATCGTCCGCCGTTTCTGCTGCGGCCCGGGCTGGTCGCGGCAATGCTCCGCTTCCACGATCAGATCGAGCGCCTCGGGCACGAGCCGGCGACCTGGTTGCAGGACGCGGCGGCGCGGCTCGACGACGAAGCCGCCACGGACCGCGGCGCGGCGCGGCTGCTGCTCCAGACGCGCTTCCTGCAGGAGGCCGGCCGGGCCTACGCGAGCCGGGTGGCGGCAGCCGACGGCGTCGACGAGCGCGGCCTCCGCCAGGCGCTGCGCCGGTCGACCCGGCCGTGGTGTCCACCACATGTGATTCTCAGCGTGGCCGACCATCACGCCGATGCCGACGGTCTCTGGCCGATCGATCTCCAGCTGCTGGCGGAGGCGCCGGGGCTGGCGCGCATCGACGTCGTGGCCACTCGGGCCGTCGCGGCCGCCCTGTTCGGGAGGCTGCGGGCGCGTTGGCCACTTGCGACGCACGTCCGCGTGCCGCCGCAGCGGCCAGCCGGCACGCGCCTCGAGGTCGGCTCGACTGAGCGTCGCTGGATAGCCTGCCGCGATCGTGACGAGGAAGTGCTGGCTTACGCGCGTCGGGTCAAGGCGCTGCGTCCGGCTGACGCCGCGACCACCGCGCTGGTGTACCGACGCCCGTTGCCGTATCTCTACGCCGCGCAGTCGCTGTTTGGCGCAGCCGGCATCCCGTACCAGTCGTCGGGATCGCTGCCGCTGGCGGCCGAGCCGTGGGCAGCCAGCCTCGACTTGCTGATGGATGCTGCGCTGTCCGGGTTCACGCGCACCGCGCTGGTGACGGTCCTGCGGTCGCCACACGTGCGTGTGCGTCACGGTGACGGCACGCCGGTGCGCGCGGCCGACATTGCCTCCTTCGACCGATGGCTGGCTGGCCAGCGGTACCTCGGCACGCTCGAGCACTTCGACCAGCTGCTCGCGCGGCCTCCCGCAGCGCCGCCGTCGGGCGGCGACGGCGCTGCCGGGCGGTACGCCGACCAGTGGCGGCAGGAGCGCGCCGCCAGAGCGGTTGCGGCCGCGGTACGGCCGTGGCTCACCCTGCTCGTGCCGCTGCAAGGCACGCGTCCAGGTGCCGAGCACGTGCGAGCTCTGCGCGGGGCCTGGGCGGCGTGCGAGCGGATCCCGCACGACGACGATCCGGAGGCGAGCCGCACCAGGCGGACACGCGCGGCGCTGGATGTGCTGCTCGATCGGCTCGAGTGCGCGCTGGCGGCCCATGACGCCACGCCAGTGCCTGGGCGCGACACCTGCACCCTGATCCGCCGGTGGATCGAGGAAGGCACCTTTGCGCTGCCCCGCCACGAGGAAGGCGTGCAACTGGTGGATGCCGACGCCGCGCCCTACGGCTTGTTCGATCACGCCCGCATCGTCGGGCTGATCGAAGGCGAGTGGCCGGCGCCGACGGCCCGCGAGATCTTCTACCCCGCGTTCATGCTCGAGCCGATCGGATGGGCAGAGGAACGCACCCGCACCGCTGCCCTGCGGGCGCGCTTCGCGGACCTGCTGACGCTGCCGGCCGTCGCCGTTGGCGTCTCGGTGCCGGAACTCGATCAGGATGCGGTCGTGCGTCCCTCGTCGCTGCTCGATGAGCTGCAGCAGTTCAACAGCGACCGACTCGTGCCCATACCGCGCGACGAGCACCTGCTCGACGTGACCGCCGAGGATGCGGTGCTGGCGACGCCGGCGGTGCCTTCGGCCCCGGTTCTGGACGCGATCGCCCGCGACTGGGCGGCGTGGCGTCTCGCCAGACCGGCCCCCGTCGATGTGGGGCAGACCGCACCGGTCCCAGGCCATCGCTACAGCGTCACGGCGGTGGAGACGTACATGCAGTGCCCCTTCCAGTACTTCGCGGGCCGCGTGCTGGGACTGAAGGAAGAGCCTGACGAGGAGCCGGGCCTGCCGGCGCGCGATGCTGGGCTGCTGCTGCACGACGTGCTGCACGACTGCTTCGAGGAGTGGCGAGCACTCGGCCACGTGGCGGTGGGGCCCGGCGATCTGCCGGCCGCCCGCGCCGTCTTCGCCGCGGTCGCCGAGAGGGCGCTCGCGTCGTTGCCGATGGCTGACCGGGCGGTCGAGCGGGTGCGCTTGTTCGGATCGGCTGTCGCCACGGGCGTCATCGAGAAGATGCTCCGCGTCGAGGCCGAAGTCTTCGGCAACGTGCGGCGCCGCGCCCTGGAACATCCCATCGACCAGCAGGTCACCTTGCCTGCCGCCGAGGGCACTCGCCGCGTGCACCTGCGCGGGCGCATCGACCGTGTCGACTGGACCGACGACGGACAGGTGCGTGTGATCGACTACAAGACCGGCCGCCGACCGACCCAGGCGCTGCAGCCTGGCGTCTACGCGCATGCCGTCGTGCAGCAGGAGTCGATGGCAGGCCGGGTGGTCGGCATTGCACCGAGCGGCTTCGTGGCGTTCCGCGAGGACGTACCGTGGGTGCAGGCCGTTGCCGATCAGCAGGGCGCCGATGCGCATGCCCGCGAGTTGGTCGCCGCGGTGACGCTCATCGAGGCCGGCGCCTTCCCGGTCAAGCCGCACAATCCTTTTCGCTGCCAGTTCTGCGACTACGCGAGCGTTTGCCGCAAGGATTACGTCGGCGATGACTGAGCCAGCGGTCGTCCCGGTCGACCAGGCGGCGCGCACGTACGCCACCGATCCGCGGCATCACGTGGTCCTCGAGGCGTCGGCAGGCACGGGCAAGACCCGCGTCCTCGTCGATCGATACCTGGCGCTGCTGGCCGCTGGCGTCGATCCCCGGCATGTCCTGGCCATCACCTTCACCCGCAAGGCCGCCGCCGAGATGCGCGAGCGCATCGTCGGGGATTTGCAAGTGCGTCATCCCGCCGTGTGGCAATCACTGCGCGACCGGGCCAATGAAATCGCGGTTTCGACCATCGATGCGTTCTGCTTCTCGCTGTTGCGGGAGTTCCCGCTGGAGGCGGGGCTCGATCCCGGGTTCACGCTGGCCGACGAGACCGAGGTGGCCCGCCTGGTGGAGATGTCGCTCGACCGGACGCTGCGTGACTGTAGGGAGCGGGCGCCCTTTGACGAAGGCATCCGTCTGGTGCTCGCGCAGATGACGTTGCCGCGGCTGGCCGAAGGCCTGCGGGCGCTGCTCGAACGCCGGTTCGTGGCGCCGGCCGCCCTGAGGCGGTATCTCGGACGGCAGGTCCGCCAGGTGCGCTCCGAAGCCGCGTCGGCCGAGCGCGCGCGGCAGGATCTGCGCGCACGAGTCCAGGCCGTGCCGGGTGGACTCTCGGCCTGGATGGCGACGGCACCGCCCGATTCTCCGCTGTGGGCCTTGTGCAGTCTCGACATGACTCGGCTCGTCGCTGCATCAGTGGACATGCCGATGAGCCCTGCCGAGGTTCGCGCGGCCCTGGACGGCGTCGCGCGCTGGGTGCTGACGCGCGAGGGGACGCCGCGCAAGAAGCCCGTCGCCTCTCGTGGGGCCTTCGCCTCGGCGGCGGCCTTCGACGCGCATCGTGCCGGGTTGCCGCACCTGGCCGACGCCGTCCTGGCAACGCGACGCGGGTTCGAGGCGTCGCTCAACGTCCTGGTGGCGCGTGGCATTCGCCGCGTGTTCCGGCTCGCGCATCGACGCTATCTCGAGACGCTGGTGCTGCACGACGCGCTCGATTTCTCCGAGGTGCTGTCGCGCGCCGTGCAGCTGCTCGCCCAGATGGACGAGTTCTCACGTAGCCGCTTCCGGCTCGAAGCGCGCTATCAGCACGTGCTCGTGGACGAGTTCCAGGACACCAGTCGCCTGCAGTGGCAGCTGGTGGCCGCACTCGTGCAGTCCTGGGGCGAGGGCCTCGGCGTCGGTCACGAGGGACCCCTGCCGCCCTCGCTCTTCCTGGTGGGCGATCGCAAGCAGTCGATCTACCGCTTCCGTGACGCCGATGTCGGCCTGCTCGACGAAGCCGTGGCGTTTGTCCAGGCGATGGGCGGCGACGGCCCGGTGCGGCAGGCCATCTCGCAGAGTTTCCGGTCGCATCCGGACCTGCTCGCCTTCTCCAATGACCTGGCCTCGGGCATGGTGCAGGCCGGGGCGCCCGCCGCGGTCGCCTTCCGTTATGGCGTAGACGACCGGTTCCCGCTTCCCGACGGGCCTGTCACCGGCGCGGACCAGGACCCGCGCCTCGGGGTGGTGGTCGGCCAGGACGTGCAGACGTGCGCGGCCGGTGTAGCCGGGGAGATCGTCCGCCTGCTCGAGGACGGCCTGGTCACCGAGCGCGGCAGTGACACGCCTCGTCGAGCCAGACCTGGCGACATCGCGGTCCTCTTCCGATCGCGCGAAAGCCACCGCGAGTTCGAGCGGGCCTTGTTGGCGCGGGCCATCCCGAGCTACGTGTACAAGGGGCTCGGCTTCTACGACGCCGACGAGATCAAGGACCTCGTGGCACTGGTGCGGGTGCTGGCCGCACCCGAGTCCGATCTGCGGGCGGCAGCGTTCCTGCGTTCGGGGTTCGTGCGGATCTCGGACGACACGCTCCGGCGCCTGGCGCCCGATCTGGCTGCCCGACTGGAGACGCCAGGTCTGTCGGAGGAGACTTCGCCCCCCGATGATGCCGCCGCCCTGTCGCGCCTCCGCCAGGCCTGGCCGCTGTGGCTGTCATTGGTCGACCGGCTCCCCCCGGCTGACGTCCTCGACCACGTGATCGAGGCATCCGCGTACGCAGTCACGCTGCGTGGGCATCGTCAGCAGCAGGCGCGCGAGAACGTCAAGAAGTTTCGCAGTCTCGTCCGACGCATCCAGAACCGTGGCTACGCGACCATGGCCCGCATCGCCGGGCACATCGACCGCGTCTCGGCCGGCGACGAGTCCAATGCCGCCGTGGATGCCGCTGATGCCGTCAACCTGATGACGGTGCACGCGTCCAAAGGCCTCGAGTTCCCGATCGTCTTCCTGGTCAACCTGACGCGAGGGACCGGGGGCGTGCCGCCGCCGCTGCGCGTGGTGGCCGGTGACAGCGGCGATGAGCCGATCGTCGGGATCGCCCGCTACGAACCTGGCGCGACCGAGGCCGAGCAGATCCGCGATCGGGAGGAAAGCAAGCGGCTGATGTATGTGGCCGTGACCAGGGCCCGCGAGCGTCTCTACCTGAGCGCCGCGGCGCAGCGGCAAGGGCGGATCGTCGCCGGGCCGGGCAGTCTGGCGCACGTATGCCCACCTCCGCTGGTCGAGACGCTGCACGCCGCGCTCGCCGGTGCTGCCGAGGTGACCTGGACGGGCAGCCACCATGTCCACCGCATGCGGGTGTGTCCCATCCCCGCGGTCACTGACCTCGCGGTGACTCTCCCTGCGGCCGTGCCGATCACCGACGTGGTGCCGATGTCGCTGCAGCCGCTGACCAGCCGTCCGCGCGTCCAGCGAGGGCGGGTCACCGATCTGGCCGCGGGCCGGCAATCGGCAGCGCTGGAGCAACGGTCGCGGCCCGTCGTGGATGTCGATCTCGTGACCGGTCGGGCCGTGCATCGCTTGCTGGCGCGTGCCGACGCGGGCGACGCGGACGCGCAGCTGCAGGCGCGTGTCCTGGCCGATCTCGACGACGACGAGGCGGTCATTCTCGGGGATCGGACGGGGTTTGCTGCCGATGTCGTGGCTCTGGTGCGTGGGGTGTGGCAGGACCGCACCCTGCGGCGCGTCCTGGCGCTGCCCACGGCCCGCTTCGAGGTCCCGATCGTCTTCCGACACGAGGCTGCCGGAATGGTGACCCTGGTGCGCGGCACCGTGGACTGTCTTGTGCGCGACGGCGACACGCTGCTGGTGCTGGAGTTCAAGACCGGGCGGGCGCAGCCATCACATCGACGACAACTCGCCCTGTATGTGGACGCCGTGCGCGCCATGCAGCCCGCCCTCGAGGTGGTCGGCCAGCTGGTCTACGCGACGCGGCCAGCGCCGGTGCGCTCGATGCAGGCCGGGCGGCTGCCGTTTGGAGAGTAGGAACGGAATTAGGAATTCCGAATTCGGAATTGTCGGGAATTATGCAGAGTGGCTACGTGTCGTCGAGCCAGGCCTGCAGGGCCGGTGAGAGATCCGCGATCTGGCCGTCCACTTCCTCGAAGTAGTCACAATCGGGGCAGCGCCACTCGAGCACGTGGCGCATCGAGGCCTGCGAGGTTCCGGGAATGCGGCTGATCTGCTCGACCGGCTCGAGTCGCATCGAATCTCCACACATCGGGCAATCCTGTCGTTCGGCCACACGCCTCTCCTTCGGAAGATATCGGCCGCCTCCCGGTTGCCTTGACAAGCGGCGGAGGCGCTCTCCACACTACGCAGTGCCGCGAGGCATTCCGCAGGACATGCACGACTACTACCGCATCGCCGAGATCACTGGCGCGGATCGCCGTCGGCCGGCCCGTGCCGTCCCCGCCTGGGCCATCGTCGCCCGCGCGATGCCGCGGGCCGTATCGCGGATGCCGGCGCCAGCGCTGCACCTGGTGCGGGCGCTCGAGCCTGAACGCCCGGTCGAGCGGGCGCTCCGCGACGAAGTCGCGCTCGACTTTCCCTCGGCCCAGCAGGCGCTCGACCACGCGCGGCGCGACTTCGGCGAGGCGGACGGGCCGGCGTGCCGCCTGGTGGTGGACGTGACGCTGACCGCGATCGAGGCCCGGCGAAGTGCCCGCGTGCCGCTGTGCGTGCATCTGCCGTCGGTGTGCGACTCGTGTGGCGGTCGTGGCGAGGTGTGGGGCGACGCGTGCGCGGCGTGCGAGGGCGTGGGCACCGCCGGGGCCACGCGCTATGTCGTCGTGCGCGTGCCGGCCAACACCGCCGACGGCACGACGCTTCGTTACCGGCTCGCGCTGCCGTACGGGCCGCAGGTGCGCCTCGACGTGCGGCTCGCGGTCCGGTGACACGCATCCTGCTGCATGTCCAGCTGCTCGGGCGCCTCTACGTCGTCGCCGGATGGCTGGCACTGCTGGCCGCGCTGTCGCTGGGGCTGCTCGGCGTCGGCGCTGTGAGCCTGACCGCGCGTAGCGGACCCGAGGTGGCCGCCAGCCTCGCGGCGGCCATCTTCTTTGCGTGCGCGGCACTCGCCTTCGTCTGGGGCGGCGTGCTCCTCGGGGTCGGCTGGGCGCTGCCACTCCATCAGTCCTGGGCGCGACCCGCGGCACTCGTCCTGGCCATCGTCAACGTCTTCGTCATTCCTTTCGGCACGGCGTTGTCGGCCTATGCCTTCTGGGTGCTGCTGCAGGAGGCTGGCAAGCGGATGTTCGAGCGCGCGCACCCCGGTCGTTCGGGGGTATGATTCGGCCGAGTGGTCGGTGTGGCGTCTCGTGCCGAGGCGTCGTGCGTGCCCGAGTCGGCGCTCGGTGTTCGTCGCCCCTCACGAACACGTTGATTCCAGAAGGAGCGCAGCACGCATGAATTCGGTTGTCGAGAAGTCATCCACGGGCCTGGACGCGAACGTCGCGGCCGCCCTCACCTACATCCCGATCATCGCGATCGTGTTCCTCGTCATCGAGAAGAGCAGCCGGCTCGTCAAGTTCCACGCCGTGCAGTCGCTGGGATTGCTCGTGGCCTGGATGGTCGTCTGGTTCGCGCTCGGCATCCTCGGCATGGTGCCGGTGCTTGGCTGGGCCACCCTGCTGCTGTGGCCGCTGGTGGCCGTGGGCATGTTCGTGGTGTGGCTGATTGCGCTGCTCAAGGCCTTCAAGGGCGAGTGGTGGAAGCTGCCGGTCATCGGCGACATCGCCGAGCAGCAGAGCGCCAGCCTCTAGCTCGACGGCCGCGAGGCGCCGTGGCTGCGTGCTGGTTGCGGCCGCGGCTGACCGACCTTCCTGGGACATACCGCCACGTCCCGGCGCCGAAGGCCGGTAGAATCCAGGGGTGAGTGTTCCCTCCGTTGCCCAGGTCCTCGATGCGCTGCGCGTCGTGCAGGACCCCGACTTGCGCCGCGACATCGTGGCGCTCGATTTCGTCAAACATGTCGTGGTTGGCGAGGACGGGCGTGTCGCGTTCGCCATCGAACTCACCACGCCGGCGTGCCCGGTCAAGGACCTGCTGAAGGCACAGGCACAGGCGGCGGTCGCGGCGCTGCCCGGCGTGTCGTCGGTCGAGATCGAGATGACGTCGAGCGTCCGCAGCAGCGGCGCCGTGCTCGGGCAGCGCCAGGCCCTGCCCGGAGTCAAGAACATCATCGCGGTCGGCGCCGGCAAGGGCGGCGTCGGCAAGACCACGATGGCCGTCAACCTGGCCTTGGCGCTGTCGCAGCGGGGCAGCCGCGTGGGGCTGCTCGATGCCGACATCTACGGTCCGAACGTGCCGATCATGCTGGGCGTGCAGGCGTCGCTCGAGACCGACGGCCAGAAGATCGTCCCGATCCACAAGCACGGGCTCTGGACGGTGTCGATGGGGTTCCTGGCGGGCGACTCGGACCCGGTCATCTGGCGCGGCCCGATGCTGCATGGGGTGCTGCGGCAGTTCCTGCTGGACGTGGCCTGGCCGGCCCTCGACTACCTGATCGTCGACATGCCGCCGGGCACCGGTGACGTGGCCCTCAGCCTGAGCCAGCACACGGCGGTGACCGGCGCCGTGGTCATCACCACACCGCAGACCGTGGCAGTGGCAGACTCGCGGCGCGCCATCCACATGTACCGCAAGCTGAACATCCCGGTCCTCGGGGTCGTCGAGAACATGAGCTTCTTCAACTGCCCGTCGTGTCGTCACGAGACGGACCTGTTCGGCCGCGGCGGTGGCCAGCGGCTCGCCGAGGATCTCGACGTGCCATTCCTTGGCGCGGTGCCGATTGCCGAGCCGGTGCGTTCGGGGGGCGACATCGGCATGCCGATCGTCTTGAGCGAGCCGGATCATGTCGTGGCCCGCGCCATCAACGCGGTGGCCGAGCAGGTGGCCGCGCAGGTGTCGATTCAGTCGTTCCGGACCATCCCGCTCACCCCCGTGTCCTGAGGAGAACGATCAATGCTGAAACAGCGTCTTGCCGGCCTGCTGCTGGCCCTCGCCACCACGACGTCACCTGCCACGGCGGCGATCCGCCCCGTTGCGCTCGAGGCTGCAGGAGCCGCCGACTTCATGGCCGATGTGGTCGCGCCCTATCTGGTGATGCAGACCGCACTGGTCAACGACGACGTGGCTCCGGTGGCCGCGGCTGCCAGGATTCTGCAGAAAGGCGCCAGTCAACTCGGCGTCGAGGGGCAGGCACTCAGCGCGGCGGCGGCCAAGGCGGCAACGGCTCGCACGCTCGAGGCGGCGCGCGCGGCCTTCGGTGACGTGAGCATCGCGCTGATTGGCTACGCCGACGCCACCCGGCAGCCGGTCGACGGCAAGATCGTCGCGTTCTGCCCGATGGCCAACAAGTCGTGGGTGCAGTCGGACGGGCCGATTGCCAACCCGTACTACGGCAAGGCCATGGCCACCTGCGGCAGCCGGACGCGCACGCTCCCGGCGACGCGCTGATGGACATTGCGTTCACCCGCCGCACCCTCGCCAACGGCCTCGACGTCATCGCCCACGAAGACCACGACCTGCCGATCGTGGCCGTGAACCTGTGGTACCACGTCGGCTCCAAAAACGAGCGCCGCGGCCGGACGGGATTCGCGCACCTGTTCGAGCACCTGATGTTCGAGGGGTCGGCCCATCACGACCATGGCTACTTCGCGCCGCTGCAACGCGCCGGTGCGTCGCTCAACGGCTCGACCAGCGCCGACCGGACCAACTACTGGGA
>Ga0136633_1001402_pt1 | contig 17784 bp, 16 predicted proteins | sample AntDrymeUQ832206_2_FD_105494 | JGI IMG/M metagenome (GOLD analysis project Ga0136633, IMG submission 105494) | Polar desert sand microbial communities from Dry Valleys, Antarctica - metaG UQ83 (22.06) | ecosystem: Environmental > Terrestrial > Soil > Desert | place: Antarctica: Dry Valley...
CGAGTGCGACGTCACCGCGGTGTGCAGAGTGACCGTGGAGTCGGCTTGCGAGACACCCTCGAACGGGCGCAGTGCGGTGCCGATGAGGGTGAGGTCGGTGGCATGGGCGAGCAGCGCCTGATGCACAGCCCGCTGGTCGCCGAGCGCTGGAGCCCGCATCCACATCTCGAAGCGGGGCGGGCCCGCATCGCGAGCGGCGAGGTCGACACCATCCACGACTCGCACCTCCCAGGGCACCATCGGCATGTCGACCACGGTGGCCGCGTCGGGCCCGCCGACCTCGGGGGGCGCGTCGCTGCGGTGGAGGCCGTCCTCCTCCCCGTGCATCGACACGATGGCGGCCGAGATGACCTTGTCATCCTGGGTGGCGGTGATCTGGGTGGTACCGAAGGTGCGGCCGTCCTGCAGCCTGTCGACCCGGTAGCGCATCGGCTTGCTGGTGTCGCCCTCGCGCGGGAACAGCACAGTGAGCGACTTCACCGACTTGCCGGGCGACGCGGCGGACGCGGCGGTGAGCACCTGAGCGAGGATCTGTCCGCCGAAGACGCGGTGGTAGCCGATGTCGAGGTTCTGGCCCTCCACCACCCCGGGCGCCACCTCTCGGAGCTGGAGGCACTCGACGAGCGCGCTGAGGTCAAAGGCCATCACCCCTCCTTGCTGAGGTCGGCGAGCACCGCGCGGCGCAGGAGCTTGCCGGTCTCGGTGTGGGGCAGGTCATCTCGGAACGCGATGAGGTCGGGGGTCCTCGATGAGCGCAGCCGGGCGCGGACGAACTCCCGCAGCTCGTCGGGGCCGACCGCGGCGCCCTCCCGACGAACGACGACGGCGGCGAGGCGCTGACCCCACTCGTCATCAGGCAGGCCGACCACGGCCGCCTCTCGCACAGCTGGGTGGGTGAGCAGCACGTCTTCGATCTCGGCCGGGGCGATGTTCTCGCCACCGCGGATGATGGTGTCGTCGCTGCGGCCCTCGATGAAGAGGTAGCCCTCGTCGTCCACCCAGCCGCGGTCGCGTGTGGGGAACCAGCCGTCGGCGTCAACCGCGGCACCCTGGCCGAGGTACTCGCCCGACACCTGCTCCCCCCGCACCCAGATCTCCCCGTCGCGGATGTCCACCTCGATGCCCGGCACCAGACGCCCCACCGAGCCGAGGCGCCGGCGGGCCTCGTCGCTCACGCCGGCCAGGGCGGCCCGGTGGTCGTCGGGGTCGAGGATGGCGATGGTGGAGCTGGTCTCGGTGAGGCCGTAGGCGTTCACGAAGTCGATGTCGGGGAACGCCCGCAGTGCCGCTTCGAGGACCGTGGTCGGCATCCGGGACCCGCCGTAGGCGAGCGACCGGAGGGTCGGGGTGGCGGCGGGCTCGCCGGGGCCGAGCTGGTCGACCACCCGGGCGAGCATCGTGGGCACGACCATGGCGTGGGTGATGCCCTCGGCGCGCACCATGCCCAGCCACTCCTCGGCCGTGAAGGCCGGGAGGTACACGAGACGGCGGGCCGAGTACACGTTCGACAGAACGTTGGCCACGCCGGCGATGTGGTACGGCGGCACGCTGATGAGCGTGGCGTCGGTGCCGTCGGACCCGGCGAACTCCACAGAGCCGATCACATACGAGCTCAGGTGGCGGTGACGTAGGACCACTGCCTTGGGAGCGGCGGTGGTGCCACTCGTGTAGAGCAGCACGGCGATGTCCTCGCCGTCGGTGATCGAGGGCGCAGGCTCGGCGGGCTCGCTCGTCGCCCTGTTCCAGGCGTCGATCGAAAGGATCGTCGAGGCCGCACCGACGAGGTGCGGGATGGCGTCGTCCTCGGCCACCACGAGCACATCGTCGTGATCGGCGAGCAGGGCGCGCAGCTGATCCTCGCCCAGGCGGTAGTTCAGTGGGATGAATGGCACACCCGCCCATGCGCTGGCGAACAGGGCTACGGGGAACGCCTCATCGCTCGACGCGACGTAGGCGAGGCTCCGGGCACCGCTGTTGCGCAGCACCTCCGCACCGGCGCCGGCCCGATCATGGAGCTGCTGGTAGGTGAGCCCGTGCGCCGCCGTGCCGATCCCGAGCCGGTCGCCGAACGCCGACGCGATCATCTCCAGCAGCATCAGCAGCGTCATGGTGCGTCAGCCCTCTCGCGTGAGCAGCATGGTGCCGGCGATGGGGCCACCGCCGTTGGCCACGGCCGCCACCTCCACGTTGCCCTGCACCTGACGGTCGCCACCCTCGCCGCGGAGCTGCACGCACGCCTCGTGGATGAAGCCGAACCCGTGCAGACGCCCGGCCGAAAGCTGGCCGCCGTGGGTGTTGAGGGGTAGCTCGCCGTCGAGCGCGATGCGGTGGCCGCCCTCGACGAAGGGGCCCGACTCGCCCTTGCCGCAGAACCCGAGGGCCTCCAGCCACGTCATCGCCAAGAAGCTGAAGCCGTCGTAGAGCTCGGCCACGTCGACGTCAACGGGCTTGAGGTCGGTTCGGGTCCAGAGGTGGGCACCGGCGTCGCGAGCCGCCATCGTCGTCATGTCGTCGAACTGGTCCCAGGAGGGGCGCCCCCGCAGGGCCGTGCCCACGGCCTCGACGCGGGCGACCGGGTGGTCGACGTCGGAGGCGTGGCCGGCGTGGGAGACGATCACCGCAGTCGAGCCGTCGACCGGGGCATCGCAGTCGAAGAGCCGGAAGGGTGTGGTGATCACGCGAGCCGCGAAGTAGTCGTCGAGCGTCATCGGATCGCGGTAGATCGCCTTCGGGTTCAGGCCCGCGTTGCGGCGGGCGTTGATGGCGATCATCGCCAGCTGCTCCGGCGTGGTGCCGAACTCGTGGAAGTGGCGCTGAGCGTTGATGGCCAGCCAGTTGGCCGCGGAGTAGGCCCGGAACGGAATGCTCCACTGGAACTGGCCGCCTACGCCGCGTGGGCCTCCGCCCCCGCCCCCGCCACCGCCCATGCCGATGCCCTGCCGACCACCCTCCCCCTGGGCGGTGGACTCGGTGACGGTGCGGTAGACGAGCACGTGGCGGGCGAGGCCAGCACCAACGGCCATCACCGCGTTGACCACCGCGGCGAGCTGAGCTGCCCCCTCGATCCCGCCGGAGTGCCAGCTGAGGTTGAGCCGCAGCGCTTCCTGGACGTCAGGGGTGCCAGGGCCGCCGAACCCGGGGGTCCCCATGCCCGCGCCGGGGTACGTGGCGATGCCGTCGATATCGGCCACCGTGAGGCCCGCATCGGCGATGGCGGCGAGGGAGGCCTCGAGGGTGAGGTCGAGACCGGTGCGGTACAGCCGGCGCCCGACGGCCGACTGGCCGATGCCGGAGATGATCGAACGCCGCTCGAAGTCGGTCATGCGTCCTCTCGTTCGAAGAGGGGGAACCACACCGGGTCCCGGTGCTCGAAGGCCACCCGCACGGGCATGCCGATGTGGACCTCCTCGATGGGGCAGCCGACCAGGTTGGTGGTGAGTCGCAACCCCTCCTGCTCGACGAGGGCCACCAGCGCGATCACGTAGGGGTCGGACGAGCCGTCCCACGGCTGGTGGTTGACGGTGAACGAGAACACCTCGCCGCGCCCGCTCACCGGCTCGGGCGCGAGGTCGCTGCCGCCACAGGCATGGCACCGCGGCAGCGGCGGGTGCAGGTACTGGCCGCATCCCTGGCAGCGGAGGAACCGCAGGAGGCCATCCTCACCGGACGTCCAGAAGAAGCGGTTCTCGTCGTCGATGGCCGGCAGGACCCGGAAGGGTTCGGTCAACCCTTGCCCATCCGCTGCGCCAAGGTCATGGCCGTCACGATGCCCTCGTCCTGGAACTTGCCGGTGCCATGACTGACGGGCGTGGTGTCGACGTCGACGGCCTGGGCCCGCAACGCTCCGACGGTCGCCTGCTCACGCGGGATGTGGGCGAAGGGGTCGTAGGAGAAGTTCCGCATGGCATTGAGGTGGGTGATCTTGTTGATCTCCTCGTCAGGCAAGGCCTCGAGGTACTTCATCGCCAGCTCCGGGGAGCTCGGCCACGTGGAGTCGGAGTGGGGGTAGTCGCACTCCCAGTGGATGTGGTCGCCGTTGAGGTGGTGGCGCACCTCCATCCCCACGGCGTCGTCAATGAAGCAGGTGAAGATGTGCTCGTTGAACACCTGGCTCGGCAGCCGGTCGCCGAAGTCCTGGTTCGTCCACGCCTTGTGGTGCTGGTACACGTAGTCGATCCGCTCGAGGAAGTACGGGATCCAGCCGATGCCTCCTTCGGACAGCGCGATGCGCAGCGTGGGGAACTTGCGGAACATGGGCGACCACACGAGGTCGGCCGCGCACTGCACGATGTTCATCGGCTGCAGGGTGATCAACGTGTCGATCGGCGCATCCATCGACGTGATGACGGTCTCCGAGGACGAGCCGATGTGGAGGCACATCACCGTGCCGGTCTCGGCGCAGGCGGCGAGGAACGGGTCCCAGTGGTCGGTGTGGAAGCTCGGCATCTTCAGCTTGGACGGGTTCTCGGAGAAGGTCACCGCGTGGCAGCCCTTGTCCGCCATGCGACGGACCTCGGCGGCCATCAGCTCGGGATCCCAGATCGGCGGCACCGCCAGCGGGATCATCCGGCCGGGGTGGGTGCCACACCAGTCCTCGACGTGCCAGTCGTTGTAGGCCCGCAGGAGCTCGATGGCGATGTCCTTGTCGTCGCAGGTCGAGAACAGCTGGCCGCAGAAGCCGGCCAGGCTCGGGAAGTTGAGCGAGCCGAGCAGACCGTTGACGTTCATGTCGCGGATGCGCTCGTTGATGTCGTAGCAACCGGGGCGCATCTCCTCGAAGGCGAGCGGGTCGAGCCCGTACTCCTCGGGCACCCGCCCAGCGACGGCGTTGAGGCCGACGTTCGGCAGGGCGTGGCCCTCGAACATCCACACCTCGCGCCCGTTCTCGAGCTTCTCGATGAACGGCGCCCGCTCGGCCGCCTTGGCCGAGAGTCGCCCCTCGAAGAGATGCGGCGGCTCGACTACGTGGTCGTCGACGCTCACCAGGATCAGATCGTCGACCTGCATGGGTCCCCCTCCAGAGCTGGATGTGACAGCACTGTTAGATTAGTCGACGGGTCCGACGGTGCAACTGGCCCCAGCGGAGGTGGTACGGGTGCCAATCGAGCCGGCCGGGACAGGGGCTGTGACTAGCGTGCCCAGGATGGCCGGCCCCAGCATCGTGCGGCGACCGCCCTTTGGCAGCAACCCGCTCGTCGGTGAGCGGGGCAGCGACACCCAGCGCCGGATCCTCGGCGCCGCGCTCAATGTCTTCGCCGAGGTCGGCTTCAATGACGCCCGGGTCGAGCTGATCACCCGGCACGCCGGCTGCTCCCGACCGGCCTTCTACCAGTACTTCTCCAGCAAGGACGATGTCTTCTGGAAGCTGGCCGGCGAGCTCGGACACGAGATGGTGGAGCTCGGGGACCAGCTCGACACCGTCACACCCGATGTCGAGGGCGTGGCCGCGCTCGCCCGCTGGATCGATGAGTTCATGATCCTCTACGAGACGTACGCGCCCGTGTTCTCTGCCTTCCAGGCCGCCAGCCGCGACCACCAGCCCTTGGCGCAGGGCTCGAGCAGCATCAGCAACCGGCTGGGCCACGCGTTGCAGCGCGCCTTTGGGTCAGACGACCACGCCGGCGGCGCCACGCTGGCGACAGGTGTCGTCGCTGTCCTCATCCGCTGCAGCTTCTACCAGCAGGCCATGGCGGGCGCGGTCGAGCGCCAGCGGCTCATCGACGGGCTGGCCCAGATCGTTCACCGGCTGTTCGTGGGCCCGGTTGACGGCGTCAACACCCAACGCGGCGACACCGCGCTCCCTCGCCGTCAAGCCACCCCTGCCCCCGAGCTGCCGACCACCGACCATGGCCGTGCACTGCGCCCGCGCGGCGAGAAGACGCGCCAGCGATTGCTCGATGCGGGCGCCACGGTGTTGCCCGCTCGCGGCTACCACGACGCCAGGGTCGACGACATCGTCAAGGTCGCCGGGGTCTCCCACGGCAGCTTCTACCGCTACTTCGAGAGCAAGGACGACTTCTTCCGAGTGGTGGCCGCGGCCGCCAGCACCCGCATGATCGAGCTGCTCGATGTGTTCCCCGCCAACGCCGACGCCACCAAGTTGCGGGGCTGGCTGGAAGACTGGTTCGCCACCTACGAGAACAACGGCGGCGTGATCAGCACCTGGCAGGAGATGCAGTCCTCCAACCCCGAGCTCGCCTCCTTCTCACAGGGGGTCGCGTCGTCAGTGCTGGCGCGGCTGATCCAGCTGCTCGACGAGCGCGACTTCGGGGACCCGCTCGTCGATGCCCTCGCCCTGCTGGCCCTCATCGAGCGGCTCCCCTACAGCGTGTTGACCCTGCGTTTCACCGATCGGGCCGATGCCATCAACGCCATGGTCGCGATCATCCGCCGGGGCTTGATGGGCTTCACCGATACCGGCAACGACTGATGGACTTCGAGTTCACCGACGACCAGCTCGAGCTGCGTGACAACGCCCGCGCCGTTCTCGCTACCGCATGCCCGTCCTCGCTCGTCCGCTCGATCTTTGATGGCGAGGGCACCGGTGATGCTCTTTGGGCGACCCTCGTCGAGCTCGACTGGCCGGCGATCGGCGTCAGTGAGGAGCACGGTGGCCTCGGCCTCGGCTTCATTGAGGTCGGCATCGTCGTCGAAGAGCTCGGTCGGGTCGTGGCGCCCTCGCCGTTCCTCGCGACGGTCACGCAGCTGGCGCCGATGGTCCGCCAATCAGAATCGCCCGCGCTCCTCGCGCGCATCGCCAGCGGCTCGTGCACGGGCACGCTGGCCCTCGCCGAGGGCGGGCTATGGCACACCGATGCCGTTCGCACGCTGGCTCGACGAGCCGGTGGGAGCTGGGTGCTTGACGGAGAGAAGTCGCACGTCATCGACGGCGCGACCGCGGATGAGGTGGCGGTGGTCGCCCGGCTGGAGGACACGGTCGGCGACGCGGGGCTTGGGCTGTTCGTGGTGCCGGGTGACGAGGTGGACGCACGGCCGAGCGCCGTCATCGATCCGACGGTGCCGGTGGCCACGGTCGTCCTCAACGGTGTCGAGGTCGGGCTCGACCGTGTGCTGCTGGAACCGGGCGACCCCGGCGCGGGCCTGGCAATCCAGCGGGCCCTCCAAGAGGCCACCACCGCGATGGCGCTATCGACCACCGCTACCTGCCGCGCCATCTTCGAGGCGACGCTCCAGTACGCCAAGGACCGCGAGCAGTTCGGCCGGCCGATCGGGTCGTTCCAGGCCCTCAAGCACCGGCTCGCCGACATGTACCTGGCCGTCGAGCGGGCCAGCTCGCTCGCCTACTACGCCGCCCTCACCATCGCTGAGGACGACGACCGACGAGCGATGGCCGCCTCAATGGCGAAGGCGGCGGCCGGCGATTGCCAGCGGGTCGTCGTCGGCGACGGACTGCAGCTCCACGGGGGCATTGGCTTCACGTGGGAGCACGACCTGCACTTCCTGCTCAAGCGGGCCAAGTCGGGCGATCTCCTGTTCGGCACCGCAGCCTCCCATCGGGCCCAGCTGGCCCGCCTCATGGGGCTGGCTGCATGAGGCTTCGGTTCGACGACTCGGTCGAAGCGTTTCGGGTCGAGCTCCTCGAGTGGCTCGCGGCCAACCGACCGAGCGCGGGGGAGATGGCGGCCGACCCGTCCCTCTCCACCGGCCACGCTCCCGAGTGGGCGCGACGGTGGACGCGGCAGATGTTCGACGCCGGCTGGCTGGTACCCGGCTGGCCTCCTGCGCGGGGCGGGCGCAACGCCGGGCCCATCGAGACCCTCGTCTACATCGAGGAGCTGGCCAAGGCCAGGGTGCCCCGCACGACCAACGTGCAGGGGCTTGGCATCGTCGCCCCGTCGATCCTCGACTACGGCAGCGAAGCCCAGATCCGCGACTACGCCATGCCGCTCCTGCGGGGGGAGGCCACCGCCTGCCTCGGCATGAGCGAGCCTGACGCGGGCAGCGACCTCGCTTCGCTCAGCACGAGCGCCGTCCTCGAGGGCGACAACTTCGTCATCAACGGCCAGAAGGTCTGGACCTCAGGTGCCAACTACGCCGACTTCTGCTTCCTCTTCTGTCGCACCGACCCGAGCGTGCCGAAGCACAAGGGCATCAGCATCGTCCTCGTCGACATGGACACTCCTGGCATCACCGTGCGGCCGCTGCCAGAGATCATTCGACCGGAGCACCCTGATCTGAACGAGGTGTTCCTCAGCGACGTGGTCGTGCCGGCGGGGAACCTGGTCGGCGAGATGAACAACGGCTGGGCCATGGCCAACGGATCCCTCGCCCACGAGCGCGGGATGGTGTGGGTGAGCGCCGTGATGGGTCTCGAGGAGGCCATGAGCGAGCTCCTTCACGACGCCCCACAGCTCACGGCGTCCATGACCGAAGCTGAGCGGGCCGTCGCCAACGACCAGATCGTGCGGCTCGCCATCGACACCACGGCGGCCCGCTGCCTCGGCTACCGCGGCTTCGCCAAGCTGGCGAGGGGCGGCAGCGCGCCGGAACAGGCGCTCATGAAGGTGTTCGCCAGCGAGGCCCGCCAGCGGGTGGCGCTGGTGGCGGCGGAGATCCAGGGCGCCGACGCCATCGAGGTGGGCACCGTCGACATGGACGGACATCAGAGCATCGACGAGCCGCAAGGCACTTGGTTGGAGCAGTACTTCCACTCCTTCGCCAACACCATCTCGGCCGGGGCCTCGGAGATCCAGCGCAACATCATCGCCGAGCGGGTCCTCGGCCTCCCGCGGTCGTGAGCGCAACCGTCGCCGACCTGCTCGCCGGTCGAGTCGACGATGCCAACCCCGGTCTGCGCACCGACGACCAGCGCTGGTCGTGGCAGGAGGTGGTGGCCGAGTCCGCCGCGCGCGCGTCGCTCCTCGCGTCGATCGCCGACGGCCGACCGCTGCACGTGGGCGTGCTCCTCGAGAACGTGCCCGAGTACGTCTTCGTCCTGGGTGGCGCGGCGCTGTCGGGCGCCGTCGTGGTGGGGATCAACCCCACCAGGCGAGGCCAGGAGCTGGCACGCGACATCCGCCACACCGACTGTCGCGTCGTGCTCACCGATCACACGCAGGCGCCGATGCTCCACGGGCTCGATCTGGGCGGGTGCGAGGTGATCACGGTCGACGACCCCACCTGGGCGGCGAGGGTGGCCGGGCACCGCGGCGCCGATGTCCCAGCGACGCGACCCGGTGCGGACGACCTGTACCTGCTGATGTTCACCTCCGGGTCGACGGGCGCGCCGAAGGCGGTGCGGATGAGCCAGGGGCGAGCGGCCCGCACCGCGGCGACGGCGGCCGTGGCCTTCACCAGCGACGACGTCCTGTACTGCGCCATGCCGCTCTTCCACGGCAACGCGCTGCTGGCCAACCTGCTGCCCGGCCTGGTGTCGGGAGCATCCGTTGTGCTGCGGCCACGCTTCTCGGCATCGGCCTTCCTCCCCGAGATCCGCCGCCACGGCTGCACCTACTTCAACTACGTCGGCCGAGCCCTGTCCTACATCCTCGCCGTGCCCCCCTCCCCCGACGACGGCGACAACCAGCTCAAATGGGGACTCGGCTCCGAGGCGTCGCCGCGCGACATCGACGAGTTCCGCCGGCGGTTCGGGTGCTACGTGGTCGAGGGCTACGGGTCGAGTGAGGGCGCCGTCGTGATCCAGCCGTTCCCGGGCATGCCACCCGAGGCCCTCGGCCGACCCAAGAAGGGCCTCGACGTGGCCATCCTCGACCCCGACACCGGGGAGGAGTGCCCACCCGCTCGCTTCGGCGACGGCCGCCGCCTGCTCAACCCCGGCGAGGCCATCGGGGAGATCGTGGGACGCGACGGCCTGTCGGCCTTCGAGGGGTACTACGCCAACCCCGAAGCCGACGCCGAGCGGTCGCGCCACGGGTGGTACTGGACCGGCGACCTCGGCTACCGCGACGACGACGGCACCTTCTACTTCGCCGGCCGCAACGCCGACTGGCTGCGCGTCGACGGCGAGAACTTCGCCGCCGGCCCGGTAGAGCGCGTCCTCGGTCGGTTCCCCGGCGTCGCGGCGGTCGTCGTCTACGGGGTGCCCGACGCCCGCACCGCCGACCAGGTGATGGCCGCCGTCGAGCTCGACGCGGGCGTCACATTCGACCCGGACGCCTTCGCCACCTTCCTCGCCGCCCAACCCGACCTGGGCACGAAGTGGGCGCCGCGCTTCGTCAGCGTGGTCGAGCGCCTCCCGCTCACTGCCACCCGCAAGCTCGACCGCAAGCCGCTGCGCGCCGCCAGGTGGGAGACCACCGACCCGGTCTGGTGGCGCCCGATGGTTGGAGCGCCGTACCGCCGGCTCACGGCCACCGACATCGCGGCGTTGCACCAGGACTTCGCCGACAGCGGGCGGGCGGGGATGCTCGCCTGAGGGCCCAACCCCAGATCTGTGGACGTATTCGTCCGCCATGCGGACGCCAGCGTCCACAGATCCTGAGTACCGTCGACCGCCGTGAGGCTGGATCCGAGCGCAGTGCTACTGACGGGACGGGTGGCAGTGGTGACCGGCGGCGGGTCGGGGATCGGCCGCGGGATCGCCAACGGGTTCGCCGCGTTCGGGGCGCGGGTCGCCATCTGGGAGAAGGACGACGTCACCTGTGCCGCCGCGGCCGAGGAGGTCGGCGGCCTCGGCATCACCACCGACGTCCGCGAGGCCGCGCAGGTCGACGCTGCACTGGCCACGACGATCGACGAGCTGGGTCCGGTGTCGATCCTCGTGAACAACGCGGGCGGCGTGTTTTGGGCGCCGTTGCTGGAGAGCACCGAGAACGGGTGGGACGCGCTGCACCGGTCCAACCTCAAGCACGTCATCCTCTGCACCCAGCGGGTCGCACAGGCGATGGTCGCGGCCGGCACGCCGGGCAGCATCATCAACGTCACCTCGATCGAGGGCGTGCGGGCGGCACCGGGGTACGCCGCCTACGCCGCGGCCAAGGCCGGCGTGATCAGCTTCACCAAGAGCGCGGCGGTCGAGTTGGCGCCGCACCAGATCCGGGTCAACGCTCTGGCGCCCGACCTCACGCTCACGGAGGGGCTCGAGGCCGTCGCCCCGCCGGGTGCCGCCGAGCGCTTCGGCGACGTGGTGCCGATGGGTCGCACCGGCCACGTCGACGAGATGGCAGGTGCGGCGGTGTTCCTCGCTTCTGTGCTCTCCAGCTACGTCACCGGCCAGACCATCCACGTCGACGGCGGCACCCACGCGGCCGGCGGCTGGTATCGGCACCCGCAGACGGGCCGCTACGTCCTGGGTCCCTTGGACATGTAGCTCAGACCTCGGGGAGGACACGCTCCGGCAGCGGGTGCCGGAAGAGGCGGGCGGCGTTCTCGCAGCACATGGCTCGCCGCTCGGCCGGCGGGATGTGGCCCCACGCCTGATCGATCACGGACTGGGTGTCCGGCCACGTGCTGTCGCCGTGGGGGTAGTCGACCTCGACCATGATGTTCTCCACGCCGATGGTGTGGCGGGTGTCGATGGTGGACGGGTCGTCGATCGTGCAGAACCAGAAGCTCCGCCGAAGCACGTCGGACGGACGCTCGTCCCATCCCACGCCGTAGCCCGAACGGTCGACGATGTTGTCGAGGCGGTCGATCAGCATGGCCACCCACCCGATGCCGCCCTCCGACATGGCGATCTTCAGGTCGGGCAGTCGCACGGCATGCCCCGACCACAGCCATTCGGTGCACGCGGTGAGAGATAGCTGGCCGAACAAGGTGGCCGCCAGCGGCATGATCGCCTTGTCGCACCCGGGCGGGAAGTCGCCGAGCCCAGACGAGCCGACGTGCAGGCTGACGACGGTTTCGGTCTCGGCACAAGCGCGGAGGATGGGCTCCCAGTAGTCGCTGAAGATCGACGGGTAGCCGATGAGGTGGGGGCGCTCGGGCAGGGTTACCGACCGGAAGCCCCGCTCGGCGTTGCGGCGGATCTCCTCGGCGCCGATCTCCGGATCCGCCAGCCAGGTGATCCCCATCGGGATGACACGATCTGGGTGTGGCGACCACCACGCCTCGTGCATCCAGTCGTTCCAGGCACGCGTCGTGGCCAGGCCGAGCTCGGGATCGGAGCACTGGGAGTACACCCGACCGCAGAAGCCGGTGATCATCGACGGGAAGCTGAGGGATGCCCACACGCCATTGAGGTCCATGTCGTGGACGCGGGCGTCGATGTCCCAGCAGCCCTTGCGCATCTGGTCGAAGCGGAAGGGTTCAACCTCCACCGTCTCCGGGCGTCGGCCGACCACCGCGTTCATGCCCACCTGGCTGTGGTGCTGGCCGTCGAACTCCCACACCTCGTGGCCCTGCTCGGTGACGACGACGCGGGGTGCCCGGTCCTGCAGGTGCCGCGGTAGACGGCCTGCGAACATGTCGGGCGGTTCGACCAGGTGGTCGTCGACCGAGATGATCGTGGCCGTGACCTCGCGGGGCTCCGGCTCCGGGAGGAACAGTTCGGCCTCGAGATCGCTCACGGGTCCCTTGCAAGGCCGAAGGCGAGCCGGCTTTGCCGGTCGCCGGGAGGCACGTGCGGAGGCAGGAGCGAAGCGACGCCCGAAGCACGCATGGGCTCAGTCAAGGATGGACGGGTCAGCGCGCAGCTCGCGGCGGGCCATGGCCTCGAACAGGCCGGGGAAGCTCACGTGGTCGAACGGGGCCGCGAACCGGGTGAACACCTCTTCGCGCACCGGCACGCCGCCGCCCACGGCCTCGACGTGCCAGGCCTGGCGGCATCGCCATTCGAGCACCACCGAGCGGTGATGGGCCTGGGCGATGTCGGCGCCGACGACGAGCACGCCGTGGTTGGCCAACAGCGCCATGCGGCCGTCGCCAAGCGCCTCCACGCAGGCCCGTGCGTTCTCGACGGAGTCGACGGACCCACCGAAGTCGTCGTACAGGACGGGATCGCCCGGCACCATGGCCGAGGTCTGGTCGTACACCGGTGGCACGCGGTGCAGATCGGCCCAGATCGTCCCCCAGCGGGAGTGGTTGTGGACGGCCACGCTGACGTCATGCCGGGCTTTGTGGAGCTCGAGGTGGAGCGGGATGGCCGGAGTTACGGTCCACAGCCCCTCCAGGACGTTGCCATCGAGGTCGATCCGCATGATGTCCGAGGCGCAGACCTCGTCCCACGTCAGACCCCACGGGTTGACGAGCAGCGTGCCGTCGGGCTGACGGGAGGTGATGTGGCCGGCGAGGTGGTCGTCGTAGCCCTCGCGGTGCAGCATGCGGGCTAGCAGCGCGACCTCAGCCTGCGGGCTGAGCGGCGCCAGGGGCGGTGCCATCGGGTTGTGGCGCACTCCGGTGGTGCTCATCCCCACAGCCTGCCCTACTGCTGCGTGCGCTGCTGGCGCACGTAGTCGGCCACACCAGCCAGGTACCCGTCGAGGTCGGCGGCCTTCCCGGTGACGACATTCGCGAACCACCCCGGCACGTACACCTGGCTGGCCTCGCGGTCCAGACCATCGAGCACAGCGTCGACCACAACGTCCGTCGTGATCGGCTCGGGCCCACCGACGAGCGGATCGTTGTCGGGCACGGTGAAGAGCTCGGTGTCGACCACGCCGGGGTAGACGACCAGCACCTTCACCGCGGTGTCCCAGAGGTCGACAGCCATCACCTCAGAGAACACCGAGAGCGCCGCCTTGGCGGCGGCGTAGGCCGCTTCCCCGGGCGAGCTGAGCGTCGCCGACACCGAGGAGACGTTGACGATCCAGCCCGACTTCCGCTGCAGCATCTGGGGCAGCAGAGCAAGGGTGAGCCGCACCGGGGCCGCGTAGTTGATCTGCATGACGGCGTCGACCGTGACCGGGTCGAGGCTGGTGACGTGGCGTCGCTTGGGGATGCCGGCGTTGTTGATGAGCATGTCGACGCCACCAAGCTCGTCCACGACCGCCGCGGCCAGCGCGTCGACCGCGGCGGCATCACTCAGGTCGGTCACCCACATCCGCGACCCCGGGCTGTAGGACTGACAACGGGTGAGGACCTCGCGCAGCCGCTCCTCTCGCCGAGCACAGAGGCCGACGGTCGCACCAGCGCGAGCCAGCGCCTCGGCCAGGGCCGCCCCAATGCCCGACGATGCCCCAGTCACCAGCACTCGCTGGCCTCGCACGTCAAACGCCATCTCCACCCCCCGTGCGGTGGGTCCCGAGGCGGGCGCGCAACGCGTCGACGGTGGCGAGCGGGCGGCCCGCGTCAGCCGCCCAGCGCTCGACGAGCTGCGCGTTCGTGGCGTCGCGGTCCATCAATGCAAACCGTGGGGACGGCGTCGCACCAAGCGGGTCAGGACCCAAGCGCCCAGGCCGCCCAGCAGGGGCCACACGCGAAGAGCGCCGCCGCCCGTGGCGGGCAACCGGCCCCCCGCGTCAACCGACCCTCCCGCGCCGACTCCACCGGCCGCGGGCGACGACGGCGCGGCCGCAGCCGCGGCACAGGCTGGCTGGACAACAAAGCCGTCGTGGTCGCTCGGCCACAGCATGCCGCGCTCGCCGTCGGGCACCGAGGCCTCACCGATTCGGGCGGCGTCGACGATCCTCAGACTGCAGCCAGCGGGCGGCCGGACGAACACGTAGTCGATCCGCTCGGACATCGCTCGCGACGGCGACGCGGTCCAGACCTCCTCGCCCGCGGGTGGGCCGCCCGAGCAGCCGCCGTCGCCGGCTTGGACGCACTCGGCGCCACCGAAGGCGGACCACGCGTCGACGTACCCGGCGGCCATGACCGCCCCGATCGCCTCGGAGCCTGGGACGCTGTTGAGGTCACCGACGAGGACATCCGGGGTGGTCGTGTCGGCGGTGACGAACTCGTCGATGATCCCGACTATCTGTTGCGCCTGGAGCGTCTGAGTGGTCGTACTGAGCTCGGTGAGGTGATGGGCGAGGTGGGTGACGAAGAAGTCGAGCCCGCCCCCCGGTGTCTCGACGCGCCCGAACAGCACCTGGCGCGAGTCAAAGATCGCGTCGAGGGGGCAGAAGGGGTCGAGATCGACGCATCCAACCGTCTCGTAGGAGCGTGGAAGCAGGCGCCGGAACACCGACTCCGAGATGGGGAACCGGCTCAGGATCGCCAACCCCTCGCTGAAGTCACCCTCGTCGGGGAAGTTGCCCATCTGCGCCGCTTGCTGGTCGAGCGGGTTGCCGCCGCCAACGAACTCATCCGGGGTGAGCGGCACATGCGGGTTCGACAGCGACCAGCACCACGACCACGGCTCCCCGGTCCGTTGCGCCATCAGGTCCGCCAGCCGCTGGGCGACGAGGCCGTGCTTCTGCGGGTACTCGTCGGCGGGCTCGAGCTCCAGGTTGCGGGTGACCTCCTCAAGCCCCACGATGTCGGCACCTGAGGCGACCATGACGTCTACGAGCAGGGGCAACCGCGGCGCGAGGCTCTGGTCGCCGTCGTCGGTCTCGCTGTGCAGCACGTTGTACTGCGCGACGCGGAGCACCCCGTCGTCGGCCGGTGTCGGGAACGGGGTCTCCGGCCCTTCGACGCCGCACAACGGCTCGCCGTCGAGCGGGATCGTCTGTGCCGCCATTGTCGCGGATCCCTCCGCCCCGGTTTGCGCACCAGCCGGAGCAGGAAGGAGGACAACCAAAGCGACGAGCGAGCAGAGCAGCACCCCTGCGACCAGCTGCCCCCGGGCCCTTCGCTCGATGGTTCGCCGCATGGACCTTACCGTACCTGACATGAGTGTCCGAAACGGCGCCGTCCGGGGGGCCACCGGCAAACCTTCAGCGTCGTCACGTCGAGGCATCGTCCGCCCAAGCGCCGAGCAGCGCTTCGGTCGTGGTGATGGTGGCGAGCAGAGCCAGGGTGCGCTTGAAGACGGCGTCGACGTAGGCCTCGTCCACCCCCGCGACGGCGTCGCGCGGCAGCACGAGCTGATATCCGAGGTTCACGGCCTCGAAGGCGAGGCCCAGGATCGCCACGTTCACGGAGACACCGGCGGCCACGATCGTGGTGACGCCCAGGTTGCGCAGCACCGGGTCGAGTGAGGTGCTCGTCATCGGCGAAACGCCGTGCAGACGGCCCATGATGAAGTCACCGTCGTCCTCGCCCACCATCGCGTGCACGGTCGCCTGTCGCACCGGCCCGCTGCGCACGGGCGCCGAGGCGGTGCCGCCCGAAGGCGCCGCGAGGCGGGCGAACAACCGGGCGTTGCGGTTGCCGCCGCCGCCATCGGGCCGGGAGTCGACCGTGCAGTGCACCACCGGGATGCCTGCGGCGCGGGCCGCCACCGCCAGCGCGGCGATCCGCGGCAGGATCGGCTCCGCGGCCCGGGCCAGCTCGGGAACGAGGCTGGCATCGCCCACCACGCCGTCCTGCACCTCGACGGTGACGAACGCCGTCCTGGCCGGGACCACGAGGTCACTCAGGGGCGTGGCGGGCATGTGTCTCCTCGACGACCGGCATCTGACACTGGCGTCAGGTACGTAGTGGTGAAGTGTAGGGTCCCTGACGACCACGTCGCCGGCCTGGGGGTATCCAGATGAAGTTTGGGATCGCGCTCGGGCGCGTCCACCACCGCCACTTCGAGGAGATCACCGTTGAAGCGGACCGGCTTGGGTTCGAGTCGGTGTGGTTCCCCGAGCACCTCGTGCTCCCGACGGCGATGTCGAGCTCCCCTCACCCAGGTCACGACCACCCGCCGATCCCGCCGGACGTCCCGGTGTACGAGCCGTTCGCGTACCTGGCCTACCTGGCGGGGCGCACCGAGCGGATCCGGCTCGGCACCCACGTCTACAACCTGGGCCTGCGGCACCCATTCATCGCCGCCCGCGCGGTGCAGACCCTCGACGTCGTGTCCCGCGGCCGGGTGGAGTTCGGCATCGGGGCCAGCTGGCTGGCCCAGGAATGGGAGGCAGTCGGGCTCGACTTCCATACCCGGGGGCGCCGCCTCGACGAGGCGTTGGCCATCTGCAAGCGGTTGTGGACCGAGGAGGTCATCGAGCACCACGGCGAGTTCTTCGACTTTGCACCCGTGATGTTCGAGCCCAAGCCCGTGCAGCGGCCGTGGCCGGCCATCCACGTGGGCGGTGAGTCCGACGCCGCGCTCCGCCGGGCGGCCCGACTCGGTGACGGCTGGATCGGCATCACTCACACCCCCGAATCGATCGGTCGCCCGGTAACGATGCTCCGCCAGCTCCGCGAGGACGCCGGTCGCACCGCCGAACGGTTCGAGGTGACGGTGGGAGGGCCCGTCACGACACCGGACGCCGTGGCCCGGTGGGCCGCGGCCGGCGTGGATCGGCTGATCGTCGCACCCTGGGAACGGTCGATCGACGCCGTCGCCGGCATGCGGCACTTCGCCGACGCGCTGCTGCCTCACTGAGGTCAGCGGATCGAGCCGATCAGCGACTGGAGGACATGACCAGCGGTCGAGCGACGGCACTCGCGTTCGACCGCATGGTCTGTACTACGTTGCGGCACGTGGCCGGATCAGCGCAGCGGACCATCCTGATCACGGGCGCATCGTCAGGGATCGGCGCGGCGCTCGCTCGCGAGCTGGCGGCACGAGGCGACACGGTCGGCCTCGTCGCCCGCCGGCGCGACCGGCTCGGCGAGGTGCTCGAGGACTGCCGCCGTGACGCGCCGGAGTCGCAGATGTGGGTCGAGGACTTCGCCGACCCCGCCGCTGCTCAACGGGTCGCCGATGCAGCTCGCGCCGCCTTCGGCTCTGTCGATGTGGTCGTCAACAACGCCGCGGTGCCTGCAGTTCGTCACGTGAACCGGCTCGTACCCGCAGAGGTCGAGGCGGTGATGCAGGTGAACTTC
>Ga0136633_1001403_pt1 | contig 17770 bp, 17 predicted proteins | sample AntDrymeUQ832206_2_FD_105494 | JGI IMG/M metagenome (GOLD analysis project Ga0136633, IMG submission 105494) | Polar desert sand microbial communities from Dry Valleys, Antarctica - metaG UQ83 (22.06) | ecosystem: Environmental > Terrestrial > Soil > Desert | place: Antarctica: Dry Valley...
CAAGGCTGCCGTCAAGGGGCTCGGCCGACTTGGCCAGCGCGAGCTCGGGTGCCGTCAGCACCGGCGGGGTCGGCGGGGTCGGCGGAGTCGGCGGGGGCGGCGGCGGCTGGGGCGCCGTCACCGTGGTGTCCTCGGTGTCTGCGTCGTTAGCCGGGTTGTTGTCACCCGACGTCGCGACGTTGCCGGTGTTGGTCTTCACGCCCGGCGTGGTCGGCGTCACGTTGATGGTGACGGTCAGTGCCGGATCAGTCGGGGTCAGGGCGGTCGTCCGGGTGCAGGTCACGGTCTGGCCGGCTGTTCCGCACGTCAGACCCGAGCCTGCTGAGGGCGTGACAGTCCCGATCGTGAGCCCAGCCGGGACCACGTCGGTCACCGTGATCGTGCCGGTCGTCGCGGCATTGCCGGAGTTGCGGATCGTGAGCGTGTAGAAGAACGGCGTGCCCACCAAGACCGGGTCAGCCGAGTCGACCTTCGTGATGGACACGTCGATGACCGGTACGGCGTTGACCAGAGTGGGCTCCGTGTCGGAGTCATTGGCCGAGTTGTCGTCGCCCGCCGTGTCCACGACGCCAGTGTTGGTCTTCGTGCCCACCGTGGTCGCGGTCACCGGGATCGTGATAGCCGGTGCCGTCGCACCAGCACTGAGAGCGGCAACCCGGGTGCACGTGAGGCTCTGTCCCGACACCATGCAGATGAACCCCGACGCGCCAGGGTCCGGCGTACCGACCGTCAAGCCGGCCGGGATCGTGTCGGTGACGACGATGTTGCCGGTCGTGGCCGCCGTGCCGACGTTGGACACCGTCAGCGAGTAGCTGAAGGGTTGACCGACCAGCACTGGGTCGTTGGAGTCGGCCTTGGCGATCGCCACGTCGATGAAGGTGACGAGCGTGGTCTCTGTGTCGGAGTCGTTGGCCGAGTTGTCGTCGTTCGCGGCGTCGACCGCGCCGGTGTTGCTCGTCATCCCTGGTGTGGTCGCCGTGACGTTGATGGTGACCGGGTCAAGCGTTGCGCCCGCCGGTACCGAGGACCGGCTACAGGTCACGACCTGGCCGGTGAAGCCGCAGGTAAACCCAGACGTGCCCGCCGAGACACTGTTGATTGTCAGACCTGCAGGAACCGTGTCCGTCAGCGTGGTCGCGCCCGCGGCCGCCGTACCGGAGTTAGTCACGACGAGCGAGTAGCCGAACGGGGTGTCCACCAGAACCGGATCAGCCGAGTCGGTCTTCACGATCCCCAGGTCGATGAAGGTGACCGTTGTGGTCTCAGTGTCCCGGTCATCGGCGTCGGTGGCGTCGCCCGGCGTCGAGACCTCAGCGGTATTGCTCTTGAGTCCGACGGTGGTCGGAGTCACAGCGATCGTGACCGTCAACGGAGGATCGGTCGCCAGCATCGGTGCCGTGCGCGTGCACGTGACCGTCTGGCCCGCTGTACCGCACGTCAGCAGTGACCCCGCAGCTGGGGTGACAGCGCCGACGGTCAGCCCGGTGGGGATGGTGTCGGTAACCGTGATGGTGCCGGTCGTCGCCGTGTTGCCGCTGTTGGCGATCGACAGGGTGTACGAGAAGGGGGTGCCAACGAGCACCGGATCGGCCGAGTCGGTCTTCGTCAAGGCAACATTGATGACCGGAGTGATATCGACCAGCGTGGTCTCTGTGTCGGAGTCGTTGGTCGCGTTGTCGTCCCCACTCGTGTCGACGACGCCGGTGTTGGTCTTGGTGCCCAGCGTCGTAGCGGTCACCGGAATGGTGATGGGTGCCGCCGTCGCCCCTGCGGCAAGCGTTGTGGTGCGAGTGCAGCTCACGGCCTGGCCGGTCACCGTGCAGACGAAGCCGGAGGTGCCCGGACTAGGGGTGCCCACCGTGAGACCCGCCGGGATCGTGTCGGTCACCACGATGTTGCCGGCGGTGGCGGCGGTGCCGACGTTGGACACGGTCAGCGTGTAGCTGAACGGCTGGCCCACCAGCACCGGGTCGTTCGAGTCCGCCTTCGCGATCGACAGGTCGATGAAGATGACGAGCGTGTTCTCCGTGTCGCGGTCATTGAGGTCGTCGGTATCGCCCGGCGTCGTAACCTCCGCGGTGTTGGACTTAGTGCCCGCCGTGGTCGCGGTGACGTTGACAGTGATCGCCCCGAGCGTGGTCCCGGCGGTGATAGCGGTCGTGCGGTCACAGGTCACAACCTGACCGGCGGTGGAACAGGTGAAGCCTGAAGTGCCCGGAGAAACGCTGTTGATCGTCAGCCCTGCGGGGACTGTGTCCGTGACGGTCGTCGTCCCGCTGGTCGAGCTGCCTGTCGCGCTGCTCGACACAGTCAAGGTGTAGGAGAACGGCGTCCCGACGAGGACGGGATCCGCAGAGTCGGCCTTATCGATGCTCAGGTCGGGCTCGACATTACGCGTGTTGAAGACTGTGCAGATGATGTTGTTGCCTTCGTTGACTGTCACGGTCAGCGGGCCTGCACCGGTGCCGGAAACGCCGTTGTCGCAGGAGATCCGGCTCGTGTAGCCGGAGAGGGAGGTCGACGTTCCCGCGGTCTCGCCGACCGTGTGCTGGCCAGCCGTCACCGTCCGCCTTCCGGTAGTGCCGCCATGCCCGACGTTGGCACCCGTGCCCGCCGTTGACCCGTCGATCTGCAGGTTGAACCGTCCCGGGTCTGTGGTCGGGCTGAGGTTCTTGTTGACTGTGATGCTGCTGGGCACGGCGACGATGTCGGCACCCTTGATCTGGTTGTCCTGGGAGCCCGTGGAGCCGTTGTCGAGCTCGCGCAGTTTGAAGTGGTACGGGCCGCCGCTGATGGAGAACGAGCCGAGGCCCGTACCCCAGGCCTGGGGCGAGGTGCCGGAGCGGGCGAGGTGACCGGCCATCTCGACGAGCACATCGGTCGAGGCCGAGGTCCACGACAGGACGTAGTTGATGTCGGAGTCACCCGTGTCCGCGCCGTTGGCGACCGAGTGGCCGAGCGTCAGCGTCGCGCCGGTGATCGGCTGGTTGCCGTACAGGCGGATCGTGCGGTTGCCGTAGACGGCCTCGTAGGCGGTGATCCGCGACTGGGTAGAGCCGTCCTTGCTGATGTAAGGGTCATCAGGGACGTCCACATCGACGAAGGTGCCGCTGCGCAGCGATGTGCACGTCGCCGCGAGACCACCGGTCCCCGCGTTGCACGCCTGGCCGTTGAGGTTGGTGAAGGGGATGCCGACCGCCGCTGCGGCCGCTGTTGCCTGCGCGTAGGACGTCAGGTAGTCGTAACCGTGGATGCCCCCCTTGGTCGTCTGGTGGCCGAACTCGAGCGTGTGAGTGTTGCCGGCCGTGGCGACGACGCCGGTGAATATGGCGCGCTGCGGGACGGACATCCCTTCGGCGTACGTCGAGTTGCTCGCCTGCACGATGCTGTTGATCCAGTGGCAGTCGCCGGCCGGGAGTGATGCGTCGTCGTTGGCGCACTGCCGGAAGTCCACGTCCGTGAACGTCGACCCGGCTCCGGCGCTCGTCACCGGCACCATCGACAGCACGAGCGCCGCAAACGCGAGGACAGCGGCGCGGCGCCGGATCACGCGCACAGACACCATGAACTCCCCAAGAGACACCTCGGGCATCTCCCAGAGAGATCCCGCGCTTCGAAGGTGGCACTCGGACAGCGAGCTTCCTACCGAACGATCGGGCTTTCCCCGTGCTCCGATATGACTAGACCGTTAGCTCATTCGGTGACGGCCGGCGTAGCCCAGCCCACACTGCGCAGCCGCCACTTCACCCGGCGGAGCTCTTGCTCCAGCGCACGGACGCCTCGATGAAGGCATCGATCTCGCCGTCGAGGACGGCGGCGGTGTTGCCGGTCTCCACCTCGGTGCGGACGTCCTTGACCAGCTGGTACGGATGCAGGACGTAGTTGCGGATCTGCGAGCCGAAGTTGACGTCCTGGCGTCCACCACGCAACTCGTTCATCTTCGCCTCGTCCTCCTGGCGTCGACGCTCGAGCAGCTTGGCCTGCAGCACGAGCATCGCGGAGGCCTTGTTCTGCAACTGGCTGCGCTCGTTCTGGCAGGTGACCACGATGTTGGTCGGCAGGTGCGTCAGCCGTACGGCGGAGTCGGTCGTGTTGACGCCCTGCCCGCCGGGCCCGCTCGACCGGAAGATGTCAACGCGCAGGTCCTTCTCGTCGATGTCGACCTGATCGCTGGCCTCGACGACGGGCGTGACGTCGAGGCCGGCGAAGGAGGTCTGGCGCCGCGACTGGTTGTCGAAGGGGCTGATCCGGACCAAGCGGTGCACTCCGTGCTCGCCATGCAGGGTCCCGTAGGCGTAAGGGGCCTTCACCACGAAGGTCGCCGACTTGATGCCAGCCTCCTCGGCGTACGACGTGTCGAGCACCTCGGTGGGATAGCCGTGCCGCTCGGCCCAGCGCAGGTAGAGACGCAGCAGCATCTGCGCCCAGTCCGCAGCGTCGACCCCTCCGGCTCCGGCCGAGATCTGCACGACAGCATGCCGGGCGTCGAACTCGCCGGACATCAACGTACGGATCTCCAGTGCCGCGATCGACTCGGCCAGTGCAGGCAGCTCGCTCGTGACCTCGGCCAGGGTGTCAGCGTCGTCCTCGGCCAGCCCCATCTCGAGCAGGACACCGAGGTCGTCGAGGCGCTGGCGGAGGTTCTCGACCCGAGTGACGTCGCTCTCGATGTTCGACATCTGCGACATCAGCCGTTGGGCGTTGTCCTGGTCGTCCCAGAGGTCCGGCGCGCCGGCCGCCTCCCGCAACTCACTCAGCTGCGCGCGGAGCTTGTCGAGGTCGAGGAACTCCTCGACGGATCGCATGGTGGCGTCCAGCCGCTTGAGCTCCTCGGCAGGATCGAGCGACACCGATCAGGCTCCTTCAGCAGCGGGCAGTCCGACGCGCGGAAGCGACGGAGCATTGTCGTCGTCGACCCTACCGGCCACCGATCTGCCCGATCGCTCTCTCGAGACGACCGCTCAGAACTGGGATGTCCGCTTGTGGCGCCCGGGTGGCGCCACCTGAACGGAGGTCATCAGCACTCCGGCCACAGTGGTGAGGAGGCCGACCATGAGAAGGGACTCGGTGCTCGAGCCGGTACGGGGGAGATTCCGACCCGAGCTAAAGGGAAGGGCGACCGGCCCCGGATCCGGATCCGAATCGGACACTGCGCCGCCGGGGTCGAGGGTCGTGGGCGCCGCGTTGGGCCCCAGGACGCGGGTAGGGGTCGGAGCTGCCGTCGTGGGCGCCGGCTTGGGTCCCACGACAGGCGTGGTGGTCGGAGCTGCGGTCGTGGGCGCCGGCTTGGGTCCCACGGCAGGCGTGGTGGTCGGAGCTGCGGTCGTCGGCGTCGATGTCGGCGTCGATGTCGGCGTCGTCGTCGGCGTCGGCGTCGGCGTCGGCGTCGATGTCGGCGTCGATGTCGGCGTCGACGTCGGGCTCGCGGACCCTGGGGTGCTGGAGGGCGTCACGCTCGGCGAGGAGGTGGGCGACACCGACGTACTCGCACTGGGGCTGGGTGAGGCCGCCTGGGCTTTGGTCGTCACCGATGACGTGCACGTCACGGTTCCCCCGCCGCCGTTGCCGGAGCTGTTGCACTGATCGATGGTGACCGACAGCGCAGCTGACTGGGTCGACGTCGGCACCGTGCACTTCACCCGCAGCGTCGCGCCACCGCCGTTGCCCGAGCTGTTGCACTGCGTGACAGTCGCGCCGGGCGTGCTGCCTACTGGGCTACACGCCACGGTCGGCGAAGCACCGCCACCAGTACCCGAGCCGTTGCACTGGTTGACCGTCGCTGGAGAGGTCGTCGGCGAGCCAGTGATGTTGTTCGTGATATCCACCCGGCAGGTCACAGTGCCCCCGCCACCATTCCCTGAGCCGTTGCACTGGGTCACGGACGTCGTGAGGTCAGCTGACATCGTCGTCACGGTCGTGCACGCCGGCGGCGTGTTCGCCGCCCCGTGACACTCCCGAACCGTCACGGACGAGCTGGTCACCCCTGTGCCCGTGTTCAGGTTGTTGGTCACGGTCACGTCGCACTCCACGGCCCGGCCGCCGACGTTGTCCGAGCCGTTGCACTGGTTGATGGCCACCGGCGCCGCGCTCGCCGACGGCATCAGAGATGCCTGCCAACCGACAACGGCCACCACCGCCGCGAGAAGGCCGGCCACGACCTGGGCTGGCCGACGTCTCGTCAACTGGGCGCGGTGAGGCTGCGGGCATGCGGGAGCGCGTCCGTTTATCGTCACCCTGCGTATACTACCCCGCCACGCACAGCAGAACCTGTCTGTGCCACTCATGATGGGAGGGTGCTCCGCTCCCTCAGCCCACGCCGCCGCGGCCTCGTGCTCACAGCCACCCTCGCCGCCGCAGCCGTCGTCGGAGGTGGTGCCGGATTCGTGCTCACCCGCGATGAGTCACCAGCGGCGCCGCCCGGGACTGTCGTCAGCTCACCCGGGGCCACGACCGACGTCGTACCGGTGCTCCTCGTCCACGGGTACGGCGGGGACGTGACGAACATGTCGACGATAGCGGCCCGCCTACGGGTCGCTGGTCGGATCGTGGTGTCAGTGGCGCTTCCGCTCCGCGGCCTCGTCGGAATCAACGAGTCGGCGGCGGCGCTGGGGCAGGCAGCCGACGCGACCGGTGCCGAACGTGTGGACCTCGTGGGCTACTCACTCGGCGGCGTCGTCGTGCGCGCCTGGGTGGCTGACGGGAACACCGATCGTGCGCGACGGGTCGTGACGATCGCCTCACCGCATCATGGCGCACGGCTCGCCGAGCAGGCCGGCGCCGTCGACCCCGGGCGCTGCACGATGGCCTGCGCCGAGCTGCGTCCAGGCTCCGCCTTTCTGCGAGCCCTCAACGACGGTGACGAGTCCCCGGATGGTCCCACCTGGGTGGCTCTCCGGACCGCGTTGGACCAGACCGTGACACCGATCGATTCGGCCGAGCTCGACGGTGCGATCAACGTGCTGCTGCAGGACGTGTGCCCCGACAGTCGGATCGGACACGGCAGCATCAACCGCGATGCGCTGCCGGTCGGGCTGACCCTGCGCGCCCTGAGCGGCGAGCTCGCCGAGAGTCCGCCGGCGACTGAGTGCGCATCGCTCCTCCGCCTTGGTCGCGGCGCCTAGCTCGTGATGCGCTAGCTCGTGATGTCTTTGGTCGAGAAGTTGGCCCAGGCGAAAGCGAAGAACACCACGATGTAGACGGCCTGCAGCGCGACGCCGCGTTCGATGTCTCGCCACAAGATGGGGTTGCGGAAGAAGTCGAGGAAGGCGAGCCAGTAGCGCGTCGGGATGTAGGGCCGGACGGACGACGCCGCGTCGAGTGCGAAGAGCGTCGATGACCCGACGAGCACTCCCAGCCCGCCGAGGGCGGCGGCTAGCGGCGAGTCCGTCAATGTCGAGAGGAACAGCGTGATCGCCGCCAGGGCGAGCATCGACCAGCCGATGTAGAGCACGGCGCCGACAATGCGCAAGACCGTCTCCGTGGTCGTCAGCGGCTCCCCACCCGAGATCGACGAGACCGGTTTGCTGCCGAAGAGCTGTACGCCGACGACGTAGCTGACTGCGGCAACGAGCAGCACCGTGGCGAGGACGTACACGACGAGCACGGCCGTCTTCGCCGCCAGCAGTCGGGTCCGCGAGACGGGCCGGACGAGCAGGTAGCGCAAGGTGCCCGCGCTCGCTTCTCCTGCCACGGCGTCGCCCGACACGACGGCTACCGCGATGGGCAGGAGGAACGGCAGGATGATCCCCAGAGCAGCCGCGGGGAAGAGCGTGCCGTTGTTGAACGCCTCGGCGAGCAAGGACGGCCCAGTGCCCGGCCGCGGTGCCCGCCCGGTGACCTTGATGAAGACCGCGACGACCGTGGGCAGGGTCAGCATCATCGCGACCGGCACCCAGGTGCGCGGACGGCCGACGAGCTTGCGCAGCTCGACCAGGAACATCAGCTCACCCGCCGCTGGTCGACGCCGGACTCGCTCGCCCCGGCGGTGAGCTCGAGGTAGACCTCCTCAAGAGTGGGGCGGTCGACCACCAGCTCGTCAATGCGGATGCCAGCCCCCACGAGCCGACGTACCAGGTCATCCACGGTCAGCAGGCCAAGTCGCACGGTCGCGCCGAGATCATCGGCAGCGACGACGTCGAGCCACTCGACGGTGCCGTCCGACGCCGTAGCCCTCTGCAGATCGGGTGAGGAGACCCGGACAAGTCCAGTCGGAGCGAGGAGCTCTTCGACGCTCCGGTCGGCAACGAGGCGGCCTGCGTGCACGATGCCTGCCCGCGAGCACAGCTGCTCCACTTCGGCGAGCAGGTGGCTCGAGAGGAACACCGTGGTGCCCTCGGCGTTGATCTCGAGGAGCAGATCTCGCACTTCACGGATGCCGGCGGGATCGAGGCCGTTGGTCGGCTCATCAAGCACCAGCAACCGCGGCCGGCGAAGCAGCGCAGCCGCGATCCCCAGCCGTTGGCGCATGCCCAACGAGTACGTGCGCACTCGCCGGTGTGCCGCACCGACGAGGCCAACTCGCTCGAGAACCTCCCCGGTCCGCGACCGACGGGTACGCCGGGACCCTCCGACGCCCGCTGCGTCGATCAGCATGAGGTTGGCGTGGCCGCTCAGGTGACCGTAGAAGGCTGGACCCTCAACGAGTGCACCCACGTCGGGTAGCACCTCGCTCGCATGACGCGGCATGGATCGACCGAGCAGCTCGATGCTGCCGGAGGTCGGGTAGACGAGGCCGAGCAGCATGCGCACGGTGGTCGTCTTGCCGGATCCGTTGGGACCCAGAAACCCATACCGCTCGCCTTCGAGCACGGTGAGGTCGAGTCGGTCCACGGCGAGAACATCGGCGTACCGCTTGGTGAGCGCCTCGGTCCTGATGACGGCGTCGGCGCTCATCCGAGCGTCGCCAGCGGGCGAGCGGTGAGCGCGGTCGCGACCCGCTCGAGGACTGCGCGCGTCACCGTGCCGGCGACGGCATAGCCGACACCGTCACCGCGCGGGCCGGTCAGGATCATGCCGCGCATCAGAGGTGTCTCGACGAGGCTCGCCTCACCGTACGGGCCGCTGATCGTGGGGGTGAGCGGCCCGTCCAGGTCCCGCCGTGCTCGGCGTACCAACCGCTCGGGCAGGGTCAGCACTGCAACAAGGGTGAAGCCGTCGCCGAACGTGCCGGCACCCCGACCGACCTCGCTGCGGCGCGGAAGTCCGGCCAGGGAGTCCGGCAGGATGAAGGGCGAGAAGACGTCGACCTCCTGAGCTACGTCGATCGCATTCGTCACGTCGACATCCGCATCGCGCGGCGGGACGAAGGTCAGCCTCGCCGGTGCTGGCCGACTGAGCTCGAGGTCGAGGAACAGCGTGCTGATGACCGGGCGACTGCCGGTTCGCGTTGTCACCTCGACAGCAAGAGGCAGGCCGGTACGGCGCTCAGCCCAGATGTCGACGCGTCCGATCGTGGTGTCGGACGACGTCGGTGTGATGCGAAGCCCCGGCGCCTCTCGCCCCGCGACCCGCCGGGGAGCGATCCGGGTGACTTCGCCTGCCGATGCGGCCGCCGCGAGTCGGCGTCCCAGCTCCGGCGGGAGCAGGTCGGCTGGACGCGCGAGCCGTACGTCGCTCTGCCCTTCTACGCGCGTGGCGCGCTGCTCGAAGGAGTCCCAGACCCAGCTCCCTGCCTCGTCGACGACGAGGTCCTTCTCTCCCGCCGGGTGCAGCGCGTCGACGCGGAATGCGCTGGGTCCGGCGTACCAGACCCGCATCGAGGTGGACTCTCCCAGCAGGTCGAGCACGTCGCCGACCTCGCGGACATCCGGCAAGGTGAGCCCCGCCCGGGACTCGGCATAGCCCTGATACGCGACGCGACCGGATGAGCGCACCTGCTCGAGCAGCGCTGCGGCCGTGACCGGAGTGTCCGAGACCGGCAGGGCGGCGATGGCGGCCGGGAGGCTGATGATCAGAACCAGCCCACTGAGGACCAGCGCCCACCGTCGTCGCCGCATCGATCCACCGTACGTCGGCCGGTCATTCAGCGCTCGACCTGCGATGATCCCCACTCGTCGGCGAGGGCAGCAGCGCTCGCGCATAGATGGGGGACAAGATCTGTGAGAGCGCATCGCCGGGACGCAAAAGCCTCTTCCGCAATCATCTCGGTGCTGATCCTGGTAGTTGGGGTCAGCATGGCACCGAGCGCTGTCGCTGCGACTCGCACGATGACCTGGGATCCTCCGCAACACATCGTGTTCGGCCACGGCGCGTTCGGGATGAGCGTGTCGTGTCCCACCGACGTCTTCTGCGTCGTTGTCGGCACCCATGGCGACATCCGCGGGCAGATGCGCACGTACGACGGCGCACGGTGGAGCGCCGCTAGCGACATCCCCGGAACCAGAGGTGCTGGCCCGGCCTCATGCCCCACAGCCAGCTTCTGCGCCGCAGTGGTTTCGACCGGCGTGGAAGGTGAGGTCACCACGGCGGTGTCAACGTTCGACGGCAGCACGTGGTCTGCTCCGACCCCTATCGACGACCCTGAGCACCCAGTGAGCATCTCCGCCATATCCTGCGTCTCGTCCTCATTCTGCGTAGCGGTTGGAGGCTACGGCGAGGCGCTGACCTACGACGGCACGCGCTGGACACCGCCGACGAAAGTCGGCGTAGCCGACGACATGGGCTTCTATAGAGGTCTCACTGCGGCGTCGTGCGTCGGGCCCGATTTCTGTGTCGCTGTCGACGAAGCGGGGAATGCTTACGCCTTCAACGGATCCGAGTGGTCCGCACCCTCAAACGTCAACTCCAGCAACGCCCTGCAGGGCGTGTCGTGCGTCACGCGGGCCTTCTGCATGACGGTCGGTCATGACGCCGCGGTGACGTTCGACGGAACCCGTTGGGGCCGTCCGGCCTCGATCGACGCGCAGAAGGGCCTTAGCGCCGTCTCGTGCGTCTCGACGAGCTTCTGTGTCGCCGTGACCGGCTACAACAGCGCGCTAGAGTTCGACGGAACCGGCTGGACCACCCCGGTCATCATCGGTGGCGATGAGCTCCGACGACTCACGACGTTGTCCTGCGCGTCACCAAGCCTGTGCGTGACGATTGACGAACTCAGCAAGGCCATCGTCGGACGGTCGGTCCAGACCGGTGGCAGCGGAGCTCCGACCATCTCAGCACCAGCGACGGCCACCGCGGGTGTCCTGACGACGGTGTCGGGCACAGCTCCGCCGGGCGCGGAGGTCGCGCTCTGGGGTGTGACCGCACCGAACGGAACCATGACCCGGGTCAACACCCCGGCGGCAGTAGCCGACTCCTCGGGCGCGTGGTCGAAGACGATCCGGCCGCTGCGCAATGTGACGCTCCAAGCGCGAGTCGGCTCGGCCGGCTCGGCCACGCGGTTCATCGCAGTGAGCACCGCAGTGCACCAGTCAGTTGCGGCGTTGAGCGGATGCGTCGTCCAGGTGTCGGGATCCGTGTTCGAGCCCAAGCCGGGAGCGTCCGTCTTCATCCGGGCGTTAGACGCGGGTGGAAACACGGTCAGCCTGGGCAGTGGCGTGGTGCAACGGGACGGCCGATTCCTCCTGCGCCGAGCCCAGACCTGTGGCCAGCGTCTCGCCGTCTACACGGTGATCTCCGGTGACAACGTCAACCGGCCCGGAGCGACGACGTCGCAGGCGATCACGACACGGCGCTAGCTTCTTCGCCACTGCCGGCAGGTCTGCTATCGGAGCGGGGCCCGGGCGGTGGCCTCGGCGCGTACGGTCCACTGGTCGATGCCGAGGACGGCCGCGAAGCGGAGGTCAACCACTCGCTCGGCTCGCACGGTGACCGTGCTTCCGTTGACGGTGGGCGGGCCGAAGGACACGCCAGGGTGCTGGCTCTCGACGAAGTCGACGACCCGTCGTACGCCGGAGAGCTGCAACGGAAGCCGGTCTCGCGGGCCTCCGGTGTACAGCTCGACTACATCAACCTGCTGCGCTGCGGCGACCGCGGCGCTGTCGACCGTCGAGACCAGCTCGCGACGCGCGAGGTAGACGCTGGATACCGACGTCGTGAGAACCACCATCAGCGCGGCGATGAACGTGAAGCCGATGATGAGCAGGGTCAGCGCGCCGCCGTCACCTCGCGGCCGCCGCTCACTCAGGCGCACGGGAGCGGAACGTGTCGAAGGTCGCGAAGTGCTCCCCGGCGACGGGGATCGATCCCAGGTTGAGTCCGCCGAAGAGATCACCGAACACTGGCAGCTCGACGACGTAGCGCACGCGGACGGCAATGCCGCGCGTGGCCGGCACTCCGGACACGTCGCTGTCCACCGTGCTGACCGCGCCGAGCTCGACCGGATCGCCGGACGGGTCGAGCCCGTGGTCGGTCAGGGTCAGCGCCGCGGCCGCTCTGGCGCGCGCCTCGCCTTGCGCCGCGCTGTCTGCGGTGACGTAGGCGCGGCCCGCCTCCCGCGCGGCGGCGCTCACCGCGAACGCCGCCCGCTGAAGTGTGAAGACGAGCAGCATCATGTAGACAAGGGGAATCATCAGCAGCACGGCGAGGTAGGTGAACTCGACGAGCGCGGTGCCCTCGTCGTCGTACGACGGGCTTCTCACAGTCCCTCCTTGATGGCGCGCCCGGTCGCTGAGACCGACACCGACCCGAAGGGCAGGAAGACGAGCGGCAAGTCGACGTCGACGTCGATCCGCACCAGGGTCGCTCCCGACGCGGGGTCACCGTCGGGACCGCACTCGATCGGCGTGCGAATGCCGTCGGACACCCGCGACGACAGCGAGTCGGTCACCAGATCGTGAAACCGCTCGCGCGCGTCGGCGCAGGTGCGGTCGGCATTGGCCGCAGTGCGCGCCGCCTCACTGGCGCTCGAGACGACGACGTTACGCATGTGCAGCAGCAGGCCGAGCTGAAGAATGCCCAGGAAGAGGAAGACGACAAGGGAGCCGACGAGGACGAACTCGACCGGGGCCGAGCCGGCGTCACGCGGACGGCCGGACATGCACTAGCTGCAGGAGGCGGAGGAGCCGTTGACGCCCACGGTGCATAGGGCGTCTTCGAGGATGCCGGTCAGCGCCCCCTCGGCAAAGGTCCAGAGCGCCGCAACGATGACAGCTGTCATCAGGGTGATAAGCACCCAGCCGGGCACGTCACCTCGATCGGTGCCCCCGCGGACAATGCGGGCGTACGACGAGCGGACGAACGCCGCGACTGCCTCGCTCATGAGCGACCCCTCCGAGGACCTGCCTGATGTGCACGCGTGGTCGTCGTGACTCTACGACGTCGTGGCGGGGTGCTCCTGCTTCGTCAACAGGGTGAATCGCGCACCTTCGGAATATCCCGAGGCTATCGACAGGCTCTGGTCGGCGTCGGGCGTCAGATCGTGATGTCGAAGATCAGGATCAGGCCGACCGCGATCAGGTAAAAGGCCACCAGGTAGCTGAGTAACTTGGGCCGGATGAGGATCAGTACGCCGACGACGAGGGCCAGCACGCCGGGCAGGGTGAGGTTGACTTCCAGCTCGCTGGTGTTGGTCTGGGCGAGTAGGGCGGCGGCGCTGGTCATGGGTGGCCTCTCGGGCGCGCTGGGACTGTTCCCGCAGGTATGCCCGTTGCGACGATGGTGAAGCAGCCGACCTCGAAGAAGCCTGGGCACGGGCGGCCACGTCCTCGAGATCATCCCCCGACGCTACGGCGGGCTGAGCTCGGCAACCGGGTCGGGGGGCGTCCAGCCGAGCACCGCGCTGGCCGGGCGGAGCAGCAGGTGGCCGCGCACCCGGTCGCCGAACCAGCGCTCGTGCCGGTCCTCTTCTGCAGTCATCTCGACCAGCTGACCGGAGTACGCCGTGAGCCCGAGCGACGTCGCGAGCGACTCCGCGTCGGCGTACTGCCCGACGTTCATCGCCTCGAGCCGGCCCGCGGCGTACATCGGGCCGAAGTGACCGCCGACAAAGCAGAGCAGCCCGAAGAACCGGCCGACGAAGCCCATCAGCAGCTCGCGCGGCCGGCGAGGGCGCTCCCCGAGCTCGTCGAGCATCGCGGCGACCAGCGCCCGGTGGTGCCACTCGGCGCCCTCGATCCGCCGTACCTCGGACCGCTCCGCCGGCCGGCGCCAGAGCGACCGGGCGTGCGAGCGGTAGGCCAGTGCGGCGGCGAGCTCGCCGGCATGCGCGTCCTGCAGCAACCGCACCAACCGCGCGCGCACCGCCACCTCATCGGTCACGACTCGATTCAACACCCGGCGTTGTCGCCGCCTCCGATCGAGGAGCGACTAGACATCCATCAAGCGCGTGCAGTCGCTCATGATCATGGAAACGGCGGGCCCGGGCGCGTGGGCGGTCGGAGAGCTAACGCGCGTAGGCGAGCGCGGGTCCGCCGATGATCGCCGCGTTCACCCCCGCTCAGGAGCCGATGACTCGGAAGCCGTAGAAGCCGGGGAACAACGCGAAGACGATGGTGACCGGGAGTACGAAGAACACGACCGGGACCAGCATGCCGATCTCACGCTTGCCGCCGGACTCCAGAAGTGCCCTCTTGCCTGCTTCTCGGACATCGACGGCCTGGGCGCGGAGCACTTCGGCGAGCGGCGTGCCCCGCTCCACCGCGACCGCGACTCCGTCGACGAAACGGGCCAGAGGTGCGAGCGAGGTGCGGGCGGCAATGCCTTCGAGTGCTTGCACCAGTGACGCCCCGGTACGGGCCTCGGAAAGTGCGTGTCGGAGCTCGCGGGCGAGCTCCCCGGTGGAAATGCGGCAGACCCGCTCCAACGCGCCGATCGGCCCCTCCCCTGCCGTCACGGCCAACGCAAGGAGCTCGGCGATAGTCGGGAACTCCGCGATCATCCGCTCCTCGCGCTTTGTCACCTCGGTGGTGAGGTAGCGGTCACGCGCCAGCACGCCGAGCAGCGTGAGGCCGAGGCAGAGCAGCAGCAGCGCGACGGGCGGTGGTCCGGACCCGGTCGCGATCGCGAGGGTGACGAACACCAGCCCGCCGAGCAGGCCGAACGCCCCCCAGACCACCTGCTCGGCGCGGAACTCCTCGACGGTCATGCCCCGCCCGGCCTGGACGAGCCGGCGTCGCAACGACACGACTCCACCGAGCCATCGGTCGAGGTATCGGATCAAGTCGCCGAGCACCGGCCCGAGGATCCGCTCGAGAGTGGGGAACGGCGTCAGGGTCTCCGAGGTGGCGAGCAGCCGGGACGGCCGCGGCGCGTCGCGAAGGTACGGCGCGAGGCGGTCGTCGAGAGATGGACGCCGCAGTGGCGGTGAGTAGAGGAACGCCAGCCACAGCCCGACCCCCGCGCCGAGGCCGAGCAGCATCCCCAACGGAGTGCCGCTCACCGGAGCACCCGGCGCTCGGTGGGGAGCAGAGCGATCCGCAACATCACTCGGTAGGCGACGAAGGACACCGCGCCGCCACCGAGCAGGACGAACGCGCCTGCGGTCGAGCGATAAGCCTCGACAGCGGCCGGCCTGGTCGATAGGAGCAGGAGCAGGGCCCACGGCGAGGCTAGGGCAAGTCGCGCAGCATTCACCGTCCACCCCTGCCGCGTCTCGAGCTCGGCCCGGGTTCGTGCATCCTCGCGAAGGAAGGACGAGAGGGTCCGCAACAGTCGGCCGAGATCCGTGCCGCCAACCTCGCGAGCCATCCGCAGCGACTCGACCACGCGGTCACCGACGGGATCGGCGAGTTGTGCCTTGAGACGGTCCAGGCACTCTCCGAACCGTCCCGTCGCGCGGTAGTCGGCAGCGAAGCGGTTGAACGCCGACCGGAGCTGATCCGGGCCCCGCACGCCGAGCGCGCTAAGCGCCTCGGGCAGCGACAGCCCTGCCCTGATCGCCGAGGCGAGGTTGTCGACGGCCTCTGGCCACACGTCCCGCAGCTCCACTGCGCGCTTGCGGCGCCGGCCTCGCACCAGGGCGGTGGGCGCGGCGCCGGCGAACACCGCGAACGCCAGCGCGATCACCGGCACGCGGCTGATCCCGAGCATGAGGACCAGCACGACCAGGGCGAGACCGGCTGACGCTCCAGCCAGCTGACCTGGCGACACCCCCTCGATGCCTGCCTGCAACAGCAGGTCCTGCGTCTTCATCCGCCAGCTGACCCGGTCGGACGGCGTACGCCGGACCGGCGAGGTGCTGCGTGCTCGGATCACCAGGAAGAGACCGAGGCCGAACATCAGGCCGAGCAGCACGCCCACAACTAAGTCCGGTAGGTCGGTGGAGTCAGGAGCTCAGCGAGGTCGAACCCGGCCCGCGCGAAGCGCTCCGGGTGAGGCGGGTAGCCGTCGGTGCGGACGAGGTGCTCGTCCTTGGTCGCGAAGACCTGGGCGATCTCCACCACGTCGCCTTCGACGCGCCCGGGAACGGCGACGATCTCGCGAACGCGCCGATGACCTTGGCCGTCGGTCTGGCAGTGCACGACGAGATCGATGCTCGCGGCGACGGTCGGCACGACGAAGGCGTGACTGACATTCTCGCCGGCAAGCAGCGGCAGGGTGCACATCTTCACGACGGCTTCACGGGCCGAGTTGGCGTGAATGGAACACATCCCGGGCAGCCCGCTGTTCAGCGCGATGAGCAGGTCCAGGCACTCTTCCTGCCGCACCTCGCCGACGATGATCCGGTCCGGTCGCATTCGCAGTGCTTCCTTGACCAGACGTCTCAACCGCACCTCGCCGCTGCCCTCGAGGTTGGGCTGGCGGGTCTGCATCGAGACAACGTCGGGCAGCGGGATGCGCAGCTCGAAGACCTCTTCACAGGTGATCACCCGCTCGCGTGCCGGGATCGCCGCCGCTAAGCAATTCAATAGCGTTGTCTTCCCGGCTTGCGTGCCGCCCGCGACGATCACGTTGAGTCCACTGGCGACAGCGGCCTCGAGGAATCGGGCCGCCTGCGTGGTGAGGGTGCCGAGACCGACGAGCTCGTCGAGAGAGTGCGCCGTCAGCACGAACTTGCGGATGTTCACCGACCAGTGTTGGCGGGTGATGTCGGGGATGACGATGTGCAGACGGCTCCCGTCGGGGAGCATCGCGTCGACGAAGGGTGTCGAGAGGTCCACCCGACGGCCTGAGCTCTTCAGCATCTTCTCGCAGAGGTCCTGCACGTGTGCCGCGGTGAGGATGGTGTTGGTCAGCTCGCTGCGCCCGCGCCTGGCCACGAAGACCCGCCCAGGGTCATAGGCTCGCTAGGGGTAGCCTTAACCTAGCCACCTAAAGGAGCCGGGCCGATGAGTACACGAGCCGCTATCTACACGAGGATCAGCGAAGACAAGGAGGGCAAAGCCTTCGGTGTCGCTCGGCAGGAGAAGGATTGCCGGAAGCTCGCCAAGGACCAAGGTCTCAGCGTCGTTCAGGTCTACTCGGACAACGACATCTCGGCCAGTAGCAACCGCAAACCACGGCCGGACTTCCTCAAGATGTTGGACGACGCCGAAGCTGGACGCTTCGACGTAATCCTGGCCTACTCAACTTCGCGGCTGTCGCGCAACGGGCCTGAGAACGAGTACCTGATGGGCCTTCACCGCGACTGCGGCACCCGGTACATCACGGTCACCTCTGGCCCGCTGGACCTGTCCACTGCGAGCGGTCGCCGCATGGCTCGCATCCACGGAGCCATCGACATTGGCGAGGCAGAGGAGATTGCCGAGCGTGTCCGGCGCAAGCAGCAGGAGCTAGCCGAAGCCGGTCGGCACAACGGCCCGCGTCCGTTCGGCTGGGACATTGTCGGCGTGCGCTCCGACCAGCGGCTCGTCGTCAACAAGGCCGAGGCTGCGATCGTGCGGGAGTGTGTTCGGCG
>Ga0136633_1001404_pt1 | contig 17764 bp, 11 predicted proteins | sample AntDrymeUQ832206_2_FD_105494 | JGI IMG/M metagenome (GOLD analysis project Ga0136633, IMG submission 105494) | Polar desert sand microbial communities from Dry Valleys, Antarctica - metaG UQ83 (22.06) | ecosystem: Environmental > Terrestrial > Soil > Desert | place: Antarctica: Dry Valley...
AGGCCGTCGTACCGCCCACCCCCACCGAGCGCCGATTGCTGGCCGCTTGCCCCGGCCGGGTACACCTCGAACGCCGTGCGCGTGTAGTAGTCGAGGCCGCGCACGAGCCCCGGCTGGAGGCGATACGCGACGCCGAGCGCGTCGAGGTGGGCGCGAACCGCCGCGAAGTGGTCGGCGCACGCCGCGCACAGGTGGTCCGTGATGAGCGGCGCCTGTGCGTTGATCTCCGCCATGACCGGCTCCTTCGAGTCGAGCAGGCGGAGCGGGTTGCGCTCCAGGCGACGGCGCTCGACCGGCGGCAGGCGATCGGCGTGGGCCGAATAGTGGGCCCGAAGCTTCTCGACGTATGCCGGCCGGCACGCGGCGTCGCCGATCGAGTTGAGCTGGATCTCGATCCCCTCGAGCCCGGCCTCGCGGTAGAAGCGGTCCGCCAGCTCGATGATCTCGGCGTCGATCGCGGGCCCCGGATCGCCGATCGCCTCGACGTCCCACTGCCAGAACTGGCGGTACCGGCCGGCCTGGGGCCGGTCGTAGCGGAACATCGGCCCGGTCAGGGTCAGCTTCACGGGCTGCGGCAGCGTCTGCATCCCGTGCTGGATGTAGGCGCGGACGATGCCCGCGGTCGGCTCCGGGCGGAGCGCCCACGTCTCGCCGTCCTCGGTCCGGGGGGCGATCCGGAACAGCTCCTTCTCGACGACGTCGGTCGCCTCCCCCACCCCGCGCTCGAAGACGGCGGCCTGCTCGAAGAGCGGCGTCTCGATCGGGTGGTAGCCGTAGCGCGCGGCGAGGTCCGCACCGATCCGCTCGAGCCGGATGAACGCGGCCCGTTCCGCGGGCAACAGGTCGCGGGTGCCACGCGGTGCGCGCAGGTCAGGCATCGGCCCGAAGTCTAGCCGCCGCTGATGCGGTCCATCCGCTGCGTTGGCTCCTGCGTGCGCTCACTCACGTACGTTCAGTACGCTCGCTCGCGCGCTCGTCGCCGCCTGGCGGCTGAACCACCTGAGCGGCGGCTGGAGCCGCGGCGTGGGGCGGAAAAGCGAGGCGAGGCGTCGTCACCGGATTCCCAGCGGGTGCGACTCGGGCGTGATCGACCGCCGACTTCGTTGTCAGATGCGCATGTTGTGGAGCAATTGGCGACAGATCCGGCCTGGGCGCCAGGTTCTTCGCCATATGTCCGCCCTGAGGACGGCGCCGCCACCGTCCGAGTCGCACGGGCCGGGAATCTGGCGAAATCACCCGCCGTTCGTCCTCTGGGAGGACCGCTGGCTCCCGCAACCGCCCGAACCTGGTCGACGTGCACGCCAGCCCCAGCGGGGGCTACCCCAGATCACGTTGAACGGAGAGGACGTCCTTGAGCTGCTCGATCCGGCTCATGACCTTCGCCAGCTGCGCGACGGAGGAGACCTGGAGCGTGGCCGCGACGACCGCCGTGTGGTCGGGGTTCACGCTGACCGCAGCCGCAACGATGTTCACCTTGTTCTCGGCCACGACCTGGGTGATGTCATTGAGCAGCCCGGTCCGGTCGTAGGCCTCGACCCGGATCGCGATCGGGTAGGTCTGCTCCGCCTCGGCCTCCCACTCGACGTCAATCAGCCGCGAGACCTCGCGCTCGTTCAGCACCGTCGAGCAGCTCTGGAGATGGACCGCCACGCCCTTGCCGCGTGTGATGAAGCCGACGATCGGATCGCCCGGGATCGGGTGGCAGCATTTCGTGAAACGCACGAGCAGATCGCCGACACCCTTGACTCGCACGCCGCCGGTCCGCGTGGTGTGCGTCTGGGGCGCGACGGTCGGCAGAGCCGTCTGCCCATCGTCGACGACACCGAGGCGCATCACGACCTGCTGGGCGGAGATCGCGCCGTAGCCGACGGCCGCGAAGAAGTCGTCGGCAGCATCGAAGTTGTATTGCTTCGCGACCTCCGTCAGCCGCTCCGTCCCCACGGCCGATAGCGACGTCCGGGCGAGCCTCCGCAGCTCGCGCTCGAGTGACTCGCGGCCGTGAACGACGTTCTCGTCGCGGTCCTTGCGCTTGAACCACTGCCGGATCTTTTCCCGCGCGTGCGAGGTCTGGACGACGTTCATCCAGTCGCGCGACGGTCCGTGCTCGCCCTTCGTCGTGACGATCTCGACGATGTCGCCGTTCTTCAGCCGGTAGTCGAGAGGAACGAGGCGGTTGTTGATCTTCGCGCCGATCGTGCGGTGACCGACGTCGGTGTGGATCCGGTAGGCGAAGTCGAGCGGCGTCGCGCCGGCCGGCAGGTCCTTGATCTCGCCCTTCGGGGTGAAGACGAACACCTGGTCCTGGAAGATGTCGAGCTTGATCCCCTCGACGAACTCGGTCGCGTCGGATACGTCGCGCTGCCAGTCCATGAGCTGGCGCAGCCAGGCGAGCTTCGCGTCGTAAGCGCGGTCGCTCTTCGTGCCCTCCTTGTAGCGCCAGTGCGCGGCAATCCCGACCTCCGACACCTGGTGCATCTGGCTTGTCCGGATCTGGATCTCGAGAGGCTTGCCGTCGAGCGCGATGACCGCGGTGTGCAGGGACTGGTAGAGGTTGTTCTTCGGGACGGCGATGTAGTCGTCGAACTGGCCGGGGATGGGGCGCCAGAGGGCATGCACAATGCCGAGCGCCGCGTAGCAGTCGCGGACCTCGTCGACGAGAACCCGGATCGCGTACACGTCATAGATCTCGCCGAACTCGGCGCTCTTGCGCTGCATCTTCTTGAAGATGCTGAAGATGTGCTTCGGGCGACCCTCGAGGTCGGCTTCGATCCCGGCCTCGCGGAGGCGGGGCTCGAGATCGGCAATAGCCCGCTCGATGTAGCCCTCGCGGCCCTTGCGGCGGGTGTCGAGCAGCTTCGCCAGCTCATGGAAGCGCTCCGGCTCGAGAGTCTTGAACGCGAGGTCCTCGAGCTCCCACTTCATCTGCCAGATCCCAAGCCGCTCCGCGAGCGGCGCGTAGATCTCCATCGTCTGGCGGGCGATGCGCAGCTGCTTGTCGGGCGGCAGCGCGGCAAGCGTCCGCATGTTGTGGAGCCGGTCGGCGAGCTTGATCAGGACGACCCGGATGTCGTCTGCCATCGCGAGGAACATCTTCCGGATGTTCTCGGCCTGCTGTTGCTCGTGGGTGTGGGTGCTGAACCGCGAGAGCTTCGTGACGCCGTCGACGAGGTGGGCGACCTCGGTGCCGAACCGCTCCTCGACGTCGACGAGGCTGTACTCGGTGTCCTCCGGGACGTCGTGGAGGAGGGCGGCCTGGACGGCGACCGGATCGATCCCCAGCTCGGCGAGGATCTGGGCGGATGCGATCGGGTGGGTGACGTACGGCTCGCCCGAGGCGCGGAGCTGCCCCGCGTGCGCGTCGGCGGCCATGTCGAGCGCGCCGCCGACCGGGCCGAGGTCGGCGTGCGGGTAGTGCTTGGCGATCGTGGCGAGGAGCTGGTCCCGGAGGGCGCCGATCTCGTCTTCGGGCTGGCGCGCCTGGCGCGGGGGGGCCGCGGCTCGGCGGGGTCCCCGTCGGGCCGGGCTGCGCTCCTCGGCCTTCGTGCGCGGCGTCGCCATGATCGGGAAAGTCTAGCAGCGGCCGATTGGGCGGCCAGCCGCCCGGTGGTCAGGGCCCGCGGTCAGACGACGCCGGCCCGGTCTGCGTAGCCGAGGGCCGCGAGCGCCGCGAGGGCGGCCTCTCTCTCGTTCCAGGGCATCGCGGTCGCCCCGTAGAGGATCGAGTTCTCGTGGCCCTTGCCGGCCAGCAGGACGATGTCGCCCGGCCGCGCCCGTTCGAATGCGGCCTCGATCGCGGCCGCCCGGTCCGGGATCAGCAGCAGATCGTGGCCGCGGCGCTTTCCCGCCGCCTCCGCACCGGCCGCGATCTCGTCGAGGATCGCCCCACGGTCCTCGCCCCGGGGATCCTCGTCGGTCACGACCACCAGCCGACAACGCTGCCCGGCGATCCGGCCCATCATCGGCCGCTTCGTCACGTCGCGTTCGCCGGCCGACCCGAAGACAGCGATCAGCTCCCCGCCTCGGGCCGCCGCGATAGGCGCCAGGAGCCCGAGGACGCCCTCGAGCGAGGCGGGGCTATGGGCATAGTCGACGACGACGCCGAACGGCTGGCCGGCCTCGATCCGCTCCATCCGGCCGGGCACGGACTCGACCGACTCGAGGCCGTCGCGGACGGCTGCCGATTCGAGGCTCCACGCCGCGCCGAGCGCGACGACCGCGAGCGCGTTGTGGACGTTGAACCGACCGCCGAGCCGGAGCTCGAGGCGCGCCTCACCGTACGGCGCGACGAGGTCGATGCGGAGCCGGCGCGCGTCCTCCTCGACCCGGACCGCGCGGACATCGGCCGCCGGATCCGTGCCGTACGTGATCACCTGCGCGCCGGCTTCCTGGCCGACGCCGGCGAACAGGCCCGCGGACGGATCATCGGCGTTGACGACCGCGACCTTTGGGCGGCCCTTTTGTGGGTTCGCGGGTCCGACGGCGAGGCGCTCGAAGAGCGACAGCTTGGCGTCCCGGTACGCCTCCCACGTCCCGTGGAACTCCAGGTGCTCGTGGGTCAGGTTCGTGAGGATCGCCGCGTCGTACGCAATGCCGCCGACCCGCTCGAGGGCGAGGCCGTGGGACGTCGTTTCGACGACGGCCGCCGCGTCCCCAGCCCCGACCATCGCCCGGAGGGCGGCCTGGAGTCGTGGCGCTTCGGGGGTTGTGGCGTGCTCCGCGTTCGATTCGCGGATCGAGCCGATCTTCGTATCGACCGTGCCCATCAGACCCGTCCGCAGGCCGGCCGCCTCGAGCGCGGCGACGGCAAGGAACGACGTCGTCGTCTTGCCGTCGGTGCCGGTGATCCCGACGACCGCGAGCTCGCGGCTCGGATCGCCGTACCACCACGAGGCCGCGGTCGCGAGCGCCGGCTGGGTCCGCTCGACGACGAGCTGCGGGAGCGCCACGCCGTCGACCGGTCGCTCCACGAGCGCGGCGACCGCACCCGCGTCCGCGGCGCGGGCAACGAACTCGTGGCCGTCGACATGAGCGCCGGGCACGGCGACGAACAGCGAACCTGGTCGCACCGCGCGCGAGTCATACGTAAGCCCGCTGACCATCACCCCGGCGACGCCCGCCGGTCCAATAGCCCGACCGCCCTCGCGGGCACCACGGAGGCGGCCCTCCGCCTCGAGCCGCTCGATGAGGCCACGCAGCGGTTGCGGGCCGCCCGGCTCGGCGGCCGCGAGCAGCCTCTCGATCTCGCCGCCGGTCATGCCTCGCCCCGAACGCGCTCCCGGAGGTCGCGGATCGTGTACCAGAGCGGGTCCACGACGAGGTCGAACGTTCCCGGGTGACGGACCGGCGTGCCGCCGAACCGTCGCTTGAAGGCGCTGAACCCGGACCAGCTGTCGGGAGCGTCGGCGTCGGACTCGGCGACGCCCCACAGGTCGAGGGTCCGGACCCGGTCGGCGGCAAGTGCCTCCATCGTCGCGCCCATCGTCGCGTAGCCGGCGTTCGCATTCTTCAGCTCCGGGTCTCGGGAAGAAGCGCCGTACAGGTAGAACGCGCGATCCGCGACACGAAGTGTGACCATGCCGCCGATCGGCCGGCCGTCCTTGCGGGCGAGGCACAGGTACCAGCCGCCGGTCGGCGCGAGCGACCCGGCGAGGGCCGAAAGGAAGTCGAGTCCGTGGCTCCGGAACTGCTTGCGCTCCGCGGTGTCCTCGAGGAGGTCGTGGAAGGTCGCGATCGCAGCGGGATCGGCGTGGCGCTGGACGTCTGTCAGGACGCCTTCCTTGGCCGCCCGTCGGAAGAGGTTTCGGGCGTCCTTGTCCCACGACTTGCGCAGCTCCTCGCCTCCGTCCGCGAGGGTGATGATCCGCGTCGTCCGGGCCTGGAGGTCGTGGCGCGCGGGTCGGAGGCCGCGGCCGAGGAGCGCCTCGCGCACCGCGTCGTCATCACCGCCGTCGCCCCGCGGATCGAGCTTGACGACGATCCCCCGCTCCCGGCGCGCCAGCGCCCGCAGCCCCCGCACGAGCAGCCGCAAGAGGTCCCCCGCGTCCGGGGCCTCGCGCTGCCACAACGGTCCATGCGGCACGTAGATGATCGAGCGCCCGAACGTGGTCGGGCGGACGAGCGCCTGGGCGACGCCGCGAACCGCGCCGTCAGGACCGCGGACGAGGATCCGTGCCGGTGGCTCGCCGGCCACGGCCATGACGTCGCCCCACGCCCACGTCTGGAGGATGTCGCCGTCCGGCCGCCCGGCGACGAACGCGTCCCAGGCGCCCCGTGACTCCGGGGCGGCGAGCGCGACGCGCATCACGGAGCCGCTCGTTGCCGTCATCCTGCGCCGTCCTCCGACCCGGGCGCTGGGGTAGTTGCGACACGACGCCCGCCGACGAGTCCCGGCAGCACGACGCGGCGAAGGCGCGCGGCCTCGGCGACCCACGCCCCGCGTAGCCCGCGACCCTGGACCAGGCTTTCGAGCGTTCGCGGCTCGGCATGCCAGAACGCTTCCTTGTAACCGCCGGCCCACAGGAAGTCGTACGTCGAGCAGCCGCGCCGCACCGCCTCGGAAATCGAGCGGTCGAAGAGCCCCTTGCCGAGTGACATCTTGCGCACGTCGTCGTCGTAGCTCACGCCCATCACCAGCGCGACCGCCCGCCGGTGCAGCGCGAACGTCACGAGGCAGGCGCGGATCCCCGAGTCGTCGCGAGCGATGTCCACCCACATCGCGCCCGCACCGAGCAGGGCCGTGAACGCGTCGATGAGGAACGGTTCGAATGCGGGATCCGGACCGAAGTCCAGCTCCTCGTCGCCCCATCGCGCGGCCATGAGCCGGCGCACGGCGTCGACGGCGTCGGCCGCGACCGCACGATCCGTCCGCTTCTCGAACGAGCCGCCGGTCCGAGCGAACCGGTTCTCCTCCGTCCGCATGTTGTGGCGAGCCTTCGCGCCGAGATGGCGCGCCCAGCCCTCGAGATCGTCGGGCAGCTCGATGATGTACGTCACGGAGCGGACGACGCCGGTGAGCCGGACCGTCCGCCAGCCGGCCTTCGCGCCGGCGTCGACCAGCGTGGCGGCCGTCTCCGAGCCGGCCGGGAGCCGGAGCGCGTTGAGGACGTCCCAGGGCGTCGGTCCGTCCCGCAGCCAGCCGCTGAGCCCGGCGAGGACCGCGGGGCGGTGCTCGTCGGACGCGAGGACGTCCACCTGGCCCCGCAGGGCCGGCCCGAAGCCCGCCCAGAAGTGCAGCTCCGTGAGGGCCGTTCCGAGCTGGCGCGTCCGCGACGCGATGAGGGGCGCGACGCCGACGAGCCGCCCATCGACGCGCCAGGTCAGGAGCCGCGGGCGTGCCCCGGCCGCGTAGTGGCGATGCCACGGCAAGAGCCAGTCCGGCGATTCGAACGGCGAGCGCGCGGCCGCTGTCGCAAGCTCGCGCCACTCGGGAAGGAGCGCCTCGACCGCGCCGGCGTCCCCGAGGACGTCCGGCGCATCCATCGCGCTGGCGGGCGCCGTCACCGGCGAACAAGCCTCGCCGCGCGCGACACCATCCGGCCCGCGAGGTAGCGACGCGGCCGGATGACGCGTTCGTGCGCGCCGGTCAGCTCGAGCCAGCTCGCCCCGAACGACTGCTTGTGCTGATAGAGGCCGTGCATCGGGTCTCCCGGCTTCGGTTCCGTGCGCGCCCCGGCGACGTCGACGCCGCCGAGATCCATCTCCCGGCAGCCCTCCCGGATCGCCAGCTGGATTGCCCGCCAGCGCAGGAGGTGGAGCGCGCCCGGATGTGCCTTCCGCGCCTCGGCGCGGTCGCCGGAGTGGACGGTCGTGAGCCTCCCGCCGTGCCGGTAGAGCACGAGGCCGGCGAGCTCGGCGCCGTTGGCCGCGCGCGCCTCGAGGTAGAGCAAGTGGCCGGCCCCGAGCGCGGCAAGCCACCACGCCACGTACTCGTGACGGGGACCGAACGTGAAGTCGAGGCGCTCGCCGGTCGCGAGGAGGAGGTCGTAGAACCGGTCGAGGGCGGCGTCCGCGGGCTCGCCGGACGACGCAAACCCCTCCCCTGCCCCCTCCGGGCCCGAGGCCCTCGCATCGTGACGGGCAACGACGGTGCCGTCCTTCTCCGCCTGCCGAATCCGCTGGCGGGTCGCCTTGGCGATTCCCTTGAACACCGTCTCCTCGTCCGCGTCCTCCGCGAGCGGCAGGCTCATCCGGTGGCGTGCCGGGTGGATCTCTTCGATCGTCAGGAAGCGCGCGCGGCGCAGCCAGGTTGCGTATGCGTGGTCGGATGCCGGCACCTCGGCGTCCGAGGCGACGACGTCGATGCGCTCGGCGGCGAGCGCCTTCGTCGCCGCCCAGAGCGCCGCGCCTAGCTCCTCGCCCGCGACGACCGGCGCCGGACCCTTCGGGAGATATGCGCTGCCGCCGCCGATCAGCGGCCAGCCTCGGGTGAGGGCAAGGATCCGATGATCTCCAACCGACACAAATCGCGGCCGCCAACCGTTGCGGCTGCGGTGTTCCGCCCAGGCGCGCGACTGGTAGACGTGACCGCCGGGCCGCTCCACCGCCAGGCGGTCCCAATCGTCGGTCGGTTCGGCCTCGATCCGGGCGTCCTGCGTCACGACCTGCCCCGGCGCCGCACGAGGTCGGTCATGACGGCGACGATAGACGGCAGCTCCGGGATGCGCAACACAAGGCTGATGAGCAGGTAAACCGCGGCGAACGCGGCCGTCACGACGATCCCCTGGGCCAGCAAGGCGAGGACTCCCGCAGCGGGACCGATGAACCCATCGATCGTGTAGAGGACGAGCAGTCCGACGGCGCCGGCGATGACCGTCCCGAGCGCCGCCTCAAGCCCGACACGAGCGACGTCGCCGAGCCCGAGGAGAGGCACCTGGCGGGCGAGGAGCCAGAGCAGCACGAGCGTCTCGACCCAGGCCGCGATGGCGATTGCGAGCGCGATCCCGCCCAATCCGAGCGGCCCGACGAGGATGACGGCGAGGGTCGTGTTGAGGAAGACGGCGAGGACCGCTGCGAGGACCGGTGTCCGCGTGTCCTGCCGCGCATAGAACGCCCGGGCGAGGACGGCAATGAGGGCGTGCGCGCCGAGTCCGATCAGGAAGAAGAGGAGCGTGTTCGCGGTCCGCTCGACGAGCGCGGCGTCGAACGCCGGGAAGAGCACGGCCACGATCTGGCGGCGCAGGATCGCCATGAGGCCCGCCGCCGGCAGCATCACGTAAAGGAGAAGGCGCACCGCGCGGGTGAGCAACGCCACGTACTCGGCGGGCCTGCCGGCCGCCACCTCGCGCGACAGCGACGGGAAGACCACGACTCCGAGCGGCGAGCCGATGAGGCCCATCGGCACCTGGAGGAGGATGAACGCGATCGTGTAGGCAGTGACGGCGCCCGACCCGAGCGTCGTCGCAAGCGACGTCACGACGATGAACGTGATCTGTGTCGCTCCGAGGCCAATGGCGCGGGGCACCAGGAGCTTGAGGGCGGTTCGAGCATCCTCGTCCCGGGTGTCGATCCGCGGCTCGTACACGAACCCGAGGCGCCCGAGCGCCGGGAGCTGGACGAGAAGCGCGACGAACGACCCGAGCACGACGCCCAGCGCGAGCCCGGCGACCCCGAGGCTCGGCGCCAGAAACAGTGCCGCGCCGATGATCGCGAGGTTGTAGATCGCGGGCGCGAACGCGGAGGCGGCGAAACGACCCGACGCGTTGAGCATGCTCGAGGCGATTGCCCCGAGGGCGAGAAGGACCGGCGCGAGCAGCATGATCCGGGTCAGCTCGACGGTCCGGGCCGTCTGGATGACATCGAAGCCCGGGGTGATCGCCTCGACGACCGCGGGCGCGAAGACGGCGAGGAGAACCGCGAGGCTCAGCAGCGCGACGAGCATGACGTTCGTGACCGTCGAGGCCACCTGCCACGCCCGTTCGTGGCGCCCCTCCGCAAGGAGGCCGGAGAGAAGCGGGATGAGCGCGGATCCGAGCGCCCCCGCGGCGACGAGCTGGAAGATGAGGTCCGGGATCCGGAACGCGGCGAAGAACGTGTCAAGGTCGCGCTCGTCGATCGTGTTGCCGATGACGACGAGGCGGACCCAGCCGAGCGAACGTGAGACGAGGAACGCCGCGGAGACGATGAGACCCGCGCGGGCGAGGATCTGCCCCCGGGTCGGGCCGGGCGTCACGTGACCGGCAAGTCCGGGACGGAGACGGCCTCCACGGCGACCCGGGCGCGGGGATGCGCGTCGCGGTACGCCGATTGCAGGCGCGTCGGCGACACGTGCGTGTAGATCTGCGTAGTCGCGAGGCTCTCATGGCCGAGCAGCTCCTGGACGACCCGCAGGTCGGCGCCACCATCGAGCAGGTGCGTCGCGAACGAGTGGCGGAGCGTGTGCGGCGAGACTCCGACGGGCAGGCCGGCGGCGCGGCGGAGACGATCGAGCCGGAACCGCAGGCCACGCACGCCGAGCGGTTCGCCGTGGTGGTTCAGGAACAGCTCCCTGGGCGGCGCGTCGGCATTGCGGGCGGCAAGGACCTGCCGGCCCTCGTCGAGCCAGGCGTGGAGGGCCGCGACGGCCGGCCGCCCGAGCAGCCCGACCCGCTCCTTGCGGCCCTTCCCGAGGACGCGGATCTCTCCCCGCCGGAGATCGAGCGAGGCCAGGTCCGCGGATGCGAGCTCGCTGATCCGGAGCCCCGCTGCGTACGCGGTCTCGACGATCGCCCGATCGCGCAGGGCGAGCGCCGAGGCCATCTCCACGCGGGACGCGTCCCCGGCGCTCGACGCCGCGTCGAGATCTGCGTCGACGGCGGCGAGGAGCGCCTCGACCTGCTGGACCTCGAGCACGCGCGGCAGGCGCCGAGGCAAGCGCGGCGTCGCGATCGCGCCCCACGGGTCGCCGGGCGCGAGGCCCTCGCGGACCGCGAAGCGGTGGAACGCGCGGATCGCCGCGAGACGCTGGCCGACGGTGCTCCTCGCGACCGATCCGCCGAGTGCCGCGAGATACGCGCGCAGGTCGGTGCGCGATGGCGACCGCCAGTCCGTCCCTCGTTCCGCGAGCCAGTCGAGGTAGCGCGTGACGGTCGTCCGGTACGACCGCTGGGTGTGGGGCGAGAGGTCCCGCGCGGCCAGTGCGCCGAGGAAGCGTTCGAGCGCCGGGTCGACGGGAGGGAGGCTTCGCCCGGCCCGGTTCACGCCTCGGGCGCGGTCTCGCCGGCGGCGGGCCGGGCCTTGCGTGGCCCGCCCCGGCCGCTGCTCCGGGCGGCGCCCGTGGAGCGCTCGCGGGCGCCTCCGGCGCCGGTTCGGCCGGGCCGGCGCCCGCCGCGTGCCGGGCGCGCGAGCGCTGCGGGGTTCGGCTCACCGCCCGCCAGGCGCGCGCCGACGACGACGGTATCGGGCAGATCGACCGACGCGCCGCACTTCAGGCAGATGCCGCCATCAGCCTTCCGCCCCACCGGCCCCTCGTCGGCATCGTGGATTGCCCCAACCGGCTCGAAGTTCGTCGTGTAGTCGCACTTCGGGTAGGCGGAGCAGCCCCAGAACACGTTGCCTGTGCGCCGCGCCCGCCGTGGGATGAGATGGCCGTCGGCGTTCTTCGGGCAGACGACATCGAAGGGCAGCGGATCCGGGGGCGGCGGCCCTTCGCGACGGATGTAGTCGCATTCCGGGTAGCGGGAGCAGCCGACGAACGGGCCGAACCTGCCGCTCTTGCCGACGAGCTTCCCGGTGCCGCACTTCGGGCAGGCCTCGCCCTCGCCCTCCTGCGTTGGCTGCTCGTCGCCCGGGAGAGGTCGCGATTCCTTGTGCTCTGGATAGAGGGAGCAGGCGAGGAAACGCCCGTTCCGCCCGAGGCGGATGACCATCGGGTGGCCCTCGGAGCAGACCTCGTCGGTGGGCTCGGTCGTGAAGTCGCTGCGGCGCAGCTCGCGCCGCTTCTCCGCGACGCGGTCCCGGAGCGGCTCATAGAACGCGCGGAGGAACGGCACCCACTGGCGCTCACCGCGCGCGACCTCGTCGAGCTCCAGCTCCATCTTCGCGGTGAATGCCACGTCGACGTAGTCGCCGAAGTGCTCGACGAGGAGATCCGTCACGATCTCGCCGATGAGCTCCGGCCGCAGCCGGCGTTCCTCGACTCGCACGTAGCCGCGATCCATGATCGTGGAGATCGTCGCGGCGTACGTGGACGGCCGGCCGATCCCGTGCTCCTCGAGGGCCTTGATGAGGGTCGCCTCGGTGAACCTCGGCGGCGGCTCGGTGAAGTGCTGCGTCGTCGTGACGTCGGTGATGTCCGTGACCGCCCCCTCGGCGAGTGCCGGGAGCTGCCGCTCACGACCTTCCTCGTCGTCGCCGTCGTCTCGGCCCTCCGTGTAGACGCGCGCGAATCCGTCGAACAGCGTTCGCGTCGAGCTCGCCCGGAGCTCGTAGGGCGCGGCCTCGAGCTCGATCGTCGTCGTCTCCATCTCCTTCGACGCCATCTGCGACGCGATTGCGCGCTGCCAGATGAGCCGGTAGAGCCGGAGCTCCTCGGGCTTGAGAAAGGCGGAGAGGGAGTCCGGGTCGCGCCGGAAGCTCGTCGGGCGGATCGACTCGTGGGCCTCCTGGGCGCCCTTCGACTTCGTCTTGTACACCCGGCCCTTCGGCATCGTGTAGCGGTCCCCGTAGCGATCCGCGATGACCTCCCGGGCCTCCCCCATCGCGACGCCGGCCATCGCCGTCGAGTCCGTTCGCATGTAGGTGATAAGGCCGTTGTGGCCATCCGGCGTGTCGACGCCCTCGTACAGCCGCTGGGCGATCGACATCGTGCGCTTCGGGCTGAACGAGAGCTTGCGGCTCGCCTCCTGCTGGAGCGTGGACGTCGTGAACGGCGGAGCTGGGTTCCGCTTGAGCGGCCGCTTGCCAACCGACTTGACGACCGGCCGCCGCTCGCGCAGGGCGGCCGCGTGCCGGTCCGCAGTCTCGCCGTCGCCGACCTCGATGGGTTTGCCGTCGATCCTGACAAGCTCGGCGGCGAACGTCTCGCCGGCCGCCGTCGCGAGGATCGCCTCGAGCGTCCAGTACTCGCGGGCGGTGAATGCGGTGATCTCGCGCTCGCGCTCCACGACGAGCCGCACGGCGACCGACTGGACTCGCCCCGCGGACAGCCCGCCGCGGACCTTGCGCGAGAGGAGCGGGCTGAGCGTGTAGCCCACGAGCCGGTCGACGATGCGGCGGGTCTGCTGGGCGTCGACGAGGTTCGTGTCGATGTCCCGCGGATGGGCGAACGCCTCGCGGATCGCCGACTCCGTGATCTCGCTGAACGTCACGCGGCGGGTCTTCGACGCCGGGACGTGGGCGGCCTCCGCGACATGCCAGGCGATGGCCTCGCCCTCGCGATCGAGGTCGGTGGCGAGGTAGACGAAATCGGCGATCTTCGCCTCACGGGCGATGCTGTCGACCTGCTTGCGGCGGTCGTCGCTGACGACGTACTCGGGTGCGAAATCGTGGTCGACGTCAACCCCGAACTTGCCCTTGCCGGGGTTGTCAGGAAGGTCGCGGACGTGGCCATACGAGGCGAGGACCCGGTAGTCGTCTCCCAGGTACCGTTCGATCGTTCGAGCCTTCGCCGGAGACTCGACGATGACGAGGTTCTTCGACATTCGGGCGGGAGTGTAGCACCGGGTCCTGCACGGACCCTTACCCCGGACCTGCCCGTCGGGGGTCCGCAGACGTCCCCGCGAGGGCCGTTCTAGGCGTCCCGGACGCGGCGGAGGAAGTCCTCGTCGATCTCGAGCTCCACCTCCGGCTCGGGTGCGGGCTCCTGTCGGCGGCCCTTGTCCGGCGGGGGCGCCTTGCCGTCCGCGCCGGGCGGGATCTCGAGGAATCGGACGTGGACGTACGGGAAGTAGAAGACCGATTCGATGTGATCCGCGAAGACGGGCCGCTTGCCGCCCATCGTCCGGAGGTTCGTGCACATGATCACGGTGTCGCCTGACGCCGGGAGCTCGAACAGGTCGGCCAGGAGGGGCTGCTCGTTCGTGAGGTGGATGACCGCATTGCGGATCACCACCGTGTCGCTGGCCACCGCAGCCCCTACGGGTGGTAGAAGTTGACGACGAGGCGGACGCGCCCACCGTGGACCCACACCCCGATGCCCACACGGTCGTACTTCGCGTTCATCAGGTTCCTGTAATGGCCACCGACGGGGCTCCAGGTTCGTTCGCCCTGGAAGTAGAGGTGCGAGCCGAGCACGGCGCTCATCGGGTTGCCCGACCGGCAACCGAGGTTCTCCGCCCAGTTGTAGCTCGTATAACCCGCCTTGCGGAGTCGGTCGTCGGGACCGCCGCTCGCGAAGTGACTGCAGAGGTTGCGGGTGGCGAGGAGCTTCGCGTACGGTCGCGCGACCTTGGCGGAAATCCCGGCGTCGAGCTCGAGCGCCGCAACCGCCCGGCCGCCGGGGCTGCTGCACGCGCCGCGGGACGTGACGATCCCGCCCGTCCGCGTGCAGTTCATCAAATCGAGGTAGTAGGCCTCGACGGCCTCCCACGTTCCGGCGCCCGCGCCGGTTCCGGCGGCAGGCGTCGGGATTTTCGTCGTGGGGGTCTTCGTGCCGGACGCGACCAGGCTGGGGGACGGCTTCGCGGCCGTGATGAACGTGCCGCTCGCCACCTTCGGCAAGGGGACGCCGGCCGCGGACGTAGCGCTCGCCGCGACGCGCATCACGACCGTCTGGTCGTACGGCAAGGCTGACGTGGGATCGAATGCGAGGACCGTGTCGTTCTCGAAGAAGCTGATTTTGCCGGCCACCGCCTTGCCGCCGACGAGGACCGAGAACGCCTTGGCGGTCGTGGCACGGTTCATCGGCTGGGTGAAGCGGACCGAGACGAGTGCCGTCCGCTCGACGTCACCGGTCGCGTGCCGCGGGCGGAACCGGACGACACCCGGCGCGGCGACCGTGCGCACGACCATCGTCGCGGCGTTCGCGAGCGCAGCGCCGTCAACGTCGCGGACGGCCCCCGAGATGGAGAGCTCGTAGCGGCTGTCGGACGCGAGGGCGCGGGCAGGGGTGAAGAGGAAGCGGTTGCTCTGGGTCCGGCGGCCGAGCGCCTGGAGCGTTCCCGCAAGCACCGGGCGGACGACGAGCGCGCCGCGGAGCGTGGCGGCGTCGATCGGCCGGTCGAACTCGAGGACAAAGGAGGCGTCGAGGCCGATGCGGCCGTCTGCCTGGTGGGTCGCCGCGATCGAGCCCGCCGTGGCCGGCCGGGTGAGGAAGGCGGCGCGCACCGGCGTCGTCAGCGGCCGGCCGGTCGTGGCCAGTGCGCCGGGCGCGACGGTGATCGTGTGGTACGTGCCCGTCCGCCAGCCGAAGCGCGGGTTCACGGTCAGGACGGTCCGGTCGGCGTTCCAGGCCAGGTCGATCGAGGTGCGCGGCTCCACGCGGAGCGCGGCTTCGACGCTCTCGCGCTCCATCGCGGTCGAGAACGCGATCTCGACGGCGGTCGCCGGCGACTGCCCGACCCGCAGGTCCGTCCGGAACGCGGCGTTCGTGAGCGGAACCTGCTTGCTCGGCGGTGTGGCTGTGGTCCCGGTGGGCCTTGAGAGGCCGATCGCCCCGAGTCCGACGAGTCCGCTGAGCACGATCGCCAGGACGAGCCTTGCGGCGACCGAACGACGGACGAGCATCGAAACAGAGAGGATGGCGACGACGGGAAACGCCAACGCCGCGGCGGCAAGCTTTCGCAATAGACAGGCTCCTGGCTGCTCGCTGGGGGACGATGCCCGCGGTCTGTCTGGGGCCGGCTGGTGAGGTCCGGCGGTCGCGGGGAGGTTAGCACGGGGTTCCGAGGCCGGGCAAACCGCCGGCCCGGCGAAGGGCCTGGCCGACGCATCCGATGGTCCCCGTCGGACCTCAGCCGGCGTCCGGGGCGGCCGCCAGCCGGCCCGCCGGCCGGTACCGACCATATGACCCGATCGCGAGGCCGCGGGCCTCGAGAAGCGTGAGGGCACCGAGCACGGCGGCGACCGGCATCGTCGTCGCGGCCACGAGCTCGTCGACCGTCGTCAGGCCGTGGACCAGCGCCGCGGCAACCCTCCTGGCCCCCTCGCCGAGCTCGACGAGGACGGCCGCGACCGGCGGGGCGAGCGTCGTCCCGTCGAGCGGATCAGGCAGGTCCACGAGGTCGAGGTCCTCGAGGAGTTGGGGGACTCCGGCGACGATCCGGGCCTGGGCGGGGAACTCTCGCAGGTAGGCGAGGCACCCGGCAGACGCCGGACTGTCGATGGCGCCGGGGACGACGAAGCACTCGCGACCCTGCTCGAGCGCCCAGTTCGCGGTGAGCAGTGCTCCGCTGCGGGCCCCGGCCTCGACGACGACCGTCGCATCGGCGAGGCCGCTGATCACACGGTTGCGCCGTGGAAACGTTCCCGCGGTCGGCTCGACCTCCGGCGGAAGCTCGGACACGATCGCTCCACCGCACGCGATGATCGCTTCCGCGAGCCGGCGGTGGCCGGGTGGAAACAGGCGGTCGTGGCCGCTGCCGAGAACCGCCACCGTCACGCCACCCTCCGCGACCACGGCAGCGTGAGCGGCCCCGTCGATGCCGACCGCGAGCCCCGACACGACCAGCGCGCCGGCACGGGCCAACGCGGCGGAGATTCGCGCGGCGACGCGGCGCCCGGCCTCGGAAGGCCGGCGCGTCCCGACGACCGCCACCGAACGCCGCGCCGATAGCGCGGCGACGTCCCCACGTACGAACAGGACGTGGGGCGGAATCTCTATCGCCCGGAGCCGTGCGGGATAGGCGTCATCTTCGAGGGTCACGAACTGAACGCCCGCCCGTGCCAACCGCGTCAGGATCCGGTCGCTCTCCTGCGCCGCGGCCGCGACCGCAATCGCGACTGGCGCCGGCATCGACCGGGCAAGGCCGTCGAGATCGCGGCTGGCCGCGATGAGCCTTGGGACGGCACCGCTGCCAAGTCCCGCCGCGAGCACGTTCCGCGCGTTCCCGAGCGCGAGGAGAAGGCGGCCGAGGGTCACCGGTCCCAGGCCCGCGACGGTTGCGAGAACGGCAAGCGCCTCGTGCTCTTCGATCGGGTGGGGCAGGCGCTGAAGCACATCCGGGCGGGGCTCGTCCGTCGGCAGCGCCTCGGTGACAGTGCCGAGCGGGCCCTCACGGCCCACGCCGATCACGCCTAGCCCGCCATCCTCACGTCGAGCCGGCTGGCCGGTGACCTGTAGCTCGCGGCCTCCTCGAGATGCTCGACCCCGACGGTTTCGACGGCCGCGAGGTCCGCGATCGTCCGGGCGACGCGGAGCAGCCGCTCCGTGCCCCGGCCGGAGAGCTGCTCCATCTCGGCGAGCTCGATTGCGCGGCGTTCCGTGGCACCGTCCATCGCGCACGCGGCACGGAGCGCCCGGCCTGAGACGCGGCCGTTGAGCCGGCGCTGCGGTCGAGTGACCTGTCGCGCGCGGGCGTCGCGGATCCGGAGCGCGACGGCCTCCGAGCCCTCCGGCGGCGCGCCGGTGACGATCGCTGCGGCCGGCACACGAGGCATCGTCACCCACAGGTCGATCCGATCGCGGAGTGGACCGGAGATGCGGGCGGTGTACCGCTCCGGGACGCGATCCGCGCAGCGGCATTGACTCGGCTCCGAGCCGGCCAGCCCGCACGGGCATGGGTTCATTGCCGCGACGAGCTGGAAGCGTGCCGGGAACGTCGTCGCGCGACCGACCCGGGAGATGGCCACCCGGCCCTCCTCGAGCGGCTCGCGCAGCGCCTCGAGGACGTCTCGTCCGAACTCGGGCAGC
>Ga0136633_1001405_pt1 | contig 17745 bp, 18 predicted proteins | sample AntDrymeUQ832206_2_FD_105494 | JGI IMG/M metagenome (GOLD analysis project Ga0136633, IMG submission 105494) | Polar desert sand microbial communities from Dry Valleys, Antarctica - metaG UQ83 (22.06) | ecosystem: Environmental > Terrestrial > Soil > Desert | place: Antarctica: Dry Valley...
CGCGGTCTCGAGCAGCTCGTGGTCGGGGACGACGCGGTTGACCAGGCCGTAGTCCCAGGCCTCGCCGGCGGGGATCGCGTCGCCGATCAGGTTCATCTCCAACGCCTTGTTCGCGCCGACCAGCCGCGGCAGGCGCTGGGTCCCGCCGAAGCCCGGGATGATGCCGAGCTTGACCTCGGGCTGGCCGAAGACGGCCGACTGCGCGGCGATCCGCACGTCGCAGGCCATCGCCAGCTCGCAGCCGCCGCCGAAGGCGAGCGAGTTGACCGCGGCGATCGTGACGATGTCCGAGGTCTCCATCTCGCGCAGCAGGCCATGGGCCTCGTCGACGAGCTCCTTGCCCGCCGCCTCGTCCATCTTGGTGAATGCCTTGATGTCGGCGCCCGCGCTGAACACGACGGGCGAGGCGGAAGCCACGACGAGCGCCCGGACGCCGGTCGACTTCGCTGTCTCCCACACCGTTCCGAGGTCGCGGATCACGTCGGGCGAGATCGAGTTGACCTGGCCGTTGGACAGCCAGGCGATCGCCACGCCGCCCTCGCGGGTCTCGAGCTTGACCGTCTCGGGCTGCTCGCCCTCGTCAGCCTGCGGGTAGGCGTAGAAGCCCATGCCGCTGGCCGGGCCGAGCCGCCCCTGGGCCACGAGGCGCTTGAGCGTGGTCGGCGGTGCGAACCGCTCGCCGTGCTGCTCCTCGAGGGCCTCGAGCCGCTCGAGCACGACGTCGAGCCCCATCACGTCGGCCTTCATGAACGGGGGAAGCAGGCCGCGTCGTGGATCCATCCCGGCGCCGGCCATCAGGCCCATGTCGATCTCGCGCGTGGTGCACAGCCCGTCCTCAAGGACCAGGCAGGCCTCGACGAACGACTTGAGCGCCATCATCTCGCCGAGCGCCTCACCGTCGACCTCGGTGATGTCGCCCGCGATCCGCGGCTCGCCGTTCTCGAAGAAGCCCTTGCCGCCGGTCTTGGCGCCGAGCTCCTTCTTCTCCACCAGGTCCCCCATGCCCTTGTGCACGTAGAAGCGGTCGCCGAAGGACTCGTTGAGGTGCTTGGCCACGTGGTAGACGGTGTCGAGGCCGAGCAGGTCGATGAGGAAGAACGGCGGCATCGGCGCCACGTTCTGCGCGCCGACCGCCTCGTCGACGGCCTTGATGTTCAGCCCGCCCTCCTCCTGAGCGCGCCAGATCTCGCTGGCCCCCGAGTTAAGAATGCGGTTGACGACGAAGCCCGGAGCGTCGCCGCAGATGATCGGCTGCTTCTTGATCGTCTGGGCGAAGTTGAGGATCGTCGCGATCGTCTCGTCTGAGGTGTCGTCGCCGCGGACGATCTCGATCAGCGGCATGACCGACGCCGGGTAGAAGTAGTGAAAGCCGATGACCTTCTCGGGACGCAGCGTGGCGTCGCCGATCTCGGTCAGCGACAGCGACGAGGTGTTCGAGGCGAGGATCGCCCGACCCGGGGTCACCGCGTCGAGCTCGGCGAAGACCGCCTGCTTGATCTCCATGCGCTCGGGCACGGCCTCGATGACCAGGTCGACGTCGCCGAAGCCGTCATACGTGGTGGTTCCGTGGATCCGGCCGACGATCTCCTCGATCTGCGCGTCGGCCTGCTCCTGGGTGATCTTCTCCTTCTTGACCAGGCGGCCGACTTGGCCGGCGGTCACGTTGCGAGCCTCGGTCAGGCCCGCGTCGACGAACTCCTGCTTGACGTCCTTGAGGACGACATCGATTCCGGCGGCGGCGATGGTCTGGGCGATCTGCCCGCCCATGGTCCCGGCGCCCACCACGGCAGCTTTGAAGACGAACATATGCCCAGCAGCCTAGGGGGCGACGGGCACCGACATCGCCGCCTCGTCGAGGCGATCAGCCGGAGCAGCGAGCTCGGAGTCGCCGGACTCGCGAAGTACCTCTCCTGCCTCGCGCAGGTTGTCGCGCAGGCTGTCCAGCGGATAGCCGCGGGCATCCAGAACGCCGGCAAGCCAGGCCACCTTCCCGAGCAGATCGGTGTCGCCCCGCACGTCGAGAATCGCCCAGTTGAGCAGGTGCTGGTTATCGTGCACACACCACTCCCGCACCGCCGGTCCGTAACGCTCGAGCTCCTCGGGATGGGTGGCGAGATGGCGGTCTGCGACCTGCGCCGCGAGCGCGTAGAGATCGATATCGCGGTCGCCGGCCAGCCGGGCGCGCGCCGGTGGCGGCATGCCCGAGGGCGGCTGCGGCGCCGGGCGGCTCACCGCGCGACCACATCGTAGGTGTGGAGGTGGTCGAGACGCTCGAGGCCTATCGCAGCGTCAAGGTCCTCCGGGATCCGGTCGTGGCTGCGCTGGTGCTCCGCGCTGCGCATGTAAGCCGTGAAGCAGGCCCGGTCGCGCCACCGGCTGACCATGATGATCTCGTCGGGGTCACGGTCGGAGCGCCACACCTCGAGACCGGCGAAGCCGTCGAAGGCCTCCACGAGCCCCATGCGCCCGCGGAACGCCTCGACGAGCTCATCGGCGCGCTCGGGCGCCACGCGGAGCCTGGACATGGACACGTAGTCGTTGGTCGCCATCCTTACGTCATACCCAAACCCGGGGATGGAGGGAGGCGCCGCGGATGCCGATGGAGTAGGGATGACGACGACCGCCCCAGCCAACGTAGGGTCGTGGTCGCCGTCCCGTCCGACCTCGGCCCCGAGCCGGTCGCGAGCCTGCGAGGGCTAGAGGCCCTGCTCAGGCTCTAGACCCCGGCGCGGTCGGACGCAAGCTCGCGGGCGAACCGCGTGAGCGTGCGGGCAAGCGCTTCACGCTGGCGCGGGCGGATGAAGATCGCGTCGATGACCGAGAACAGCGGGCCCCCCCGGCGCTCCTTCAGGTCATAGGCGAACTCGAGGCTCACCGCGACGCGTTCGCCGGGCGCGCCGGCGAAGGCGACCGTCTGCATTCCGGTCGTCTTCTCGTCCTCGACCTCCACGGTCTGGCCGACGCGCGGCTCGTAGCGCACGACGCGCTCGAGCACGCGACCGCGCCCACCCTGCGTCGAGTCCCACACCAGCGTGCCGCGCTCGGGCCACTCCTCCAGTCCGCCGGCGACGTGATGGAAGCCGTCGACGAACATCGGCCAGCGCCGGGTGTCGTACCAGAGCGCCTCAGCTTCGCTGATGCGGCCCTCGACGGTGATCTGCGCTCGCGCCTTCACGAGCGCAGATCATCCCTCATGTCGGCCGCCCGCTACGCCGTGGCGGCGGCGGGCTCCTCGACGCGGCGCGGGAGCAGGGTCTCGCGGGCGATGACGAGGCGCTGAATCTGCGACGTGCCCTCGTAGAGCTGCATGATCTTCGCGTCGCGCATGAGCTTCTCGACCGGGTACTCCTTGATGAAGCCGTAGCCGCCGTAGACCTGCACAGCGTCCGTGGTGACCTCCATCGCGGAGTCCGCCGCGAAGCGCTTGGCGTGCGAGGACTCCAGGCTGTTGCGCTTGCCCTGATCGAGCAGCGAGGCGCTCATCCAGGTGGCCAGGCGCGACAGGTGCACCTTGGTGGCCATGTCGGCGATCATGAACTGGATCGCCTGATGCATCGCGATCGGCACGCCGAACTGGACGCGCTCCTTGGAGTACTCCGTGGCGAACTCGAAGGCCGCGCGGGAGATGCCGGTTGCCATCGCCGCCACACCGGGGCGCGTGCGGTCGAGGGTCATCATCGCCAGCTTGAAGCCCTTGTTCTCCTCGCCGAGGAGGTACTTCGCGTCGACCTCGGTCTCGTTGAACGTGATGGTCGCGGTGTTCGATGCCCGCTGGCCCATCTTGTCCTCCTTCTTGTCCACGATGATCGTGTCGTCCTTGCGGACGAGGAAGGCGGAGATGCCGCGATGGCCGGCGTCCATGTCGGTCTTGGCGTAGACCGTGAACCAGTCGGCGTAGCCGCCGTTGGTGATGAAGCACTTCGATCCGGTGAGCACGTACTTGTCGCCCTGCTTGACGGCCTTGGTGCGCATGCCCGACACGTCAGAGCCGGCGTTGGGCTCGGTCAGGCAGAAGGATGCGAGCTTGTAGCTCTCGGTCAGTTCGCCGAAGAACTCGCGCTGGACCTCCTCGGAGCCGCCGAGCTGCACCGGCGCAGAGGCCAACCCGTTGGCGCCGAGCGACGTCTGGATGCCGGAACAGCCCCAGGCCAGCTCCTCCTCGATGATGCAGCCGTCGAGGTAGCCCAGGCCCGCGCCGCCGTACTCCTCGGGCGCGTGGGTGTTCATCAGGCCCACCTCGTGGGCCTTCTTCAGGACCTCCTCGGGCCAGGTGCCCTCCTTGTCGTACTCCCAGGCGACCGGCCGGATCTCTTTCTCGGCGAAGTCGTGGGCCATCTCGCGCAGGTTCTTCTGCTCGTCGGTCAGGGTGAAATCGACCATGGAAGCTCTTTTGTCTCCTAGATTGACTGGTCAGTCAACGACGTTATGAACGAAAGGGTAGTGGAGCGAACCGGTCACTTCCACCACCAACCAGACCGCCAGTGCGATGCCGATCACGAGCATCAGTGCGGTAGCGATCACCAGCGGCCACTGGTCCGGGCCGACCGCCGAGCGGCGCGGAGCCATCGACTTCGATCGGAGCCTGCGCCACATGCCGGGAGTGTGACGCATACTCCTTGCGTGCAGGAGGCGTTCGGCATCGTGATCTTCGTCGTCGTCGGGGTGGCGATCGTCATCGCCATCTACGCGGCGGTCGGCTCGGGGGCGCTCTACAAGCAGATCGGCCGTGGAGGGATGTCGCTCGATCGCGACGACGACAACATGCGTCCGCTGACCCAGGTCGTCTCGCAGGCCGTGGCCGACGAGGAGATCCGCCAGATGCTCACGGCCAAGAACGCCCGCCGGGAGGCGCGGGGGCAGGAGTCCGTCGACGTCGAGGCGGAAATGGCTCGTCTGAAGGCTCCTGCGGGGATCGACCCAGCGCTGGAGGCCGAGATCCGCACCATGGTCATCGCCCGCAACTCGCGGCGCGAGCGGCAGGGCAAGGAGCCGTTGGACGTCGATACCGAGGTGCGCCGGCAGGTGGAGGAGTTCGGGGGGTAGGCAGGGGCGTAGCGGGCGGCGGCGGAGCGAGGAGGCGTACAGCCGCAGCTCAGGCGGCAGGCGTCGAGGCGTGCGACTGAACGATGCGCCAGCCGTCGAGCTCCTCGACCAGGACGAGCGTCAGGCGGACAGCCATGCCCTCCGGCTCGCCGCTCCCGAGATTCGCGTCGACCGCTGCCCAGGCGACGGGTCCATGGACATGGGCCTCAACCGTGGTGAGCGCCGCCGTGAACGTGCCGCTACTCGTGTGAGCTGCCGCGAAGCGGTCTGCGCCCGACCACCACTCAGCCGCGCCGGTCCCGACGGCCAAAGCCCCCTTGTACGCCGACAGACGTCTGGAAATGCCGTCACCGTCTGCTGCCTGCTTGGCCTCCAGCCACGTCCGGACGACCTCCTCGACATCTCGCGCGCGCTGGGGCATCCGCAGAGCCTCGCTTCCGCTTCGGACACAACCCAAAACCCCGGCCGGGCGGGGTTAGGCCGGTCGCTGCAGATCCCGGCGGTCAGCCGCGAGGCTGAGCCCGATGCCGATCGCGAACGCCCCCACCACGATGGCCAGGCTCACCGGCGCGCTCACCTTGACCAAGTCCTCGATGAGGATCTTGATCGCGATGATGCCGAGCACGACGGCGATGGTCTGCCCGAGGTACCGGAAGCGCTCGATCAGGCCCTCCACGAGAACGAACAGCGCGCGCATGCCCAGCAGCGCGAAGACGTTGGCTGTCCAGATCACGAACGAGTCGGTGGTGATCGCAAAGGCGGCCGGGATCGAGTCGATGGCGAAGGTGATGTCGGCCAGCACCATCGCGATCAGGGCGAGGGTGATCGGCGAGGCGTCCTTCTTGATGCGCCGCGCGGCCCGGACCGCGAAGGTCTGGTCGGGGTCCGGCGTCTCGTCGACGCCCCGGTACACGCGGATGGCCAGGATCAGGAGTCCCACGCCGAGGACGTAGAGGAACCAGTGGAACTCCTCGAGGAGGGCGGTTCCGCCCAGGATGGCCAGGCCGCGAAGCACGAGCGCGAGCAAGATCCCCCAGAACAGCAGCAGGCCCCGCCTCTCCTGCGGGACCGCGAAGTACGTGAACAGCAGGAGGAAGACGAAGAGGTTGTCGAGCGACAGCGAGCGCTCGATGAGGTAGACGGTCGTGTAGTCGATCGCGTCGTTGCTGCCGTGCAGGACGTACATCAGCGGCGCGACGGCCAGCGACAGCACGAACCAGAAGATGCTCCACCGCGTTGCCTCCGCGAACGTCGGCTCGCCGTGGCGGCCGAAGTAGAGGAAGTCGACCAGCAGGAAGACGACGACCAGAACGACGAGTGCGGCGACCTCGATGATCATGCGAAGAAGAAGGCGAGCCCGAGCACCAAGTAGACGGCCAGCAGCTGGACGCCCTCGAACCAGTTCGACTCGCCCTCGTTGGTCACGTGGCTGGCGATGAGGATCGCCAGGAACACAGCGGCCAGCTCGAAGCCGTTGAAGACCAGCGCCATCGGGTGCGGGCCGATCACGAACGAGGCGAGGACCAGCACGGGCGCGACGAACAGCGCGATCTGGGCGCTCGAGCCGATGGCGATGTTGACCGCCAGGTCCATCTTGTTCTTCATCGCCACCAGCACCGCGACCCAGTGCTCGGCGGCGTTGCCGACGATCGCCACGACGATCACGCCGACGAAGAACTCGCTCAATCCGATCGCCTCGGAGGCCTCCCCGATCGAACCGACGAGGATCTCCGACATCGCCCCGACGGCGATGCCCGCGACGGCCAGCGCGATGACCGACTTGCGCACGGTCCAGGGATCGGCATGGAGCTCTTCATCGCCATGGGTGGGGTTGAACAGCGCCTTGTGGGTGCGCAGCGAGAACAGCAGGCCGGCGGCGTAACTGAGGATGAGCACCACGGCGACGGCCAGCGAGAGGTGCTCGACCGTCGAGCCGTAGTCGATGCGCTGGTCGTCGGGCTGGGGCAGGCCCTGGCCCTCGACGAGCTCGAAGATCGCCGGCATGACCAGCGCCGCGCATGCGAGCAGCAGCATCGCCGATTGAGCGGTGGCCGCCGTGCGCGAGAACGTCTGCTTGTCGCGCTTGGCGCCGCCCGCGACCATCGCCACGCCCAGCACCAGCAGGATGTTGCCGAGGATCGAGCCGATGATCGAGGCCTTGACAACCTCGTGCAGGCCGGCATTGAGCGCGACGAGGGCGATGATCAGCTCAGGAGCGTTGCCGAACGTGACGTTGAGGAAGCCGCCGATGCCCGGTCCCGAGCGGGCCGCGAGCTCCTCGGTGGCCTTCCCCATCAGCGCCGCTGTGGGAACGACGCCCAGGGCCGAGGCGGCGAAGATGAGCGACGGGTCGGCGTGCTGGAGCTCCAGCACGATCGCGATGACGATGGCGGGCAGCAGGTACGTGGACCAGCCGAACCAGGAGCGAATCTCGGTCATGTCACCCGGAGTTCTACTGGCCGGCGAGCGTCGCGCACTTCTGGATCGCCGCCACGTCGTTGCCCGCGGCGGTGATGCAGTCGAGGTACTCCGAGGATTCGCCGGCGGAAGGCTGCTGCGCCTGCGGCTGGGCCGGAGGGGTCGCCTCGCCGGAACCGGTTGCCGCGCCGGTCGCTCCGCCGCCGATCAACCCCTGAAGCTCGGCGAGCGGCCGCGCGTTCTTGGGCTCGGCGATGGTCTGCGGCTCGTTGAGGTCGCTGATCGTCAGATCGAAGGTCAGCGTGCCGGTGGTCAGGCCGCCGGCCCGCGGGCGCACGGCCTCGGGGACCTCGATGCCGATCGTGAGCTTGATCCGGCGTAGCGCCTTGTCGTCCTTGCCCGTCCAGACCTCCAGGCCGGCGTCCTTGACGGAGGCCTCGATGTCCTTACGCTGCTGCTCCGTCAACGACGTCGGCACGTCGGCGGTGGCCTGGCCCAGCTGGCCGGCCTTGCCCAAGAGCGTGCTGACGTCCTTGAGGAACGCGGCGACGTCGACGCCGGCGGTGATGTGGTGGGTCTCGGCTCCGCCGACGGTTTCCGTGCCGGCGACCTCCGGATCCTTCAGCCAGCGCAGCGGGTCGATGCCCAGCGACGAGAAGCTCGGGTTGTCGCTGTCGCCCTCCGTCTTCGCGGCGGAGTCCTCATAGCCCTTCTTGAACTGCGCGAACGTCGCCTCGTCGACCTCGTAGGCCGTGCCCTGAAGCTCGAGCCAGCCCTTCTCGCCCGTCGTGACCACACCTGCAGCGAAGTTCGCTCCCGCCCCACCGAGGCTCAGCGCGAGGTCGAGCTTGGGCAGTTTGCCCTTGCCCGAGGTCTCGAACGGACCGTTGAGCTTGATCGAAACCGGATCTTCGATGCCCTGAAGTCCCTTGGCATCGAGCCCCAGCACGACGGCGAGGTTGCCGCTCTTGACGTTCTGGTCAGGGCCGAAGGTCTCCTTGAGGAGCTCGTTGGCGTCGCCGCTCGAGCTGTCGTCGCCGCCGCACGCAGCCAGGCCGGTGAGCGAAGCCACCAGCAGGGCGAGGAGGGCGAAGAAACGAAACCTGCGAGGCATCGACGTGTTCGAGCCTACCATCGAGCCGATGTCCCCCAGGAGGGTCCTAACCCTCGTTATTGCAGGCTTCATGCTGGCTTTACCCGCATCCGCGCAGGCGTCACGCGTCCTCGTCATGGACGCCGACGGCGCGGTGCGCGCCCGTCAGGATCCGTTCGTCGCCACCGCGCCACCGCGCGAGCGCCAGGCGGCCCCTGCCACCTCCGCGGCATTTCCGCGGGCGACCGCGCGACCGCGCACGCCCAAGGTTCTCCGGTCGTTGCTCGCCACGGGCCAGATCGATCAGCCCACCCACGATCGCGCGCTCGCCGCGTTCCGGCGCGCCTCCAGCCTCTCGCGCAGCCTGAGCGGCGCTCGTCGTGTGGCCATACGCGGCGTGGTCGCGGACCTCGAGGGCATGGCGGCTCGCAACGCCGTCCGCGCCGACCGCCTTCCCGCGCTCGTCGAGACGCTCGAGCGCAACAGCTCGTGGTGGTCGACCGGACCCCTGCTCTCCGCGGGCGCGCGCGTGGGCTTCGCCGGCAGCGGTCTGGTCTGGCAGCATTACCCCGGCCACGGCATCCAGATCCAGTGGCTGGGGACCTGGGGCAAGGCCAACGGGCTGTGGGGCGCCAAGACCAAGGACGCCGAGTTCGAGAACCTGGTGGCCGAATCGGTGTCGCTCGCGGGCGATCGCGCCGGCGGCATCGGCTTCGAGTACCTCTTCCCGTTCGGCGGCGGCAACCCGCCGTGGGTCTCGGGGCTCGCGCAGGGCACCGCGCTGACCGCGCTGGTCCGCGCCGGCCTGCGGCTCAGGGACCGCACCTGGTTCGACGCCGCCCGCCAGGCCGTCGGGATCTTCCGCGTCGCGGCGCCCGAGGGCGTAGCCCAGAAGACCGCGAACGGAACCCACTACCTGCAGTACTCCTACGCGCCGCGGCTCCACATCCTCAACGGCTTCATCCAGTCGCTCAACGGCCTGTTCGACTACGCCAAGATCCTCAACGACGAGGAGGGCCGCGCGCTGTTCGCCGCGGGCCGCGAGCGTGCGGCCTACGAGCTGCCGCGCTACGACACGGGCGGCTGGTCGCGGTACTCGGAGTACACCGAGTCGAGCCTGCACTACCACGACGTCCTGCGTGGGTTCGTCGCGGCACTGTGCACCCGGCTGCAGCGCGCGAACCAGCCCGACGACCCGTTCTGCCACTACGCGTCGGACTTCACCCTCGACCTCGATCGCGGCCCGGTGCTCACGTTCGCCTCCGTCCAGGGCACGCCGCGGGCGGGGCGCCTCGCGCGGGTGCGCTTCAGCATCGACAAGCCGGGCACGGTCACGATGGTCATCCGCCGCGGGACGTTCACCCACCGCGCGGTCGTGCCGGTGCGCAGCGGAGCCCACTCGTTCGGCTGGCGGCCACCGTCCGCCGGCAGCTACGCCATCAGCCTCAGCGCCACCGACTACGCGGGCAACTCGAGTGCCGCGACGTCGGATGCGACCGTGCGCCGCCGGCGCTGAGCCGCTCGTAGGGTGTGCGGGGCATGCCTCCGCGCACCATCCTCTATACGGGCAAGGGCGGCGTCGGCAAGACCTCGGTCGCCGCCGCGACCGCCCGTCGCTGCGCAGCGGCGGGTCAGCGCACGCTCGTCCTGTCGACCGACCCTGCCCACAGCCTCTCCGCGTCCCTCGAGGTCGCGCTCGGCCGCGAGCCCACCGTCGTGGCCGAGAACCTCTGGGGGCAGGAGGTGCAGGCCCAGGCCGAGATGGAGCGCCACTGGAGCGGCGTTCAGGCCTGGGCCGGCCAGCTGCTGATCGCCAAGGGCGTCGACCGCATCTCGGCCGAGGAGCTGACCGTCCCCCCCGGCCTCGACGAGCTCTTCAGCCTGCTCCAGATCAAGGCCCACTACGAAGCCGGCGAGTTCGACGTGCTCATCGTCGACTGCGCGCCGACCGGGGAGACCCTGCGCCTGCTGTCGTTTCCCGACGTCGCGCGTTGGTGGCTCGAGCGCGTCTTCCCCCAGCAGAGCCGGATCATGGACGCCGCCCGGCCGTTCGCCCGCGCCGTGCTCGACATCTCGCTGCCCGGCGACGCGGTCCTCGAGGACGTGGGGACGCTGATCCGCAACCTGATCGCGATGAACGAGATCCTCCGCGACCACGAGCACGTCTCGATCCGCCTGGTGATGAACCCCGACCGGATGGTCGTCGACGAGGCGCGACGCACGTTCACCTACCTCAACCTCTACGGCTTCCTCACCGACGCGGTGGTGGTCAACCGCGTCTTCGGCGAGGAGGCCGGGGAGTTCTTCGGCGCCTGGCGCGAGCGTCAACTCGAGCACCTGCGTGAGGCGCGCGACGCGTTCGCCCCCGTACCGGTGCTGCAGGCCCCGTGGTTCGGCGAGGAGGTCGTCGGCGGCGCGATGCTCGACCTCCTCGGCGACGCCCTCTTCGCTGCCGACGATCCGGCGGCAGTGCTCCACGACGAGGTCTCTCAGAAGCTCGTGGTGAGCAGCGACGGCGCCACGTGGACGGTCGCGCTGCCACTGGCCGAACGCGGGGAGATCAGCCTCAAGAAGATCGGGCTGGAACTCGTCGTCCGGGTCAACGGCCACAAGCGCACGGTCCTCCTTCCCCCCGCGCTCGCCGACTACAGTCCCGCCGGCGCGGCGTTCGAGGACGGCGCGCTGGAGGTGCGATTCGATGGCCCATCCCGAGACTGACGACCCTTTTGAAGAACTGCGCGCGCGCATCCGCTCGACAGCGGACGCCGCTGAGCGGCTGTCGTTCGAGGCGGCGGCCGGCGCCATGGGCGACGCGGGAGACGGACCCGACCCGGCTCGCAGGGCTCGCGCCGCCGACGACGCAACGCAGGAGGCCCAGGCCCTCGTCGCGCTGGTCGGTCTGCTGCGCGACCTGCTACCCGACGAACTGCGCCAGCAGGTCACCGACCTCGTCCGTCAGGTGTTGATGCTCGTCCGCGCCGTGATCGATTGGTACCTGTTGCGGCTGGAGCCGGGCGAGGCCGCCGCGCGCCCGTCCGCGGCGCCGGCGGTCCAGGACATCCCGCTGGACTGACGGCGGCTACCGCTCGACGACCGTGAACACCAGGCGGCGGGGCCGCGACAGGTTCTGCGACACGTCGCGGGCGATGACCCTGAGCACGTAGCGGCCGGGCGCCAACACGCGGCCGTCGACGCGCCCGCTCAACGCGATGCGGCTGGTGCCCCGCCTGACCTGCCGGACCATCGTTCCGATCGACCTTCCCCCGGGGCGTGACACCTGAGCCACGAGATCGGCGTCCTCGGAAACCACGAAGATCAACGTCGTCCCCGCCGGCGCCCCGGCGGCGGTGAACGCGGCGCCGCGACGGGCGACCCGGAAGCTGGTGGCCGTCAGGCGGACCACGCCCAGACTGGGCGCCTTGGCGTCGGCCTTCGGGCGGGCGGCGCGCGGGCTGGGGAACTCGTAGGCGCCGATGTCTGGGCTCTTGCCCAGCCACCGGAAGCGTCCGTCACGATCGGCGCTGCCGCTGTCGAAGGCAAAGCTGCCCGAGTCGATCGCCGGCGAGCCCTTGCGCAATCGGAAGTTCTCGAAGCCGGCGTCAACGAACCGCACCGCAGCGGACTGGTTCGCCCCCGTGGCCTGCACCCCGAGGGACGTGCGGAAGTTGCTGTGATCCACCATGATCTCACCCGCAGGGCACCCCTCGGAGACAGCGCAGTGCTCGGTGATCGTTGCGGTTGCGGGCTCGGCAGCCAGGTCGGCGGCCGGTCCGCGGGCGATGGTGTTGACAACCTCGAGCTGAGCCCCGTTGGCGGCACGGACACCCACCCCTCCGCGGCGCGCGCCCCAGGCGGTGACGTTGAGCAGCACGTGGGCTCCATCGCCGGCGAACACCGCGGTCCCGCCGGCGCGGGCGATCGCCACCGAGTCGGTCAGCCGGACGGATCCAGAGAGCATGATCCCGCGGTCGCCCGCCGCGCCCGTGACACGGTGGACGGCGGGGCTGCCGCTGACCTGCAGACCCGTCCCCTGTCCGTTGAACGTGCCGTCGTGGATCGAGCCGTTGCCGGTGTAGGCAGCCGCGACGTCGCTGTTGCGGGCGGCGACGGTGAGGCCGGTCCAGCTCGTGTCGTTGCCCGTGGTCTCGAGGCAGGGCTGCGTGAGGACGCCCTTGGCGGTCAGCGCCGAGTCCTCGATCCTGACGCCGGTCGCCGCGCTGCGCAGGCACGGGGCCGTGGCGGTCGTGATCGCCAGGTCGCGCAGCGTCGCAGCGGCGTCTACAGCCACCGCGGGCGCACTGGCGCCGGTGACACGAAAGGCCAGATGCTCGACGAGCGAGTTGGCAGCCGCCTCGGCCACGGTGAGCGCGGCGCCGTCACTCGTGCGGAACACGGGACGCGGCGCGTCGGGCGCCGCCGTGATCGTCAGCTCGCGCGCGATCATCAGCGGCTGGTCGGCGTAGATGCCCTGCCCGATCACCACCGTGTCGCCGGAGGCGCTGCCCTCGCCGTTGACGGCCCAGGCCACCGAGCACGGGGCGGAGCTCTCACAGGCCCCCTGGTCGGCGCCCGTGGGGCTGACGTGGCGGGTCGCCGCCCCTGCCCAGGCGGGGGCGGCAAGGCAGGCGAGCGCGAGAGCTACGGCGGCGGATCGCATATTCGCGGTCACGGTAGACACGACACCCCGGGGATGAGGAGGTTGCGCCGAACGCACGGCGGGCCGGACCGGTCTGCGCCGGACTCTAAGATCGGGCGGGTGACCACCGTGCGCAACGGGCTGGTCCGCATGGCGCGGGCGTGGAGGGCCCTTGACGTCGAGCAGCGCCGCGCCGCCGTCGCCGCGGTCGCCCTGCTGCTGACGATGTTCCTGCCGTGGTACGAGAAGAACGTGGTGGTGGGACGGGATCTTGCCTCCGACAGTGTCAGCGCGTTCGGCGACGTCTCGTTCATCGAGGCCGCGATCTTCCTGGTCACGCTTGGCGTGCTGCTGCTGCTCTTCTACCGCGCCGAGCAGCGCGCGTTCCATCTCCCCGGCGGGGACGGGACGGTGATCTTCGGCGCCGGGGCGTGGGCGGCATTCCTTCTGTTCTGGCGGGTGTTCGACCGCCCGGACGTCGGCGGCGCGGGCGCGACGGTGGGCATCCAGTGGGGCTTCTTCCTGGCCTTCGTCGCCGCCGGCGCGCTGGCCTTCATAGGTTTCCGCCTGCGCACGAGCCACCAGATCGCCGAGCCGACGCGCGCCCAGGACCCCACGACGAAGGTCGAGCCGGCCCCGCGGCCGGCCCAACGCGAGATCGCCTCCGCCGGCCCGCGCCGGCGGCGCCGGCCAGCGGGACCGGACGCGCCGACCGAGATCGCCGGCCAGCTCTCGTTCGAAGAGAGCCAGGACGACCCGCCGACCGAGCGGCGCTAGGACGTTGCGTCCTAACGCCGGTGGCGCTTCTAACCGGAGGCGATGCGGACGCGTGTGCCGTGGCGCGGCGAGAAGGTGATGTTGCGGCGCGTCACGCGCTCGGCCTTCGGCGTAGCCGCCTCCAGGCGCACCGAGCGCACGATCTCGGCAAGCACTACGCGCATCTCCATCTCGGCGAACGCCGCGCCCAGGCAGCGGCGCACCCCGCCGCCGAACGGGATCCAGCCATAGGTGGTGGGCGGCTGCTCGAGGAACCGCTCCGGCCGAAAGGCGTAAGGCTCGGGGTAGAGGTCCGGGCGCGTGTGGGTCAGCCAGATGGCGGGGGTGACGTCGGTGCCGGGCGCGAGCAGGTGATCCCCGGCGCGCAGCTCGCGCGTGAGCCGCCGCCCGGCGATGGGGACAACGGGGCGCAGCCGCAGGCCCTCCTGCACGACCGCGCGCAGGTAGGAGTCCTCGCCATGCGCCACCTCGTCACGCAAGCGGGCCAGGGCCTCGGGATGACGCAGAAGCAGGTCGACGGTCCAGGCCAGTCCGGTGGCGGTGGTCTCGTGCCCGGCGAGCAGCAGCGTCATCAGTTGGTCGCGGAGCTCGCGGTCGCTCATCGCTTCGCCGTCCTCGAACCGTGCCGCGATCAGCCCGGAGAGGATGTCGTCGCCAGGCGGGGCCTCACGTCGATCGGCAATCTCGGCGAGCAGCACGTCATCGATCGACTCCGAGGCCGCGCGCAATGCCGCCATGGGATCGCCGCGCCCGGTCTGGCGAGACGCGAGCACGCGAAACTGGAGCGCAGCAGACGAGGTGCCGTCGAGCAGCAACGGGAGCTCGCGGCGCAGGGCGTCGGCTCGGGCGCCCTCGGCGATTCCGAACACCGCGCGCAGGATCACGTCGAGCGTGATCGCCTGCATGTGCGGGTGCAGCGCGAAGGCCACCCCGGGACGCCAATCGGCGATCGCGCGCTCGGCGATCTCGCGCACGAGCTCCTCGTATTTGCGCATCCGCTCGCCATGGAACGGAGGAAGCATCAGCTTGCGGCGCGAGAGGTGCTCGGCGCCTTCGGTCAACAGCACCGAGCGGGCGCCGAGCAGCGGCAGCAGGGCGGCGCTGCGCCCCGGCGGCAGCCCGTTGGTGGACTCGGCGTACAGCCCCCTGACGTGCTCGGGGTCCGAGATGATGACCATCGGCGTCTTGAAACCGAGGAAGTTGAGGCTGAAGACATCGCCGTAGCGTCGTCGGCAGGACTCCAGCAGGGCGATCGGCCGCGCCAGCCAGCGCACCGTCTGCCCGAGCTTGGGCTCACCGGGTCCGGGTGGGAAGGGCACTAGCCGACTGTACGCAGCCGGAGCTCAGCTGTTCGACTTCATCACGGTGATGATCAGCGGCAGGATGAACGTGCCGAGGAACATCAGGCCGATGCCGAAGGCGACCAGGCCCTTGATCTTGGTGATGTGACCGAAGGTCCCGATGACGAACCCGGCCAACATCAGGGCGATGAACGGCCACGGGCTGGTCCCGAAGGTGGGGGTCTCGTCGTAGATCGCGGAGAAGATCAAGCCACCACTCCTATCATTCGGCGACCATGGCCGCGCAACCCGACTCCGCCGAGCAGGTCTCCGCAGGCCTGCGGGAGGTCGGATATCTCCCCGGCGAATCTACCGCGCTCGTCTCGTTCTTGGCCGCCCGGCTGGGCAAGCCGGTGCTGGTAGAAGGGCCCGCCGGCGTCGGCAAGACCGAGCTGGCCAAGGCGCTGGCGAAGTACCTGGGCCGCGACCTGATCCGGCTGCAGTGCTACGAGGGGCTCGACGAGGCCAAGTCGCTGTACGAGTGGAACTACCGCAAGCAGCTGCTGCGCATCCAGACCGAGGCCGATGACACCACCTGGGACGACGTCCAGGAGGACATCTTCGGGTCGGAGTTCCTGCTCGAGCGGCCGCTGATGAGCGCCATCGCCTCAGCCGAGCCTGTCGTATTGCTGATCGACGAGATCGACAAGACCGACCAGGAGTTCGAGGCGATGCTGCTCGAGATCCTCTCGGACTTCCAGATCTCGATCCCCGAGCTCGGGACGGTCAAGGCCACGACGCGCCCGATCGTCCTGCTGACCTCCAACAACACCCGCGAGCTGACCGAGGCGCTCAAGCGCCGCTGCCTGTACCTGTGGCTCGACTACCCATCGCTCGAGCACGAGCTCGAGATCGTGCGCCTGCACGCGCCCGAGCTGCCCGAGCAGGTGTCGGCCAAGCTCGTCGAGCTCGTCGCGATGGTCCGTGACCTCGACCTCAAGAAGCCGCCGTCGATCGCCGAGTCGATCGACTGGGCGCGGGCGCTGCTCCTGCTCGGGGCGCAGGACATCGACCAGAAGACCTTCCGCGACACGATGTCGGTGATCGTCAAGCACCGCACCGACCTCGACGTCGTCTCCGAGCGCGTCGGGCTCAAGCTGGGCTCGCCGCTCGGCGCCTGAGCAGATGCTCGACGAACGCCTCCTCGAGTTCGGCGAGGAGCTCCGCTCGGAGGGGGTGGCGATCGGGACCAGCGAGCTGCTCGACGCCTTCGCCGTCCTCCAGGAGATCTCGTGGACGGATCCGGTCGACTTCCGCGAGGCGCTGGCGGCGACGCTGGCCAAATCCCAGGACAACCGTCGCATCTTCGAGCTGGTCTTCGACCGCTTCTTCTTCCGGGCGACCGAGCTGGCCGCCCTGCGCGAGGACGTGCAAGAGGGCGGCGGCGTGGACGCCGAGGACGGCGAGCTCGACCTCGAGCAGCTGCGCCAGCAGATCGCCCAGGCGCTGGCCGAGGGCAACGAGGGCGCGATGCGCGACCTCGCCCGCTTGGCCATCGCCGCGTTCGGCCGCCAGGGTGAGGGGTCGGGCGTCATCGGCGTCGACGTCCAGCGCATCCGCCGCGCGCTGGGCCTGCGCGCCGAGCCGCAGCCCGAGCTGGCCGAGGGCGACCCGCGGCGCGAGGGGCTGCCGCGCGAGGAGATCCGCCGCTTCGAGGCCCAGCTGCGCCGCGAGCTCGAGCGCGCGCAGATCGAGCGCACCGAGCAACTGCCTCCCTCGCGCCCGCTCAACGAGATCGACCGGGCGCTCCCGTCGGGTCCACTGCAGGACCTCGCCGCCGTCCATCGCGTGGTCGCACAGCTCAAGCGCCGCCTGAAGACCCAGGGCAACGAACAGCGCGGCCGCAAGCGCCGCGCCGCGGTCGACGTGCGCAAGACGATGCGCGCGTCGCTGGAGTTCGGCGGCGTGCCCGTGGTGATCAAGGAGAAGCCGGTGCGGCCGCGGCGGCCCGAGATCTACGTGCTCTGCGACGTCTCCACGTCGGTGACCAGCGCCAGCGTCTTCTTCCTCTCGGTCATGCACGCGCTGCACGACTCGTTTCGCAAGATGCGCTCGTTCGTGTTCATCGAGCGCATCAGCGAGGTCACCGACGTCTTTCACAAGGAACGCGACTTCAAGAAGGTCAACGAGGCGATCGCCAAGGACGCCGGCGTCGCCGACATCTCCGGCTACACCGACTACGGCCGCGTCTGGTCGGAGTTCCGCGAGCTGGTCGAGGACGACCTGCACCCGCGGGCGACGGTGATCGTGCTGGGCGACGCGCGCACCAACGGCCGCGACCCGCGCGCGGACATCTTCGCCCGCGTGGCCGCCAAGGCCGGCCGCACCTTCTGGCTGAACCCCGAGCCGCGCCTGTACTGGAACTACGGCGACTCGGTGATCGCCGCCTACGAGGAGCACTGCGACGCCTACGAGTGCTGGACCACCCAGCAGCTCGA
>Ga0136633_1001406_pt1 | contig 17741 bp, 19 predicted proteins | sample AntDrymeUQ832206_2_FD_105494 | JGI IMG/M metagenome (GOLD analysis project Ga0136633, IMG submission 105494) | Polar desert sand microbial communities from Dry Valleys, Antarctica - metaG UQ83 (22.06) | ecosystem: Environmental > Terrestrial > Soil > Desert | place: Antarctica: Dry Valley...
GCTCGGCATGAGCGTCTCTGACGTCAGCGGCAAGGCGATCGCCAACCTCGCCACCGAGGAGCTCAGCCACCCCGCTCCGGTGTTCCACGGCGACACGCTGTTCGTCGAGTCCGAGGTTCTGGAGAAGAAGGAGTCGCGCTCCAAGCCCGACCGCGGGACGGTCAAGGTCCACACTCGTGTCTTCAACCAGGACGGGACGCTGGTCGCGGAGTTCAAGCGGCTCGTGCTCGTTCCTCGCAAGACGCCGGGCGACGGCCCAGCCGCGAACGCGGCCGCGGCGCCCGGAGCCAGCGCTTCGGGTGACTGACGGGTCCGGGACGGACAGCTTGCGGTAACCCTGCCGCGATAACCGGGGTAACCTTCCCTGTCGTTTCCAGGGGGCGGACGTCACGGATGCCCGCCCCCGCTGCCATTCCTCAACGCACGCAGGAGCACACCACGTGGCCATTGACGTTTCCGCGCCGACCTCCAACGAGAAGCTGCTGGCCTGGGTCGACGAAGTCGCTCAGCTGACGCAGCCGGCTGAGGTCCACTGGTGCGACGGCTCCAAGGAGGAGTACGACAGCCTCGCCCAGGCCCTGGTCGACGCCGGCACGTTCACGAAGCTCTCAGACGCCAAGCGCCCGAACAGCTACCTCGCATGGTCGGACCCCAGCGACGTCGCCCGCGTCGAGGACCGCACGTACATCTGCTCCGAGAGCGAGGAGGACGCCGGCCCGACCAACAACTGGCGCGCGCCCGCCGAGATGCGCGGCGAGATGGACAAGCTCTTCGCCGGCTCGATGCAGGGCCGCATCATGTACGTCGTGCCGTTCTCAATGGGCCCGCTGGGCTCGGACAAGTCCGAGATCGGTGTCCAGTTGACCGATTCGCCGTACGTCGTGGTCAACATGCGGATCATGACCCGGATGGGGTCCAAGGCCCTCGACGTGTTGGGCGACGACGGCGACTTCATCCCGTGCATCCACACGATCGGGGCCCCGCTCGCCGAGGGTGAGCAGGATGTCCCGTGGCCCACGAACGCCGAGACGAAGTACATCGTCCACTACCCCGAGACCCGCGAGATCTGGTCCTACGGATCGGGTTACGGCGGCAACGCGCTGCTGGGCAAGAAGTGCCTGGCCCTGCGCATCGCTTCGGTCAAGGCCCGCGACGAGGGCTGGCTCGCCGAGCACATGCTCATCCTCAAGCTGACCTCGCCGGAGGGCACGGTCAAGTACGTCACTGGCGCCTTTCCCAGCGCGTGCGGCAAGACCAACCTGGCGATGCTGATCCCGACCCTTGAGGGCTGGGAGGTCGAGACGGTCGGCGACGACATCGCCTGGATGAAGTTCGGCGAGGACGGCCGGCTCTACGCGGTCAATCCCGAGGCGGGCTTCTTCGGTGTCGCGCCGGGCACCGACGAGACAACCAACCCCAACGCCATGAGGGCAATCGCCGACAACACGATCTTCACCAACTGCGCCCTGACCGACGACGGCGACATCTGGTGGGAGGGCATGGGCGAGCCGCCCGCGCACGCCATTGACTGGCACGGCAAGGACTGGACGCCCGAGTCCGACACCCCCGCCGCGCATCCCAACGCCCGCTTCACCGTCCCGGCCGACCAGGCCCCGTCGATCGCGGCCGAGTGGGAGGACCCCGCTGGCGTTCCGATCGACGCTTTTCTCTTCGGCGGGCGCCGGGCCTCCGTCGTCCCGCTGGTCCGCGAGGCCTTCGGCTGGGAGCACGGCGTCTTCCTCGGCGCGACGATGAGCTCCGAGCAGACCGCGGCCGCCTTCGGCACGGTCGGTCAGCTGCGGTTCGACCCCTTCGCGATGCTGCCGTTTTGCGGCTACAACATGGCCGACTACTTCGCTCACTGGCTGGCCCTCGGCGCCCAGGCCGACCCCGAGAAGCTCCCGAAGATCTTCTACGTCAACTGGTTTCGCAAGGACGCCGACGGCAAGTTCCTCTGGCCCGGCTACGGCGAAAACAGCCGCGTGCTCGAGTGGGTCATCCGGCGCCTGGAGGGTCAGGCAGAGGCGGTCGAGACCCCGATCGGCCTTGTCCCTGCGGAGAACGACCTCGACATCGAGGGCCTCGATATCTCCGAGGAGACCATGCGCGAGCTGCTGACCGTCGACGCCGAGGCCGTCAAGGGCGAGCTATCTCAGGTCGAGGAGCACCTTGCGAAGTTCGGCGACAAGCTCCCCGCGCCCGTGCGCGAGCAGTTCGACACGCTGAAGTCCCGGCTGGGCTCGTAGGAGCCTGCCAAAGAGTCGGCACGCCCGGAGAGGTCAGGCGGCCTGGCTGCGGGCCGGCTCGCCGAAGACGTCCTCGAGCCAGTCGATGGCCTCGCCGAGCCCGTCGGGGGTCAGCCGGTAGCGCGTCTCGCGTCCGCGGCGTTCCGGGACGGCCAGGTCGGCGCGGTGTAGATGGGTCAGGTGCTTGGCCACGGCCTGCCGGGTGATGGGCATCTCGGCGGACAACTCCGTGGCGGTCCTGGGTCCCTGCTGGGCCAGGGCGCAAACCACCTCGCGCCGCGTGGGATCAGCCAGGGCGGTGAAGACCTTTTCTGCTCGCATCTGGTAACAGGCCTACCCGGAGGATCGGATTCGGACGCACCGGAGTAGGGTCCGCGCGGATGGCCAGCAACCAGCAGGCCGGCTCCGGCTGGGATGAGATCGATCTCGCGGACCGATCCCTGGTGCGGGCGGGGGAGGAGTGGAACTCCGAGCTCTACCGGATCGCCACGTCGCAGTTCGACAAGGCCGCCGACATCCTCGACCTCGAACCCGAGTTCCGGGTCCGGCTGCGCGAGCCGCGGCGCACGCTGACCGTCAACTTCCCCGTGCGCATGGACGACGAGTCGGTCCGCAACTTCACGGGCTACCGCGTCCAGCACACGCTGACGATGGGCCCGACGAAGGGGGGCATCCGGTTCGCGCCGGGCGTCTCGGAGGGCGAATGTGCGGCGCTGGCCGCCTGGATGACCTGGAAGTGCGCGTTGCTCGGCCTGCCTTACGGCGGCGCCAAGGGCGGCGTTCGCTGTGACCCCAACCTGCTTTCCATTGACGAGATCGAACGGATCACGCGCCGCTACGCCTCGGAGCTCATTCCGATCATCGGACCGGACCGCGACATCCCTGCTCCCGACATGGGCACGGGCGAGCGCGAGATGGCCTGGTTCTACGACACGTACTCCCAGCTCATGGGCCATGCGGTGCCCGAGATCGTCACCGGCAAGCCGCCCGTGCTCGGCGGGACTGAGGCGCGGCGGCCCGCCACGGGCCTGGGCGTCGTCTACGTGGCCGAGGCGGTCTGCGAGCGGCTCGGCACGCCGCTGCGCGATCAGCGCGTGGTGGTCCAGGGCGCCGGCAACGTCGGTTTGGTCGCGGCGCTCGAGCTGCACGCGATCGGCTCGAAGGTCGTCGCGATCTCCGACTACACGGGCGGCATCGTCGCCGATGCCGGGCTCGACGTTCCGGCTGTCGCGGCGTGGCTGGCCGAGCACCGCACCCTGGAGGGTTGCCCGCTCGGATCGGCTGTTGGCCGCTCGGAGGTCCTCGAGGTGCCGTGCGACATGCTCATCCCAGCGGCGCTCGAGCGCCAGATCACCCAGGCCAACGCCTCGCTTATCGACACGAAGATCGTCGTGGAGGCCGCCAACGGCCCGACGACGCCTGAGGCGGAGGCCATCCTCGCCGACCGCGGCATCCTGGTCGTTCCCGACGTCCTCGCCAACGCCGGCGGTGTGACCGTCAGCTACTTCGAGTGGGTCCAGGACCAGCAGAAGTTCATGTGGGACTTGATCGAGATCCAGGAGCGCCTACGCCGGCTGTTACGTGCCGCCTTCGGCCGCGTGACCGAGGCCGCCGACCGGCTCGACGTCGACTGGCGCACCGCCGCGCTGTCGGTGGCGGTTGCGCGGGTGGCCGAGGCAGCCCGCCTGCGCGCGATCTATCCGTAAAAGATTGACCGTGCGGCCCGCACCTCGATGCGGACGCTCGCCTAGTGCAGGTCGTCGCCGGTCGCCGCGGGCGGCCGCGACTCCTCGGCCAGCGACGTGATGGCCAGCGCGCCGCGCGAGGCCTCCGACAGGACGTCGGTCGCCTCGTCGGCTGAGCGGGCGTAGAGCTCGACGAGCAGGTGCACGACAATCTTGTCGGCGTCGTGCTTGTGAAAGCGCACGTGCGTGAAGAACTCGCGCGTGCCGTGATCGCCGAAGGCCGCGAAAGACAGGCTGTCGCCGGCGTCGGGCCCGGAGCAGCTCTCGACCTCGTCGGCGTCGACCGTCACCGTGCAGGAAGCGACCCAGGGGGTGCCCGCGATCATCCGCTCCCAGCGGTCCTCGATCGGCTCGACGCGACCGTTGGAGAAGCCGAGGTGGGGCTGGTCGTGCATGCACTCCAGGCACTGCACGACGGCCTCCTGCACCTCGTCGACGACATCGGCGCGCTCCCCGCTGGCCGGATCGATCTTGTGGATCCCCTCGTAGTGGACCTGGACCTCAAGGTCGGTCGACCAGCATCGGTAGCAGCGCAACCACGAGTGGGTTCGGGTGTCGGCGAAACGCTCCACGAGGCTCGCAGTCTAGGGTTCCACCCCATGCCCGGCACGGTGCTCACAGAACGTGACGAAGCTGTCGCGACGCTCACGCTGAACCGGCCTGAGCGCCTCAACGCGATCACGCCGGAGCTGGCCGAGGACGTCCGTACGGCGCTCGCCGAGGCCAACGCCGACGACTCGGTCAGGGTGATCCGCCTGCGTGGCGCGGGCCGGGCGTTCTGCGCCGGCTACGACATCGGATGGGGCTCGGAGTGGATGGTCGACCAGGAGGGCGACGAGCCGTGGGATCCGATGGCCGACCTGCGCGGCATGAACCGCTTCGTCCAGGACACCTACATGGCTCTGTGGCGCTCGCCCAAGCCGGTCATCTCCCAGGTGCACGGCTTCTGCGTCGGGGGCGGCACCGACTTCGCGCTGTGCAGCGACCTGATCGTCTGCGCCGAGGACTGCCGCATCGGCTACCCACCCGCGCGCGTGTGGGGCTCGCCCACCACCGCGATGTGGACCTATCGCCTGGGGCTCGAGCGTTCCAAACGCCTGTTGCTGACCGGCGACCCGCTCGACGGGCGGCGCGCGGCGGACTGGGGCCTGGCCAGCGAGGCCGTGCCTGAGGAGCAGCTCGACGAGCACACGCTGGCGCTCGCCCGGCGAGTCGCGCGGCTTCCGTCAAACCAGCTGCAGATGATGAAGCTGCTGGTCAACCAGGTCATCGAGCAGATGGGCCTGGCCAACACACAGCTGATCGGGACCTTGCTCGACGGGGCCGCGCGCCACACCCCTGAGGGCGTGGCGTTCACCCGTCGCGCGATGGATGACGTTCGCGGCGCTGTGGCCAAACGCGACGCGCCGTTCGGCGACTACGGCCAGGGGCCGGGGACCGCAGGGCCGTGAGCGCCCAGCCGGTCGGCGTCGTGCTGGCGGGCGGCGCGGGGCGGCGCATCGGTGGCAACAAGGCGCTCGTCGCGCTGGACGGACGCCCGCTGTTGCATTACCCGCTAGAGGCCCTGCGGGTCGTGCTCGACGATGTCGTGGTGGTCTGCAAGACCGACACGCCGCTGCCGCCCCTGCCCGCTCCCGTATCGATCTGGTGCGAGAACGATCCTGAGCACCACCCCCTGATCGGCGTAGCCGCCGCGCTGCGCGAAGCCGGAGGGCGTTCGATTCTCGTCTGTGCGGGAGACATGCCGCTCGTGACCCCCGAGGCGGTGCGTGCCCTGCTCGACGCGCCGGAGGCGACGGCCGTCGTGACGCGGGCCGCCGGGCGCGTCCAGCCGCTGTTCGCTCGCTACACGCCCGCAGCGCTGGTGGTCATCGAGGCGATGGACCTCTCCGAGCCCGCCACCCGCGTGATCGAGCGCCTCGATCCCCACGTCCTCGACCTGGCCAATGACGACCTCGCGCTCAACGTCAACGCGCCGGAGGACATCCTGCAGGCCTCGGCCCTGCTCAGCCGAACGTGAACGCGTAGCCCGCGACGCCAGGCTCGAAGCGCAACTCCAGCACGTGCGTGCCGGTCTGCGGGAAGTCGGCGAGGGTGTAGAGGCGCTGGCGGCGCACCGTGACGGTCTTGGTGACACGGCCGTCGACGCTGACCTGCACCCGGCCGACGCTGCGCTTCGGCGGCGGCGAGAGCACGAGGTAGACGTCCTTCGCCCGCACCCGTGCCGACAGGGTCGCGCCGATGCCCGCCCGCGCGGACTCGAGGTCGTGGGTCCAGATGCCGCCCAGGCTGAAGCGGCTGGTGTCGAGGGCGTCACCCGGTGTGGCCCGGTAGGTGTTGGTCCCCAGCCGCGGACGCTGCGTGAAGCCCTCAGCGCGCTGGGTGCCGAGATAGGTCTCGGGCGTGGCCTCAACGCCCGGGGTGATCGTGCGACCGGGTTGCGCGCGGTCCTCGCTGAGCTCGTCGGCGCCCGCCTCAGCGAGCAGCGCGCGGATCGCCTCCTCGGTCTCGGCGTACTCGCCCTCGCCGATGTGGGCGTAGCGGACCTCGCCACGGGCGTCGATGAGGTACTTGGCCGGCCACGCGTTGTTGCCCCAGGCGCCCCAGGTGGCCAGGTCGTTGTCCTGTGCCACCGGGTACTCGATGCCGTCGGAGCTGATCGCCCGCGCCACGTTGTCGGCGTCCTTCTCGAAGGCGAACTCGGGGGAGTGAACGCCGACGATCACCAGCCCCTGCTCGCGGTACTTCTCGTACCACGCCTTCAGGTAGGGCAGCGTGCGGATGCAGTTGATGCAGGTGTAGGTCCAGAAGTCGATCAGCACGACCTTCCCGCGCAGGCCGGCCAGCGTCAGCGGCCGTCCGTCCGCCGTGTTGAACCAGCGCTGGTTGCCGACGAACTCCGGCGCCGTCCCGAGGGCCGGGAGCGACGAGGCCGGCCCGGGCTGCGCCGCGAACTTCGGAGCTCCCCGCAGGTCGGCGAGCCGGTCCTGCACTGCGTCGGACTTCTCGAGCGAGCTCGTGGGGTAAACCAGAGCGGTCGGCAGGTCGTCGGCGATTGTCTCCTGAAAGCGAATGTCGAGCTCGAAGGCCATCGCGACGGCCGTGAGGACCATCACCGCGCCCGCGGCCCGCTGCAGGGTTGCCATGCCGTTGCCGCGCCGCAGCGGGGCCAGCAGCCGCCGGCCGACGAGCGCCAGCGCCAGCAGGACCGTTGACGAGCCGATCGCGTAGGCGGCGCCGATGATCACCGTCTCGCCGGTCGCTGCGCCCACGGTGATCACCGCGGCGAGGATCGGCCCGGCGCACGGCGCGTAGACGAACCCCAGCGCGGCGCCCACGCCCATGCCCGACCAGAAGCCGTCGCCGCTCGTCTCGGGACCCCACCGGGCCAGCCGCGACAGGGGGGCTTCGATCCGAGCACCCAGCGCTGGCACGAACAACAACAGGCCGGCAAGGGCCAGGACGGCGATGGCCAGGTCCCGCATGATCCCGTCACCGAGCCCGACGCCCTCGACGACCGCGGCCAGGCCGACGATCGTCACGGTGAACGTCAGCGCGAGCCCGAGGACGATCCCCAGCGGCCGGCGGCGCCCGCCGGCTGCGCCCGCGGCCAGCAGCGCCGGGAGCACGGGCAGGACGCAAGGGCTCACGGCGGTCGCCGCGCCGGCGATGAAGGCGAAGAGGGTGAGCAGGATCATGGGTCGGGAACTCCGTCCCGGTCTACGCCCCGGCGTTACGCCGGGATCAACGTGCGAGCGGCGCGGAGGATCCTGTTCTGCTGTCGGTTTTCGGCATCAGAACAGGATCGTTGACCCTCGGCTGAGCGCTAGCCGCCGATGGCGCTCATGGTGCGCAGCGGCTGCACGAAGCCGGGTTCGTTGACCCGATGCTTGAGCTCCTTGCGCCACACGGCGTCGCGGACGATCTGCTCGAGGTCGTCGTCGGTCGCCCCGGCCCGCAGCGGCCCGCGCAGGTCGGTCTCGCCGAGGCTGAACAGGCAGGTGCGCAATCGGCCGTCGGCGGTGATGCGGATCCGGTCGCAGTCGCCGCAGAACGGCTCACTGACCGGGTTGACGAAGCCCATCGTGCCCGCTCCGTCCGCGAACCGCCAGGTCACCGCGGTGGCGCCGGGCTCGCGTTCGAGCGGCTCGAGCGCCCAGTGCTCTTCGACCGCGGCCCGAACTTCGGCGCCGGTGAGGACCTGGTCGATGTCCCACGTCCGGTCGGCATCGAGGGGCATGAACTCGATGAAGCGCACCTCGATCGGGTGCTCCCGGGCAAACCGTGCGAACGGCAGGACCTCGTCCTCGGTGAAGCCCCGGATCGCCACCGCGTTGACCTTGATCCGCACCCGGTCGGCGTGTGCGCCCAGGGCTTCGAGTCCGCGTAACACCCGTGGCAGCGCGTCGCGGCGGGTCATGGCGAAGAAGCGGTCGCGCTGCAGCGAATCGATGGAGACGTTGAAGCGCGCGATGCCGGCCTCGACCAGCGCCGTCGCATCGCGTTCGAGCAGGAAGCCGTTGGTGGTCACCGCGAGATCGCCGACGAGCGGCGCCAGCATGGCGGCAAGCCGCGGGAACTCGCGGCGGACGAGCGGCTCGCCACCGGTGAGGCGCAGCGAATCGATTCCCATTGTGGCCAGGAGCGCCGTCAGGCGCTCGATCTCCTCGAAGGTCAGGACGTGATCGCGCTCGAGCCACGGCAGGCCCTCGGCCGGCATGCAGTACTGGCAGCGGAAGTTGCAGCGATCGGTGACCGAGAGCCGAACGTCGCGGATGCGTCGGCCATGGCCATCGTGGAGCGGCGCTCGGGCCATACGGCACAGGCTACCCTCGCGCCATGGCACGGACCGCTGTGGCCCTCGCCGTCGCCCTGGCCCTGACCGCGGGGTGCGGCAAGACGACTCCGGAGGATGAGGTCCGCTCCACGGTCGAGGGCTACGCGAAGGCGTTCGCCGAGCGCAACTACCAGGCGCTGTGCGACATCTACTTCGACCCGCAGGTCGTTTCGGGGCTCGAGGCCAGCGGCTTGCCGTGCGAGTCGGCGATCCGCCCGAAGGTCAGCTCGACGCGTAACCCGAAGCTGGACATCCGCCGTATCACCGTCGACGGCGACAGCGCCAAGGTCGAGGTCCACACGACCGCCGATGGCGAGCTCGCGACCGACGACACGCTGGCGTTGCTGAAGGACCGCGAGAGCTGGCGGATCACCCCGCTGGCTGCGGGGCCCCAGCCGGTCGGACCGTAGGAGCCTAAGGCGCGGCCGCCCGCAGCGTCGCGTCGAAGTCGGTTTTGGCGATCGGGCCCACGCAGGGCGATACAGCGCCTGCGTCGAGGTAGCGCTGCACCCCAGCGCGGACTGCGTCCTCGTCGCCGACCGCGGTGAGGATCTCGAGGAAGCGGGTGCTGATCGCCGCCTGCATGTCCTCGACATCTCCGCCGCCCGCCGCAGCGTCGAATGCGGCGATGTCCGCGCCGAAGCCCGAGCGGTCGAGCATGGCGCGGTAGAACGGCAGGCCGAAGTACGGCAGCAGGTCGCGGCGCATCGCCGCGTAGGCAGCGTCGACGTCGTCGGTGGCGGCGGCCGGCACGGCAGCCACGACGTCGAAGCCCTCCAACGTCTTGCCCGCCCGCTCGCGGCCCGTCGTGACCTCGGGGATGACGACATCGCGGATGTAGGACGGGTTGCAGAGCCACAGGATCACGCCATCGCAGCACTCGCCGACCGCGCGCAGCATGCCGGGGGAGAGCGCCGATCCGTAGACCGGCGTTTGCGGGAACGGACCGAGGCCCATCAGGTGAAAGCCCGTCTGCCACTTCTGCCCCGCCGGCGGGTCCTCGCCGCGCAGGATCGCCCGCACGATCGCCACGTACTCCTTCATCTCGGCTACGGGCTTGTCGATCGTCTGGCCGAACCAGCTCTCGACCACCGGGCGGTGCGAGACGCCGAGGCCGAGCGTCAGCCGCTCGCCCGACAGGTCGGCGATCGTGGCCGCGACCTGGGCCATGCTCGCCGGCGTTCGCGTGTAGATCGGGATCACGCCGGTGCCGACCCGGATGCGTTCGGTGGCCAGCGCGTAGGCGGTGAGGACGGTCAGCGAGTCGCGGCCGGCGATGTGCGTGCAGTACGCCGAGTCGTAGCCGAGCGACTCGGCGAGCCTGACGCGGTCGATGGCCTGATCCAGCGACCGGCCGGTGGAGACAAAGCAGCCTGGGCCCATGGCCGCGGACACTATCCATGCACCACCGGTTGCAGCGGTAGGGAAGGGCGGTGACAGCCTGAAATCAGGAGACATGTCCCTCGCGACCCTGTTCCGCCGCCGAACCCCCGCGCCGCCCGCTGCGCCGAGCCCATCGCGCGCGTTTGACCGCTCGACGCTGCTGGCCGAGCTCGAGGTAGCCGTGCCCGCGCCTGAGCGGATCGTCCGGTGGGACACCGCCACGAAGGCCTGCCCCGATTGCGCCGGGAGCGTCGCCCGCTCGGCGGACAGCTGCCGTCACTGCGGCAGCGCGCTCGCGCAGCCTGTCAGCGCCTGAGCAGCACGTAAACCAGCGCTCCGGCGAAGGCGAGCTGGCCGAACGCCATGGCGGTGCCGAGGTTCGCGGCGCCGGCGAGCTCGGCGATCACCGTGACCAGGGCGAACGCGCCGAGCATGATCAGCAGGCTGATGACTGCGTGGCTGCGCGAGGGCAAGGGCGTCACGAGGACTCCTTCGCCGCGCGGTCACTCAGGGCCTGCACGAGCGATGGCACCTCGAGCCCCTCTTCCTGCCCGGCCAGCCAGCGCTGGGCGGCCCGGCGCCCGCCGAGCGCGCGAAGTCCGCGCTCGCCGTGCTCGGCTCTGAAGTCGGCCAGCGCAGCATGTCGGCGCGCGTCGAGGCGCCGGGCGGCGACGTCCAGCCCGGCGCGGTGTTTCTCGAGCGCATCGATCAGGGCGTCGATGCCGTCGGCGGGGGGCAACGAGGACACCGCGACGACCTCGACGTCGCGCGCGCCTGCTGAGCGCAGCGCTGCGTGCAGGTCGCGCCGCGCCCGTAGGGCGATCTGTCCGAGGTCGGACTTGGTCACGACCAGGACGTCGGGGATGTCCATGATTCCGGCCTTGATGAACTGCAGGGCGTCCCCCGAGCCCGGCTGGACGATGACCGCGACGGTGTCGGCCACCTCGGCGACGTCGGTCTCCGACTGGCCGACGCCGACCGTCTCGATGACCACCACGTCGAAGGCAGCCGACAGCGCCTGGGCCGCGGCGCGCGTGGCGGGCGCGAGCCCACCGAGCTGCTCGCCCGCGGCGGTCGAGCGGATGAACACCCCGGGGTCGGTCGGGTCGTAGTCGATGCGGGCGCGGTCGCCGAGCAGCGAGCCGCCCGAGCGCCGCGACGATGGATCGACGGCCAGCACCGCCACGCTTCGGCCGCGCGCCCGCCACGCCCGCACCAGCTCCGACAGCAGCGTCGACTTGCCCGCGCCCGGCGGTCCGGTGATCCCCACCAGGTGGCCGGGCGCCTCGCCGCCCAGCGCGGCAGGGGAGACCTCGCGCAGCATCGCGGCGACCTCGTCCGCGCGCGTCCTCGTCTCGACGAGGTTGAGAACGGCCGGAGCGGCGCTCAGGTCACGCTCGCGTAGCCGGGCGCCGAGGGCGGCGGCCTCGCTCACGCCGGAGCGGCGACGCCGTTGCGCTCCGCCACCAGCGACACGATGTCGCGCATGATCTTCTGCAGGTCGAAGTCCTTAGGCGTGTAGACCGCGGCGACACCGCACTCCTTCAATCCAGCGACGTCGGCGGCCGGGATGATGCCGCCCACAACCACCGGGGCGTCGACACCCGCCTCGGCGAGCGCCGTCATCACCGAGGGGATGAGCTCGCGGTGCGAGCCCGAGAGGATCGACAAGCCGATTACGTGCACCCCTTCGTCCAGCGCCGATTTGGCGATCTGCGACGGCGTCAGCCGGATGCCCTCGTAGACCACGTCCATGCCGATGTCCTTGGCCCGCACGGCGATCTGCTCCGCGCCGTTGGAGTGCCCGTCGAGTCCCGGCTTGCCGACGAGGATCTTGATGCGGCGGCCAAGGACCTCGCTGACGCGCTCGACCTCCTCGACGAGCTCCTCGTTGGACTCAGAGGGAGGTCCCGAGGCCGCCTCGCCAACACCGGTCGGCGCGCGGTAGGAGCCGAAGGCGTCGCGGAGCGTCTGCGCCCACTCACCCGTGGTCACCCCGGCGCGGGCGGCGGCGATCGTCGCCTCCATGATGTTCTCGTCGGACTGCGCGACGCGGGCCAGTTCGGCCAGCGCCGCATCGACCGCCGCCTGATCGCGGCCGGCGCGCCAGTCCTCCAGCGCGGCCTGCTGCTCGGCCTCGACGCCGGGGTCGACGGTCAGGATGCCGCCGTCCTCGCCCGCGGCCAGCGGCGAGTCCTCGCTGTCTGAGTACTTGTTGATGCCGACGACGATCTGCTCGCCGCGCTCGATCCGGGCGATCCGCTCGCGGTGCGATTCGACGAGCGAGCCCTTCATGTAGTCGACGGCCTCCACGGCGCCGCCGTGCTCGGCCACGATCGCCATCTCGGCCCGCGCGCCGTCGACCAGCTCGGCCACCAGGCCCTCCATCACCTTCGAGCCCTCGAAGATGTCGGGGTACTCGAGGATGTCGGTCTCGAAGGCCAGGACCTGCTGGATGCGCAGCGACCACTGCTGATCCCACGGGCGGGGCAGGCCGAGGGCCTCGTTCCAGGCCGGGAGCTGGATGGCGCGGGCCCGGGCGTTGCGGCCGAGCGTGACGGCGAGCGCCTCGAGCACGATGCGCTGGACGTTGTTCTCGGGCTGCGTCTCGGTCAGGCCCAGCGAGTTGACCTGGACGCCGTAGCGGAACCGCAGCTGCTTCTCGTCGGTGACCCCGTAGCGGTCGCGTCCGAGCTCCTCCCAGAGGATGCCCATCGCGCGCAGCTTGGCGTGCTCCTCGACGAACCGCACGCCGGCGTTGACGAAGAACGAGATCCGGCTGAACACCTTGCCCATGAGGGCTTCGTCCACGCGGTCGCGGACGGCGTCGAGCACGGCGATCGCGTTGGCCATCGAGAAGGCGATCTCCTGGACGGGGGTCGCGCCCGCCTCCTGGAGGTGGTAGCTGCAGATGTTGATCGGGTTCCACTTGGGAACCTCCTCGACGGTATAGGCGACCATGTCGGCGATCAGCCGCATCGACGGGCCGGGCGGAAACGCATAGGTGCCGCGGGCGAGGAACTCCTTGATGATGTCGTTCTGCGTCGTGCCCTGGAGCACGCGCGCCTCCACGCCCTGCTCCTCCGCCGTGACGATGTAGAGCGCGAGCATCCACGCCGCCGTGGCGTTGATGGTCATCGACGTGTTCATGTCGCCGAGGGGAATGCCCTCGACCAGCGCCTCCATGTCGCCGCGATGGGCGACCGGGACCCCGACCTTGCCGACCTCACCGCGGGCCAGCTCGTGGTCTGCGTCATAGCCCGTCTGCGTCGGCAGGTCGAAGGCGATCGACAGGCCGGTCTGGCCCTTGGCCAGGTTCCCGCGGTAGAGCTCGTTGGACTTCTTCGCCGTCGAATGCCCCGCGTAGGTGCGCATCATCCACGGGCGGTCGGGCTGACTGAGTCGGTGATCGGCCACGTGGTGAAGGATATGGGGCCTGTGCTCGGCCGTGACCCGCTGATACCGCCCAAGCGTCTGCTGCGCTACGGGCGGCGCGAGTTCGCCGGGGGTGGGGACGCCTACCTCGGCCACCTGCTCGACCTGGCCGGGCTGCGGGCCGGCCACCGCGTGCTCGACGTCGGCTGTGGTTTCGGGCGTCTCGCCCGGCCGCTGGTCCGCCACCTCGACCCGAAGCAGGGCGCCTACGAGGGCTTCGACGTCGATCGCTCGGCGATCGGCTGGTGTCGCCGGGCCTACGGGCGCCGGCACCGCAACGCCCGGTTCCTGCGCGCCGACCTCTTTCATCCACGAACGCATCCCGGCGGCGCGCACAGCGCGGCGGAGTACCGGTTCCCCTACGACGACGGGCAGTTCGACCTCGTGGTGGCGGCTTCGGTGTTCCCGCACATGCTCGAGGCCGAGACCGCCCACTACCTGGCGGAGTCCGCGCGGGTGCTCGCCCCCGGAGGCCGCCTATTCGCCACGTTCTTCGTGCTCGACGACGGATCCCGGCGCCAGATGACCGCGGGACGGGCGGGGCTCTCGTTCCTCGATCCGGCCGAACATGTCGCGGTGCTCAGCGAGGACCTCCCCGAGGAGGGCGTCGCCTACGACGCGGGCTGGATCAGCGAACGTCTCGCGGAGGCCGGCTGCCGTTTCGAGTCGCTCACGGCCGGCCGCTGGCGCGGGATCGAGGACGCCCGCGACCTCGTCGACATGGTGGTCGCTCGCCGTGCGTGAGCTCGACGTCGCGCATCTGGGCCACCCGCGTGTGGTCTGCTGCCACGAGCCCGAGCCCGGGGTCATCGTCGATCCGGGCCCCTCGTCGGCTCTGAATGGCCTACTCGATGCTCTCGGTGGCGTCGAGGTGCGGAGGATCCTGCTGACCCACATCCACCTCGACCATGCGGGGGCGACCGGCCTGTTGGCGCAGCGGTTCCCGGGCGCGGAGGTGTGGGTCCACGAGCGCGGCGCTCCCCACGTCGTGGATCCATCGAAGCTGGTGGCCAGCGCGACGCGTCTGTACGGCGACGACATGGATCGCCTCTGGGGAGCCATCGTTCCGGTTCCGGCCGAGCGGTTGCGGGTGCTCTCCGGGGGCGAGTCGATCGAGGGGTACCGCGTGGAGTACACGCCGGGCCACGCGTCGCACCACGTCGCCTACCTGCACGAGGCGACAGGCACGGCCCTGTGCGGTGACGTCGCCGGGGTCCGCATCGGCGACGGCCCGCTGATCGCCCCGACACCGCCGCCCGACATCGACATCGAGGCATGGCACACCTCGCTGGACCGGATCGCCGCGTGGCGCCCCGAGCGCCTGGCGCTCACCCACTGGGGCACCTTCGACGATGCCGAGGAGCACCTCGACCGCTTGCACGCAGAGCTCGACGAGTCGGTCCGGCTCGCGGAGGCGCTGGGTGCCGAGGGCTATGGCGCGCGCATGGCCGAGCGCTTCGCCACGGCTACCGACGAGGCCTCCTACACCCGGGCTTCGCCGCCGCCGACGTTGCATCCTGGGCTTGACCGCTATTTGCGCAAGCGCTGACCGACTCGTTTATCCTGTCCGGCGATGTCCGCGGTCATCGAGCTACCGCGCGTCGACGGTCCCGGCACGGGCACCGGAGGCGCGTGGCACGTCATCGTCCAAAACGACGAGCACAACACCTTCGACAGTGTCGCCGAGGCGCTCGCCTACACCATCCCGGGTGTGACGCTGGCGCAGGGCTACGCGCTCGCGGATCGCATCCATCGTTCGGGCCTCGCCATCGTCTGGACCGGCGACCAGGATCTGGCCGAGGGGTACTGGGGTCAGCTCGCAGACGCCGGGCTCACGATGGCGCCGCTCGAGCGCGCCTAACCTGCGCAATTCTGGCAACCTAGAAGTTGCGGAGCAGTCCGCGAGCAACGGAGCATCTTTGGAATCGGTCGGAGCATCCACGAGCACAGCAGGTCGCGCAGCGCGCGAGCGCGACCTCCTGCGCCGCTATCACGTCCAGGGTGATCCGACCGCGCGCGACGAGCTCGCCGAGGAGATGCTCCCGCTGGCCCGCGCCCTCGCCGGACGCCACGCCGGCCGCGGCGAGCCGATCGACGATCTCATCCAGGTTGCCTGCATCGGGATCATGAAGGCGATTGACGGCTTCGACCTTGATCGCGAGGTCCGTTTCTCCTCCTACGCGACGCCGACGGTCCTGGGCGAGATCAAGCGCCACTTCCGCGACAAGACCTGGGCGATGCGGGTCCCGCGGGGGATGCAGGAGCTCCAGCTCGAGATCGCTCGCGCGCGCGACAAGCTGACCAGCGAGCTGGGACGGTCGCCGAACGTCCAGGAGCTCGCCGAGGCGGTCGACCAGCCCTTCGAGGAGGTCCTGCTGACCATCCAGTCGCAGGAGGCGCGCCGCACGCGCTCGCTCGAGGAGCCCATGGGCGAGGACATGACGCTGGCCGATTCGGTCGGAGGCGTCGATCCCGATCTGGCCCGCGCGGAGATCCGCGTGCTGCTCGACGAGGCGTTCGAGGTCCTGTCTGAACGCGACCAGGAGGTCCTGCGGCTGCGCTTCGAGGACGACCTCACCCAGACCGAGATCTCCAAGCGCATCGGCGTCTCGCAGATGCAGGTCTCGCGGCTGATCCGCCAGTCCCTCGCGCGGCTGCGAATGGACATCGAGCGGTCGCAGCGCCGCGAGGACGCGGCTTAGCTCCTAGACGGTCACGGTCACGACGTCGTACTCAGACGCCCACCACGTCCGCCGCTGGCTCCATGCTCGCAGGCAACGCAGTTAGAGTCCGCGACGTGGCCGAGCTCCTCGCCGTATACGGCACGCTGATGAGCGGTCAGTCCTACGACGGGCGCCCGGACGTCGAGACGCTCATGCGCTCGCTCGGCCCGTGCCGCATCCCCGGGGTGCTCTATAGCGAGGGCGATTACCCGTGGCTGGTCCAGGCCGCCGGCGAGGTTTCGGGTGAGCTCTACGAGGTCCTCGACATCGCGTCGTTCGAACTGCTCGACGCGTACGAGAACGAGGGGCGTCACACCGTCGACGACACGGGCCGCTACGCCCGCGTCCGGGTGCGGCTGCTCGAGCCCGACATCGAGTCCTGGGTCTACGTCTGGGAGGGCGTCGAGCGCGGCGAGCCGATCGACGACGGGGACTGGCGCGCCTGGCTGGCGATCCGCGGCGACCGCTAGCCGCTAGGACTGCTTGCGGCGCCGGTCGGTCGCCTCGCCGAGCCAGCCGAGCAGGTAGCCGATCTTCTGGCCCTTCGACAGCGGCTCGATGGCCAGGTCCGGGGTCTTTCCCAGCGCGATGGCCGCGCGCCGTGCCGCGCGAGCCGGCTTCTGCAGCGACGCCTTCCACTCGGCGCACGCCTCCGCGAGCTCTGGGTCGCCCTCGGTCGCCGACAGCGCCCCGACGTACTCGATCAGGATCAACAGGTGCTCGGCGTCGAGCAGCGCAAAGCGCAGCGCCTGGTTGTGCTCGAGCGCCGCGTCGGGCACGGGCGGGCGGGCTCGGGCCAGGCGACCGGCCCCGAGCGCAGCGGGCCCGATCTCGAGATCGCGGGCCGAGGCCATCGGCCGGACCGCAGTAAGGATCTCGCTCGCGATCAAGGCGCCGTCGGCCAGCGCCTTGGCGCCGGAGCCAGCTTTCGGCCCCTCAGGGTCGAGGCGCTCGGACAGCGCGCTCCAGTGATCGGACATCTGCCGGGCGAACGCGCCCAGCTCACGCAACGAGCGACGGCGCGCGGGATGCATCAGGCCAGGCTCATCCGGCGAGGTCGCCGACTTCGTCTGTGGCCGTGCCGTTCCCGGCGGCCACGGGTTCGCTGAGGATCTCGCCGCCAGCGATCAGATCGGTCCAGCCGTAGACCACAGGGACCTGATACCGGCTCGAGCTGAGCACCCGAAAGTCGATGAACTCTGGGCCCATCCAGTAACGCTCCCAGTCGACCTTGGACTCGAAGGCCGCGGTCTGGAGGAACTTGTAGCGGTCGTCGCGGTAGCGGAACACCGAGTAGCTGGTCGCGCCGTACCGCAGGGCGACGGGCGCGATCTCGGCCAGCGCCGCTTCGAGCTTGTCGCCGCTGAAGCCC
>Ga0136633_1001408_pt1 | contig 17734 bp, 14 predicted proteins | sample AntDrymeUQ832206_2_FD_105494 | JGI IMG/M metagenome (GOLD analysis project Ga0136633, IMG submission 105494) | Polar desert sand microbial communities from Dry Valleys, Antarctica - metaG UQ83 (22.06) | ecosystem: Environmental > Terrestrial > Soil > Desert | place: Antarctica: Dry Valley...
TGGGTAGGGCGCGTTCCCCGAACGCGCCTGCGCTGGCCTGACGGGCCGCTCGGGGAGCGGCCCCTACCAATCGAATCCGTGACGGCCGGGTGGGACAGCCGGCCCCACCAATCAGAGGCGGTCGGCGACGAGCCTGGCAAACTGCGAGCACGACGTCGCTGCTTGTCCTGCCGTCACGAGGTCCGCGGTGCGGTGGCCCTCGCGGATGGTGGCGGCAAGCGCCGACTCGATTGCGAGCGCCTCGTCCTCGGCCTTCCAGCTGTGACGGAACAGGAGCGCCAGCGACCCGATGGCCCCGGCGGGATTGGCCACGTCCTTGCCAGCCAGGGTCGGCGCCGATCCGTGCACCGGCTCGAACAGCGCGCCGTGGTCACCAAGACTCGCCGAGGGCAGGAGACCAAGCGAGCCCGACACCGCGCCGGCCTCGTCGGAGAGGATGTCGCCGAACAGGTTCTCGGTGAGCACGACGTCGAAGCGGGTCGGGTTCAGTGCCAGGTTCATCGCAAAGGCATCCACGTACTGATGCTCGAGCGCGACGTCCGGGTAATCGGCCGCCATGGCGCTCACCGTGCGGCGCCACAGCTGCGACGTCTCGAGGACGTTGGCCTTGTCCACCGAGAGCAGCCGTCGCGTGCGCGCCTGCGCGAGTGCGAAGGCCACACGAGCCACGCGCTGCACTTCGCCGACGCTGTAGGTCATCGTGTTGTGCGCGGACTGGCCGTCGCTGGCAATGCCGCGCGGCTCGCCGAAGTAAAGCCCCCCGAGCAGCTCGCGCACGATGATCAGATCGGTGCCGGCCGTCCGCTCCGGCTTGAACGGCGTGGCATCCTCCAGACCCTCCCACGCGCGCGCCGGGCGCAGGTTGGCGTACACCCCCATGGAGGATCGCAGGGCAAGCAGCCCGGTCTCGATCTTCTGCTCGCGGGGCAGATGATCGAAGGCCGGGTCGCCCACTGCGCCGAGCAGCACCGGCAGGCCGGCCGTGCAGGCCGCGCGGGTCTCAGCGGGATACACCGGCAGGTCGGCACGCAGCGCCGCGCCGCCGATCGGGTACGACCGGGTATCGACCTGATGCGAGAACTTGCGGCACACAGCCTGGAGGACGACTTCCGCGGCAGCCACGACCTCGGGGCCGATGCCATCGCCAGGAAGCAGCACGAGAGAACGATTCATGGGGCCATCATCATCTGAAATTGGGGACTCTTTACCGAAAATTCAGAATGCAGGAGGTGTCCACCGGCGCACCGCTGCACGCGTCGGAGACACGGCTGTCAGGGCGCCTGGGGCAGGCGCCCCTACCTACACGCCGTGGCCGTAGCCGACCGGAGTTGCGATGTTGGCAAGCTCGGCCTTCACCTGGGCGGCGATGGCCGCCAGGTCCTCGTCCGAGACGTGCTTCTGGGTCTCGGCAAGGGCGATCATCTGACGGTAGACCTGGTCGAGTTCCCGCTTGCTGAAGGTGTAGCCGAGCGCCTCGCACTTCTGCTGCACGGCATGCCGGCCGGAATGCTTGCCGAGGACCAGCGTGGTGCGCGGCACACCGACGCTCTCTGGCGACATGATCTCGTAGGTGCGACGGTCCTTGAGCATCCCGTCCTGGTGGATGCCCGACTCGTGCGCAAAGGCGTTGCGGCCGACGACCGCCTTGTTGGCCTGGACGGCCTCCCCAGTCAGCTCGGTCAGCAGCTGGCTGACGCCAAACAGCTCGCGCGCGTCGATGCGTGTGGTGAACGGCGCGCGGTCGGCACGCACCTTGGTCACCATCACGATCTCCTCGAGCGCGGCGTTGCCGGCGCGCTCGCCGATGCCGTTGATGGTGCACTCCACCTGACGCGCCCCGCCATGCAGCGCCGAGATGCTGTTGGCGACGGCCAGGCCGAGGTCGTCGTGGCAGTGCGTGCTGAAGACCACCTTGTCGCTACCCTTCACCGCCGCGATGATGGCCTGGAAGTAGTCGTGGATCTCGTCGGGCGTGGAGTAGCCCACCGTGTCGGGCAGATTGATGGTCGTGGCGCCGGCGTCGATCACCGCTTCGATCACCGCCGTGAGGAATGGCATGTCGCTGCGGGTCGCGTCCTCGGCCGAGAACTGCACGTCGTCGGTGAACTGTCGGGCCTGCGTGACGGCCTTGACGGCGGTGTCCAGACACTGCTGGCGCGAGATGCGCAGCTTGCGTTCGAGGTGCAGGTCGGAGGTCGCGATGAACGTGTGGATGCGTCCGCGACGGGCCTGGGCAATGGCCTTGCCGGCGCATTCGATGTCGGCGGTCGTACAGCGCGCGAGGGCGGCGATGATCGGGCCCTGTACCTCCTGCGCGATGCGCTTCACCGACTCGGCATCGTCGACCGACGCAATCGGGAAGCCGGCCTCGATGATGTCCACGCCGAGTGCTTCCAGTCGACGGGCCAGCGCGAGCTTCTCCGGGACCCGCAGCGAGAAGCCGGGGGCTTGCTCTCCATCCCTGAGGGTCGTGTCGAACACGAGGACGTCGGTAGGCATCTGGACAATTCTCCCTGGATGCCACATTCCTCGTAGGGCTACCTGTTAGTCAAGGTTATAATCTTTCTGGAATTATAATCGAACACGACCCGTCAGACCGGCGGGTTCAGGGGAACACATGGATCTCGCCGAACTGCAGGTGTTTCTTACGGTCGCATCCGAGCGGAGCTTCTCGAAGGCCGCCGCCCGCCTGCACCGCACCCAGCCGGCGGTGAGTCAGGCAATCAGGCGGCTCGAGGACCACCTCGGCGAGCGCCTCTTCGACCGCGCGGCCAAGGACGGCAAGCTCACCGAGGCCGGTCGCGTGCTCCTCGACTACGCCCAGCGGCTCATGCGGCTGGCCGAAGAGGCCGACAGTGCGGTCCGGGAGCTGCGCGACCTGCAGCGCGGCCGCGTGCTGGTTGGCGCCAATGAAGCCGCCGTCCACGTGGTGCTGCCGGTCGTCCAGCAGTTCCGGGCGGCGCATCCGCGCGTGCAGGTCGACATCCGCCGCGTGCCGAGCCGGCAGATTGGTGTGGAAGTGCTGCAGCGGAGCCTCGACGTCGGCGTCCTGAGCTTCCCACCCGCCGAGAAGGGCCTGGCGTCGATTCTGATCGGAGACGACGAGCTGGTGATGCTGACCTCGCCCGGCCACCCCCTGGCGGGGCGTGCGCAGGTGACGATGGCCGAGTTCGGACGGCAGGACGTGATTGCCCACAACGAGGCGTCACCGGCCCGGGAACGCGTCCTCCGCCTCTTTGAGCAGCGCCACGAACAGCTCAACATCACGCTGGCGCTGCCAAGCCTGGACGGCATCAAGCGAGCCGTCGAGATGGACCTCGGCGTGGCCCTGCTGCCCCGCCGCTGCGCCATCGCCGAGATCAACAGCGGTCGCCTGGCGGCGGTGCCGGTCGCGCAGGTGCGGCTGCCCCGCCACCTGCGGCTCGTCTATCCGGAGCAGGCGCAGTTGTCGCACGCCGCACTGGCCTTCATCGAGGTGGCGCGCACGTTCGAGAAGGACGTGGCCCGCGACATCACGCCGGTCGAGTGACATCAGGTCGGGAGACCTGGGAATTCGACTCTACAGCCCGAAGGTTCGTTGCGCCCAGGTGATGACCCGCCCGTCGCGGTTGTGGACCACGGTGATGCCGCCGTCCTGCGAGACGACAAAGGCCAGCGTCGGGGCATGGGCGTGGCACAGGCGGTACACCGAGCGATGCCGCGTCCCCTCGCCGTCCACCATCGAGGCCGTTGTCTCGCTGGCCTCGAGGTCGACGGCGCGGTGAATCTGCAGCACCGGTTCTGACGACGTGATCTCGCCGCCGAAGCCGAGGATCTCGAAGCGCCGGTTCATGACTACCGCACCGTCGACCGCCGCCAGCGAGGCCATCAGCTGCGCGAGGTCGGCAACCGCCTCGTCCAGCACCCGCAGCTGGCCATCCTGGTGCTCCCGATAGAACGCGATATCCACGTGCGGCACGCCACGCCGCTGCGCGTCGTCCTGCAGCGTCGAGACGATGGCGAGGATCAGCTGCCGGAATCGGCGCCGGGTCTCTTGATCGGCGAAGCGGTACTTGAAGGTGACGCCGGGCACCACCAGGTCGCCCGCGTCGTCGGGCGCCACGATCAGGAGCGTGCCCCCGTGGCGCGCCCGGCGGATCGCCGACAGCGCGCGCCGCAGCATGTGCCGGCCCACGGCCCGGACGACCTCGTCGGCCACGGTGGGCCTGGCGCCCTGTCCCGGCAGCACCTCCAGCCCCTGCACCACCTCGGCCCGCACCGGAGCAAACAGCCGCGGCATCCAGATCGAGCGGAACACGTCGTGCCCGCTCTCGTGCAGACGGCCGGCCTGCAGTTCGACCAGCGGCGTGGCCCCGCGCGCCATCAACACGTGGCCCGGCGAAAGCACGTGCACCACCAGACCATCCGGCAGCGAGGCGTCGCTATCCTCGCGGCCGCTCTGCAGGTGCCGGACCCACTCCACCCCGGACGACACCAGGCCCCAGATGTAGGTGTCGCCTTCCCCTTCCGCGTGGACGCCAATCAACGTGCGCTCGAAGTCGGCGGCCGGCGCCAGACGTCGCAGCTCGCCGTCGGTGAGGCGGCGCGAGGGATCGAACTCGAGCACCTGCAGGGGGTCGCTGGCAGCCAGGCACGCGTGCAGTGCCGACGGCGCGGCCACGAGTAGGCGGAAGCGCAGCCGCCGGCTCTCCTCGCGCAGCAGGCTCGCGTGGTAGGCCGTCTCCAGGATGTCGTGCAGGGCCCGCGAGGAAGGCAATGGCAGCGCCGAGGGCCCGCCCTCGCGCCACCGGCGCTCGAGGCGATCGGCCACGTCGGGCGGGTAGGCTCGCGGCACGTCGCGTCAGAAGCCGCTGACGTATGGCAGCCCGGCGGCCGTGGCCTTGACCGCGGCTGCGTCTTCGAGCAGGAGCCCGGTCGCATCCCAGGCCCCGGTGACGAAGGCCTCGATCGCCGACGCCGGTGCAGCCACGGCAATCGTGCGCTCACCCGCCTGCAGCGTCGCCGCCGCCAGGTCCAGCGCCACCGTGGCGTCGGGATCCTGCTCGGCGCGCGTCTGCAGCCACTCGAGATCTGCGGGACCAGCGGTGACGCACGGCAGGCCGATGGCCAGGCTGTTGCCGAAGAAGATCTCGGAGAACGACTCGCCCACCACCGCCGCAATGCCCCAGCGCTGCAACGCCTGCGGTGCGTGCTCGCGCGAGGACCCGCAGCCGAAATTGCGGTTCACCACGAGGACCCGCGCTCCCGCGAACTGCTCCTGCGCGAACGGATGAGGGTCGCCCTTGGCGGCCCGCGAGGCGATGTCGTCCTCGAACACGTGATGTTGCAGGCCCTCGAACGTGATCACCCGCAGGAAGCGCGCCGGGATGATGCGGTCGGTGTCGACGTCGAGGCCGCGCAGCGGGATGACTCGCCCTTGGACGCGCTCGATACGGACGACAGCACTCATGCCCGACCTCCCACGCGCGGCGACTCGCTGGCCGCCGGCTCGAACTTGCGGATGTCCACGACCTGCCCGGCCACGGCCGCGGCAGCCACCATCGCCGGACTCATCAGCAGGGTCCTGCCCGTCGGACTGCCCTGCCGGCCCTTGAAGTTCCGGTTGGACGACGACGCGCTGATCTCGCGTCCCTGGAGTTTGTCGGGGTTCATCCCGAGGCACATCGAGCAGCCGGATCCGCGCCAGTCGAAGCCGGCCTCCCTGAAGACCTCGTGCAGCCCCTCGGCCTCCGCTGCGGCCAGCACGGCCTGCGAGCCCGGAACCACCATCGCGCGCACCGTGCTGGCCACCTTGTGACCACGCACGAAGCGCGCGGCTTCACGCAGATCGGACAGCCGGGAGTTGGTGCACGACCCGACGAAGGCGACGTCGATTGGCGTGCCCTCGATGGCCTGTCCTGGCTCAAAGCCCATGAACTGCAGCGCTTCCTCGACCAGCGGCCGGTCTTCTGCCGCGACCTCGCCCACCGTCGGAACTCGTTCGTCCACGCCTACCGACTGCCCTGGGTGCAGGCCCCAGGTCACGACCGGGCTCAACGTGTCGGCCCGCAGTTGCACGTCGTCGTCGTAACGCGCGTCGGCGTCGCTGGCGATGGAACGCCACCAGCCCCTGGCGCGTTCGAAGGCCTCACCTGGCGGCGCGAAGGGACGGCCCTGCATGTACGCAAACGTGGTGTCGTCGGGATTGACGTAGCCGACGCGAGCGCCGCCTTCGATGGACATGTTGCATATCGTCATGCGCTCGTCCATCGACATGGCGTCGACGGCAGAACCGGCGTACTCGTACGCGAAGCCGACCCCGCCCTTCACACCAAGCACCTGGATGATCTTGAGGATGACGTCCTTGGCATAGACGCCCCGCTGCAAGGCGCCGTCGACGCGGATGCGCCGCACCTTCAGCGGCTCGAGGGCGAGGCATTGGCTGGCCAGCACATCGCGGACCTGTGACGTGCCGATCCCGAAGGCGACCGCACCGAACGCCCCATGCGTGGAGGTGTGGCTGTCGCCGCACGCGATGGTCATGCCGGGCTGGGTGAGTCCGAGTTCGGGCCCGATCACGTGCACGATGCCCTGGCGGCCCGTCGAGTGGTCGTAGAGGGGCACGCCGAAGTCGCGGCAGTTGCGTTCGAGCGCCGCGAGCATGGCCTCGGCCATCGAGTCCTGGAACGGCCGCGCCAGGCTGCCGGTGGGCACGATGTGATCGACGGTGGCAAACGTCCGCTCAGGGAACCGTACCGGCCAGCCCCGCCGCCGCAGGTCGTCGAAGGCCTGCGGCGTGGTCACCTCGTGCACGAGGTGCAGGCCGATGAACAGCTGCGTCTGCCCCGTCGGAAGGGTCCGCACCGTGTGCAGATCCCAGACTTTCTCGAGAAGGGTCTTTCCCACAGGGTGAGTATAACGCTCCCGCGACGCGTAGCCTTTCCTGATAAGCCCTGCTAATGCAGGTCTCGGCGGCTGGCGGGGCCGGGCTCGACGTGCCAGCGCGTGGGGGGCCGCGCCTCCAGGATCTCGGTCACGCGATGGATCTCGAGTGGTTTGACCAGGTGGACGTCGAAGCCTGCAGCAAGCGCCCTGGCTCGATCTTCGGGCCTGCCGTACCCGGTGAGGGCCACCAGGTAGACGCATTCCCCGTGGTCGGACCGTCGAATGGTCCGGGCAACCTCGTACCCGTCCATGCGCGGCAAGCCGATGTCGACAAACGCCACATCGGGCGGCCTGGACAGGACCTCGGACAGACCGGCGATGCCGTCACGGGCCACGCGCGTGCGGTGGCCGACGGCAGCAAACAGCGCCTGCATCAATTCCGCCGCGTCCTCGTCGTCTTCGACGATCAGGACATCGAGCAGCCGCGGCGGCTGATACCCCTTGAGGAAGCCGTCGAGCGCGGTGGGGCGGGCCGAGGCTGGAGCCGGCGCATCGACGATCGGGAGGGTGACCCGGAACTCGGTGCCCGACCCGATGCCCGCACTGTGCGCGGTCAGCTGGCCATCGTGCATTTCCACCATCCGGCGGGCAATCGTCAGCCCGATGCCGAGTCCGCCTTCCGTACGCGCCAGGGTCGTCTTGCCCTGGACGAACGGCTCGAAGATGCTCTCGATTCTAGCTGGGTCGATGCCGATGCCTTCATCCACCACGCGGACGGTGGCAACCGGACCAGCACAACCGGGCGTGTCGACGTCGCAGCGCAGCAGGATGCGGCGGCCTGGCTCGGAGAACTTGCTGGCGTTGGACACCAGATTGGACAAGGCCTGACCAAGACGAAGCCCATCGCCGTACACGTTCACCGGGTGGTCGGGCAGATCGAGCAGCAGCGGCTGACGCCGCGGTTCGACGTAGGGGCGGGCCAACTGCGCGACCTCGTTGAGCACGACCTTGAGATCGACGGTTTCCTTCTGAAGCTGAACCTGCCCGCGCGTCAGGCGCGAGACGTCGAGCAGGTCGTCCACCAGCCGCGACAGTTGGCGAATCTGGCGGGACACCGTGGCACGCACCTGAGCGTTGTCGCCTCGCCCCTCTTCCCGTTCCTGGAGGGCTGTGGCAGCCGCGATGGCGTGCAGCGGGTTGCGGAGTTCGTGCGCGAGCATCGCCAGGAACTCGTCCTTGCGGCGGTTGTCGTCGAGCAATTCATCGGCGCGGCGCCGTTCGGCGTCGGCCAGCCCCCGCAAGCTCGACACATCGGTCATGACCAGCACGAAACGGCTGGCCTGGCCGTGGTCATCGAGAATCGGGTCGGTGACCACGCGGAACCACGAATCCCCCGCGAGGAGTTCGCCGACTCGACGCTCTGCGGTGGCGCCCGCGGCCACGTCGAGCATCGGGTCGTCGATCCCGAGATGCTCCCTGAACACCGAGCGGACATGCTTCCCGACGATGTGCTCCTCAGGAGCGTACATCAGATGCAGCAGGGCCCGATTGACGCGGAGGATCAGACCATCGGGGCGCAGGATCGCCGCCGATTCAGCGATCGCGTCGAAGGTCCGCTGCCACTCCAGGCTGGCTTCGCGCAGGCTGGCCTCCGCGGCCTGGGCCCGCAGCAGTCCGCGCACCGTCGCCAGCAGTACGGCAGGCTCGACTGGCTGGACCAGGTACGCGTCGGCGCCGCTGTCGAGACCCTCGACTTTGCTTGCTGCTGAGACGTGAGCCGCCGAGGTCAGCAGTACGGGGATGGCTGCGGTCCTGGGGTCGGCCTTCAAGCGGCGGCAGACCTCGAAGCCGTCGACGTCCGAGAGCGTGATGTCGAGCACGATCAGCCGAGGCAGCTGCTGGGCCAACTGCAGGGCCTCGGAGCCGGACGAGGCTTCGACCACCTCGTAACCGGCGTCGTGCAGGATCGTGCTGAACACCCGGCGGGCCGGGGCGTGCTCGTTGACGCTGAGGATTACGCCGTCGGCGGTGGTGCCCCCGTTGTTTTCGCCCGCCATTGCCTTGGAACTAGCAAGGGAGGTGCCAGCGACGCTGCGATGTGGTCATGCCTCTCGCGGGCCCCCGTAAGTTACGAGAGACAACACCTGCAGCGTAAGAAAACAATCACGTTTTGACACGCCCGAAGGTCGGCTGTTCCGAAGGCGCCGGGCTGCGGTGCCAGCTCGACGTGCGGTAGACGCCCTCGGGTACACTGACGATCGGAGGGATGGCCGAGTGGTTTAAGGCTGCGGTCTTGAAAACCGCCGTACGGGAAACCGTACCGTGGGTTCGAATCCCACTCCCTCCGCCAGCCTGGCGCGTCAGCGAGCCATCACGACCCTCCGCAGCGTCGCGATCTGGCCGGCGTGGCGGCTGGCGTGCTCCGCGACGTGGAACACGAGGCCCCCCACCGTGGTCGGCAGCCTGGCCCGCCCGACGCTACGCGGCTCGAGCAGCGTCGCGACGTCGGTCGCACGGATCTGCTCGAGGGCCCGGTCCAGCCCCGCCTGCGCGACGGCAACGACGTCGGCCGCACTCACCGGGGGCATCCCGGGTTCACCTTCGGCCTTCATCCAGGTGAGCTGCGCCGGCGTGAGCGCTTCGCCTCGCGCGTAGGTCAGCAAGCGGTCGGTGGCGCCGGCGATGTGGCGGAGGTGGAAGCCAATCGAGCCGGCCCCGCCGGGACGCGCCCACACCTGCTCCGGCGTGAGATCGGCGGCGTGCCGCGCCACTTCTTCGCGCACCTGCAACAGGGCGTGGACGATGGGCTGTACTTGGGCGGAATAGCCGTCCACGGGGCCGCGCAGCCACGCCTCGGGAAGCTCGTTGGAAGTCATGCCCAAGTGTACGGGGTGGGCCGCCAGGACCTCTCACCACGACGCACGTCGTGGGCGCCGAGTGTGTCTCGCGGGCTCTCTCTAGCCCGGGCCGATGCGGGTGAGGCCGCCCATGTATGGGACCAGGACGTCGGGGATGCGCACGCTGCCGTCCGCCTCCTGGTAGTTCTCGAGCACCGCGATCAGCGTGCGACCGACGGCCAGCCCGGACCCGTTCAGGGTGTGCACGTGCGCCAGCTTGCCGCCGCCAGACGGACGGTAGCGGATGGCCGCGCGGCGTGCCTGGAACGCCTCGGTGTTGCTGCAGGAGGAGATCTCGCGGTAGACGCGCTGGCTCGGCAGCCAGACTTCGATGTCGTAGGTCCGCGCCGACGCAAAGCCCATGTCTCCCGTGCACAGCAGCATGGTCCGGTACGGCAACTCGAGGAGTTGCAGGACCTTCTCGGCGCAGGCGGTGAGGCGTTCGAGCTCTTCGCCCGATTGCTCTGGCGCGGCAAAGGTCATCAGCTCGACCTTGGCAAACTGGTGCTGCCGGATGAGCCCGCGCACGTCGGCGCCGTAGCTGCCGGCTTCGCTGCGGAAGCACGGCGTGTAGGCCGTGTACCGGCGCGGCAGGTCCGCGTGTTCAAGCGTCTCTTCGCGATGCAGGTTGGTGAGCGGCACCTCGGCCGTCGGGATGAGGAACAGATCCCAGTCGCCGGCGATCCTGAAGAGGTCCTGCTCGAACTTGGGCAGGTTGCCGGTGCCGGTCAGGGCGGTCCGGTTGACCAGGTAGGGCGGCTCCACCTCGGTATAGCCGTGCTCGCCCGTGTGGAGGTCGAGCATGAAGCTGATGAGGGCACGTGAGAGGCGCGCACCTTCGCGGAGCAGCACCGCAAAGCGGGCACCAGACATGCGGGCCGCGCGCTCGAAATCGAGGATGCCCAGCGCCGGGCCGAGGTCCCAGTGCGCCTTGGGCTCGAAGTCGAAGGTGCGCGGCGTGCCCCAGCGGCGGACCTCGATGTTGCCTTCGGCGCTGGTCCCTTCCGGCACGTCTGCCTGTGGGGTGTTGGGCAGCGCGAGAAGCAGAGGCGTGCGCTCCTCGTCCAGGCTCGCGACCTGCGCATCGAGGACCTTGATCTCCTCGGCTCGCCGCTTGTTCTCGGCCAGCAGGGTGGTGGCGTCCTGGCCTGTCCGCTTGGCCTGCGCGATCTGCTCGCCGATGCGATTGCGATCGGCTTTCAGGCCCTCGACGCGAGGCAGGAGCTCCCGCCGCACGCCGTCCAGTTCCTGCAAGCGATCCAGCACGGCGTCGGCGCCGGGCCCGCGCGTGTGGAGGCGTCGGCGGGTCTCGTCGAAGGCGTCCCGGAGTTGCGCGGTCTCGAGCATGTTGCGGCCCATTGTACGAACTTCGCCGAGCCATCGGCAGCGCGAAAACGCTGTGCTACCGTTCACCCACCCCTACCACGGAAAGGTGCTTGCGTGACGATCAGTGTCAGGACGGCCGTCTTCCCGGCGGCGGGGCTCGGCACCCGCTTCCTCCCGGCCACCAAGACGATGCCCAAGGAGATGCTGCCGCTGGTTGACAAGCCGATCATCCAGTACGCCGTCGAAGAGGCCGTGGCCGCCGGTATCGAACAGATCGTCATGGTCACGGCGCGCGGTAAGACGGCGATGATCGACCACTTCGACGTGGACGTCGAACTCGAGACCTTCCTCGAGGAACGCGGCAAGCTGGACCAGCTCGCGGCCGTCCGCCACGTCTCGTCGCTGGCGCGCCTGGGGGCCGTCAGGCAGGGACCGCCACTCGGCCTCGGACATGCGGTCTACATCACTCGCGACCTGGTCGGCGACCAGCCCTTCGCCGTGGTCCTCGGCGATGACGTGATCGACGCGACGCCGCCGGCCGTTCGCCAGGTCATCGACGTCTTCGAGCAGGTGCAGGGCCCGGTACTTGCCGTCGAGCGCGTGCCGATGGACGAGATCAGCCGTTACGGCGTGGTGCGGGCCGAGCCCCTCGGCAACGGCATCCATCGCATCACCGACCTGGTCGAGAAGCCCACCCGTGAACAGGCCCCATCCGACCTCGCGATCATGGGGCGCTACGTGCTGACCCCGGACATCTTCCCGGTGCTCGCCGGCGTGCGCGAGGATCGGACAGGCGAGATTCAGCTGACGAGTGGGCTGCGGGAACTGCTGCGGCAGCGACCCCTCTACGCCTGCGAGGTCCAGGGCGTCCGGCACGACACCGGGACGATGGTCGGCTACCTGAAGGCCGCGATGTACTTCGCCATGCAGCGAGGCGATCTGCGCGACGACCTGGGGATGTACCTGCGGTCGCTCCTCGAGCCCCTGGCGACCCCCGACACCTGAAGGCGGGGGGCCGGCAGGGCACACCGCGGTCCCGCGGGCCTCGACCTAGGACGAGGGCGTCGTGGGGGTCTTGGAACCGCTGCTGTTCTTGCTCGTGTCGCCGCTCGACGAGCTGCTGCTCTCGGATTTTTTCGACTCGGTCGTCCCGCCGCTGCTCGACCCCTTGTCGCCGGCGCTCTTGTCGCCTACCCCCTTGTCACTCGACCCCTTCTCGCCCGAGCCCTTCTCGCCCGAACCTTCGCCCTTGCTCGACCCGGCGGGCGTGGTGTTCTTCTTGGCGTAGTCGGTGATGTAGAAGCCGGAGCCCTTGAACTGGATGGCCGGCGACGAGAACAACTTGCGCACGGCGCCGCTGCACTTCGGGCACACGGTGACCAGCGGGTCGGAGAACTTCTGGATCACTTCGAAACGGTGACTACACGTGTCGCACTGGTATTCGTAAAGGGGCATGGGATCTCTCTGCTAGGCCAGCACGATGCCGTCGTTGGCTTCCCCGAGCATCTGCTGCCGGAGGACGCTGAACGGCAGCAGGCCGAGGCCCAGAAACTCGTCGTGGAAACGGCGCAGGTCGAACCCGGCGCCCTGCTGCGCTTGCAGGTCCTTGCGCAACTTGAGCAGCATCAACTTGCCGAGGGCGTAGATGACGTAGCCGGGATCGAACGCACCACGTTCCGCCTCGCGACGCGCCGTGGCTTCCTCGAGCATCGCTTCCTCGCGGAAGAAGCGGACGCCCTGCTCGACCGACATGTCCTCGGCGTGCAACCGCAGCCCGACCACCAGCCGGCAGAGCCGGACCAGGGCTTCGGCCAGTTGGCCGAGTTCGATCGCGGGGTCCTTCTTGGCAAAGCCCTGCTCCACCACCATGTGCTCGGCGTAATGCGCCCAGCCCTCGAGCACCGAGACCGGGGCGATGACCATGGCCTTGCGCCAGGGCGACGCGACCTTGCGCAGGTGCTCGAAATGGAGGAAGTGACCGGGCAGGGCCTCGTGCATCGAGATCGACCAGAGCACCGCGTCGTTCATGTCGCGCAGGTGCTCGTCCTGCCGCTCCTGCGCCCAGTTCGGGTCGGCGTCGGTGATGTAGAAGTACGACCGCTGCGCTCGCACCTCGAGTGGCCCCGGGGCCCACAGGCTCGCGGAGGTCCACCGGTAGAACGGCGGCGTCGGCGCAATCACGAGCGCATCGGCGTCCGGGACGGTGACGATGCCGGCATCGCGGAGGAAGGTGTAGAGCGCGGCACACTGCTCGCGGACGCGGGTGACCAGGCCACCCGGGGCGACGTGTCCGGCCTTCACCTTGGCCCACACCTCATCGGCAGGGCCCTTGCCCACCTTGCTGGCCACCGCGGCAAAGCGCTCGCGGGTCGTGGCCAGTTCACGCTCGGCGATGCGCAGCAGCGCATCGGTATCGAGGGTCACGCCGTCCTCGAGCTTGAGCTTCTGCTCAATCTTGTTCTTGCCGATGCGGAAGGTCGCCTTGGCCCGAGGCGCCTGCTCCTCCTCGAGATCGCGCACGTAGGCTTCAATTGCCGTGCGCGCCACCGTCGAGGCGTCGTCCAGGTCGGCCAGCAGCGAGAGGTCGTCGACCTCGCGCAGCGCGCGCGGCAGGTCGCGGTCGAGGAAGCTGACCACGCCGCGCAGCGTCTCGGCGGCGGTCTTGATGAAGATGCCCGCCGGCTCGCGGACGTTGGTGCGCGCGGCATCGAGCACGCCGGTCACCTGACGCAACTTGGAGAGCAGGCGACGCGCCCGCTCGGCGGCCGGCGCGTACGTGAAGATCGCCTGCGACGCCAGGCTGGTGGCCAGGGTGTCGGCGTAGAGCTGCGGGTCGCGCTCCCAGGTGCGGATGACCTCGAGTTCGTGCAGGCGGGCCTGCGCGTTGGCCATCAGCGCCGAGTGATCGGCACGCTCGGCCGGAGTGGCGTCGGAGGACATCGAGGCCAACCGACGCGCGAATCCGTTCAGGTCGCGGATCTGGCGATCGATCGCCGCCCGGCTGAAGTCCTCGAGCAGGTCGTCGTGGACATGCACGCCGTCCAAGGTGGCCGCTGTCGGTTGCACCTCGTGGCGCCAAGCCAGGTAGTCAGCCGCAAAGTGCGGGAGGGTTTCAGCAGATCGCATGCGCTCGCACGGACGAAGGATGGTGGCCGGTGGGCCGCCGTGGCCCAATCTCCCAATGTACAATACCTTCCGTGCTCCCCCGGCCGGCGTCAGGACGTTTGTTCGTCGTGGCGACCCCCATCGGCAACCTGGAGGACATCACGCTGCGGGCGCTGCGGGTGCTTCGCGAGGTGCGCGTGATTGCCGCCGAGGATACGCGCCGCACCGGCAAGCTGCTGGCGCATGCCGGCATCGACACCCCGATGGTGAGCCTGCACGCCCACAACGAAGAAGCCCGGCTGCCCTCGATGCTCGAGCGCCTGCGGGCCGGTGAGGCGGTGGCCCTGGTCACCGATGCCGGCACGCCGCTCCTGTCGGACCCCGGTGACCAACTCATCCGCGCGGCTCTGGCCGAAGGTGTCGCTGTCGAGCCGGTGCCGGGCGCGAGCGCCGTGCTCGCGGCGCTGACCATGAGCGGCATCGCCGCGAGCCAGTTCACCTTTTTAGGGTTTCCACCAGTAAAACAGGGGCCGCGCCGACGATGGTGCGAAGAAGCTGCGGCCTATCACCATCCCGTCGTCTTCTTCGAGGCGCCGCATCGCATCCGTCAGACGCTCGAGATGCTTGCCGAGACGGTGGGCAGCAGCCGAGCCATTGCGGTCTGTCGCGAAATCACCAAGAAGCATGAGGAACTCATCCAGGGGCCCATCGGTGACGTCGTGACGCGGTCGTCGATTCTCGAGCCGCTGGGCGAATTCACCTGCATCCTCGAGCCTCCCGCCCATGTCGAGGCCGTAGCCCAGGGGAACGAAGGCGACCTGGTCTCTGAATTCGACCGAATAACCGAAAATGGAACTTTTGAACGCAGAGCAGCCATGAGTGAGGTAGCGAGGCGCTTCCACGTGCGGACCCGAGACGTGTTCGATGCCCTCGAACGACGCAAATCCGGGGCAGCGTCGTGACCACTCCTGCATCTCTGCACGTGGTCATTCTCGCAGGCGGGCGAGGCGTCCGCATGGGCACCACCCTGCCCAAAGTGCTGCTCCCTCTGGCCGGCCTGCCCCTGCTCGAGTGGGTGCTCCGGTCAGCCTCGACCCTGACGGCGACACGGACGAGCGCTATTTTAGGCTATTCGGCAGATAATGTGATGGCCGTGATCGGCGAGAGGGACGTGCAGGTGGTCGCCCAGGCCCCGTTGCTCGGCCCGATCCACGCGTTGACCGCCCTGGACGAGCTGGGCGGCGCCAACGATGCCGACACGATCCTGGTCTTTCCCGCGGACGTGCCCATGATCAGGCCGGACACCCTCAAGGCGTTGGTTGCGTATCGCGCCACCGCCAGCTCGGCCATGACGATCGTGGCGGCCGTTTCTGATCGTCGCTATGGGCTGATGCGCGTGCTGCGCAGCGAGGGCGGCGAGGTCATCGGTCTGGTCTCGGAGCGAGAGGCGTCGCGCCAGCAACGCGCCATCCGGGAATGCACCAGCGGGGTCTTTGCCTGCTCCCGGGCGGCCCTGCGCGAGGGCCTGGCCACCTTTTCCTGGGAGCATGTCGAACGCGAGCGGTCGCTCGGCGAGTTCGTCGGGGCCCTCCGTCGGCTCGGCCACGACATCGACACCATCACCGCCAACGTGCCGCAGGAAGTCCGCGGCATCAACAGCCAGACCGAACTGGCCGAGGCCAGCGCCATGATGCGACAAGCCAAGTGTGAGGAACTGATGTCTGCCGGGGTCACCATCATCGACCCGGCCACCACCTACGTCGGCCCCGATGTCGAGGTCGGTCACGACACGGTGCTGCACCCCAACGTCTACCTCGAGGGCCGCACCAAGGTGGGCTTGGCCTGCGAGATCCACGCCGGGTGCCGCCTGGTGGACGCGACACTGGCCGACCACGTGGTCATCCTGAACTACTGCGTCGTCACCGAGTCGCACATCCACTCGCACGCCCAGATCGGTCCTTTTGCACACATCCGGCCGGGCAGCGAGGTCGGTGAGGACGCCCGGGTCGGCAACTACGTCGAGCTGAAGAAAACCCGGCTCGGCCGCAAGTCCAAGGCGAGTCACCTCACATATCTCGGCGACGCGACGATTGGGGAAGATGTGAACGTGGGTGCCGGGGTCATCACCTGCAACTACGACGGGACACACAAACACCCGACCGTCATCGGCGACGGCGCGTTCATCGGCAGTGACTCGCAACTCGTCGCGCCGGTCTCGATCGGGCGTGGCGCGTTTGTCGCCGCTGGCTCGTCGATCACCCGGGATGTACCTGACGAGAGCCTCGGCATCGCGAGGAGCCGGCAGGAGAACAAAGAAGGCTGGGCCCGCACGCGGCGGGTTCGCGACTAGCAGGAGTCCTCCCCATGTGCGGCATCATCGGCTACGTCGGTCAGCAGGAAGTCGTTCCGGTGGTGCTCGACGGCCTCCGCCGCCTCGAATACCGCGGCTATGACTCGGCCGGCATCGCGGTGGTCGGTCCGAATGGCATCGAGGTGCGGCGCAGCGCCGGCAAGCTCGCCAATCTGGAGGCCGTCCTCCGCGACAAGCCGTTGAGCGGCGCGTACGGGATTGGCCACACGCGCTGGGCCACCCACGGCCGGCCCACCGAGGAGAACGCCCACCCTCACCGCGACCAGAGCGGGCGGGTGGTGCTCGTCCACAACGGCATCATCGAGAACTACCTCGAGCTCAAGCGGGAGCTGCAGGGCCGGGGCATCGTCTTCCGCACCGAGACCGACACCGAGGTGGTGGCCCACCTGGTCGGCCTGGAACTGCAGGACGACGGGTTGCACGCCGCGGTGACGCGGGCCTTGCGCCGGCTGCGCGGGCTCTTCGCGCTGGTCGTCGTCTCGACCACCGACCCGGGCACCATCGTCGCCGTGCGTAACGGTCCCCCCGTTGTGGTCGGCCTCGGCGACAACGAGTACTTCGTGGCCTCCGACATCCCGGCCATTCTTGCCCACACGCGCGACGTGGTCTTTCTCGAGGACGGGCAGGTGGCGGTGCTTCGCGCCGACGGCGTGCAGTTCTTCGACGCCTCGGCGCAGCCTGTGACGCGGCAGTCGCAGCGCATCACGTGGGACCCGGTGATGGCCGAGAAGGCCGGGTACAAACACTTCATGCTCAAGGAGATCTTCGAGCAGCCGTGGGCGATCAAGGAGACGCTGGTCGGTCGGCTGTCGATGGAGCAGGGCGATGTCCACCTGCCGGAGATCAACCTGGATTCGGCGACGCTGGCCGGGCTGTCGCGCGTGGTGCTGCTGGCCTGCGGCACGTCGTGGCACGCGGCGCTGGTGGGCAAGTTCCTCATCGAGCAACTGGCCCGCATTCCGGTCGAGGTGGACTACGGATCGGAGTATCGCTACCGGCAGCCGATCGTGTCGGCCGCCGATCTGGTGGTGGTCATCACGCAGTCGGGGGAGACGGCCGATACGCTGGCCGCCCTGCGGGAAGCGCGGCGGCAGGGCGCACGCAGCATCGCCATCTGCAACGTCATCGGCAGCATGGCGACCCGGGAGTCAGAGGGCACGATCCAGACACA
>Ga0136633_1001409_pt1 | contig 17726 bp, 16 predicted proteins | sample AntDrymeUQ832206_2_FD_105494 | JGI IMG/M metagenome (GOLD analysis project Ga0136633, IMG submission 105494) | Polar desert sand microbial communities from Dry Valleys, Antarctica - metaG UQ83 (22.06) | ecosystem: Environmental > Terrestrial > Soil > Desert | place: Antarctica: Dry Valley...
TCCCCGGATCGGGTCGATCCCGCGTCCGTGCGCCGGGACTGGACCTCGCCGGTGATCGACGTGCAGCACGACGTGCGCATCGAGGACGATGCCTACGCTCTGGTCGAGGACATGACCGATGGGCGCGTGTGGCTCGAGTTTCACGGCCGTCCGTGCGCCGGAATCGTCGCTTGGGCTGAGGCCCGAGGACGGGAGAAGGGGCATCGCTTGTTCAGCGGCGCCTGGTCGAGCAATCAGACTGTCCTGGAAACCATTGCCGAGCGGAACTTCGAGCCCGTCCGTCACTCGCACCGTATGGAGATCGACCTCGACACGACTCCTGCGTCCGCCGACTGGCCCGAGGGCATCATCGCGCGAGCCTATGAGCAGGGCGACGAGCGAGTGTTCTACGAGCTGCACCAGGAGACCTTCGAAGACACGTGGGAACCGATTCGTGAGACGTACGAGGAATGGGCGCACTGGCTCCTCGACGGCCCCGATTTTGCCCCGGAGTTCTGGTTCCTCGCATTCGCGGGTGATGAGCCGGCGGGTTTCGCGATGTGCCATCCCTACCCGACGAGGCCCGAGCTCGGCTGGGTCAGGGTCCTCGGCGTGCGCCGGCCGTGGCGGCGGAGAGGTATCGGGCGCGCTCTGCTCCTGCACGTGTTCGGTGAGTTTTCGAAGCGAGGGCTGCAAGGTGCGGGTCTCGGGGTCGACGCGACGAGCCTGACCGGGGCGAACAAGCTCTACGAGCAGGTCGGCATGCGTGTGACCGCGCGCTTCGACATCTTCGAGAAGGTGCTGAGTTGAGCTCGCTTCGCGCGCGCTGTCCAGACTGCCGCACGCTGACTGCCGTGGCGATCGGCGCCGAGTATCAGTGCCACAGCTGCGGCCGCGAGTTCGCGGCCGGTCTCGTGCGTGTTCCCCGCGCGTGGGGGGAGGGCGGCGAGGCGATGGCCGAGGCGGCCGCGCTCGATGTCCCGTATCCGGAGACTGCGGTGGTCGCCGAGGAAACGCTCGAGAAGCAGACCAGAGTCCTCGCCGCGTCGCTCCCGGAGCGCCCGCTCGTCCTCGGCGGCTGCTGCTGCTCGCACATCGGTGCGGCAGAAGGGCTCGCCCGGCGCGCTGGGGGCCGTCTCGGCGTCGTCTGGCTCGACGCCCACGGCGACCTGAACACGCCGGAGACATCGCCTTCCGGAAACCTCTGGGGCATGCCGTTTCGCATGCTGTTAGACGGCGGTTCCGTCAGTGCGTCCGACGTCGCGCTCGTCGGCGCCCGTAGCCTCGATCCCGGAGAGCTCGAGTTTATTGCCGCGAACGGCATCGACGATTCACTCGATCGTGCGCTCGCAGGTGTCGAGCGTGTGTACCTCGCGCTCGACCTCGACGTGCTCGACCCCGGCGAGATCAGCGTCCACGTTCCCGAGCCTGACGGCCTGAGCGTCGCCCAGGTGGAAGCGATCGTCGCTGACGTCGCTGCTCGCGTGACCGTCGCCGGTGTCGGCGTCACTGGCCTCGTTCCAGCGGAGCCGAACGGTCCCGTTGTTCGCCGGTTACTCGCAGCCGCAGGCTTCTAGAAGTCCGCGCATAAGATCAGCGCATGTCCTCGACCGACCAGGGCCGCGTCGATGTCTCGGTGGAAGACAAGCGCCCGTCCGATCAGGTCTCCGGCAAGGCGCATCCCAACACCTGTCCCGGATGCGGCTCGCACTATCGAGACGACGAGCTCGCCCGAAGCCTCCGCGTGTGCCCGCAGTGTGGACATCACTTCCCGGTCGGCGCGCGCGAGCGGATCGAGCAGCTCTCCGATCCCGGAACGTTCGTGGAGCAGGATGAAGCCCTCCGCTCGGAGGATGTCCTCGACTTCTTCGATCTCCGGCCGTATACGGAGCGGCTCGCCGAGGCAGAGGTCAACACGGGCCTGGGAGATGCGATGGTCATTGGGAGCGCCTCGATCGAGGAGCAACCCTGCCGGCTCGCCGTCATGGACTTCGCGTTCATGGGCGGCTCGATGGGCAGCGTGGTCGGGGAGAAGTTCGTGCGCGCTTGCGAGAGCGCAACCGAGGCCGGAGTGCCGCTGGTGTCCGTCTCGGCCTCTGGCGGCGCGCGCATGCAGGAGGGAATCCTCGCGCTCATGCAGCTCCCCAAGACCGTCTGCGCGATCGAGGAGCTGCACGAGGCGCCCGGGGCGCTCTTCTCCGTGCTCACGCATCCAACCACCGGGGGCGTCCTCGCGAGCTTCGCGAGCCTCGGTGACATCGTGCTGGCAGAGCCTGGGGCGCTCATGTCGTTCGCCGGGCCTCGCGTGGTCGCGCAGACGACCCGGGAGAAGCTTCCGGACGACTTTGGCCTGGCCGAGTCGAACTACCGCTACGGCCACCTCGACGCGATCGTGCCTCGAGGCGAGCTGCGCACGTCCCTCGGGCGACTCCTGCGCCTCTTCGCCGCCCACTAGCGATGCCGAGCGAGGCAGAGATCCGTCTACGCGAGCGCCTTAGTACGCTCGCGGGCATGAAGCTCCTCCGGGGGACGAAGCTCAGCGGCGAGCTCGAGCGGCTCCAGGATCAACTCGAGCGCCTTCAGGAGGAGCCGAGCGCAGAGGAGATCTGGCGCTCGGTAGAGCTCGCGCGCCACGCGGATCGCCCGTACACACTGGATTACGTCGAGCGGATCTTCGACGACTTTTTCGAGCTGCACGGCGACCGGGGGCGCGCCGACGACCGGGCGATCGTGACCGGCATCGGAAAGCTCGACGACCGCACCGTGGTGCTCATCGGTCACCAGAAGGGACGCGACCTCAAGGAGCGGACGAACCGCAACTTCGGCATGGCGTTTCCGGAGGGCTATCGCAAGGCGATCCGGGCGATGAGCCTTGCCGATCGCCACGGCTTTCCGCTCGTCACGATGGTGGACACGCCCGGTGCATATCCGGGAGTGGCTGCCGAGCAGCATGGCCAGGGCGGCGCAATCGCGCGCTCGCAGGCGGCCATGGTGCGCCTGTCCGTCCCTACGGTGAGCTGCGTCATCGGGGAGGGCGGCTCGGGCGGCGCCGTGGCGATCGCCGTGGCCGATCGCGTGCTCATGCAGGAGAACGCGATCTACTCGGTGATCTCGCCGGAAGGCTGCGCGGCGATCCTTTGGCGAGACGCCGGACAGGCGCGTAAAGCGGCCGCGGCGTTCAAGCCCGATGCGCCGCACTGCCTCGAGCTCGGCGTGATCGACGCGATCGTCCCGGAACCGGAGGGTGGAGCGCACGAGGATCACGATGCAGCCGCAGCGCTGCTCGCAGCGGCGATCAGCGGCGCCCTGACGGAGATCGAGGGGCTCGAGCCCGACGAACGCAGGCGCGAGCGGCGCGCGAAGTACCGCCGAATGGGTGTGCTCGCGCTCGCCGCCGAAACCTTGTGACTGATCGTCACAATCTACGGCGCTCGCCAAGCTATCCACAGGTTCCACAGGCTTATCCCCCGAACCAAAAGTGCCTCTGAGCAGGGAAAGCGTCAAATCTGAGTCGATTGCGTGAAGAAAGGGTTGCGTTGGGGGGTGACAATTTGCAGGGGAGCCTCGAGGAGTACCGGCGCAAAAGGCGCCGCGGTAAGACGCCCGAGCCATTCGGCTCAAAACGCCGTAAAGGCGCCGCGCCGCGCTTCGTGATCCAGCGCCACGACGCCCGGCGCCTGCACTACGACTTCCGGCTCGAGCGGAACGGCGCGCTCGCGAGCTGGGCGGTTCCGAAGGGCGTTCCGCTCAAGCGCGGAGAACGGCGGCTCGCGGTGCACGTCGAGGATCATCCGCTCGAGTACGGTGACTTCGAAGGCGAGATTCCGGCTGGTCAGTACGGCGCAGGCACCGTCGAGATCTGGGATCGTGGAACGTACGAGCTCCTCGAGGAGAAACGAAACGGGGGGTTGACGGTACGCCTCGCCGGGGGGCGTCTCGAAGGGGTCTGGACGCTCGTCCCCGCCCGGCTCGACGGCGATCCGAAGAACTGGTTGCTCCTGCGCAAGGACGGTCCTGCGACAGGCAGCGGCGGCTACGCGCCGATGCTCGCGACGTCGCCGGAGGCGCTGCCTGAGGGTGATGAATGGATCTACGAGCCCAAGTGGGACGGTTACCGGGCAATCGTGACCATCGCCGGTGGCCAGGCAACCCTTACGAGCCGAAACGGCAACGACCTCACCGAGCGCTTCCGGGGCGCGGCACGCGCGGCCGAGCACGGCATCCGCTCGGCGGATGCTGTCGTCGACGGCGAGATCGCGGCGCTCGATGTCAACGGCCGCTCGAGCTTCTCGCTGCTTCAGCAAGGAGGCGGCACGCTCGCGCTCGTGCTCTTCGACGTGCTGGAGGTGGACGGAGAATCGTTGATCGACCGGCCTCTGCTCGAGCGCCGCCGCCGGCTCGAGGCGCTCGTCGATGCTTCGAAAGGCGGCATCGTCGTCTCGCCGCAGTTCGACGAAGGGCGGTCCCTACTCCAAGCGGCGGAGCAGCACGGACTCGAAGGCGTCGTCGCGAAGAAGCTCGATTCCCGGTACGAGGTCGGTCGCCGCAGCCCGGACTGGCGCAAGGTGAAGGTGCGCGCGAGTCAGGAGGTCGTAGTCGTCGGCTACACGAAGGGTCAGGGAAGGCGGTCGGGCGTTTTCGGCTCGCTGGTGGTCGCCGTCCGCGAGGCCGGAGGGCTGCGCTGGGCGGGGAACGTCGGCACGGGCTTCTCAGACGACGAGATCGATCGCGTGCTCAGCCTCCTCCGGCCGCTCGCGCGTCAGACGACGCCGCTCGCCGAAGAGCCGAAGATGCCCCGCGTCCGCCGTGGCGATGTCGTGTGGGTCGAGCCACGGTTGGTCGCTCAAGTCCGGTTTGTCGAGTGGACGCACGACGGTCGCCTGCGCGCTCCCGTTTACCTCGGCCTGCGGGAGGACAAGACTCCCGAGGACGTGCGACGCGAGCCTGCACCGATCCCGGACGTGATTCGCAAGGGCAGGCGCGAGCTGCGGCTCTCGAACCTCGACAAGCCGTTCTGGCCCGAGGAAGGCATCACGAAGGGTGACCTGATTGCGTACTACCGCGATATCTCGCCTGTGCTCGTCCCGCACTTGCGCCAGCGACCGTTCACGATGAGGCGCTACCCGGACGGCTGGCAGGGGAAGCACTTCTTCCAGAAGCAGTCGCCGACTCACATGCCTGCGTGGATCAAGCGCTCGGCACAACCTGCATCCACACGCGAAGGCGAGAAGAAGATCATCGACTACGCGCTCGTGGACGACGAGCTCGCGCTGCTCTGGATGGTGAACATGGGCTGCATCGACATGCACGTGTGGTCGTCGCGTGTCGACAAGCCCGAGCGGCCGGACTGGGTCATGTTCGACCTCGACCCGTCGGAAGATGCGACCTTCGACGACGTTGTGTCCGTCGCGGGGCTGTTGAAGCAGACACTCGACCTGCTCGAGCTGGCGTCGTACCCGAAGACCTCCGGCTCGCGAGGCATCCACGTCCTCGTACCCGTTGCGCGCCGCCACACGCATGCCGACGCTCGCGAGTTCGCGTCCATCGTGGCCGGAGCGCTTGCGCGCGCGCATCCTGACCTCGTGACCACCGAGTGGGCGAAGAAGAAACGGCGCGGCGTGCTCGTAGACGCGAACCAAAATCGGCCCGGTGCGACGAACGCCTCGGTGTACTCGGTTCGGCCACGCGCAGGCGCACCGGTCTCCACGCCGCTCCGTTGGGAGGAAGTCGTGCTCGGCCTCGACCTGGCCTCCTTTACGACGGACGCGGTTCGCGATCGTGTCGCGCGGGTCGGCGATCTCTTCGCCTCCGTACTCGAAGGCGGTCAGTCACTCACGCAAGCGCTCAAGGCGCTTCGCTAGCGCCCGTGGCCGTTCAGGTGTCCGTCATCGGGAGCGGCGCGCAGTGGGAGGGCGCTGCCGAGGAGATCGGACGACTGCTCGCCGAACGCGGCTGCACCGTCGTCACCGGCGGACTTGGCGAGGTCATGTCCGCAGCGCTTCGAGGTGCGAAGGTCGCGGGAGGGACGACGATCGCAATCCTCCCCGGCGAGCGTCACGACCAGGCGAACGAGTGGGCCGACCACGTGGTGGTCACGGGAATCGGACACGGGCGCAACCTGGCGGTCGCCGCATCGGGGCAGGCTGTGATCGCAATCGGCGGTGCGTGGGGCACAACTGCGGAAATGGCGTTCGCGAAGGTGCTCGGCCGGCCGGTGGTCGCGCTCGCCGGAGCGCCTGCGCTCGACGGCGTCGAGGTCGCAGCCACGCCCGCGGACGCGGTTGAGCAAGCGCTCGCGGCAGTTCGCTAAGAGCACTTGCGACAGCGTGGTCGCGAGCGGGGCTCAACCCACCTCGGACAGCCGGCGCTGGAAGTAGCCGCGCTCGACCTCGCTCGAGGAGAGCGCGAGCGCCTGCCTGTACGCGTGCGCGGCCTCCTCACGCCGGTCGAGCCGCCGGAGCAGATCCGCACGCGCGGCGTGGAAGAGGTGGTACGCGCCCAGGGTGTCGAGCTGCTCGATGAGCAGAAGGCCCTCTTCCACCCGGCCTGCGAGCGCGACCGCGACCGCGCGGTTGAGCAGCACGACGGGCGACGGGTCGAGTGCGGCAAGGTGGTCGTAGAGGACGACGATCTCCTCCCACGGACGATCCTCCGCGTGCGCGCCTGCGATCGCCGCTTGGAGCACATAGGGGCCTCGCCGGCGAAGCGATAGCGCACGGTCGAGGACTCGCAGGCCCTCGCCGATCCGTTCCGGACTCCAAAGCGCGCGATCCTGATCCTCGAGCAGGACGAGCTCACCGGCCGGGCTGACGCGCGCCAGGCGACGCGAGTCCTGGAAGAGCATGAGGGCGAGGAGGCCGAGCACCTCGGACTCGTCCGGCATCAAGACTGCGAGGAGCTTTCCGAGCCGGATCGCCTCGTCGCAGAGCTCGGCGCGGACGTAGTCGCGCCCAGCCGTCGCCGCGTAGCCCTCGTTGAAGACGAGGTAGAGCACGGCTAGGACAGCTCGCAGGCGCTCGGGGAGCAGATGGTCGGGTGGAACCCGGAACGGGATTCCCGCCGAACGGATCTTGCGCTTCGCCCGCACGAGCCGTTGGGCCATCGCCGGCTCGGTCACGAGGAAGGCGCGCGCGATCTCCGGGGTCGTCAGCCCGCCCACCTCGCGTAGCGTGAGCGCAACCCGGCTCTCGGGAGCGAGCGCGGGATGGCAGCAGGTGAAGACGAGCGCGAGGCGCTCGTCCGGAATTGCGCTCACGTCGGCTTCCTCGCCGGGAAGCTCCTGGAGCCGAGCGAGGAGCTCGGCTTTCTGGCGAAACACGCGATCGCGACGGATCCGGTCGATCGCACGGTTCTTGGCCGTCGTGACGATCCACGCGCCGGGGTTTCGAGGCACGCCGTCGCGCGCCCAGCGCTCGAGTGCGGTCGCAAACGCATCCTGGACGGCGTCTTCGGCGAGCTCGAGGTCGCCGAGCGCCCGGGTGAGGATGCCGACGGCACTTCCCCACTCCTCGCGAAAGACCTGCTCGACGCCCGGCTGCACGTGATCCTAGGAAACGATCGGCCTGATTTCGATGGCACCCTCCCCCTCTGCCGCCGGGATGAGCCCGGCGAGCCGGATTGCTTCGTCGAGATCCGGCAGCTCGATCGTGAACAGCCCGCCGACGGCCTCCTTCGTCTCTGCGAACGGGCCGTCGGTGACGATCCGCTCGCCGTCCCGCACGCGCACGATCTTTGCTGTGTCCCGGCCGTCGAGCTCGTGCCCCACGACGTCCGGGTCGGCTTTCTCGAGCTCCTCGAAGAGCGCCCCCCAGCGCGGCATCTCCGCGGCGCGCAGCTTTGCCTGCTCCTCTGGGGGAAGAGTGGTCCACACCGTCTCGTCGTCGTAGATGAGGAGGGCGTACTTCATGCGGTTGCTCCTTCCTCGTCCGGATCCACGTGGACAGGGCGAACCTCGATCGCCCCGTGAGTTGCTCCCGGGATGCGAGCTGCCCAGTCGAGCGCGTCGTCCATCGACTCGCAATCGAGGACGAAGTAGCCGCCGAGAGCTTCCTTGACCTCCGCGTACGGGCCGTCCGTGACGAGGGTCTCGCCGTCGCGGACGCGTACGGTCGTAGCGTCGCGGGTGGACGCGAGCTCGGCTCCACCGGCCAGGACGCCCGCCTTCTCTGCGTCGCCGGCGAAGGCTCGATACTCGTCGTACACCGCCCCCCGTTCTTCGGCGGAGAGCGAGTCCCACCGCGTCCCGTCGCCGTAGAGCAGTGCGAAGAACTTCATAGCGTCTCCTTTCTCGTTCGGATTCCACTATGACGACGACCGAGCTTGTCTCGAATCGACACTTGGCTCGCTACGAGAGCATCCGATCCAGCAGCGTTCGCGCGCCGGTCTTGTCGAGCGGCTCGTTCAAGTTCCCGCACTTGGGACTCTGAACGCACGACGGGCAGCCGCTGGTGCAGGGGCAGTCGCGGAGGAGACGGACGGTGTCCTCGACCCAGCCTTCGAATTGGTCGAAGCCTCGCGCCGTGATACCCACGCCGCCCGCGTGGCCGTCATAGACGAAGATCGTCGGACGGCCGGTCTGCGGATGGACGTTCGTCGAGAGCCCGCCGATGTCCCAGCGATCGCACATCGCCCAGAGCGGGAGAAGCGCGATCAGCGTGTGCTCCGCGGCATGCAGGGTGCCGAGCAGAGTCGGCATCTGCTCCAGGTCGTGCAGATGCGCCCGCTCGGGGCAGAACCAGATTGCCTCCGTCTCGAACGAGGTCTCGGGCATCAACATCGGTACGACGTCGATCGTCGAGCTGTCCCGCGTGGCCTTGCGCGCGTATGCGATCACCTGCTCGGTCACGGACACCCGGCCGAAGTGGAGCTGGACTCCAAGGCGCTTCTCGACGCGCAACGCCTCCTCGATGACGGTCTCCGTCTCCTTCTTGACCTGCGTGAACCAGTCCACGCGAACCGGAGCCACCAGCGCCACGCCACCCAGCAGGTCGAGCTCCTCGACGAGGTACTGCTCGCCGAGATGGAGATAGATCGCGCCTTCGTGCACCGTCGAGAACGCCCGCTCGCGCTCGACGAGCCCCAGCAGTGAGCCGGTGTTGCCGTCGACGACGGTGAACGCCTCGGCGTCCCCGGAGCGCAGGGAGATGCGCGCGGCCGGATAGTCGCGTCCTTTCCAGACGAAGCCGGCCGAAGTGGACTCGAGCTCAGGTAGAACAGCCGCCCTCATGAGTGCCTGCTCGCCGAGCGTCGCCGCGTCCGCGTCGTCCAGCGGCGCTTCGTATGCCGCAGCCAGCACGTGTGGGTCGAGGATCCGCGGGTTCGTGTGGTCGAGGATCGCCGCCTCGACTCGCCGCGAGAGCAGTGCCTCGGGCTCCCGGGCGAAGAACTGGTCGAGTGCGTCATCGCTCGCGACGAGCACCGCTAGACCCTGTCCCCGACGCCCCGCTCGACCCCACTGCTGTCTGAGCGAAGCGATGGTGCCCGGAAACCCGACGGAGATCGCGCAGTCGAGCAGGCCGATGTCGATTCCGAGCTCGAGCGCATCGGTCGCGGTCACGCCGAGCAGCTCGCCCTCGACGAGGCGCCGCTCGATCTCCCGTCGCTGCTCGGGCGTGTACCCGGCGCGGTAGGGCGCGAGCCGGTCGGCAGTCGCGGCGTCCACCCGCTCGACCGTGAACCGATGGATGAGCTCCGCGGCTTTGCGGCTCTTGGCGAAGCAGATCGTTCGCAGGCCGCGCGTCGTCAGTTGCGAGAGCAGGCGCGCCGCCTCGCCGAGCGCGCTCGCGCGCAAGCCGAGCTCCGGATCGAGAAGCGGGGGGTTCCAGATGACGACCTCGCGCTCGGAGCTCGCGGACGTGTCCTGCTCGACCACGGTCGCCGGTGCGCCCGTGAGCGACTCGGCGAGCTCGCCTGCGTTCGCGATCGTCGCCGACGCGAGCAAGAACTGCGGCTCCGCGTCGTAGACGCGTGCGAGCCGCCGCAACCGGCGAAGCACGTTCGCGACGTGCGACCCGAAGACGCCGCGATACACGTGCGCCTCGTCCACCACGACGTAGCGGAGGTTGTGCAACACGTCCCCCCAGCGGTCGTGATGGGGAAGAACGCCGACGTGGAGCATGTCCGGGTTCGTGAGGATGAGATTCGACCACTTCCGGATCTGCCACCGTCGCTCCGCCGGCGTGTCGCCGTCGTAGATCGCCTGACGAAGGCCCTTGAGCCGCAGCTCGCCGAGCGCGCGCGCCTGATCCTGCGCGAGCGCCTTCGTCGGGTAGAGGTAGAGGGCGCGCGTCTTTGGGTCGCGTGCGATCGCGTCGAGGACCGGCAAATTGAAGGCCAGCGACTTCCCGGATGCCGTGCCCGTCGTGACGACCAGGTTCTCCCCTCGCCGCGCGGCCTCCCAGGTCTCGGCCTGGTGGCGGAAGAGCGATGTGACCCCGTTAGCGACGAGTGCGGAGGCGACACGGGGTTCAAGGTCGTCTGGAAACGGCTCGAAGCGAGGCTCACGCGACGGCTCGAGCCCGCGGTACGCGATCTCCTCGCCCTCGAGCAGGTCCTCCCACAGCGCAACGGTCGTTGCCATGCGCTCAGTGTCGCAGCAGGCTATGACTCGCCTGGGGAGACGCCCGTTTGGGCTAGTTCCGGAGACAGGGGTCTGACCCCTGTCTACAAACTGTCTGCCAGCGCGGGTTCCGGACACGGCGGGGGTCTGACCCCTTCCCCTGCCTACAAACGCCCTGCCAGCGCGCGGGTGCGGAGCAGCGGGACCCTCCACGCTGCCTCGGCGACGATCGAGCTGGTCATCTTCGAGTCGCCGACGCGACGCTCCGTAAACCGGATCGGGATCTCCTTCACGCGCAAACCGGCGCGCAGCACGCGGTACGTCGTCTCGATCTGGAACCCGTACCCCCGCGCGGAAACCGCATCGAGGTCGATCGCCTCGAGGGTCTCGCGCCGAAAGCACTTGAAGCCGCCAGTGAGGTCTCGCATCCGCACCCCGAGGAGCACCTGCGCGTACAGGCAGCCGGCGCGGGACACGAATCGGCGCACGAGACCCCAGTTCTCCGTGCCTCCGCCCGCGACGTAGCGCGACCCCAGGACGAGATCGGCGTTCTCGGCCGCCGCGATCAGGCGTGGTACGTCAGCCGGGTCGTGGGAGAAGTCGCAGTCCATCTCGAGCACGAGCTCGACGCCTTCAGCGAGCGCCCACCGAAAGCCGGCGAGGTACGCAGGTCCGATCCCCGTCTTTTCCGGGCGATGCAGGACAGACACCCACGGGAGCTCCTCGGCGAGCCGGTCGGCGATCTGCCCGGTCCCGTCCGGCGAGGAGTCGTCGATGACGAGCACCCGGTCTCGCGCCGTGTCGAGCACCCCGCCGAGGGCACGCACCATGGGCTCGAGGTTCTCGCGCTCGTTGTACGTCGGGAGGCAGACGACGGCGCGGAGCACGGTCGTATCATCGCGGGATGGCGCAGACCTTGCCTCGGAACGCCGATCTCGCCGATCAGCTCGACCTCTTGGCCGACATCTCGGAGATCCTCGGGGAGGAGTCGTTCAAGATCATCGCCTACCGCAGGGCTGCGACGCGTATCCGCGAGACACCGAGTCCGGTGGCTCAACTCGCGCTCTCCGGCCGCGCGACCGATCTTCCGGGAATCGGGAAGACGATCGAGCAGAAGGTGCTCGAGGTCGTGGAAGGTGGCGAGATGAAGGCGCTCGCGAAGCGCCGCGGCCAGGTGCCCGCAGGCGTCGTCGAGTTCCTGCGACTGCCCGGTGTCGGCCCGAAGACCGCCGCCCGGATCTGGGGCGAGCTCGGGATCACGACGCTGGACGGCCTACAAGTCGCTGCGCAGGAAGGGCGGCTTCGTGGTCTCTCGGGCCTCGGCCAGAAGAGCGAGGAGAAGATCCTCAAATCGCTGGCCGAAGGTGCGGGACGGAAGGCACCCCGCGAGGATCGCGGCCTGCTGGGCGTTGGTCTGCCCGCGGTGGAGCGACTCGTAGCCGAGCTCTCGGCGCATCCGGCCGCGATCGCGGTGTCCGAGGCGGGAAGCGTCAGGCGGCGCCGTGAGACGGTGCGCGACCTGGACGTGATCGCGACCTCCAAAGACGCGCCCGCGCTGATCGCGGCGTTCTGCGAGGGCGAGTGGGTCGCCGAGGTCGTCGCACGCGGAGAGACGAAGGCGACGGTCGTCGGCCATCAGGGTCTCCGCTTCGACTTGAGGGTCGTGCCGCCCGAGTGCTACGGGAACGTCCTTCAGCACTTCACGGGCTCGAAGGATCACAACATCGCGCTCCGCGAGCAGGCGCAGCGGCGCGGGCTGTCGATCTCGGAGTACGGCGTGACCATCGAGGATGCGGACGAGGTCGTCACGCATGCGAGCGAGGAGGAGCTCTACGAGTACCTCGGGTATGCGTACGTCCCGCCAGAGCTCCGGGAGACCGGCGTCGAGCTGGTAGCCGCCCGCGAACGCGAGCTTCCCGACCTGGTCGAGCTATCTCAGCTCCGAGGTGAGATGCACTGCCACTCGACCTGGTCGTCGGATGGGAAGAACTCGATCGAGGAGATGGCAACGGCCGCGCGTGCACGCGGCTACCGGTTCCTCTGCCTCACCGACCACTCGCACTACCTGCGCGACGGGCGACTCGAGCTCCAGTGGACTGAGATCGAGTCCCTGAACACGCGCTTGAAGCCGTTTCGCGTGCTGCGAGGAATCGAGGTCAACATCCGTGCGGATGGGACGCTCGACGTCGCGGACGAGACGCTCGCTGAGCTCGACTGGGTCGTCGCCTCGTTGCACACCTCGTTCGACCGCGATCCGACAGAACGAATTCTGGAGGCGATCTCGAACCCGCACGTCGACTGCATCGGACATCTCACGGGACGCCGCCTGTTGAAGCGCCAAGGCGCCACCGTGGACGTCGAGAAGGTCGTCACGAGGGCAGCCGAGACGGGTACGGCACTCGAGATCAACTCCCAACCCGACCGCCTCGACATGCGCGATACGCACGCGCGGCTCGCCGGGGAGGCGGGCGTCCTCGTCCCGGTCACGACCGACGCGCACTCGACAGGCGCACTCGGGTATGCGGAGCTCGGAATCGGCCAAGCGCGTCGCGCGTGGCTCACGAGAGAACAGGTGCTGAACACGCGGACCTGGGCCGAGATCGAGAAGACGCGGCGCAAGAGGCGGCACTGACGAGCTTTCGCGAGGACGGGGCGCTCACGCTCGAGTGGGTGGCGTCGTATCTGGAGCGCGTCCACGAGCTGCCGGTCCTGTCTCAGGTCGTGCCGGGCGAGATCCGCGCTGCGCTGCCTGCGTCCGCTCCAGACGAACCGGAGCCGTTCTCGGCAATCCTCGACGACCTCGATGCGGTTCTCCTCCCGGGCCTGACGCACTCGCAAAGCCCGCGCTGGTTCGCGTACTTCGCGATCACCGGCTCCGAGCCGGGGATCCTCGCCGAGCTTCTCATCGCAGGACTGAACCAGCTCGGAATTCTCTGGCGTACCTCGCCGGCGCTCCAGGAGCTCGAGGAGGTGACGCTCGACTGGCTGGCCCAGCTCTTCGGGCTTCCAGCGGGCGTGCACGGACACATCGAGGACACCGCGTCGACGAGCACGCTCGTAGCGCTCGCGGCTGCGCGAGCGGCACGACCCGGTGCTCGCGTCGTCGTCTGCTCCGAGCACGCGCACTCGTCCGTGGACAAGGCTGCGAAGCTGTTGGAGCTCGAGCTGCGGAAGGTGCCTGTGGATGACGAGTTCCGGCTGCGACCGGATTTGCTCGATCTCGACGGCGTCTGCGCCGCGATCGCCACGATCGGGACGACGTCATCGACCTCGGTCGATCCGGTCGAGACAATGGCAAAACGCTGCGAGCAGGAAGGTGTCTGGTTCCACGTCGACGCGGCCTACGCCGGAGCGGCGGCAGTGTGCCCCGAGCTTCGCCACCACTTCACCGGTTGGGAGCGAGCCGACTCGATCGTCGTGAACCCGCACAAGTGGCTCGGCGTGCCGATCGACTGCTCGACGCTCTGGACTCAAAGGCCCGAGGTCTTCCGAGACACGTTCAGCCTCGTCCCTGAGTACCTCCGGGTCGACGAGGAGGTCGGCAGCCTGAGCGAGTACACCCAGGTGCTGGGCCGGAGATTCCGCGCACTCAAGCTGTGGGCGGTGCTCCGTTGCTACGGGCGTTCCGGGCTCGAGGCGCGGATTCGTGAGCACGTTCGCCTGGCCGCGCTCTTCGAAGCCTGGGTGCGGGACGACGATCGCTGGGAGGTCGTCGCGCCCAGGCACTTCTCGCTCGTCTGCTTTCGACTTCGCGCCTCGGACGAGGAGAACGAACGACTGCTCGAGCGCGTGAATGCGTCAGGCGAGGTCTACCTCTCGCACACGAAGCTCGCCGGTGCCTACGCGCTCCGGCTCGCGATCGGGAACTTCCGGACGACCGAGGACGACGTCCGTTTGGCGTGGGACGTGCTGAACCGCGAGGCGGTCAGGGCCTGAGGTACACGCGCCGTGCGCTGAGGCGCCTGCCGCCGTCCGCGGCGCGCTCGATGTCGCCGGCGACGAAGAGGCCGTTCGTCGTCTGCAGCGCGGCCTCAGCCTGAGCTAGTTGCTCGGCGGTCAAGCGTGCCGGTCCGAGCCCGAGCTCCGAGACAGTGACGCGGTACCCAGCGGAGAGCCGGAACGCGCGCATGAAGAAGCAGGGCGCGCGGACGCAGCGGATCTCGGTGTCGCGCACGCGGTAGATCGGCGCGTCCGTGGCCCGACCCGCCGGAGCTCGCACATCGGCGACGACGAGAACGTCGAGCTCCCCGATGCTCTCGAACTTCCACGGCTCGATTGCCGCCCTCGCAAGTGCGCCTTCGGGAACGCCGGCTGAAAGCGGATGGCGGTGCTCGTCGACCGCCCGCGCGACGTAACAGCGCGGCCTAAGCGCGCCGTCGCCGCAGCGCGTGCGCGCCCGGTTGGCGAGCGTGACCCAGTAGCCGCCGCAGAGCGGCGACGGGCAGAGCCGGGGGTCAGCTCGCACGACGTACTGTGCGGAGCCGATAGCCGGCGGCCCTGCTGCATTCCCCGGCACGCTTGCCGCCGGCGAGACCACGAGCGAGACGGCGGCCAGCGGAGCCGCCAGGGCGACCAGCACGATCCTCATGTCTCCCTAGGATACGACGGTGCGCCTCGTCGCCATCGGCCTCGCGGCGGGCGTCTTCGCCGCGCTCTTCGGCGTCGGCGGCGGCATCCTCGTCGTGCCGCTCCTGATCCTCGTCGCTTCTCTGCCTCCACGGATCGCGACGGCTACTTCGCTTGGCGCGATCGGCATCACGGCGCTAGCAGGAGTGATCGTGTACGGCGTTCGTGGAGAAATCGACCCTGCCTATGGAGCGCTCGTCGGGCTGCCGGGCGCGGCCGGCGCGCTGCTTGGCTCCACCCTTCAGCAGCGACTACGCACGACGACGATCACGTACGGGTTCGCGCTCCTGCTGACCGCCCTCGGCATCTGGCTGTTCGTCACGTGAGCACGACGACGATCGCGCTGGCGCTGCTTCTCGGCTTCGCCGCGGGAGTCTGCGCCGGGCTGTTCGGCGTCGGGGGCGGAATTCTCTTCGTCCCCACGCTCGTCGCGCTCGGGCTCGGCCAGGTCGAGGCGCAAGCGACGTCGCTCCTCGCGATTCTGCCCACCGCCGCAGTCGGCGCTTGGAACCAGCGGCGATACGGGAATCTCCAAGCGCGGACGGCGCTGATCGTCGGGCTCGTGTCGGTCGCCGGCGTCGAGCTAGGAGCGCGCATCGCGACCTCGGTGCCCGAGCATGTGCTCCGGCGGGTGTTCGCAGTCCTCCTCTTTGCCGTTGCCGCTCAACTTGCCTGGCGTGCATACCGTTCCTCGCGGCGCGGTTCCCACTACCCTGGTACGCGTTGAGCCGTTTTGCCGTGATTCGCCTCGCGGTCTTCTCAGCCGTGCTGCTGACGGTGATGGTCGCGATCGCCGCAGCGGCTCCCCCGGCGCGAGACGCAGTTACCGAAGCTCGCGCGACGATCATCGAGATCACGATTCCGGGGCAGACTCCGGTCTCCCTCGGAGGAGTGGAGTGGCCGAAGACGACGGCTGCCGAGGTGCAGTCGTTCACCTACCCGGCTGACGGTTCCGTCGTCAGTGTCGGACTTTCGCGCGCCAGGGCGTCGGCCCAGACAGGGCCTGCAGCGGTCGCGCAGGCCTCCGCCGAGACCGCAGCGCTCTCGCTGTTCGGCGGTGACGTGCTCGCGGCGCAGGTCAGCGCTTCGGCCACCGCGGGAGCCGGAACGCGCACAGCGGGCGCCGACGCCGGAGGCTCGGTCGTGCAGGGTCTGCGAGTCCTCGGACAGGATCTGCCGTCGGAGCCGGCGGCGAGCGTCGCGCTCGCCGACTGGGGAACGCTGCAGGTCCTGGCTCAGGACACAGGCTCCAGGCGGGGGAGAGCAGCGGCCGCGCAGGGCACGGTGGCAGCTCTCCGAGTACAGCTCACCACTGCTCACGGCGGTCTGCCCGCCGGGAGCGAGATCGTCGTCGGGTCCGCCGCAGTGACGGCGGTGGCTGACCTCGAGGCAACGCCACTAGCTCCGCCGCCTGGGATCGTCGGGACGCCGAACCCTGGTGTGCGACGGACCGACACGACACCGCCACCACCCGAGCCGGAAGGTGGGGGCACGCCGATTCCGGGGGGCCCCGTTCGCTCCGTTCCGCCTGACGTCGTCGCTCGTCTGACCTCGGACGGCTTCGTCTTCCCGATCTTCGGCGCCGCGTCGTTCGGCGACAGCTTCGGCGGCCCTCGGCCGAACATCCCGGGCGGCTGGCACCACGGCGAGGACATCTTCGCCAAGCAAGGAACGCCGGTTCTCGCGGTCGCCGACGGCACGTTGCGCTCAGTCGGCTTTATCCCGATCGGCGGCTACCGGCTCTGGCTCCGCGACGTGGACGGTAACGAGTTCTACTACGCCCACCTCTCCGCCTACTCGCCACTGGCAGTCGACGGAAAGCTGGTGAAGGCCGGCGACGTCATCGGCTTCGTCGGAGCAACGGGAGATGCGGAGGGCGGCACGCCGCATCTTCACTTCGAGATCCATCCTGCGGCGATGGTCGGGCTCGGTTACGACGGAGTCGTCGCCCCGTACCCGTTCCTCATCGCCTGGCGCCGAGCCGACGACATCTCTTTCGCGTCCGGACGAATCTACGTTCCGGCGGGCGCGGGCCCAGGAGTTCCCTCGCTTCCGCCGCCGGGAGCCGTGCTGCTCCAGGCGGAGGACATCGCTTCGCTCTCCGGCCTCGTCCCGGGCGCGCTCGAGCGCGCCCTGGAACGAAAGCGCGGCTAGCCGAACTACTTCTTCGCTGTGTCGGAAACCGTGTTGCTCGCGGCGGCGGCATCGGACTCGACAGCGTCCGAGAACTCCTTGAAGCCGTTGTCGCCGTTCCCACCGACCTGATCCATGATCCACTCGCGTGTCGCCTGGCCCGTCCACGGGTTGTAGAGGACACCGAGCGTCACGCCGGTCAGCAGGATCACGCGGTTCCGCATCTTGTGGCCGCCTTTCGGCGTCTTGCCCTGAAGCCGGTCCGTTGCGTCCGTCAGCTCGGCGACGAGATCCTGGATGTCCTCCTGGAAGTTCTTGTCGGACACCTTCCGCGCCTTCGCCTTGACGCCGTCCTTCTTGCCGATCTGCTCGTAGATGCCCTTGGCCGTCACGAACGCCGCGACCAGGTCGTCCCGCAGATCGGGATCCA
>Ga0136633_1001410_pt1 | contig 17726 bp, 19 predicted proteins | sample AntDrymeUQ832206_2_FD_105494 | JGI IMG/M metagenome (GOLD analysis project Ga0136633, IMG submission 105494) | Polar desert sand microbial communities from Dry Valleys, Antarctica - metaG UQ83 (22.06) | ecosystem: Environmental > Terrestrial > Soil > Desert | place: Antarctica: Dry Valley...
CCTAGCCGGCCGCGCGCCCAAGCGCGCGTGTGGCACCGCGGTCTCGCCGAGCGGGACCCAGGTGCCATCCATCGCAAAGCCGAGGGACCCACCCCGGTCACCGCACCAGCCGCACCTTCAGCCCGCCGCCGTCGATCGCCTCGCCCGCGCCGCCGAGCAGGCCGAGGATCCGCGCGACGTAGCCACGCGTCTCGGGATACGGCGGCACGCAGCCGCACGCCGCGACGGGCGCGGGACCGGCGTTGTAGGCGGCGAGCGCGAGCGGGACCGCCCCGAAGCGGCGCAGCAGGTCGCGCATCAGGTGCGCCTGGGCGTCGATCGAGGCGGCGGCGTCGAACGGGTCGCGTAGGCCCATCTGGCGCGCCGTGCCGGGCATGAACTGGGCGATGCCCAGCGCCCCGGCGGACGAGCGCGCGAAGGGGTTGAAGTTCGACTCGGCGTAGAGCTGGGCGCCCAGCAGCGCGGCCGAGACGTTCCAGCGCTGCGCTGCGCGCGCGAGCGGCGCCGCGAACCGCGCCGGGACGAAGGACGGCATCGAGCTCGAGCGCTCGCCGTCGGCGTCGCGGCCGAAGCCGACGGATCCGCTGCCGGCGTTGAGCGTGAATCCGTAGTGCCAAGGTTCCCAGGAGTAGCGCTGCGTGAAGTGAAAGCGCTTCGCGTTGGCGGCGAGCCATCCATAGGCCGACGCCGGGCCGAGGTCGAGCTCGGTGCCGAGCCGGTGCAGAGACCTTCCCGGTGGCGCGACCCATTTGGGGTCCGGGTGGCGCGCGAACAGCACCGCCTGCTCGGCGTTGGAGCGAAACCCGCTGACGACGATGAGCGAGACGCCGTCGCGGCGCGCGGCCGCCGCCATGCGGTCGAAGGCCGCGGCGACGTCCGGGCGCATCGGCTTGCCCTGGCGCACGGCCAGCGGCCCGCGATACTCCCCGGCACCGGCACCAGCGGCGAACGCGACGTCGGCCGGCGGCGCGAGCTCGGCCTCGGCGCGCGCGCCTGCCGGCACCCGGCCGCCGTCGCCGACCTCGATCGCGTCGCGGACCTCGACGCGGATGCGCACCGGGGCGAACGTGTCGCCGTCGGGAAAGCTCACGGCGACGTCGTGCACCCCGTTGCGACGTGCGGTCGCAAGCGCGGCTCGGCGACCGCGCTCGACGTACCCGGCGCGCTCGAGGTGCGCGGGGTTCGCCCGCAGGCCCAGGGCGGCCGGCTCGAACAGCCGCGGATAGTCGGCATGCATGGCGCGCGCGCCGGCGAGCGCAGCGAGATCGGCGGCGCGCTGCTCGTCGCTGCGGATCCCGACCCCGTGAGCGATCGCGCCGAGGATCAGCGCTCCGAGCAGCAGCGCCATCGCCGCGCCGAGGACGAGGATCGTCGCCTGACCATCCTCGCCATCCCGGCGTACGCTCATGGCAGCGCCTCGACCGGCTCCGCGAGCGCCCGCCGGGCGGACGGCAACAGCGCGAGGCCGCAGGCGGCGAGCGAGCGGGCGGGCGGCGCCGGCGACAGCTCGCAGGCGCAGGCCCGAGCGGTGCCCGACGCCAGGCTCGCGAGCGCGAGCCGCGCGAGCGCCGGGTCGGTGCCGCTCGGCGTCGCGACGACCACGAGGTCCTGCTCGGCGAGCAACTCGTCGAACGCCGCGACGCGCGGACCTCCCAGCGCCAGCACCGTCGGCACGCCGCCGGCCGCGGCCGTCGCGCGGCGGGCCTGTGCGGCGGCGTCCGCCGCGGGCCCCGGCAGTCGCACGATCGCCAGGCGCCCCGCCGCGCGAGCATCGTGACCGCGCGTGGCGAGCGCGCTCGCGAGGCTGCGCGCAGCCGGCCGCGCGGGCGCTCGCCACACCGGCGCGCACGGAAGGCCGGCGGTCCAGACGAAGACCGCGACGACCGGCGCGCGCCGGCGGCCCGCCAGCGCCAGGCCGAGCGCTGCGCCGAGCGGCTGCGCGTCCGCGGCGCCGGCGAGCAGGGCGACACCGGGGGGCGTGCATGGCGCGGGTTCCGCGCACGCCCGGTCCGGTTCTGCGTCGTCGGGGCGGACGAAGTCCTCCTGAGCCGCCGGCCGGGGGGAGCCGGACGGCGTCAGGAAGTGTCGGAGGACGCTGTGGCGCAGGCTCATGGCGACTTCGGCCCCGCATCCGCCCAGCGGTTGGACTCGAGCATCCCCGCGATCGCGCCGATCGGCGACGGCGGGCGCATCCGCACATGCACGCGGCGCCCGGCGACGCGGACGGCCATCCGCCGGCGCGACCATCCCGGCACCGCGTCGCGCGCGGCGGCCGCCGGATCCTCGTCCTGCAGCATCGCCACCGCCGCGGCCTCCGCGGCATGACCGGCGAGCTCGCGCGCCGCTCCGGCGGCCAGCAACTGCGCCGCGGCGAGCACCACCGCGACGAGCAACGGCGCCAGCACGACGAGCTCGACCGACGCCTGCCCGCTCTCGCTTTGGGCGCTCATCGCGTCTGGTCCTGAAGCCGGGCGCGCGCTGAGACCGTGCCGAGCCGCGTTCTGCCGATCACCGACGGGATCGCGATGCCGACACGGACCCCCTTGTCGTCGCGCTGCTCCGTGACCACGACGCCGCGCCGCAGCCCCCGCGGCAGCGTCCCGCGCGCGGCGGCGCGCGCGTCACCGCCGACCGCGCTGGCCCGCGCAGCGGCGCGCGCGGCCGATCCGGCGAGCCAGACGGCCTGGCCCGCGACGACCGCCTGCCACAGCAGCGCTGCCAGCACGGCGATCAGCGGCAGCAGCGCGACGAGCTCGACGCTCGCCTGACCGCGCTCTCCGCGACGCTGTTGGGGTGCCACGAGGACCATGGCGCAACCCTGCCGCGACCGGCGTCACGGAACTACACGCGATCGCCAAAGATGGCGCGCGAGGATGTGACAAAAGAGCGCGGCTCGAGCGTGCGATCCGGCTGGCCATGCCCGCGCGGCCGCCGGCGGAGAGCTGCGTCGCGGTCAGCGCTTGGACCGCGACTTCGCGTGAGCACCGGGGGTATGCGAAGCGTCTGTCTCCCCCGGCCGACCGGGGCGACGACGCCCGACGGACGTCCCCGTGTCAGGCTGAGCTCAGAACACCTTGCGCGACTGCGTGCTGACCGTGAACCCGTGCCCGGTGCGGCGGTTGCGACACGTCAGGCCGCTGCGCCGCGACGTGCAGCGGTATGCGCCGAAGCGCGTCGAGGTGCCGTAGGCGAGCGCCCGCGACCGCGGGTTGCCCGCGGCGTCGGTGACCTTGACGATCCTGCCCCTGCCCGTCCGCCCGATGACCGCCGCGCGGTCGTTGAGGAACAGCATGTCGCAGCGGATCTGCGCGTCGTCATCGAAACTCGTCGGAGTAGAGGCACAGGATCTTGCCGGTCGGCGTCCGAAACTGCTTGGTGACGGCCTGCGCGGCGGAGGGGCCGGCAAGTGCCGCGCACGTCGCGACGATGATGAGCGACAGCGGGAGGCGCATGGGCGCACACTACCCCCGCGCCCCGCTCGGGCTCAAGCCGGCTGCGCGGCCCATCGCGTGTCGAGTTGTGACCTCGTACCGGTGCGAACTCGACACGCGCCGGCGGACAGCGCGTCAGGCGTACGAGCGGTAGCGCTGCCAGACCACGTACAGCGTGTACGAGGACGCGCCGATCAGCGCAATCCAGGCCAACGCTCCCGCCGGGCCTGCCCCCCACATCCGCCCGGTGATCGAGACGGTCAGCAGCGCGATGCCGACGGCCGCGTAGAGCGCAAGGCGCCATTGGTCGCCGAGGCCGAAGATCTCGCCGCGGTACTGGCGATAGAGGCTGCCGACGATCAGCACGGCGGTGACGATGAAGATCGCGTTGAGCGTCTTGCCGACGAGGTCGGCGCCCTCTCCGCCGCCGGGCACGAGCCAGACGGCGAGCGCCACGAGCAGGACGATCGCGACGTTGCGGGCGGTCTGCGCGGACATCTTCGAAAGGCTAGCCGACGGCCCTCACGACCCCCGCCGGCCCACGGGCCTGCGCATGATCAGACGACCGGCGTGAGCTCGCGCGCCGCAGCGGCGGCGGCCCCCGGCGCAGGCGCGGGCGGGCCGGCCGCGGCGGCTGCCGCATCGACGGCGACGGGCTCGTCCGCTGCCGAGCCCGCGGCGTCCACGGCCTGCGCAGCGAAGCGGTACCCGACCCCGAAGTGCGTGTGGATGTAGCTCCATGCCGGCGACGCCTGCTGCAGCTTGGCGCGCAGCTTGCGCACGAAAACGTCGACCGAGCGGTCGCCGTGGGCCATCGTGTAGCCCCACACGCGCTGGTAGATGTCCTCGCGCTCGAGCACGCGCCCGCCCGCGCCCGCGAGCAGCGCGATGAGCTCGAACTCGCGCCGCGTGAGGTCGATCGAGGCGCCGTTGGCAAAGGCCTGAAACTGATCGGGGCGGACCTCGATCTCGCCAGCCGCGACCGTCTCGCCCGCGTCCGTCTCGCCCTGGCGCCGGCGGCGCGCGACCGCCTCCACGCGCGCGATCAGCTCCTCCGGGTGACACGGCTTCGTCAGCCAGTCGTCGGCGCCGAGTCGCAGCCCGCGCACGCGCTGCTGGACGGTCGACTGGCCCGTGCAGACGACGATCGGCAGCGCCGGAAGTGCGCCGGTGACCCGCGCGAGGTACTCCCACGCCTGCGGGCCCAGGAGGGCCAGGTCGATGACGATGGCGCCCAGGCGCATCGACACGAGCTGGTCGGCCGGAATCGCGCCTGTGAGCACGCGGTGCTCCCAGCCGAGACGATCCAGTCGCTTGGTCAGGACCTGCACGAACCCCGAGTCGCCATCGATGACGGCGACCCGCAGTGCGGCGGCCGGTGCGGCTGTTGTCGTATCGCTCATGACGCGACGGAGTCTAGGGGCGCTCGCCGACGCACTAGCACTCCGGGGACCCTCCGTAAACAGAATGTTCACAACTGGATCTCCGCAACGTGCGGGATGTTGCGCGCCACGCGGCCCGCGAGCTCACCGCGCCCGCTCCTCGCCGAACTCGCGGAACAGCCCCGTCACGACGAACACCGTCTGCTCGCCGACGTCGACGGCGTTGTCGCCGATGCGCTCCAGCGCCCGCGCGACGAGGACCATCGACATCGCCCATTCGCGCTTGTCGGCGTTCTCGCCGCCGATGTCGATCGCGCGGCGGAAGATCTCGCGGTTCAGCCGGTCCAGCGTGTCGTCCTGGCGCGCGAGGTCGAGCGCGAGGTCCGGGTCGCGCAGCGCGAAGGACTGGCGCGCCTGGCGAACCTGCGAGCGCGCCTGCGCGCCCATCTGGCCGATGCGCTCGACGATGTCCAGGTCCGTCGGCGGCTCGTGGCCGAGCAACGGGACCATCTTGGCGATGTTCGTGCACTGGTCGCCGATGCGCTCGAGGTGCTTGACGACGTGCAGCAGCGCGGCCACGACCCGCAGGTCGCCCGCCACCGGCGCCTGCCGGGCGAGCAGCGACAGGACGCCCTGATGGACCTCGAGGTAACGGCCGTCGATGCGGTCGTCGTCGGCGACGACGATCGCCGCAAGCTCGGCGTCGCACTGGTCGAGCGCCTCGAGCGCCTCGTCGAGCAGGCCGACGACCATGTCCAGCCCACCCAGCGCCTGCTCCTCGATGCGTTGCATCTCTTTCTGGAAGTAGGCGCGGCCGTTGCCCACGGGCGGCTCAGCCCACCTTGCCTGTGACGTAGTCCTCGGTGCGGGAGTCGGCGGGGTTCGTGAAGATCTTGTCCGTCGCGTCGTATTCGATCAGCCGCCCGATGCGATTGCCCTCGCCGGCGGACAGGTCGACGATGAAGAACGCGGTGCGGTCGGACACGCGCGCGGCCTGTTGCATGTTGTGCGTGACGATGACGATCGAGTAGTCGCGCTTGAGCTCGAGCATGAGATCCTCGATCTTGCCCGTCGAGATCGGGTCCAGCGCCGAGCACGGCTCGTCCATCAGGATCACGTCGGGATCGACGGCGAGGCAGCGCGCAATGCACAGGCGCTGCTGCTGACCGCCGGACATGCCGAAGGCGTTGGTCTTCAGCCGGTCCTTGACCTCGTCCCACAGCGCCGCGCGGCGCAGCGCGCGCTCGACGATCTCGTTCATGTCGCCCTTCATGCCCAGGACCTTCGGGCCGAACGCGATGTTGTCGAAGATCGACTTCGGAAACGGGTTGGGCTTCTGAAAGACCATGCCGATGCGCTTGCGCACCTCGACCGAATCGACCTTGGAGTCGTAGAGATCCTGGCCGTGGTAGCGGATCGACCCCTCGACGCGGGCGCTCGGCACGAGGTCGTTCATGCGGTTCAGGCAGCGTAGGATCGTCGACTTGCCGCAGCCAGAAGGCCCGATGAAGGCCGTGATCTCGTGCTCGTGGAGGTCGACCGTGACGTCCTGGACCGCCTGCTTGCCGCCGTAGAGCACACCCAGACCCTGCAGTTCGAACACGGCCTGCGTCGACCGCGCGGGCGCGTCCACCTGCGCCGTGCGCGCCCCGAGGCTGACGACCGCGGACTCGCCGCGATCGCCGGCGTCGCCTTCGCGCGAGGTCCAATCAGGCGCTGTCGTGTCGCTCATCGGATCCGGCTCCATGGACTCACCTTCCGGGTTCACCACTTGTTCTCGTATTTGTTGCGCAGGTAGATCGCCAGCCCGTTCATGACGCACAGCACGCCCAGCAGCATGACGATGCCGGCCGCCGCAAGCTGGCGAAACTCGTCCTGCGGCTGGGAGATCCAGCTGAAGATCTGGATCGGCAGCGCGCTGAAGCCCGCGCCGTCGCCGACGACGCCGCTCGGGTTGAAGGTGATGAACGTCGCCGCCCCGACGACGATCAGCGGCGCGGTCTCGCCGATCGCGCGCGACAGCGCGAGGATCACCCCGGTCGCGATGCCGGGGATCGACGCGGGCAGCACCTGCTTCCAGACCGTCTGCCACTTCGTCGCGCCGAGCGCCATCGACCCCTCCTTGATCGACGGCGGCACCGCGCGGATCGCCTCGCGTCCGGAGATGATCACGACGGGCAGCACGAGCAGCCCGAGCGTCAGCCCGCCGGCGAGCACGACGCGCCCGAGGCTCAGCGGGCCGCGCACGAGGAACGCCAGGCCGAGGATGCCGTAGACGATCGACGGCACGGCGGCGAGATTCTGGATGTTGACCTCGATCAGCCGGTTCCACCACTTCGAGTTGTCGGCGTACTCCTCGAGGTAGATCGCGGTCGCGACCCCGACGGGCACGATGAACACCGCGCAGACGCCGATGATCCACAGCGTTCCGAAGATCGCGGGCTGCAGCCCGGCGACCTCCGAGTTGGAGGAGGGGAAGTTCGTCAACAGCCGGCTGCCGAGCACCGGCAGCGCGTCGATCAGCACGTCGATGATCAGCGTGACGAGGACGAGTCCGCTGAGGCCGAGGCACAGCAGCATCGCCAGGCGGAAGACGACCTCCTTGATGCGCGCCGAACCGGACTTCGCCCGCAGCGACAGCGCAGGCGCGCTCATTCGTAGACCTGCCGGAAGCGGCGCACGAAGCGGATCGAGATCGCGTTCATCACGAGCGTCATGAGAAACAGCGTCATGCCGACGGCGAAGATCGTCTTATAGGCGATCGATCCGGTCGCGATGTCGCCCTTGGCGGTCGCCGCGATGAACGTCGTGATCGTCTCGACGGACTCGCGCGGGTCCGCAGTCAGGTTCGGCTGCTGGCCCGCGGCGACGAGCACGATCATCGTCTCGCCGATCGCGCGCGAGACGCCGAGCACGATCGCGGCGACGATGCCCGACAGCGCCGCCGGAAAGACGACGCGCAGCGACACCTGCAGCTTGTTGGCTCCCAGGCCGAAGGCGCCCTCGCGCAGCGAGCTCGGAACGGCCGACATCGCGTCCTCGGAGACCGAGGCGACGGTCGGCAGCACCATGAAGCCCATGATCAGGCCGGCGGACAGCGCGTTGAAGGTCGGAACATCCATGCCCAGCAGGCCGTTGAGGATCACCGGCGTGAAGAACGTCAGCGCGAAGTAGCCGAAGACGATCGTCGGCACCCCGGCCAGCAGCTCGATGAACGGCTTGACCACCCGCCGCGTCCGGGGCTTGGCGTACTCCGCGAGGTAGATCGCCGCGCCGAGCCCCAGCGGGACAGCGACGATCAGCGCCAGCCCCGTCACGAGCAGCGTGCCCGTGACCAGCGGCAGCACGCCGAACTGCGGGTCGGCGAACAGCGGCGACCACTCGGTGCCGCTGACGAAGTCCCACAGGCCGACCTCGCCGAAGAACGCGATCGTCTCGCGCAGCAGCGAGAAGAGGATCCCGAGCGTCGTCAGGATCGACAGCAGCGCCGCGAGAAACAGCAGAACGCGGATCGCGTCCTCGCCCCTGCGACGCCGCGCGACGCCCAGGACCGGGGTCCTGGGCGTCGCGGGCGTGGCGGGCGCGGCTGGGGTGGCCGAGGCCATGCTCTCGCTAGCCCTCCGCCGCGGTCAGCGCGGTCTGGGCCTTCGTGGCCTGCTCGTCGGTCAGCGCGACGATCTTCGCGGCGTCGGCGATCGCCTGCTGGTTCTTCAGCACGTAGTCCATGAAGCCCTTGACCTCGGGGCGCGCCAGCGACTTCGCCGCCGGGTACATGAAGATCGGCCGGGCCAGCGGCTTGTAGGAGCCGTCCTGGATCGTCTCGATGCTCGGCTCGACGCAGCCATCGCCGCTGTCGACCTTGACGAGGTTCAGGTTGTCGGCGTTGTCCTCGTAGTACGAGAAGCCGAAGTAGCCCATGCCGCCCTTGTCGCCGGAGACGCCCTGGACGGTGACGTTGTCGTCCTCGCTGGGCGAGTAGTCCTTGCGCGTGTCGCCCTCCTCGCCGTTGATCTCGTCGGTGAAGAAGTCGAACGTGCCGGAGTCGGTGCCCGCGCCGAAGAGCGCGACCTTCTGGTCGGGGAACTTCGGATCGAGATCTTTGTAGTTGGAGATCTTCGAGGTCTTGTTCCACAGCATCTTGAGCTGGTCGGTCGTCATGCAGTCGATCTTCAGGTCCTTGTTCGTGACGATCGCGATGCCGTCGTTGGCGACCTGGACCTCGGAGTACTCGACGGCGTTCTTCTTGCAGATCGGGGCCTCCTCGTCGTCCTTGATCGGCCGCGAGGCGTTGGAGATGTCGGTCTCGCCGGCGCAGAACTTCTCAAAGCCGCCGCCGGTGCCCGACTCGCCCACGGCGATGTCGACCCCGGAGTTCTCGCCCCTGAACTGCTCGGCTGCAGCCTGCGCGAAGGGAAAGACCGTCGACGAGCCGTCGATCTTGATGTTGCCCGACAGGCTGCTGGCGCCGCCCGAAGAGGCGCCGCCGGTGCTCGTGTCCGAGTCGTCGTCGCCGCACGCGGCGACCCCGAACGCCAGGACGCCCGACAGGGCGGTGACCGCTAAGATGCGGATGGACTTCACGTGAGCTCCTTTTTGCAGTGGTTCGGAAGGAGCGAGGCTGTCAGCGGCATGGTTGCCATCTTGTTATCGCCCCGTGGCTCTACTGTGAAGATCTCGTGAACGTCCGGTGATCGGCTCGAGCGCCGCAGCCGGCGCCGGCTCCGCGGCCAGCCGATAGCCGAAGCCCAGGTGCGTGTGGATGTAGCGCCACTCGGGCAGCGCGACCTCGAGCTTGTCGCGCAGTTTGTGCACGTACACGTCGACGGAACGGTCGCCTTTGCGCATCGGCGAACCCCACGCCTCCGTGTAGACGTCTTCCCGCGGGACGATCCGCCCGCTGCGCCGTGCCAGCGCGAGCAGCAGCCGGTACTCGCGGATCGACAGCGCCAGCGGGCGCCCGGCGGTGGTCACGAGCCCGTCCGACGCCCGGATCTGCAGGGCGCCGACGGAGATGATCTCGTCATCGGTGGCGGCATCCATCGGCGCCGAGGTTGCCCACCGCCCGCGGGCATCGCGTTATCGAGTCGTGAACCTCCTGTGAAGATCCGCAACGTCTCGAGTCCTCGGACTCCTCCTCGACACGGCATGGATGCTCCCTTCATCGGTTTCTCTCCACGCCGGAGGCTGCAGCGGCCGCCAAGGCTCCGTGTTGCGGTCCGGCGACGCGGCCGGGAAGGACACATTCTCTGGATCGTCACCGGCGACGCGGCCGCAGCCACTTGACTGCGTGGCGCGCGAAGGTCGCCGCTCCTCCCGCGGCCGACGCGCACGCGACCGTGCTCGTGTGCCGGCCAGCCAAGCGGCCGGCACACAGCTCGGCTCGCCCCCGCGCACATGTGGCAGCACGACGGTCACATCGGCGGCTCGCTGCTAGGGCAGCCTGCGGCCGGTCAATCGACTGGAGGCCTTTCATGCAGACACGGAGAACACTTCTGCGCCGCGGCGCGATCACGGGCGGCGCGCTGGCGCTGTCCCCCGCAACCGCGCCTGCGAAGCCCGACCGGACCGCCGGCTACGGGCCGCTCGTGGACGATTCGGGCGGACTGCTCGATCTCCCGCGCGGCTTCCGTTACCGCGTCGTACAGAGCGTCGAGGACCGCCTGTCCAACGGCGCCCCGGTGCCCGGCGACTTCGACGGCATGGTCGCGATCGACGGTCCGCACAACTCGACGATCCTCGTGCGCAACCACGAGCTGACGCCGCGCGACACGACCAAGGCGCCGGTCGTCGGCAAGAACCCCTACGACCCCGCCGTGCCGGGCGGCACCACCGCGCTCGTCGTCGGCCCCAACCGCAAGCTCGACCGCTCCTATGTCGCCTCGTCGGGCACGCTGAACAACTGCGCCGGCGGCGGCACGCCGTGGGGCACGTGGATCACGTGCGAGGAGACCCGCACGACCGGCCACGGTTACGCGTTCGAGGTCGACCCCGCTGACCCCGAGAACGACCTCTCCAAGACGCCGATCCGCGCCATGGGCTTCTTCTCGCACGAGGCGATCGACATCGACCCGCGCACGGGCATCGCCTACCTCACCGAGGACGACTTCCGCGGCAGCCAGGTCGCCCCTGGCCTGGAGGTTCCCGGGACGACGCGCACGAGCTTCCTGTATCGCTACCTGCCGAGCAACCGCGCCCAGCGGCCGGGCGCGCTGCAGGACGGGGGCAGGCTGCAGGCGATGGCGATCCAGGCCCGCCCGCAATACAACATGGACCTCGGGCGCACCGGCGAGACCTTCCAGGTCGTGTGGGTCGACGTCAACCCCCAAGAGCCGCACGCCGACGCGCTGGCCAAGGGCGGGGCGCGCTTTCAGCGCCTGGAGGGCTGCCACTTTGCCGGCGGCGCCTACTGGTTCGACGACACCTCCGGCGGCGAGCAGCGCGTCGGGCAGGTCTTCCGGCTGATGCCCTCCGGCGACCCGGCCGGCGGCGGCGTCGACACGCTCGAGCTGTTCCTCGAGGGCGACAGCAAGGAGCAGATGGATGCGCCCGACAACCTCTACGTCACCCCGTGGGGCGACGTCTGGCTGGCCGAGGACGGCGGCGACGGCAACCGCATCATCGGGATCACCCCACAGGGCGAGACCTACGTGTTCGCCAACAACCGCCTCAACGACAGCGAGTTCACGGGCCCGTGCTTCTCACACAACGGGCGCACGTTCTTCGTGAACATCCAGGACCCCGGCCACACCTTCGCGATCTGGGGGCCGTTCCCGCGCCGGAACGCCGGCGGGCAGCGTGCGATGGCGACCGCGCCTCCGGGTCACCGCCGGAAGCCGAAGGTGTCCGGCGCGCTGCGCGAGCATGCCGCCAAGCACGGCATCTCCCCGTACGAGGCCGCCGCCTACGACCGCCTCGGCGTGCAGTTCGGCTGACCGATGCCCGCGGCGGGCTGGGGCGCGTCGGCGCCTGCGCCCGCGGCGGGCAACTGCATCCTGCTGATCCTCGGGTCAGGTCGACTGAACGCGCTTACGCCAGCCCCGACTGACCTGCTCGACGAAGCGCCTCGGCGGAAGCTTGTAGACGCGGCGGCCGAGCTTCAGCGCCCGGCGGCGCAACGTGTCGCTGCGTCGGTCGATCACAGCGAGCAGCGCATCGCGCGTCGGGGCGTCTACGAAATGGTGCGGGTGCACCTCGATGTACACGCGCAGGACGCAAAGATCATGGTGGTCGCCGAGCAGGTCCGCGAGCTCGTGCGCACGATGCGACAGGCGCTTCATGCGCGTGGGCTGCGCTGGACGCAGGAGCTCTGACACGTGCCAGAGATCCTTCACGCGCTTGCGGCAGTCGTGCAGGTTCTCCGCGCTCGGCTCCGCGCAGGCGGTGCGCAACCGCTTGCGTCCGCGGCGGTAGATGCGGCGCAGGTCTCGCTCGATCGCCGCGAAGCCGTCGCGCTCGAACGTCCACTGCTCGGCACGCTCGCTCGCTTGCTGAAGCTCGTGAGTCGTCGTGCTGACGGTGTCCTGCGCCGCCAGCGCCTCGACGGCGCTTTCGTGCTCGTCGCGCAGCCGCGCGCGCAGCTCCTCCGTGGCGCCCCCCGGGAGGTCGGCCGCGAAGTCCTCCTCGAGCACGGCGAGCGTGTCGATCAGGACGCGCGCGTCGCGCGTCGACGACAGCCGCCCGGCGATCGTCCGCAGCTGCGCGTTCTCGCGCACGTAGGCGTCCTCACCGATCGCGGCACGTGACAGCCGCACGGCGGCGCGAACGCGTTTGATGCTCTTGCGAGCGGTGTGCACCGCTGGTCCGAGTTCGTCGTCGCGGGCGCCGGCGAGCTCGTCGCCCGCGTCGGCGAGCTGGCCGGCTGCGATCCGGCGGATGCCGTCGGGGATCGTTTCGCCGGCGTGCAGCCGGTAGCGTCGCTGCCGCGGATCGGGCGGCGCGGGCGCCACCGGCGGGTCGGCTGCGGCGGCGCTGCCGGCGGCCGCGGCGCCGACGAGGGTTCTGCTGGGGTCAGATGTGTGAGCGTGTGGCATCTCCGTGTGTTCCCCGGAGCGTCACGCGTCCAATCGGGTGGCGCACCTGCGGTCGACGGGCGCCAACGCCGACCGACGGGTGTCACGGAACGCGGGAAAGCCGGTCCAACGCCGGCGGCGCGACGGCCGTACCCGTCAGCGACGGCGCCAGGTAGGCCTCCAGCGCGTCGAGATCGAGCACGCCGCCGTCGCGGTCGCCACCGGACCGCAGCACGAAGAAGCGGTCGCCGCCGTCGGCGAGAAACGAGTTGACCGTGATCCGGTAGGCCTGCTCGGCGAGAACCGGCTGACCGCCGATGCGCAGGTCGCCGACCGGAGTCGGCGCGCCGGTGCACGCCGTGCCCGTGATCTGCGCCGCGACGCTCGCATCCCACGTGTAGGTGACCCCCTGGGACGGAAGCAGGATGCGCGCAAACGCCTGGTCACACCACTGCTGCTTGAGCATCTCGCCGAGTTGCGCGCCGGTGAGCGTCATGGTGACCAGCGAGTTGCCGAACGGCTGCACGCTGAACGCGTCGCCGTAGGACACTGCCCCGTCGCCGGCGATGTCGGCGCGCACGCCGCCCGGGTTCATGAAGGCCGCCACGGCGCCGGCGTCGCGGGTGGCCGCCAGTTGCGCGTCGGCGATCAGGTTGCCGCCCGCGTTCTCGCCCGAGTCGTCGTTGACGCGCGTGATCGCTGCGGTGATCCGCCCGATCAGCCGGTCGGCGAGCGGCGCCGCGAGCGCGCTGTAGCGACCGATCAGCGACGTGAGATCCGCGGCCCGCGGGACGTCCTGGCTGATGACGCGGTTGTTCGCCCGAACCTCGACGACGTCCTTGCTGCGCCGGTCGAGCTTGAGGTCGATATCAGTCACCAGGCGCCCGAACGACGAGGCGCTGGTGACGGGCCGTCCGTCGATCACGCAGTTGTAGGGCTGATGCGTATGGCCCGTGACGAACAAGTCGACCGCCGGCGTCGTGCGACCGACGATGTCGACGATCGGTCCCGAGATCCCGTTGCAGCTGTTGACGCCGAACGGCGCGACCTGCAAGCCCCCCTCGTGCAGCAGCACGACGATCCCCCGCACGCCGTGGCGCTCGCGCAGCTCGCGTGCGTAGCGATTGGCCGTCTCGGCCTCGTCGAGAAACTCGAGGTCGCGGATACCCGCCTGCGAGACGATGTCCGGGGTGCCCTCCAGCGTCATGCCGATGAAGCCGACCTTGATGCCGTTGAACTTGCGGATCGCGTAGGGCGCGAAGAGCGGCTCGCGCGACACGCGGTCGACGACGTTGGCGGCCAGAAAGCCGAAGTCGGCGCCGGCGAAGCCATCGCCGCCAAAGCAGCCGTCGGCGTGGCAGCCGCCCTCCTGCATGCGCCGCAGCTCGGCGGCGCCCTCGTCGAACTCGTGGTTGCCGACCGCGTTGAGGTCCAGGCCGATGCGGTTCATGGCCTCGATCGTCGGCTCGTCGTGAAACAGGGCCGAGATCAGCGGGCTCGCGCCGATCAGGTCTCCGGCGGAGACGATCAGCGTGTTCCTGTTGGCGGCCTCGAGTCGGCGCAGGTGCGTCGCGAGGAACTCGGCGCCGCCCGCGGGCGTCCGCGACGCGGGATCCGTGGTGACCTGGATCGGTCCCGGCGTTGTCGATTCGAGATGGCCGTGGAAGTCGTTGAGGCCGAGCAGCTGAACCTCGACTGGCCGCAGCGCGGCCGCCGCCGGGGCCGTGAGCCCGACGACGGCGGCCGCCACCACGATGATCATGCGAGAGGTCTTCATGGCGCCCGAGGTTCCTGACCCGCCGGCGCGCCCTTGTCATCAAATGGTAATCGAGACGTGGCCTTTCTGTTTCGTCTCCCGGGGGATGTGCGGTTGCGTGGCCTGCGGGTCGTTGCGCTGGAGGAAGTCGCGCAGCGCGTCCAGGTGGTCGGTGTTGATGTAGTCGACCTGCGCGGCGAGGAGCTCCTGCCAGACGGCCTCGCGCTGTGGTGCGACCTCAGGCGTCGCCCAGAAGCGCACGCGCTGACCGTTGGCGTGCGCGGTCTGCACGATCGCGCGCAGCTTGGCACGCTCCGCCTCGGGCATCGGGCCGACGCCCTGCCAGGTGAAGTGTCGCGTCCAGTTGTCGCTGATGAGGGGGATGAAGCTCGCGTCGGTGTTGACGCCGAGATCGCTGAGCCGTCCGTCGTAGGCCGCGTAGCGGACGCGTTGCTGCTGCATGAGCGCGCCGGGCCGGTTGCCGGAGACGATGGCCGTGACGGCGCCCGCTTTGACGCCGCCGGGCGTGAACTCGTGAGGATCTGCTGGTAGCGGCGGAGTTCGGAGTGCAGCGCCAGGTACGTCGCGACGCCTTCGGACTTGATGTCGACGAGCAGCGTGAAGGTGTCCGGATCGCCGGGGTGGACCGAGCCGCGATGGCGCTTGACCAGCTCGCGCAGCGGTTCGAGGTACAGCGACTGCAGGGTGCGGCCGCTGCGCAGGTCTTCGCGGTCATGGCCGACGAGCAGCTCGCCGTCGACGAGCCAGACGTCCGCCTCGACGCTCTTGAACTCATTGCTCAGCGCGTCGTGCAACGGGCGCTCGTGCTCATAGTCGTTGTGGGCGTGCGCCCGCTCCAGACCCACCGCGCCGCCACCGGCGGGCGGACCGCTCGCGGCTGAAGCCGTCGACAGCGACACGGCGGACGCGGCGACTGCCACGGCCGCCACGAACGCCGCCCGGGTGCTCCTGAGTTCGAACATCTGTGCTCCCTTGGCTCGGTTACGGTGCGGCGCTACCCGTGGATCGCGGCCTCGCCCGGTGCCGTCACCAGACTGCAACATCCGCGTCCGAGGCAACGCCGGCCGATGCCTCTGGGCCGCCGGCGTCATCGCCATGCACCGTCACGAGTGGGAAACACCGTGCGCCCGCCGCGCTGATTCGCTGCTGCGGTCCCCCTAGCTTTCGGAGCTTCACGTGCCCCTTCGCGACATCCTTCTCCTCGCCGCCCTCGCGGTCTTCGCCGCCCTGCCGTCCGCCGCCTCGGCACAGCCCGGCGCAGCGAGCCCGATCTTCATCAACGAGATCCACTACGACAACACCGGCACCGATGCAGGTGAGGCGATCGAGGTGGTCGCGCCCGAGGGCACAAGCCTCGCGGGCTACTCGCTCGTGCTCTACAACGGCAGCGGCGGCGCCTCGTATGGCACGAAGGCGCTGTCGGGCACGGTCGGTGCGTCGAAGACCTTCAAGCAGACCTATCCGGTGAACGGCATCCAGAACGGGTCCCCGGACGGCGTCGCGCTGATCGGGCCGGGCAACACGGTGATCCAGTTTCTCTCCTACGAGGGCGCGTCACGGCGGTGGACGGCCCGGCCGCGGGCGTGACGAGCACGGACATCGGCGTCAGCGAGAACGGCAGTGAGGCTGCCGGCATGTCGCTGGGGCTCTCCGGCAACGGCGCCACCGCAGCGGACTTCACGTGGCAGACCGCGAGGACGAGCAGCTTCGGCGCGCTGAACGCCGGGCAGATCTACACCGCCACCGGCGGTCCCGGCGGCGGCGACCCGCCCCCACCGGCCGGTCCGTGCGCGGGTGCCATCGACCCGATCTCCGAGGTGCAGGGACCCGGTGCCGCCACGCCGTGCGCCGGTCAGGTCGTCACGGTCGAGGGCGTCGTCACGGCCGACTTCCAGGGCGCGGGCAACCTCAACGGCGTCTTCCTCCAGGATCCGACTCTGGACGACGATCCCAACACCTCCGAGAGCATCTTCGTCTTCGCACCCGGCGGGCCCGCGCTCGCCGCGGGCGACCGCGTTCGCGTCACCGGGACGGCGGTGGAGTTCAGCGGTTTGACCGAGATCACGACCGTGACCTCGACCGAGGTGCTCGCCTCGGGCGTCGCGCTGCCCGCCGCCGCGACCCTCGACCTGCCGGCGGACACCGCCGCTCGCGAGCGGCTGGAGGGGATGCGCATCGTCGTCCCGGAGACGCTCACGGTGACCGAATCGCGCAACGCCGACAACTTCGGAGAGCTGCGGCTGAGCTCGGGCGGGGTCCTGTTCACCCCGACCGAGGTCGCCGAGCCGGGACCGGCGGCAGCAGCCGTGGCGGCCGAGAACGCCCGCCGCAACGTCATCCTCGACGACGCCTCAAGCCCGGCGAACCCGCGACCGGTGCCGTATGTCAGCCCGCTGGACTCCCTGCGCCGCGGCGACGGCACCACGGGCCTCTCCGGCATCCTGTCCTTCGGCTTCGGCCAGTACCGCGTGCAGCCGACGACCGATCCAGTGTTCACCGAGCACAACCCGCGGCCGGCGGCGCCGGACGCGGTCGGCGGCGACATCCGGATCGGCTCGTTCAACGTCCTCAACTACTTCGTCACGTTCGGCCGCATCGAGGATCGCGGCGCCGACACCGAGGCAGAGTTCGAGCAGCAGGAGGCCAAGATCGTCGACGCGATCAACGGCCTGGGCGCCGAGATCGTCGCACTGCAGGAGATCCAGGACACCAGCGACGAGGCGGCGTTCGGCAACGACCCCGACGCGGCGCTGGACCGGCTGGTGGCCGCGCTGAACGGCGACCCCGACAGCAACCTCGTGTGGGCGAAGGTGCCCGCGCCCTCGCCGTACACGAACACCGACGAGATCCGCAACGCGCTCATCTACCAGCCGTCGAAGGTCGCGCGGGTCGGCGCGCCTGGCGCGTTGAACGATCCGGCGTTCGCCAACGCCCGCACGCCGCTGTCGCAGACCTTCAGGGCCGGCTCGGAGACCTTCACGGTCATCGCCAACCACTTCAAGTCCAAGAGCGGCAGCGGCACGGGTGACAACGCCAACACAGGGCAGGGCAGCTTCAACGGCGACCGGGTCCGCCAGGCGACGGCGCTGCTGGGGTTCATCCGGGATCTGCAGGCTTCGACTCAAGA
>Ga0136633_1001411_pt1 | contig 17719 bp, 21 predicted proteins | sample AntDrymeUQ832206_2_FD_105494 | JGI IMG/M metagenome (GOLD analysis project Ga0136633, IMG submission 105494) | Polar desert sand microbial communities from Dry Valleys, Antarctica - metaG UQ83 (22.06) | ecosystem: Environmental > Terrestrial > Soil > Desert | place: Antarctica: Dry Valley...
TAGTCCCGCGTCGACGCCGCGAACGGCTCGGCCGCGAACGCGTTGCGCCGTTCGGCTTCCACCGCGGCGAGCACCAGTCGGGCCTGAACCCGGTCGACAGCGACACCCAGCCTGGTCGTCAACGCGGCCAGCTCCTCCAGGCTCAGCTCGGACGCGTCCACGCCCATGACCTCATCCAGGGTGGAGAAGCACGCCACATCGAACATGCCCTCACTCTACCGACGGCTGTGACATCGACTCGAACAGGTGTTCGTTAGCGGCGCCGGCGCAGCCAGTCCTGCCTTCAGGGGAGGGAGCCACGATCGGCGAGCCACGGGAGCGCCTGCGTGGTGACGGCGGCGATGAGGTCGTAGTCGTGGTCGTAGTGGAGGATCGGGAGCCCTGCGGCCTCGGCGGCCGCCGCGATCAGGAGATTCATGGGCTTGACGCCGCGGTGCTGGCCGCTCGCGGCAAGATCGGCTTGAACATCTCTTGCTCTCGCGAGCTCGTCCGATCCCGACCGGGGAGGATGTCAGCTCGCTGAGGAACGCTCGCTGACGCGGAACCGGTCGCCGTCACGGGCGCTGCCCAAGAGCTGCAACGCGATCGGATCACACGTGGCGATGAGTCCGGACCGGACGGCGCCATCGAAGATGTCGGCGAGCCGCTCGTCGTTGCGGGCCTTGCTCCACGCACTGGTGTCCGCGAGGTGGACCTCGTCCAGCGGGAATCGTGCCGTGACCGCCTTGTGCGCACGGCGGCGCTGCTCAGCCATCGATCACCGGTCGGTCGCGTCGAGCATCGGCCAGCTCGACGTCTGTGATGTCGAAGTCCCGCACGGAGAAGTCGTTGAGCCTCCTCCGGCGAGCGACTTCGGCCATAGCGGCGTTGATCGTCTCGGTGAGGCCTTCCGTGCCGAGCGCCCCTTTCGCCTCTGCGAGGAGCGTCTCGTCGATGTTGACGGTCGTTCGCACCACGGCTCCTCGCGTCAGATGTGCATTTGGACGAGATCATCAATTCAGCATGGATGCATCAGAGCAGCGGCCCGGTGATGCACGGCTTCTCGCTAGCCGAGCACGGCGAACCTCGTACATGATGCGACGGTGCCCAAGGACACCCCCGCGAACCTCCTGGCTGCCCTGGGTCGATGACCGCGACGGAGGATGGTGGAGCAGTGACCGAAACGGTCATCAGGCCTACTGGGCTGACCGAGCCTCTGACGCGATCGCTCGTCTTCCGACAGTGGACGGAGATGGCACTCCGGTACGAGGCGCCGCCACCTTGCAGCGAGGACGACGCCATACCTTCAGGAAGGTTCGATCCTCCCGACGGCCTGTTCCTGCTGGCGGAGAGGGCCGGTGAGGCCGTGGGTTGCGGCGGCTATCGGCCCTGCGCCGAGGGGCCGCCCGGCACTGCAGAAGTGAAGCGACTCTTCGTCGATCCGACCGTGCGAGGCACCGGTCTTGGGCGGCTGGTGATGGAGGCTCTCGAGGCGGCGGCGGCCGTCGCGGGCTACGAGCGCCTCTGGCTGGAGACTGGTACAGCCCAGCCCGAGGCGATTGCCCTCTACGACACGAGCGGTTATGACCGCATCGAGCCCTACGGTGAGTACAAGGAATCGCCACTGAGCGTGTGCTTCGCCAAAGACCTCTCCGCGGGCCGACGCGGAAGTGCTTGACCGCAGCCTCGTGGGGGGGCATTCTCGCAACACCCGAACGTAAAGGAGGTCTGCCTTGAGCAGACGGCACCATGAGGGACGGGAAGTTGTCGAAGTGGTCCTGCACAAGGAGGACCGACTCGCGGAACACCGAAGAAAGAGGCGGGTAGCCCGCCAGGTGCTGCATTGCGAGGGTGAGGAAGCGGTGCTGGCCCAGGGCCACGACCACCTGCACGCTCACCGCTCGGAGAAGCCCGTGGACCCGGATAAGCCGGCCCGGCGAAACCGCCGGCATTGGAAGCTCCCGTACTGGAAGCGCCGCATGGCCGAGCGCCACGAGAAGGCTGCGGCCATCCGCCGCCTGGCCGAGGAGGTCTAGACCGCCGTTCAGCCCGGGGGGCCCACGACCAGCGTGCCGTTGTGCCCCCCGAAGCCGAACGAGTTCGAGAGGACCGGTCCCGGCTCGAAGGGCCGGGGCGCACCGAGAACGAGATCGATCTGGGTGAGCTCAGGATCTACCGCGGTCGTGCCTGCCGTCGGGGGGATGAGGCCCTTCTGGAGCGAGAGCACGGCGGCCACCGCCTCAAGGCTCCCTGCTGCTCCCAGCGCATGCCCGGTCACGCCCTTCGTCGAGGTGACTGGTGGGCCGCCGGCGCCAAAGATCTTCCCGATGGCCTCGGCCTCGGCCGCGTCGTTGAGCGGGGTCGACGTTCCGTGCGCGTTGATGTGGGCGACGTCTTCGGCCCGGATGCCCGCGTCGTCGAGGGCCAGCTGCATGCACGCGATCGCTCCGGAACCACCCGGCGCTGGGGCGGTGATGTGGTGGGCGTCTGCGGTGGAGGCGCCGCCCAGTATCTCGGCCAGGATCGCGGCTCCCCTGGCCACAGCGTGGTCCCACTCCTCGAGCACGAGGATCCCGGCCCCCTCGGCGATCACAAAGCCCTCGCGGCGGGCGTCGAAGGGGCAGGACAGTCCTGTCTTGGTCATGGCCGTCATGTTCGTGAAGGCGGCAACGCCGGTCGGCGTCATGGGCGCCTCCGAGGAACCGCCGATCACGATGTCGCAACGCCCCGATGCCACGAGGCGGGCTGCGTCGGTGACCGAGTGCGTACCCGCGGCGCAGGCTGTGACGATCGACTGGCAGGGACCCTGATAGCCCCACCGCATGGATATTGCGGCCGCCGCAGCGTTGCTCATCATCATCGGGACGAGGAACGGGCTCACCCGGCGCAGCCCCTTCTCGTGTCCGTTGATGATCTGCGCCTCAAGCGTGGCGAGGCCCCCGACGCCGGTGCCGACGATGACCCCGATTCGATCGGGGTTGGCCTTCAGGTCGCCCGCCGCCGTGATGGCCTGGTCCGCGGCATGCACCGCGAGCTGGGTGTAGCGGTCGACGCGCCGGATGTCCTTCTCGCCGAAGAGGTTGGTGGCGTCAAAGTCGGGCACGTGGCGCTCGCGCTCGTCGAGCGGCGTGCCCAGGAGGCCATCCCAGAAGGCGTCGACGCCTATGCCGCAGGGTCCGACGACCCCGATGGCGGTGACCGCGACGCGGCGCCCGTGTTGTCCCGGCGCGACGAGCATCAGCCCAACTTGGAGAGCAGGAGGTCGAATGCGCCGCCGACGGTGGTCACGCCCTCGAGCTCGCTCTCATCGATCTCGACGTCGAAGTCCTCTTCGAGCTTCATGACGAACTCGACCAGGTCGAGGCTGTCGGCCTCGAGGTCGTCCGCGAAAGACGCTTCGAGCGTGACCTTCTCCTCGTCGACGCGCAGCACCTCTACGGCGGCGGCCTTGAAGGTGGTGAAGGCTTGGTCTCGGTCCATGGGTGCTGCAATCTCCTCGTGTTTGGGAACGTCGAAAGCCTAGGGCGTGGGGCGACCGGCCCAGCGGACGACTGCGCTGGCCCAGGTCATGCCGGCACCGAACCCGCTGAGCAGGAGCAGGGAGCCGTCGCGTAGACGACCCTCGTCCCTGGCGCGAGCCAGCGCGAGCGGTATCGAGGCGGCGCTGGTGTTCCCGGTGGTGTCGACGACGACGGCCCAGCGGTCCTCGGCGATGTCGAGGCGCCGGGCCGCGGCATCGATGATGCGGAGGTTCGCCTGGTGGGGCACGAAGAGGTCGATGTCGGCCGCCGTCACCTTGGCCACCTCGAGGGCGTGCTGGCATGAGCTGGTGACGACGCGGACAGCCTTCTTGAAGACCTCAGGCCCCTGCATCTTGATGGTCTCGCCGTGCTCGCAGTAGAGGATCCCCCTCAGGGAGCCGTCAGTTCCAGACTCCCAGCCGAGCACCCCGGCACCTGGGTCTGTGGTGGCCTCGAGCACGAGGGCGGCTGCGCCGTCGGCGAACAGGACGGCTGTGGTGCGCTCAGCCTGGTCGGTGATCGAGGACATGGTGTCGGCTCCGATGAGGAGCACCCGGTCGATGCCGCCGACGACCAGCTGCGATGCGATGGCGATCCCGTACACGAAACCTGCACAGGCGGCATTGAGGTCGAACGACCCGCACGTGAGGCCGAGAGATCCAGCGACCGCTGCAGCGGTAGAGGGCATGAGGGCGTCGGGCGTCTCGGTGGCCAGGATCAGCAGGTTGATGTCGTCTGGTCGTAGGCCGGATTCAGCCAGTGCGAGAGCTCCGGCCTCGGCCGCGAGGTCGCCGGTCGAGCCGCCGATCCGACGCTCGCGGATACCGCTCCGCTCCGTGATCCATGCGTCGGACGTGTCGAGGCGGGCCTCCAGGTCGGCGTTGGTGACGACGAGCGGAGGCAGTGCGACGGCGAGCCCGGCGACGGCCACGCCGCGCGAAGGGCTGACGGTCATCCGGCGAGGAGCCAGGCGATGGGCTGGCCCTCTGTGACGCGCTCGTCGTCGAGGGCCAGCATCCCCTGGAGCGATCCTCGGAACGGGCTGCGCACCTCGACGCCGTTCACGGTCCCCAGAAGGGCGCCGACGTCCACCGCAGCACCTACCGCCGTGGCTCCGTCGGCGGGCACGAACACGCCGGCGGCGGGGGACACGACGAGGCGCTCGCGCACGAAGAGGTGCTCCCCGTCGTTGAGGAGGGGGTGGTCCGAGAGATGAGCGCTGGGCGCCATGGCCTTGAGGAGGCCATCGACGTCGGCCGGCGTGGCCACGGCGTGGGCGGCGACTCCCGGCAGCCCTCGCTTGGCCAGGCCCGTCAAGACGCCCCCTGGTCCGACCTCCACGAGGTTCGTTGCTCCCATGGCGCCGAGCTCGGACATCGTCTGGCGCCACCGAACCGGGCTGCACAGCTGGGCTGAGAGGAGTGAGGCCCAGTCCGCCGCCTCGGTGTGGGACTGCGCATCCACGTTGGCGACGACCGGGATGTCGGCGTCGGAGAACCGCGTGTCGCCGAGGGCCTTGCGCAGGCGGACACGGGCCGGGGCCATGAGCGGTGTGTGGAATGCGCCCCCCACCGGGAACCCCATGACGCGCTTGGCCCCAAGCTCCTTGGCTATGATCCCAGCGGCATCGACCCCGGCCGCGTCACCGGCGATTACGACCTGTCCGGGAGCGTTGTCGTTGGCGATCCAGACTTCGGCATCGGCACGGCGGCAGGCGACGTCGACCTGGTCGACGTCGAGGCCGAGGACCGCGGCCATGGTGCCGGGCCGGTCGCTCGCCGCCTCGGCCATGGCGTCCCCCCGCTCAGCTACCAGGCTCACGCCCTGCTCGTAGGCGAGGGCACCGACGGCGACCAGCGCCGAGTACTCGCCGAGGCTGTGGCCTGCAGCCGCAGCCGGTGCGAGCCCCGTCCGCTCGATGGCATCGAGCACCACCATCGAGAGCGTGAAGGTGGCCAGCTGGGCGTTGCTCGTGATCGTCAGCTCTTCCTGGCCGGCCTCGAGAAGGAGCCGGGCGATGTCCCGGCCCGCGGCGGCGCTGGCGTCGTCGACCAGCTCCCAGCTGGGATGGTCGACCCAGGGGGAGCCCATGCCATGTCGCTGGCTCCCCTGACCGGGAAAGGTGAACACGAGCACTTTGGATCCTCTTGATCGGGGGGCTGACCGACTCTACGACCCCGGAACCAAGTGGGCGGTTACCACCAACTGCTCTGCAGCGGGCCCCGGCCCGCTCCGCTCGTGCTGTCAGGTCACCTCGTCACGCAAGCCGGAGCGCTGGCTGGCTGAGTGCAGGTCGTGCGCCGCGGGGAGGCCGTCTAGCGCTTCGCGAAGGACAGGGCTGGCGTCTGCGAAGTCGTCCTGCGGCGCGTAGCCCAGCAAGGCCTTGGTGTCCGAGAGGTCGAGGCGTTTGAACCTGTCGTCGCTCAGGCCGTGGACGATGGCGAATCGGACGTGCTCGGCCCGGATCGCCAGGTTCAGCAGCTGGTCGAGGTCGCGGTGGGACACGAAGGAGTCGAGCAGGGGCGAGGCCGTGGGCTCCTGTGCCACATCGAGGGGCTGGAAGGCCCCGATGCGGACGGCGACGACACCGATGCCCTCCTGCTCTGCCATGTAGCGCCCCAGCGCCTCGCCGAAGCACTTGGTCACCCCGTAGAGATCGCCCGGGTTGACTGGTTCTCCGGTCTTGACCTGGACGTCCACGGGTCCGCCGCTGACCGCATGGATCGACGAGGCGAAGACGATGCGCCGGCACCCGGCCGCCTTCGCAGCGGCGAACGTCGTGTAGGTCCCGACGATGTTCGTCGGGTGCAGCGACTCCCACGTCGCTGATGGGTCAGGGTCTCCGGCGAGGTGGAGCACCACCTCGACGTCTGAGCACGCCAGCTTCATGGCGGCGAGATCGGTGATGTCAGCCTCGATGATCTCGCCGCACCGGTCCAGACCGTTCCAGTCGGCACCTGGCCGGTCAAGCATCCGCAGGCTGAGGTCGGAGCCGGCGTGGGTGGCGAAGTAGCGACCGATGTTCCCGGCAGCGCCGGTGACGAGCACGAGCATCCCCCGGCTGTACCCGCTGAGGCGGCCCGTCTAGTCAACGTCTGGTCAGCGTGCTGCCCGCCGCCTCGCTTGACGCCACGATTCGGTCGCGGCTACCCATGGGTGCGTGCCCCTTGCCGAGACCGGGACCCGCAACCGGGTCCTCGTCGTCGATGACGAGGTGGGCACGTTGCGCCTCATGGAGGTCGTCTTCCAGATGGAGGGCTTCGATGTGGTTACGGCTCGGGGCGGCGAGGAGGCGCTCACGCTGGTCGGCAGCTGCGACATCGTCGTGCTCGACCTCATGATGCCCGGGATGGACGGTCTTTCGGTCCTGAGGGAGATCAGGGCGGATCCCACGGTCGCCGATCTGCCCGTGCTGATGTTCACGGCTCGTACCGACACCCTCGCGGCCAAGTTGGCCGAGACGGCCGGTGTCTCCGGCTTCCACACCAAGCCCGTCGACATCGATCGCCTCGTGGCCGACGTTCGCCATCTGCTGGACGTCCGGGCCGCCAAGGCCACGCCCGCCCGCACCGCAGACGACTGACCCAGCCCCCTGAAGAACCAGCGCACAGTCGGTGGACTCTTGGCCAACGGCGATGGTGGGTGGTGCCCCGGGCGGGATTCGAACCCGCACTGTGCGGTGTTTGAGGCCGCTGCGTCTGCCAGTTGCGCGACCGGGGCGCGGTGGGGAGGCTACCTGTCGTCAGAAGGGCAGACCGAAGCGCTTTGCGTTGGCGGCCAGCCGGCGCTGGCGGATGCCGTAGGCCGCTGTACCACCGGCGGTGAGGAGCAGCAGTAGGACGGCTCGAACACGGGAGCGGCGGCGGCGGGCCATGGCGCTGGAGGATAGGCCCTCTGGTGCGCCGGGCGTCAGCCCGGGCCGGAGCTGGGCCCGTCGGCGAGGAGGTCGAGGAGGAAGGGGTTCGTCCGCCGCTCGTGGCCGATCGTCGTGGTGCCTCCGTGGCCCGGTAGCACCGAGACAGCATCGTCCATGGGAAGGATCTTCTCCTGCATCGAGGCCATGAGGTCGGCATACGAGCCTCCGGGCAGGTCGGTGCGCCCGATCGAGCCGGCAAAGAGGTGGTCTCCGGAGAAGAGGATGGGCAGCTCGCCGTCGAGGTCGAGGCGGAAGCAGACGGAGCCCTTGGTATGACCGGGGGTGTGGATGGTCGTGAAGCGCAGTCCGGCGCCCGAGATGACGGCGCCGTCGTCACAGCCGACGATCAGCTCGGGCGGGCGGAGATCGAGGCCGGCTTCGATGTAGCGCCCGAAGGTCCCGCTCGTTCCGATCGGGTCGAGGAGCATGTGCCTGTCATCGTCGTGAATGTGGACGGGCACCGGGCCTCCGCCGGGAGCCTCACCGCTTCCTCTCACCACCTCGCTGATCCCGCCGACGTGGTCGACGTGCCCGTGGGTCGTGAGCAGGGCGGCGAGGCGGAGGCCGTTCTCGGCGATGACGCGCAGGATCTGGGCCGGATCGGGTGGAGCGTCGACGAGCACACACTCACCGCCGGGGCCCTCGGCGGCCACGACGTAGGCGTTCGTCTCCGCGAGCCAGAGTGGGATCTGCCAGATCTGCACGCTCGCCGACGCTAGCGGCGGCCCCGTCTCAGACGGTTACGGGCGCCGAACGGGGTCGGCTGAGGGCGACTCCCGCCACGACCAGCGCGCCACCGGCGACCAGGCGCCAGCTGAATCGCTCGTCGGCCAGGAGCACGCCGACGGCTACGGCGACGACCGGGATCACGTAGGTGACGAGGGAGGCCCGAGAGGCGCCGACGATCGAGATGGCCCGCTGGTTGAAGAGGAAGGCCAGGCCGGTGCCCACCACTCCGAGGATGGCGATGGCGACCAACCTGGTCGGGGTGAGGTGGAACCCCTCCACGAGCGCGGACCCCAGACCGAGCGGAGCCATGACCACGGTCGCTACGACGAGCTGGCCGCTCGTGATCGTGATCACCCCCATACCACCGAGGCGGCGGCGGGCGAACACGAACCCGAAGCCGTAGCAGGCCGCGGCGAGGACGCACGCCAGCGCGCCGGCCACGGCCGGGCCGCCGGCCAGATCGCCCCGGCCCAGGCCTGCGGCCAGGGCTACTCCCACGAAGCCGAGCCCCAGTCCGATCCCCGCTCGCAGGCCGAGGCGGGCCTCGCGACTCCCTGTCATCCGGTCAGCGGCGAGCCCGGCGAGGAGCGTGAACAGAGGGGTGGCCCCGTTCAGCACCCCCGCCAGCGCCGACGGCACCCGCTGCTCCGCCCAGGCGTACGCGGTGAACGGGACGAGAGTGGAGACGACCGCGTAGATCGTGCACGACCGCCACTCGTCGACGCCCCGGGGCAGGCGAGCCCCCGTGACCCGAGCGGCCACGAGGACGACAGCCGCCCCGAGGGCGACCCTGATGGCCGTGAGGGTCATGGGCGGCATGCCCGCCACGGCGACCTTGATGCACAGGAAGGAGAACCCCCAGATCACCCCGGCGGGCAGTACGTGGAGGATCGAGCCAGCCCTCGGAGAAGCCGTCGCGGGCCCCGAGGGGAGGGTCGTCACGGGGTCAAGCGTAAGATGAGCCGCTCATGCCCGGATTCGGACTCTCGGTGGAGCGCCGCCTCGTGTCGACGACAGACAGGCTCAAGCGCGCCCGCGTCGAGCTGGCCGACGTCACGAGCCAGCTCGAGCTGGCCCGGCACGCTGCCGACGAGGCCAGGACCGCCGCTCTGGTTCAAGGCGGCAACGCCAAGCGGGAGTCCACCGCCGCATCGCGTACCGTGCAACGCCTCGAGAAGGTGCGCGAGAAGCTCAATGCGGAGGTCTCCGAGCTCACGCAGAGGCAGGATGAGCTCCTCGACAGCCTGCCGCCCACCCGTCCCAGCCAAGCCAGGAGCTAGAGCCCCATGCCGACCCGCGTCGTGATCGCCGAAGACGAGGCCATCATCCGCCTGGACCTCCGCGAGATCCTGGAGGAAGAGGGCTACGAGGTGGTCGGCGAGACCGGCCGCGGCGACGAGGCCGTGGAGCTCGTCAGGAAGCATGAGCCCGACGTGGTCATCCTCGATATCCGCATGCCCGGCATGGACGGCCTCGCGGCCGCACGCGAGATCGGCCAGGATCGCAAGGCCGCCGTCCTGATGCTCACCGCCTTCTCCCAGCGCGACCTGATCGAGGAAGCTCGAGACGCCGGGGCTCTCGCTTATCTGGTGAAGCCTTTCGACCGCAACGACCTCCTGCCGGCCATCGAGGTAGCACTCGGGCGTCACCGCGAGGTGCTTGCGCTGTCCAAGGAGGTCGAGGGGCTAGAGGCCCAGATTGAGGCGCGGAGGACCGTCGACCGCGCCAAGGGTCTCCTCATGGACAGCTGCGACCTGAAGGAGCACGACGCCTTCACCTGGATCCAGCGCACGGCCATGCAGCAGCGCAAGACGATGCGAGAGATCGCCCTCCAGGTCATAAGCGACGGCCTCCGCCCCTAGCCCCGAGGCCCCTACCATCGGAGGCCGATGGCTCTCCTGATGCTCCTCGACGGGAACTCGCTCACCTACCGAGCGTTCCACGCGCTGCCCACGGACATGGCCACCGCGTCGGGGCAGGTCACCAACGCCGTCTTCGGCTTCACGTCGATGCTGATCAACTTGCTGAAGGACCACACGCCTGACGGTCTCGCCGTGGCCTGGGACAGGCCAGAGCCCACCTTCCGTCATGAGATGGTGAAGGACTACAAGGCCGGCCGCGCCGAGACCCCCGACATCCTGCGTCAGCAGTTCGGTCTCGTGAAACAGGTCATCGAGGTTCTCCACGTACCGCTGCTCGAGATCGTCGGGTACGAAGCGGACGACGTCATCGCCACGCTCGCCACGCGCGCCCGAGACCGAGGCGACGACGTCATAGTCGTGACGGGCGACCGCGACGCCTACCAGCTAGTCGAGGACCCCCACATACGGGTGCTCTACAACCGGCGGGGAGTGAGCGACTACGCCCTCTATGACGAGGCGGGGATCAAGGAGCGCACCGGCGTCACGCCTGAGGACTACCCGCTGTACGCATCCCTCAGGGGGGACCCGAGCGACAACCTGCCGGGCGTCCCCGGGGTGGGGGAGAAGACCGCGGCCAAGCTGGTCAACACCTACGGCGACATCAAGGGCATCTTCGACAACGTCGACAAGCAGACGCCGAAGCTCCGCGAGAACCTCGTGGCTGCGGAGGCCCAGGTGCGGAGCAACCTCCTGGCCACCCCCCTCGTACGGGACGTCCCCATCGAGGTGGAGCTCGACGACCTGAAGATGGGCGGTTGGGACCCCGATGAGGTAAAGCAGCTGTTCCAGTTCCTGGAGTTCCGGTCGCTCCTGGGGCGGCTCCAGAGCGCTGTCGGGGGGCTGGCCCCAGAGACGGAAGCGGCCCCGGACACAGAGGCTCTCGAGGTGGAGGTCGTGTACGTGGCCACGCCGGAGGTGGCCGCGACGGCGCTCGCGGGCTTGCACGGGCAGGGCCTGCCCGTCGGCGTCGTGGCCGCGTGGGCGGGACGAGAGGGTCGGTCGGCCATCGTCGGCCTTGCGCTCGCGGCGGCCGGCGCAGACAGCGCCATGTGGGTCCCCGGCGACCTCCTCGCCAGCCCGCCCGTGGTCGCCGCCCTGGGCATACTCTTCGGCCCGGGCGGGGTCCCGATCGGGGCCCACCACGCCAAACCCCTCCTCCGGGCTTTGGCCCCCATGGGGATAGACGTCCGCACGCTCGACGTGGACACCGCCGTTGCGAGCTACCTGCTTGATCCCGCTCGTGACAGCTACCCGCTGGAGGAGGTAGCGGCCCGCTACGCAGGGCTGGAGATCCGGTCACCCGACGCTCCGCCTGCCGGTGAGCTCGATCTCCTCGGCACCGCGACCCCGCCAGGAGCGGCAGAGGCAAGGGGAGCCGTGGCCGTTGGCAGGCTGGTGGCGCCGCTCCGGGCCGCGCTCCTGGTTCGGGGCCTGACGGCCCTGTACGACGACATCGAGCGTCCACTGATCCGTGTCCTCGCTCGCATGGAGGTCACCGGCGTCCGTGTCGACGTCGAGCGTCTCCGGTCGATCGTGCTGGCCCTCACCGAGGAGGTGCGGACGAGGGAGCAGACCATCCAGGAGCTGGCCGGTCACCCGTTCACGGTGAACTCCACCCCGCAGCTGCGGACCGTCCTGTTCGACGAGCTCGGTCTGCAGCCATCGAAGAAGACCAAGACGGGCTACTCGACCGACGCCGCCTCGTTGGAGAAGCTCAAGGGCCAGCACCAGATCATCGACGAGCTTCTGCGATACCGCGAGGTCGAGAAGCTGCGCTCCACCTATGGGGAGAGCTTCCTCAGTGCCGTCCAAGCCGACGGCCGCATCCACGCCACGTTCCAGCAGACGGTCGCCCGCACGGGCCGGCTGTCATCCGAGGACCCCAACCTTCATAACATCCCAGTGCGCTCCGACGAGGGCCGGAGGTTCCGTGAGGCGTTCCTCCCGGCCGAGGGCTGGCGGCTACTCGTGGCTGACTACAACCAGATCGAGCTCAGGGTCATCGCCCACCTGGCCAAAGACCCGGGCCTCATCGAGGCCTTCCGGTCGGGGACCGACATCCACACCGCGACGGCATCCAGAGTGTTCGGTGTGCTCGCCGCCGACGTGACCCACGCCCAGCGGTCGAAGGCGAAGATGGTCAGCTACGGCCTGGCCTATGGCATGGAGTCCTTCGGCCTGGCTCAGCGCCTCGCCATCCCCAAGGAGGAGGCGGCGGGCCTTCGCGCCGCCTACTTCGAGGCCTTCCCGGCCGTGGAGCAGTACATGGAGCAGGTCGTGGCCGACGCTCGGGACAAGGGCTACACCGAGACCCTGTTCGGTCGCCGACGCCTTCTCCCCGAGCTGGCCGGAGGCAACTTCCAGACCAGGCTGGCGGCTGAGCGCCAGGCCATGAACGCACCCATACAGGGGCTGGCCGCCGACATATTCAAGGTCGCGCTCGTTCGTCTCGACGCCGCCCTCGACGCCGCCGGGCTCGACGCGAGGGTCGTGCTGCAGGTCCACGACGAGGTGATCCTTGAGGTCCCGCCGGCGGAGGAGGTCGAGGTCGAGCGGGTGACGCTCGACGTCATGCACGGTGCCGCTCAGCTCGACGTGCCACTCGAGGTGAACCTGGCCTGGGGCGACACATGGGCGACGGCCAAGGGCTGAGGACCGGCGTCGGGTGGTGGTGCCGCCCGGCCTCGGGTAGCCTCTCCGGTCTGGCCGTCACCCCTCCGGTGACGGGCCGGGCCGCCCATCCCTCAACAAGATGTGCCGAACGCGTCCCCTGGGTGGCAGGGCGTGCCGGCGCCGAAAGAGACACCCCCGTGAGCGATCTGCTCAGCACCACGCACGGCCACTTCGACGACGAGGGGAACTACGTCTCCCCCCCGATCGTGGAGGACGACCTCGGCGAGCTCAGCCTCGAAGACGCCATCTCTGCCACCATCGTCGAGTTCGAGGACGGTGACATCGTTAAGGGCACGGTCGTCAAGGTCGACAAGGAAGAGGTCCTCCTCGACATCGGCTTCAAGTCCGAGGGCGTGATCCCGAGCCGTGAGCTGTCCATCCGCCACGACGTCGACCCGCATGAGGTCGTGACGCTCGGCGAGGTCATCGAGGCGCTCGTCCTCCAGAAGGAGGACAAGGAGGGGCGCCTGGTCCTCTCCAAGAAGCGGGCTCAGTACGAGCGTGCGTGGGGCGCCATCGAAGCCATCAAGGAGCGCGACGGCGTGGTCCGCGGCCCTGTCATCGAGGTCGTCAAGGGTGGTCTCATCGTCGACATCGGCCTGCGTGGGTTCCTCCCAGCGTCCCTGGTCGAGCTCCGTCGGGTGCGCGACCTGCTGCCCTATGTGGGCAAGGAGCTCGAGGCCAAGATCATCGAGCTCGACAAGAACCGCAACAACGTCGTGCTGTCCCGCCGAGCATGGCTGGAGGAGACGCAGAAGGAGCAGCGTGAGGACTTCCTCACGAACCTCAAGCCGGGCGAGAACCGCCGGGGCGTGGTGTCGAGCGTTGTGAACTTTGGCGCCTTTGTCGACCTCGGCGGCATGGACGGGCTCATCCACGTCTCGGAGCTGTCCTGGAAGCACGTCGACCACCCGTCCTCGGTCGTCGCCGTCGGTGACGAGGTCGACGTCCAGGTGCTCGACGTGGATCTCGACCGGGAGCGCATCAGCCTGTCGCTCAAGGCGACCCAGCAGGACCCCTGGCAGGAGTTCGCGGGCGCCCACCGCATCGGCGAGCTGGTCTACGGCCGGGTCACCAAGCTCGTGCCGTTCGGCGGGTTCGTCCAGGTCGGCGACGGCATCGAGGGTCTGGTCCACATCTCCGAGATGGCCACCCACCACGTCGACCTGCCGGAGCAGGTCGTCACCCCGGGCGAGGAGCTGTGGGTGAAGATCATCGACATCGATCTTCAACGCCGCCGCATCAGCCTGTCGATCAAGCAGGCCGCCGAGGGTGGCGAGGTGGCCGAGGAGTACCGCGAGCACTTCGGTGAGCACGCGTACGACGACCAGGGCAACTACATCGGCGGCGCCGACTATGCCGCCTTCGAGCCCGACAACGAAGCTCAGGCAGCCTGGGCCGACTTCGCGGCGGCCCCTCAGACCCCAGCGAATGCGGACGGTGAGGACAGCACCGTCACCGAGGAGAGCCCCGTTACGGAACCGGACGCCGAGGACCCTGCCGAATAGGCTGAGCCTGCCCCGCCCCAGTCAGGCGCGCTAGCGCCGCAAGTGCACCGGTTAGGTCGCCATCCGTGACGAACAACGCCCTCCCCATCGCCGTCGTCGAGTCGAACGAGACCGAGCGCACCCGACTGGCGGTGGTTCTCGGTGGTCTGGCTGACGGCGCCCTCCACGCCTCGCTCGACGACTTCATGGAGGCGGTGAACCCGCATCACTCGATCCTCCTAGTCCTCGGACCCAGCTCCGCAACGGGCGCCGACCTCACTACGGTGGAGCGCCTCCAGCACGAGATGTCCGCTCTGGCGTCGGTGCTCGTGGTCCGCGAGCTGAGCACCGAGATGCTGCAGCACGCGCTGCGGGCCGGCATGCGCGACGTAGTGCGCAGCGACGATCCGACGCGTCTGCAGGAGGCTGTTCGGCGCATCGGCGACACCTTCGTGGTCCCCGACTTGGGGGGTGCCGCGGACCGCCACGAGGCTCGGAGCGCGTCCGGTCAGGTGCTCACCGTGTTCTCCCCGAAGGGGGGCTCGGGGAAGTCCGTGATCGCATGCAACCTGGCGCTCGTCCTAGCCCGTCGGAGCGATCAACCCGTGGTGCTGGTCGATGCCGACCTCCAGTTCGGTGACGTCGCAGTGATGATGAAGCTGTCGCCACAGCACACGATCGTCGATGTCGTGAGCAACGCACATCATCTCGACATCCCTCTCCTGAAGAGCCTCCTGGTCCGTCACCCGAGCGGTCTTCTAGTCCTCCCAGCGCCCCTCGACCCGGCGTTCGTCGACCAGGTCAGTGCGCCGACGCTGCTGGCCATCATCGAGCTGCTCAAAGAGTTCTGTGGTTTCATCGTCGTCGACACCCCGGCGCAGTTCTCCGAGACGAACTTGGCCGTCCTCGAGCAGAGCGACGCCATTCTCCTCGTCGCCGGGATGGACATCCCGAACATCAAGAACGTCAAGCTGAGCCTTCAGACGCTGCGCCTCCTGAACACTCCGATGGAGAAGCTGCATCTCATCCTGAACAGGGCCAACTCGAAGGTGCGGCTCGAGGTGGCCGAGGTCGAGCGCACTCTCCAGATGAAGGCGGGGACCCTCATCCCGAGCGAGATCGTCGTTCCCCAGTCCGTCAACAAGGGAATCCCTGCGGTCATCGACGCGCCGAAGTCCGGGGTGGCTCGAGCCATCGAGGGCCTGGCTGACAGGTTCCTCGCGACCTCGGGTGGCCGGAAGCGACGTTGAGAGATGTGCGGCGCCCCGTAGACAGGCTCTTTCAAGCTGTCGTGGTGCTCCTGGGCTTCGCGCTCGGGGCTCAGCCAATCGGCGACAACTCCATGTTCGTTCACATCCGGACCGGGGTGGACATCACGAACGGACTCGGCATCCCGCGCCGGGACCCGTACTCCTTCACGGCGGCGGGGACGCGCTGGGTCGTGCAGTCCTGGCTTCCCGCGACGCTCTACGGGCTAGCGCGCCAGGTGGGGGGCGACGGCCTGCTCCTTCTCCTCCAAGGGGCTCTGACGGCGTCGCTCGCTTACCTGGTCTTCCGGCTGGCCAGGCGCGCGGGCTCCACTCTCCGCACGACCGGTGCAGCCGTCGCTGCGCTCGCGATCGGTGGGCCCTTCTGGTCGCCCCGCCCCCTCCTGTTCGGCCTCCTCTGCCTGGGCTTGACGATCGTGGTCGTCACCGAGGAGCGAGCGCCATGGCTTCTCGTGCCGATCGTCTGGGTCTGGGTCAGCTCGCATGGGAGCTTTCCGCTCGGGGGCCTGTGGCTCGTCCTCGTGGCCGTTGGGGCGGGGCTTGACCGAGGACAGCTCTGGACCGAGCAGGCGCGTCGCCTCGCCTGGTTCGTGGGCGGCCTGGTCTTGGCATCCATCAACCCACTCGGGCCGCGGTTGTTGCTGTTCCCGCTGGTGATCGGGGACCGGTCAGAGTCGTTCCGGGACATCACCGAGTGGCGCTCTCCGAACTTCCAGTCCCCACTCGGCCTGGTCAGCCTGGCGGGGCTCGTCGTTGTGGTCGGGATCTTGTCCCGGCGGCGGCTGCCGTGGGAGGTCGCCCTGCCCCTGGTCGGCTTCATGGGGTTGGGTTTGCTCGCCTTGCGCAACCTGGCTCCGCTGTCCCTCGTAGCCGCCTCGGGAGTCGGCCTGGCCCTGAGCGATCGGCCTTCGCCTTCGCCTTCGTCGGAGCCGGTAGCCGAGCAGACGCGAACACGCTGGGGCCGGGCCGACCGCTTCGTCACCGCGCTGACCGTCGCCGCCGCGGTGTTCGTCGGTGTAGATGCGGCATCGGCCCCGGCCCTCGACCTGTCCACCTATCCGCGGTCGGTCGTCATCCAAGGCGAGAGCTCGGGCGTGCTCGCCGTCGGCCGTCGGGTGGCGGTCCAGGACGTCGTCGGCTGCTACCTGATCCTGCGGAGGGGGCGGGCCGCCGGAGTGTTCGTCGACGACCGCTACGACATGTATCCGGTCGAGGTCTCGCGGGACTACAGGACGCTTCTGCGGGCGCAACCGGGCGCCGCGGAGGTCCTCGACCGGCGTGGCATCGACACGGTCCTGTGGGACCGGGGCCAGCCACTCGTGCCCCTTCTGCTGGCCGGCGGCTGGCGCGAGGACATCGGCGACAAGCGCTGGGTCGTGCTGACGAGACCGGGGACCTGGCCACCCCAATCGTGATGTTCAGGCGCCGCTGAAGCTGGACCCGACGGAGGAGTACGTCCCACCGAGCTGAACGCCGAAGAAGGCCACGGCGACGAGCGCAGCGACAGCGATGAGGGCGATGAGCAGGGCATACTCCACGAGGCTCGCACCATCCTCATCGCGATCGGCGCTGATCAGCCGGGAGCCGAGCGATTCTGCCATGTTGTCTTCATCGGCATCCCGGCCCGGGATATCGATGGGCCGATCGCATCATCGGCCCCGGGCGCGCCGGAGGGCGGCCCCGATCGGGGCCGCCCTCCGGCGAGATCTCCTGCGGGCTGGCTCAGCTGAGCTCGGAGCCCACGCTCGAGAACTTCTTGCTGGCGCTCGTGCCGAGGTACCTCACGGCGATGATGGCCACGACGGCGATCAGGGCTACGAGGAGGGCGTACTCGACGAGCGAGGCGCCGAGCTCGCTCTTGGCGTTGATGCGGGCACGCACCCAGGGGGCGATGCTATTGCGGAAGTAGGCGACGAGGTCCATGTTGGGCTCCTTGTAGGGGTGGCGTTCGATGGGCCCTATTGCCCGTTCGACATCATCATCATCGACTGTTTCCCGAGGACCCTACATAGGCCATCAGGACCATTTCGGCTGGGGGTCAGCCCGCGTCAGGGGTCGTCCCGCTCCAGGCGGATGATGCCCATTTTCACCGCCCGCACGACGGCCTGGGTGCGATCCCTGGAGTCCAGCTTCTGGTACACGGAGGCGAGATGGTTCTTGACCGTCTTGACCGAGATGAAGAGCCGGCCCGCCACCTCCGTGGTGGAAAGCCCCTCGGCGATGA
>Ga0136633_1001412_pt1 | contig 17717 bp, 15 predicted proteins | sample AntDrymeUQ832206_2_FD_105494 | JGI IMG/M metagenome (GOLD analysis project Ga0136633, IMG submission 105494) | Polar desert sand microbial communities from Dry Valleys, Antarctica - metaG UQ83 (22.06) | ecosystem: Environmental > Terrestrial > Soil > Desert | place: Antarctica: Dry Valley...
ACGGTCGGGCGGTGCGCGCTGATGAGCCGGGCGGAGCGTCCGGAGAGGGTCGGGCAGACGAGCGCGGCGAGGTCGAGCTCGCGCGCGGCGCGGCACGCCATGAAGGCGACGGTGTAGGCCGGATCCTGGTGGCCGCGGCGGACCCGGTGCTCCTCCCACTCCCGGTAGGGCGCCTCGCGCTCGGCGCGCTCGGCGATAGACGCCATCATCGCGACGGTCTCCACCGGGAAGTGCCCCACGGCGGTCTCCTGGGAGAGCATCACCGCGTCCGTTCCGTCGAGGATCGCGTTGGCGACGTCGGCCACCTCCGCCCGGGTCGGGCGCGAGGAGGAGACCATCGAGTCGAGCATCTGCGTCGCGGTGATGACCGGCCGGGCCATCGACCCGGCGAGCGCGATCACGCGCTTCTGCACGTGCGGGACCTCCTCGATGCGCAGCTCGATGCCGAGGTCGCCGCGCGCGACCATCACGCAGTCGGCGGCGCGCACGATCTCCTCCGCCTGCGTCACCGCCTGCGGCTTCTCGATCTTCGCGATCAGCGGCAGACGGGTGCGCTCGCGCACGAGCTCGACGTCCTCCGCGCGGCGCACGAAGGACAGCGCCACCATGTCGACCCCGATCCGCTCGCCCGTCTGCAGGTGCTCGAAGTCCTCATCCGGCACCGAGGGCAGGGTGGCCGCCTCGCCCGGGATGTTGAGGCCCTGCCGCGAGGCCACCGTGCCGCCGACCTCGACCGTCGCGTCGATCTCCTGCTCGCCCGCCCGGGTGGTGGTGACGCGCAGCCGGACGGCGCCGTCGGCGAGGTACATGATCTCCTCCGGCCCCACCGCCCCCGCCAGCCCCGCCCACCCGATGTGCATGCGCGCTGCCGTGCCCTCCCCGCCGCCGGCGCCACAGACGAAGGTGACCCGGTCTCCCGGCTTGAGCTCGGCGATGCCGTCGCGCAGCCGGCCGATGCGCAGTTTCGGGCCCGGGAGGTCCTGAAGGACGGCCACCGGCCGGCCCGCGCGCTCGGCCGCCTCGCGCACGCGCCCGATCGTGTCGGCGTGCTCGTCGGCGTCACCGTGGGAGAAGTTCAGCCGCGCGACGTCCATGCCCGCCGCGACCATCCGTACGAGGACGTCCGGGTCGCGCGACGCGGGGCCGATGGTGGCGACGATCTTGGTGCGGCGCATGTCGGTTGACGGTACCCGGCTCACCCCGCGGTGAAGGCGCCGTCGACGAGGATCGCATCTCCGTCCGCGCTGAGGCGCCCGCTCCGGCGCAGGTCGCACACGAGGTCCCAGTGGACGGCCGACTCGTTGACCCCGCCCGTCTCGGGGTAGGAGCGCCCGAGCGCGAGGTGGACGGTGCCGCCGATCTTCTCGTCGAGCAGGATCATCCCCGTTGGCCGGTCGAGGCCGAAGTTGGTTCCGATGCCGAGCTCGCCCAGGCGCCGGGATCCGTCGTCGGTGTCGAGGGTCTCGAGCAGGTAGGCCTCGCCCGCATCGGCGCGCGCGTCGACGACGCGGCCGCCGGCGAAGCGCAGCTCCACACCGGTCACGGAGACGCCGGAGGGACTAGCGGGGACCGTGAAGGTGACCACGCCCTCCGCCGAGGACTCGTGGGGTCCCGTGAAGACCTCGCCCGACGGCATGTTGCGCCGGCCGTCGGAGTTGATCCACGTGCGATCCGAGACGTCCAGCCGCAGGTCGGTGCCCGGGGCCTCGATCCTGATCTCCCGGGCCCGCGTGAGCCGCTCGATCAGCCGCGCCTGGCGCTCGGAGAGCTCCGTCCACGCCGCCACGGGATCGGGGCGGTCGAGGAACAGCGCGCGTGACACCAGGGCGGCGAAGGCTCCCGTCGACATCCCGGCCTGCTGGGCGAGCGCCGGCGTCGGCCACAGCGAGACGCACCAGCGGCGCTCGGACGCGGCTTCGCGCAGCGGCCGCCGTGCGCGGGCGGAGCGCGTCATCCGTGCGGGGTCGACGTCGGCGAGCGCGGTGGCGTTGTGCGGCGCCTCGATGCGCACGGATGCGTCGGTGCCCTCGATCTCGGCCAACTCGGCCGGCGCGAACGCGTCGAGGTGGTCGTCGCGCGCGGCTCCCCAGAACGTTTCGTCCTGGCCCGGCAGGGCGGGGCGCAGCAGGGGCCAGGCGCCGCGCTCGAGGATCTCACGCTGAAGCGCGAGCAGGAGCGGAGCCGCGAGCGTGGTGGACCGCACGACGATCTGCTGCCCCGGCCGGACATCCAGGCAGTAGTCGGCGAGGAGGCGGGCGTGCGCGGCGGGGTCGGGCATCCCGCGATCCTGCCAGGGATCCCGGGCAGGACGCGTGACGCCCGCGGGTCCCGGCGGCGGCACGAGGGCCGCCGCCGGGGACGCGGAACTCCTCTTAGCGTTTGCGCGTCAGGGTGCGCGTCTCGCGGAGGATCTGCTGCACGCCGTTCGAGTCGAGCACCGTGATCGTGACCTCGACCTTGAGCGGTACGCGGGCGCGGATGATCCGCCGGGCGAAGGGCGACGGGAACACCTTGGCGTAGCCCGTCGTGCCGCGCGGGATGTTGTAGGCCTGCTGGCCCAGCGTCACCCGCACCTTGCGGGCACCCGGGAGACCCACCTTGTTGATGGTGCGCATCCGGATCGTGCCCTCGCAGCGCGACTTCACCGCACGGCGGCAGATGATCCGCTGGCGGATCTGGTTCTTGAACTTGCCGCGCGTGATGAACGGCGACAGGGTCGAGATGGTGAGCAACCGCCGTGCGTCGTCCGAGTTCAAGGTCCCGGCAACGCCGTTCGCTCCGCTCGATCCCTTCGGACCGGTGGCACCAGTGGCGCCGGGCTGTCCCGGGGAACCCGAGGTACCCGAGGCGCCGTTGGAGCCGGCCGGGCCGGCCGAGCCGTTAGAGCCGTTAGAGCCGTTAGAGCCGTTGGTGCCGTTAGAGCCGTTGGCTCCGGTCGCGCCGGTCGACCCGTTCTGGCCGGTCGACCCGTTCTGGCCGGTAGAGCCGTTCTGGCCGGTAGAGCCGGTCGCACCGGTAGCTCCGGCACCAGTCGGGCCGGTTGCCCCGATCGGGCCGGTTCCGCCGGTCGAGCCGGTTCCGCCGGTCCCACCGGTCGAGCCAGTCGAGCCGGTCGAGCCGGTCGCGCCGGTCTCACCCTGGAGCGGCTCCGTCACCGTCAGGCGGATGTTGTCGTAGCCGACGCCGATGCGCGGCTCGATCCCCGGCAGCGGCGGCGTGGTGAAGCTCTCCGTCGTGAGGAACGTCGTGAACTTCAGCTGGTACTGGCGCCCCGGATCGAGGATGAGCGGGTCGACCGTCGCGGCGTTGCGGATCCACGCCTCCTGGTCACCGGGTCCCGAAGCGCCCGTCTTGTCCGCCGTGAGCTGCTCACGATGGATCAACCGAACGATGTCGTCCGATCGGTCCGCCGGGTTGCAGAGGTCGACGAGGTGAACGTCGGTCTGCGCGACCGAGTCGTTCTCGCGGTCCTGGCTCAGCAACTCGAGAGCGACGATTTCCAGCAGGTGCTCGTACTGCAGCGACGCAGCGACGAGCTTCGCCTCGTTGGGCTTCGTCGAGCCCGTCGGTCCGGTCGCGCCGGTTGCGCCGGTCGCGCCGGTTGCGCCGGTCGGGCCGGTGGCGCCGGTGGCGCCGGGTCCACAGGGGTTGGGGCCGGTCGGACCGGTCGCGCCGGTCGGTCCGGTCGGTCCGGTCGGTCCGGTCGGTCCGGTCGGTCCGGTCGCGCCGGTTCCACCCGTTGCACCGACACCCGGGTACGTGGGGCACCTGAGGTCGAGCGCCGACGACTGGGTGTTGTCCGGCCCGATCCTGAAGGTTGTCTGCCCGGAGGCCGTGTCGCCGCCCTCGGGATCGATCGTGAAGCACGGCGAGGTCCAGGTGCCTCGCCCCTCGAACGCGGTGCCCGCGTTGACCGCAGGGGTCTCCAGGACGGTCCAGATGGAGCCGCAGGGGAAATCGCTCGGCTGGTTCGGCGAGCCGTTCCGGAGCGGAGTCTCGCCCGAAGGAGGCGGCGGGCACCGTTCGTCGATCGTGTTCGTGGTCGGGTTGTCGACCACGAGGGCGCTCGGACGGTACTCGTTCCGGGCGTTCGGGGAGCTCCCTGTCCCGGTCACTTCGCAGACCGACCTACCCTCGGGCTGGCCGATCACGACGCAGTCCGCGTCCTCCTCGACGGCGTTGCCGTCGGTCGTCGATGGGGTGAAGCGCTGATCCGTCCAGCCCTGGCGGCTGGCCGGCTCGTTCACCGCCGTCGGCGCGTTTGTTCCAGTCGTAGCCGGATCGTCTTGCTCGCTCTCGCGGACGGGATCGAACGTCCAGGCGTCGTCCTCGTTGCGCGGGAAGTTCGTCGTCGTCCCGTCCGAATTGGCCTGCTGCGCGACTGCTGCGCCGCCTGCGGCCATGGCCACGACCATCACTGGGACGACGAGCGCCCGACCTCCCCATCTCCAGGCTTGCATGCCTTTTTATCCTCCTGCTAGATGCACGATCCCGTGCCCAATCGCCGATAATTCAGCTTCTCTGGCGACCCCTGATCAAACAAATTTAGCCCATCGACGCAGAGAAGGCACCCAGTTGCGCCACCTACGTATGCAAACTTAACAAACAGATCGGACCGCTACCGTCGCGGACGTGAGCCTCGTGGGCGCCTGGATCCTCGTGCCGCTCGTGGCGGCAGTCGTCCTCGCGGGGCTCGGTTTGTTGCTCGAACGGATGACCCGGACCCGTCTGCCCGGCCCCCTCGTCCCGGTCGCTGGGCTTGCGGTGATGATCGTCGTCGCCGGGGTCCTGACGGTGTGGGACGCCACGGCTGAGCTCGCCGTCCCGGTCGTGGGCCTGCTCGCCGTCGTCGGGATCGCGTTGGCCCGGCCCTGGAGGGACACCCGCCTCGGACGCCAGGCGCTCGTGCCGCTGCTCGTCGCGGTGCTCACGTATCTGGCCTTCGCCGCGCCGTCGCTGCTGACGGGCCACGGGTCCGTCGCGGGATACGTGAAGCTCGACGACTCCCCGACGTGGCTGGCTCACACGGCCTATGTCCTCGAGCACGGACGCGACACCTCAGCGCTTCCCGTCTCGTCGTACGGGCGCACCATCGACTCGTGGCTCAGTGGCGGCTATCCGACGGGCTCGTTCCTCCCCCTGGGCGTCGTGTCGCGGCTGGCCGGCCAGGACGCGGCCGGGGCGTATCAGCCGATCATCTGCATCTTCGCCGCACTGCTCGCGCTCGGCCTCTTCTCGTGCGCTCGCGACTTCTGCGTGCGCCGCCGGGCGGCCGCCCTGACCGGCTTCCTCGGCGCCCAGGCCTCGCTGCTGTTCGGGTACGCGCAGTGGGGCGGCATCAAGGAAACCGCAACGGTGGCGCTGCTCCCGCTGCTTGCGTTCGCGTCGCTGCGCGCCGGCCGCGACGAGCGCGCCCTTCCGGTGCTCGCCATCGTTGCCGGCGCGACGCTCGCGGTCCTCGGGCCCAACGGCGCCGTCTTTGTCGCCCCCGCGCTGGCGATCACACTGCTCGCCGCCATGCGGGCGCCGCGGTTGAAGGTGGACCTGCGCGGGGTGGGGGTGGCCTCGGCCGTCTTCGTGCTTTCGGCCGTCCCGGCGGCCGCCACCGTCAGTTTCGTCGTGCACACGCAGTCCGGAGCCATCTCGAATCAGTCCGAACTGGGCAACCTGGCCAAGCCGATCTCGCTGCTGCAGGGTGCGGGGCTGTGGCCGAGCGGCGACTTTCGCCAGGAGCCGTCGCCGCGATGGTTCGCGGTCGCACTCGCGCTCGCCGTCATCGGCGCGGCGGCGACCGCGCTGGTGATCGCCGTCCGCGCGCGCCGGCTGGAGCTCCCGGTGCTGCTCGGAATCACACTGGTGGGTGTGGTCCCCGGCGTCGTCGTCGGATCGCCATGGGTGGACGCGAAGGCACTCGCGGTTCTGTCGCCGATGGTGCTGGCCGCGGCTGTGGCCGTCGCGGCGCGGCCCCTGCCACGCCCGCAGCCCTGGAGCCTCGTCGCCACCTCCGCTCTCATGATCGCCCTGCCCACCGGCGTCGCGTGGTCGACGGTGGCCTCGATCGACGGCGTCCAGGTCGCTCCGCGGGCGCGGTTGGACGAGGCCCGGCTGGCGGGACAGCGGCTCGTCCCGGACCGGCCGACCCTGCTCATGGACTCCGAGATCTACGCCAGCCGGTACTTCCTCCGCGACGCGGACGGCGAGGGCGCGTCAGACCTACGTGTGCGGCCGGTGGCGCGGCGCGACGGCGGCGAGTTCGCCCGTCATTCGACCGCGGAGGTCGACGAGGTCGCCGTCGGAGACCTGTGGGTCTACCGGTCGATCCTGCGCCGGCGGTCCCCGTCGGCGAGCCGTCCGCCGACGGGGTTCTCGCTCGTCCACGCCGGGCGCTACTGGGAGGCGTGGCGCCGCGACGCGAAGGCACCCGCCCCACTGGCGCGCCTGCCGCTGGCCTCCGACGCCGATCCCACCGCGAAACCCACGTGCCTGGACGTACGCGCACTGGCACGAACCCCTGGCGCCCAGCGGCTCGCGGCGACCCCGCGCCGTCCCCCCGTGATCACCCAGCTCACCGATGTCGTTCCCCGCGCGTGGACGGCGGGCGGTGGGGTCCGCCCGGTCACCGACGGCCGGGCCCGCTTCACCGTGACGGTCCCGGCGGCGGGATCCTGGCGGGTCTGGGTGGGCGGGACCGTGCTCGGCCGGCTCGACGTCCGCGTCGACGGGAAGCCGGTCGGAAGCGTCCGCCACGAGCTCGCCCTCGGGGGCCAGTGGCTGCGCTTCGACGCGCTCGAACTCGGGGCCGGGCCGCACCGCATCGAGCTGCACCATCGCGCCAGGTTGCGAGCGGGAACGGGACGGCTGGTTCCCGCCCTGGGACCCTTCGCGCTGTCGCCGGAGGCACCCTCGGGAATCGAGACCCGGCCGGTGAAGCGCTGGCGCGAGCTGTGCGACGACCGGACCTACGACTGGATCGAAGCGCTCGCCTGAAGGCGACGTGGGCCGGGACCCCATGCACAAGCCCACTCAGCGGGCCATCGGCCGCGGCGAGCGCGTGCTTCCCGGCGTCTGGCGGCTGCGCCTCCCGCTCCCCTGGCCGGGCGTCCCGCACTGCAACGCATGGGCCATCGGCGCCGGTGACGGCATCGTCCTCGTGGACACCGGGATGCACGGCCCGGGGTCGCTGGGACACCTCGAGCGCGCGATGGCGCAGGTCAGCCTGCGCCTCGAGTCCGTTCGCCTGATCGTCTGCACCCACGCCCACTCCGACCACTGCGGGGAGGCCCCGGTGATCGCCGAGCGGGCGGGCTGCGAGATCTGGATCCACCCTCGCCACGAGCACTTCGCGCGGGCGGCGGCGGACCCCGGCGAGGCGCTCGCCCGGAGAGTCGAGATCGCACGTCAGAGCGGGGTCCCCGAGGTTCCGCTGCAGAAGTGGGCGGAGGCCCGCCGCGGGCAGGGATTCGGCATCAAGGGGGAGCTGCGCGCCGACCGCGATCTCCTGCCGGGAGTGATCGTCGACTCCGATCTCGGCGGGTGGGAGGTCATCGAGACGCCCGGGCACGCTCCGTCGCACGTCGTCCTGCACCAGCCGGAGCGGCGCCTGCTCGTGTCGGGCGATCACGTGCTCGGGCGCGTGTCGCACTTCTACGAGTACGGCTACACGCCCGACCCCGTGCAGGAGTTCCTGGACTCGCTGGACCGGGTGGAAGCGCTCGACGTGCGCCTCGCCATGCCGGGACACGGCCGCCCGTTCACCGACCTGCCCGGCCACGTCGCCGCCAACCGCTCGCTCGTGTTCGAGCGGCTGGAGGCGGTGCGCACTGCCTTGGGCGGCGGACCGCTGACCGCCTTCGAGCTGGCGCCGCTCGTCTACGGCCCGCTGTTCGTCGAGGCGACCGCGCAGTGGCTGATGAACAAGCTCCTCTGCTACCTCGAGCACCTCGAGCGCCGCGATGAGGTCGAGCGGGTCTCGGCGCTCGACGGCGCGCCGGAGCGGTGGATTATCCTCAGATCATGAGGATCGACGAGCTGATCGCCGGCAACGGGCAGCCGGCCTTCTCCTTTGAGTTCTTCCCGCCCAAGACGCCGGAGGGCGAGCACAACCTGTTCGCGGCGCTCGAGGCGCTTCGGCCGCTCGAGCCGGACTTCGTGTCCGTCACCTACGGCGCCGGTGGCAGCCCGAACGAGAAGCAGAAGACGATCGAGATCGTCACGCGCATCAAGCAGGACTTCGGCCTCGAGGCGATGGCCCACTTCACCTGCGTCGGCGCGACGGTCGACGAGCTGCGCGCGACCCTCGACACCATGCGCGAGGCGGGGATCGACAACGTGCTGGCCCTGCGGGGCGATCCCCCGAGCGGCGAGACGGACTGGACGGCGACCGAGGGCGGCCTCTCCTACTCCCGCGAGCTCATCGAGCTGATTCGCGAGGACTACGACTTCTCCATCGGCGCGGCGGCGTTCCCGGAGACGCACATCCACGCCAGCAGCCGCGAGGACGATCTCGTCTACCTCAAGGAGAAGGTCGGGGCGGGCGCCCGGTTTCTGATCACCCAGCTGTTCTACGACAACGCCGCGTACTGGGACTTCGTCGAGCGGGCGCGCGACATCGGCATCGACGTCCCGATCATCCCGGGGATCATGCCGATCACGAACGTCGCGCAGATCAAGCGCATCACGGAGATGTGCGGGTCGATCATCCCGGCCCCGCTGCTCGCCGAGCTCGAGGCGCGCCGCGAGGAGCCCGAGGCGGTGACCGACTTCGGCGTCGCCTACGCGACGCTGCAGTGCGCCGACCTGCTGGCCCGCGGCGTGCCGGGCATCCACTTCTACACGCTCAACCGCTCGCCGGCGACGCGCGCGATTCTCAGCGCGCTGAGGGCGATGCGCCCGTGGGAGGCGTGATCTCCAGGGCGTGGGCCACGCGCGGCGCGCCCTCGACGTGCCAGGCGACGTCGACCTGGTCGTTGCGCCCATAGGTCCCGATGCCGAATGCGCCGATGAACCAGCGCCAGAAGCTCAGCCTGGTCTCGCGGTGCAGTTCGCGCGTGAAGCGCAGCTCACCCCCGGTGACCACGTAGTCGGTGCCCTCGGCCTGCCTGACGCCGTTGACGAACACGGTGAAGGGCTCGCGGGTGCCGGGGGGTAGGCGGACGGTCCAGTGATCCTGCGACATCTCGTCCCATCGTATGGAGCCGCGTGCGCCCCGCCGGTGCCTGTCTTACGCTCGTTCCCAGCATGTCAGCACCGCTGCTCGCCGACATCCCGTACAGCGTCCGCCGCTCCGGCCGGGCGAAGCGGGTGCGCGTCGCGGTCCACCCGGACGGCAGGGTGGAGGTCGTCGTCCCGGCGCGTGCGCCGGAGCGGGCTGCCGCGGACGCCGTGCGCGAGCTGGCCGGGTGGATCCGGCAGCGGCGTGCGGCGCTCGCCGTCGCGGCGGACGACCTGCGCCGGCCGCCCGGGACCACGCCGTACCTGGGGCGCGACCTGCGCCTCGTGCCGATGACGGGGCGCACCCGCGTCCACCGGCGCGGGGACGACCTGCTCGTCCCGGACGGTGACCCGCGCGAGGCGCTCGAGCGCTGGTACCGGCGCCAGGCGCGGGTGGAGGTCGCTCCTCGGCTCGATGCGGCCTGCGCCCGCGCCGGCACCCGGTACACCGGGCTGACGATCCGCTCCCAGCGCACGCGCTGGGCGTCCTGCTCGAGCCGCGCGGCCATGAGCTTCAACTGGCGGCTGCTGCTCGCTCCGCCTGCGGTGCTCGACTACGTGGTGGAGCACGAGGTCTGCCACCTCGAGGTGATGGACCACTCCCCGCGCTTCTGGACGCTGCTGGAGTCGCGGGTGCCGGACTGGCGGGTCTCGGCGCGCTGGCTGCGGCGCTACGGCTCGGCGCTGACGCTCGACAACGTCGGCGTCCCCACCCCGGGCCGCTCGGACACGTAGAAGCGCACGCCGCGAGCCCGCTCGGCGGCCGCGACCGCCCGCGGCGCCGCGAACGCCTGCACCGCGCCGTAGGCCATGGAGGCGAGGCCGGTGCCGAACACGAGCCACCCTGACGACCGGGCGAGCAGCACCCAGCCGCACACCGCCACGATCCACAGCGCGGTCTCGATCGCGACGCGGCGCTTGAGCTGCCGCGCGTCGAGCACGGGCCGGCCCGGCGCCGCGCCGGCCAGCGGGCGGTCGGTCAGCCAGCGGTCGACCCGCGCGATGGGGACGCCCCGCTTGAGGGCGGCCCACCCGCCCAGAAGGGCGAGCGTGACCGGCACCCACAGAACGGCGCTCCAGGCGTGGTCATAGGAGACGACGAGGCCCGGGAAGGCCACGAGGGCCATGGCGGCGCCGAGCAGCAGCGAGGCGCCGCCCTCCCAGCGCAGGTCGTCTCGGTAGCCCATCAGCCGGCCGCCCGGCTGCCGGCGAGCACGCGACGAAGCCCGGCGAAGGCGTCCTCTCCCGGCTCGAGCGCCACCACGCTGCGGCGGACGCGGCCCGTGAACGCCTCGACGGAGCCGTCCCCGCGCACGTCGACGCCCGCGCGGGCACCCGACGGGCCGCGGAGCTCGCCGCGGGCCGCCACCTGCTGCACGGGCGCGAAGCTCTTGTAACGGAGGTCGACGGCTTCGCGTCGCGGCGCCACCCGGCATCCCTCCTCGAGCGCGCGCAGTGCGTCCGCGAGCGAGTCGTGGGAAGAGCGATGAACCTTCGGGCCGATGCGGAGCGTCACGCGCCAGGACACGGGCCGGATGATCGCAGGCCCGCCTACGCGGCCAACGCGTGGGTGACCTGGTGCACGGTGCCCATCTGCACGTCGCGCTCGAGACGGCCCTCGACGTGGGCGAGCAGGCGGTGCACGGGGACGTTGTCGCTGAGCATCGTGGCCGTGAAGTGGCGGACGCCGGCGTCGCGCGCCGCGTCGGCGAGCATCCCGATCATCGCGCGGCCGAGGCCCTTGCCCTGCAGCGGGTCGGCCACGACGATCGCCCACTCGGCGGTCTCGGCCTGCCCGGGCAGGCGCACGGCGCGGGCCGAGGCAACGATCCGCTGCGGGAAGTGCAGCTCGACGGCAACGAGGGCGATGTGGTCGTGGCCGTCCACCTCGGTGAAGTAGCGGAGCTCGGAGGAGGTCAGCCGCGGCTTGGCGGCGTGGAAGCGGCGATGAACGGTCTCCGCGCTGAGCCGGCTCAGGCCGCGCTGCAGCTCGGCCTTGTCATCGGGCCGGATGGGCCGGATGAGAACTTGGAGCCCGTCGCTGAGGGTGACGATACGCATGCTCGTTGCATTTTACAACGAGCACGCGAAAGCCTCTGTGACACGTCTCACAGAGCGCTGTGTCGATCTCAGCCTCGCTGCCCCACCGGGACGTAGTCGAGCTCGCGGCTGCCCGTGTAGATCTGCCGCGGACGCGCGATCTTCTGCTCTTTGTCCCCGATCATCTCCAGCCACTGCGACAGCCATCCGCTCGTGCGCGGGATGGCGAAGAGGACCGGGAACATGGCCGTGGGCATGCCGAGCGCCTCGTAGATCAGCCCGGAGTAGAAGTCGACGTTCGGGTACAGCTTGCGCTTGACGAAGTACTCATCCTCGAGCGCGATCTTCTCCAGCTCCACGGCGATCTCGAGCAGCGGGTTGACGCCCGTGACCTCGAACACGTCCTCCGTCGCCTTCTTGATGATCTTCGCCCGCGGGTCGTAGTTCTTGTAGACGCGGTGCCCGAAGCCCATCAGGCGCTCCTCGCCGTCCTTGACGCCCTGCATGAAGTCCTTGATGTTGTCCTTGGACCCGATGCGCGAGAGCATCCGCAGGACGGCCTCGTTCGCGCCGCCGTGCAGCGGCCCGTAGAGCGCGGCCACGCCGGCCGCCACCGCGGAGTAGGGATCGACCTGCGATGAGCCGACGGCACGCACCGCGTTGGTCGAGCAGTTCTGCTCGTGGTCGGCGTGGAGGATGAAGAGGATGTCGAGCGCCCGCTCGAGCCGGGGGTCCGGCTCGTACTTGAGCTCGGTCATCTTGTAGAGCATCCCGAGGAAGTTGCCCGGGTAGTTCAGATCGTTGTCGGGATAGACGTAGGGCTGGCCCTTCGCGTGCCGGTAGGCGAAGGCGGCGAGCGTCGGCATCTTCGCGATCAGGCGGATGATCTGCATGTAGCGGATCTCCTCGTCGAAGATCTCGTTCGCCTCGGGGTAGAACGTCGACAGCGCGCCGACGGAGGACTCGAGCATCCCCATCGGGTGGGCGTCGTAGCGGAAGCCCTGCATGAAGCTCTTTACGTTCTCGTGCACGAACGTGTGGACCGTGATCTGGTGGGTCCATTCGTCGAGCTCGGCCTGCGTCGGCAGGTCCCCGTGGATGAGCAGGTAGGCGACCTCGAGGTAGGTCGAGTGCTCCGCGAGCTGCTCGATGGGGTAGCCGCGGTATTCGAGGATGCCCTTGTCGCCGTCGATGTAGGTGATCGACGACCGCGTCGACGCCGTGTTCGTGAACGCGGGGTCGTAGGTCATCAGGCCGAAGTCCTCCTCGTCGACCTTGATCTGCCGCAGGTCCATCGCCTTGACGGTCCCGTCGGTGATCGGGAGCTCGTAGCTGCGCCCGGTGCGGTTGTCCGTGACCGTCAGCGACTCAGAGGCGGTCGCCACGCCTCCTCCGTCGGTGCTCTTCTCCTCGGTGCCCATGGATCTCCCTGGTGGTCGGTGCCACCCGAAGTATCGGGGAGAGGGCCCCTCTCGCGTCAGCCGGTCAGAGGACGGTGGACGCCATCACGGCCAGGACGACCAGCGTGGAGAGCGCGAAGACGGCTCGCGCGGCCCCCTGCGTCCGCGGAAAGTCGTGCTGGGTGATGCCGATCACCGAGATGATCACGGCGTAGAGGGCCGCGAGGCCACCGACGATGTAGAAGAGGGTCTCGCTCTCCTCTTTCTCAGCCGTCTCGGCGGCGAGCGTGATGAAGGCCTGAAGCGTGGACACGGGCCGAAAACCTACCTCACCGCGCGCCGTAGCGGCTCTCGGTCGCGGCAACCTGCCCCTGGTAGTGCGACCCGAGCTGCGGGGAGCCGTAGGGGGTCTCCGCCGGCCGGTCGAGCGTCATGAAGGACAGTTGCGCGATCGGCAGACCGGGCCACAGCTTGATCGGGACCCGGGTGAGGTTGTTGAGCTCGAGGGTCAGCGTTCCCTTCCAACCCGGGTCGACGAATCCGGCCGTCGCGTGGACGATCAGCCCCAGCCGGCCGAGCGAGCTCTTGCCCTCCACGCGCGCGACGATGTCGTCGGGAAGCTCGACCCATTCGTCCGTCCGTCCCAGACAGAACTCGCCCGGGTGGATGACGAACGGCTCATCCTCGGCGACCGTGACTTCCTCCGTGAGTCCCTGCGGGGGGTCGCGGAGGTCGATCGCGGTCACGCGGTGGTTGTGGAAGACGCGGAAGGAGGTGCCGAGCCGCAGGTCGACGGATGAGGGCTGGACCATGTCCGGGTCCCACGGGCGCACCACGAGCCGGCCCTCCTCGACGAGGCGGCGGATGGTTCCGTCGGACAGAGCGCTCACGGCCGGGATGCTCGCACGCGCGCCCGATCGAACCGCGCTCCCCGGCCGCACCTTGCGGCAAACGGCACTGTGTCAGAGCCGCTCGCCGGCGAGCGTGCGGCGCTGGAGCTCCGCGGTCTCGGCGTCCGGTTCTACGCCCAGGGCGTCGGAGAGCACACGCCGACACTCGAGGTACTGGCGCAATGCATGTGCCCTTCGGCCGGCACGCGCGTAAGCCGCGATCAGCTCGCGCTGGGCGCTTTCGTCGAGGGGGTCGAGCTCCACGAGCCGGCGGGCGGCGACGATCGTCGCGGGGTGGTCGCCGGCCTCGCGGTGGACCTGGACCAGCGCCGCGAGGATCTCGCGGAAGCGGTCCGTCAGCCGCTCGCGCCAGACCGTCGTCCATTCGGCGTAGCGTTCCTCGGGCAGCGGCTCGCCCGTCCAGATCTCGCCGGCCCGCTCGAGCAGCCGCCGGCGAGCATCCCCGTCGGCTCGCAGCGCGGCGCAAGCGGCGCGCTCGAAGCGGTCGGTGTCGAGGACGTCCTCGTCGCGCAGACGCAGCCTCACCGTTCCCGCGGTCACCTCGATGGCGCTCGCCGCGTCGGGCATGTCCAGCACGGCGCGTGCGCAGGAGACGGTGACCTGCAGGCTTCGGCGGGCGCGCGACGGTGGGCTGTCGGGCCAGAACGTCTCGAACAGCTCGTCCTCGGGCACCGGGGAGGGAGCGCGCACCAGCAGCAGGCGCACGAGCCGCTGCGCCCCGCGCCGCTGCCAGGCGTCGTCCTTGACCTCGTGACGCCCTCGCAGGACCGTGAAACCACCTAGAAGGTTGAACGTAAGAGCGGGCGTCACGGCGCTGGTCCGCGCAGCGGCTCGAGCTGCCGCCGCGACCCCCGGGTCGGCGTCGCTTTTGAGCTGGTCCAGATGGTGCGCCACGTCCGGATGCCCGGATGCGGCAGCCGCGAGAAGTGCAGCGCGCCGCACGGGCGCTGCGGGGTGAGCCAGGAATCCCAGGAGCTCCTCACCCCCGGGGAACGCCTCGGCGAGCGCGGCGATGACCTGCTCGGAGTCCAGCTGTCGCCTCGCAAGCGCGTTGGTGAGCAGCGGCTCCATCGCCGGCCAGCGATACCGCACCATCGCGGCAGCGTTGTCCCCCGCGCAGCTCCATGCCCGGGCGACGTCGCTCATCGCGGCGTCCTCTTCGCCCTGCAGGCCGGCCGAGGTCGCGAGCATGATGGCGCGCCAGTAATCGCCGTCGCGGCCCGGGACGCGGGCGTCGCATTCCTTCAGGGCGCCGGCCAGCAGATCCTCCGCCCGCCTCCGCTGGCCTGCCGCGTGCAGCAGGGGCGCGAGCTCGACGGCGACACGAAAGCGATCGGCCAGAGGTCCCGAGGCGGCTGCCTTGACTGCGCGCTCCGACGCGTGGACGGCCCTCGCGGCGTCCCCGCGCAGCGCGGCGATCCTTGCCCGCGCGAGGTGAAAGACGTAGTCCCGCCAGCCGGCGCTGGCCTCCACGCGGGCTGACGCCAGCTCGGCCTCGGCCTCCGCGCGGCGCCCGGCTCGCGCGTGGATCAGCGCCCGCCACGCGCCCGCCCAGTCGACGAGGAAGGCCATGTGGTGACGCTGAGCGATCTCTCCCGTCCGCTGCCAGGCAATGAGCGCCTCGTCCTCACGGCCGAGGTCCCCCAGGCTGAGCGAGAGGCCAGTGGCGATCAGCGGCCGGCGGCTCATGAAACCGGTGCGGTCGAGCTCTGTCAGCTTGCGCTCGAACAGCTCGATGACCCCGTCGAGATCGCCCGACAGGCTGTTCATGTACATCTCCCAGACGGCGCGCGAGCTGCGCAGGCGGCGCGGCAGGCCCGGATGGGCAAGCAGCCGGGCGGACATCTGGCGGCACTCCTCCACGCGACCCATGGCTCCGAGCGCGGTCGTGGCGTATGCGCCGACGATCGCCGCCACCGCCTGGGAAGCGCCGGGGGGCGCCTCCTCGAAGCCCTCGGCGAGCGCGACGCCCTCCTCCCAGGCGCCGACGATCGACAGCGGGTCGGCGAGCGCGAAGCGCGCGAACCACTCGCCGGCGCCGTCGCCCCGATCACGAAAGCCCTCCACCGCCCTGCGCAGCGCCACGATCGAGGCGGCGTTGTCACCGGCGGCCCATTCGAGTGTGCCGCTGAGCAACAGACAGGCCGGCAGGCTTCGGTGCTCCGCCGGCAGCCGGCGCAGCCAGCCGCGCACCGTGGCCGGTGCCGTCGGGGCGAGCGCCAGGCCGCGGGCGGAGATCGCATCGCTCGCCTCATCCCACGCCTCGGCGGCCAACCAGTGCTCGACCGCCTCGTCCTCCCGCCCGTCGGCCGCCACCGCCAGCGCCACGCGCGCGTGCATCTCCCGCAGCCGCTGTGCCGGCCGCTCAGCGGCGAGGCGCTGGAGAAGCAGCTCTCGGACGAGCGGATGGTGGGCGATCGCTCCGTGCTCGGTGATCCGGGCGCCGAGCCCGGTGGCCGACAGGCTCGCGAGGAAGCCGGGCGAAAAGCCGAGCGCCTCGACGCAGCCGGGGCTCAGCTCCTCGACGATGCTCGAGTCGACGATCGCCTTCCGCACGCCGGGCGCGAGACGGTTCAGCACTTCCTCGTCCAGGAACGCGAGCAACGTGGCCGCCGAGGCCGGTGCCGCGAGCTCCCCCTCGACGCCCGTCCGGGCCGCAAGCGCCACGCCCAGCGGCCAGCCCTCCGTTGCCGTGAAGAGGCTCTCTACGTCGGTCGCCGACGGGTCCCTCCCGGCGTGCAGGCGCAGCAGCTCCGCGCACTCCGACGCGCTGAACGCGAGATCCTTCGCCCCGAGCTCGGTGAACCTGCCCTCCGCCCGCGCCCTGGCGAGCTTGAAGGGAAGGGCGTGGCGCGAGAGCACGGCCACCGACGCGAGCCCGGTGTCGGCCGCGATCAACTCGGCCACGAGCGCCAGGGACTGCGGCGAGCCCGCCAGGCGCTCGGCGTCGTCAAAGACGATCGTCACTGCGCCGGGCAGCAGGCGGCGCAAATCGAAGGCCAGCTCGGACAGCACCTCCTCCACGTCAAACGCCCGTCGCGACGCAAGCACCCCGTCAGCGAGCACGTCGATCACGCCGGGCGCCGCCGTCCGCAGGCCCTGCATCAGCGCCACGAGCAGATGGCGGGCGTCGTGATCGGCCTCGGTGCAGTGGATCCACGTGGCCGGGTTGCCCTGACGGGAGAGGGCTGCCTGGACGGCCATCGTCTTGCCGAAGCCGGCTCCGGCCACGACGAGAACCGAGCCCGACCCGAGGGCAGCACCGATCCGGTCCGCCAACTCGGGCCGCGCGATGCCGCCCTCCCGTCCCGCGTTGCCAGCAGCGAGCGTCAGCTCGTCCTCCTGTTCGTTTGCCCGGTCCCCATCGCGGGTCGCACCGATTCTCGCGAGTCGCGGCGCCAGACGCAAGCCTGCCGGCGGTCGTTGTGAGGATTCTGTGAGCGCTGCGACGTAGGTTCGCCGACATGCCTGGCAGAACATTCGTCGTCACCGTCAGCGAGGCGCCGTCTCGCGTCGTGGTCGAGGACGTACGCACCGGCCACCGCGCTGTCGCCCACGACCTCGCGGGCACCGGGGAGCAGATCGCTCGCCTTCTGCAGGCGGACGGCTCCACGACGCCCCCTGCCGTCAGCACCACCAACCCATGAGAAGCGGCCAGAGAAGAGGAACTCGGATGCTCCAGCGATCCCCCCGACAAACCCCCCGGAACCTCACTGGCGTGAGCGCGCCGGCGGGTGTGCTGGCGCTCATCTCGATGGTCACGGTCATGGCGGCGTCGCTCGTCGTCGCCCCGTCGGCCGAGGCTGCGACGATCACGTTGTCCGCGAGTGGCGAATGGAACACGGCGGCGATCTGGACACCGGCGCAGGTGCCGACCACCGCCGACGATGTCGTTCTCACGGCGTCTAGGAGCGTGACGCTGAGCGCCGGTGCCGCGGGCACCGCCAGGTCGATCGCGCAGAACGCGCTCGCGTCGCTCACCATCAACGGCAACACGCTGACCGTGTCGGGCGCGACCCCGTCGACGCTGGCGGGCCCGGTGTCGGTCAGTGGCGGGGCGACGTTGAGCTTCGGTGCGGCGGCGACGACGACGTGGTCGGGCGGGAATTGGAACTTCATCTCGGGTGGCGGCACGGTCATCAACGCCGGCACGCTG
>Ga0136633_1001413_pt1 | contig 17713 bp, 15 predicted proteins | sample AntDrymeUQ832206_2_FD_105494 | JGI IMG/M metagenome (GOLD analysis project Ga0136633, IMG submission 105494) | Polar desert sand microbial communities from Dry Valleys, Antarctica - metaG UQ83 (22.06) | ecosystem: Environmental > Terrestrial > Soil > Desert | place: Antarctica: Dry Valley...
CAACGCGATGGTGATGTTGACCGCCGGGCCCACCAGACTCACCAGCAGGCCGTGGTTTCTGGGGCTACGCAGCCGGTGCGGTCGGACCGGCACGGGCTTGGCCCACCCGAAGACGCCGAAGCCGCTCAGAGCTCCAATGGCCGGGATGATGATCGTGCCCAGAGGATCGATATGCGGGATGGGGTTGAGTGTCAGCCTCCCCGCCTTTTGGGCCGTGTCGTCGCCGAAAACCAGGGCAAGCGCGCCGTGCGAGATCTCGTGAAGGATGACGGAGGGGATCAGCACCCCGAAAAGCAGCGCCTGTCTCAGATTCCCTCCCCCGGTGCCGGGGTGCGGATCAGCTCAGCGGGCAGCCGCGGCGCATTCGATGCAGAAGCGCGATGCCGGCATGGCTTCCAGCCGGGCCGCTGGGATCTCCTTGCTGCACTTCTCGCACTTGCCAAAATCAGCCCCGCCGAGTTTCTCCAGAGCATGCTCCACCTCGACCAGGGTCTCCTTGAGGGTGTTGGCGAGGGCTTCCGCCTCGCCGCGCTCGGCGGTGACCTGCGACGAGTCGGCGAAGTTGGAGTCGTAGTTGAGGCCCGCGCCGCCGTCGCTGTACCCGAGCTCCACCAGCTGCTCGGTCAGCTCGGTGCGCTCCGCCTCCAAAAGGGCGCGCACGTCTGCAGTCTGAATTTCAGTGGCCATGGCCACCAAGAGTACAGGTGCCTTGCGCCGTCCAGGCCGATTTGGCCTCTAACGGGGCTCTCTGGGGGCATGAAAACGCATGAAATGATTCGCTCTGGCCTCAGGCCGGCCGCCGCGATCCCCTTGCTCGCGGGTGGGCGGACTCGTAGACGGCCCGAAGCCGCTCGTTCGAAACCTTCGTATAGACCTGGGTCGTAGCCACCGAGGCGTGACCGAGCAGCTCTTGAACCACCCGAATGTCGGCTCCCCGATCCAGCATGTGGGTGGCGCACGAGTGGCGCAGGACGTGTGGCGTGAGTCGGTTCCCCAGACCGGCTCGGTCTCCGTAGCGCCGCACCACCCCCCAGGCGCCGGCTCGGCTGAGCCGTCCACCCCGGGTGTTCAGGAACACCGCCTCGGCGTCACCTCGACGTGCCCAGCGCTTCGGCTCCATCCGCGGGCGGCCCGAGGGTGCCAACCAGTCACGCAAGGCTGCGCCGGCAAATCGACCGAGGGGGACGATTCGCTCCTTGGAGCCCTTGCCGAGCACGCGGATGGTCGATGAGTCCAGGTCCATGTCACCAATGGAGAGCCCCACCAGCTCCGAGATCCGGACGCCGGTGCCGTAGAGCACTTCGAGGATGGCCCGGTCTCGCAACCCGCTCGGGTTGTCGCTGTGCACCGCGGCGAGCAGGCCGGCGATTTCGTCCTCGGTCAGTGCCTTCGGAATGGACTGCGGCAGATGCGGCGCGCCGACCTCGGCGGTCGGGTCGGTGTCGGCGCCCAACTCGTCGAGCCGGAATCGATGCAGTCCCCGCACCGCGGCCAGCGACCGCGCCACCGATCGCGGTTTGCGTGTTCTCGCGGGCTGATCGGGGTCGACTTCGAGGTTGGCGGTCCGGAGGTGATCGACGTACATCTCGATATCGCGCGTCGTGACCTCCGGCAGCGTGAGCTGGCGTTCGAGCAGCCAGCCCTCGTAAGTGCCGAGGTCGCGGCGATACGCCTCGACCGTGTTGGGAGACCGTCCCCGCTCCGAGAGCCAGCTGAGGAACTCTTGGCTGTCGGGCGAGAGCAGGTCGTCGAGTTGGGCGCGCTTCTGCCGCGGACTCAAGCGGCGGGACTCAAGCGACAGGACTCAAACCGGCGGGTTCAAACCAGGATCTTCAGCGGCTCGACGAACTCGACACCCAAAGCCTCGGCGACGGCCTCATTGGTTACGTGGCCGGCGACGGTGGATAGTCCGCCCCGCAGCGAAGGGTCGTCGGTGACCGCGCCCCGGACTCCAAGGCCGGCAACTTCGACGATGTAAGGGAGGGTGGCGTTCGTCAGCGCGTAGGTCGAGGTATGCGGAACGGCCCCCGGCATGTTGCCGACCGCGTAATGGAGGACGCCGTGCACCTCGTAGGTCGGCGCGATGTGCGTCGTCTCGTGTGTCGTCTCGATGCACCCACCCTGGTCAACCGCCACGTCGATGATCACCGCGGAACGCTTCATGCCGCGAACCATCTCATCGGTCACGACCATCGGGGCGCGCCCGCCTGCCACGAGAACCGCGCCGATCACCAGGTCTGCCTCGGCCACGGCCCGTTCCACCGCGCCGCGGTTGGAAGCCAGCGTCATGATCCGCCCTTGATGGATCTGGTCCACGAAGCGCAAGCGATCGAGGTTCTTGTCGAGCAACCAGACCTCGGCTTCCATGCCCTGGGCGATCCAAGCGGCGTTCCAACCCACGTTGCCCGCGCCGAGTACCACTACCCGCGCCGGACGGACACCGGGTACGCCGCCCAACAGCACGCCGCGGCCGCCGTTGGGTCGTTCGAGCAGGTTGGCGCCCACCTGCGTGGCCATTCGTCCGGCGACCTCACTCATGGGCGCCAGCAGGGGCAGCGCGCCGTTCTCCAGTTGCACCGTCTCGTAGGCGATCGAAGTTGTCCCCGAGGCGAGGAGCGCCTTTCCGACTTCGGGATAGGCCGCGAGGTGAAGGTAGGTGAACAGGGTGAGTGAGTCTCGGAGGAAGGGCAGCTCAGCTTCTTGGGGCTCCTTGACCTTCACGACCATCTCCGCGGCCCACGCGTCCGCCGCGTTCGGCACCAGGGTCGCGCCGGCCGCCGCGAAGTCCGCGTCTGAAATCGAAGAACCCGATCCCGCGCCGGACTGGACCAGAACCGTGTGGTCGTGGGCCACCAGCTCCCGCACACCGTCGGGCGTCATGGCAACGCGTGCCTCGGCGGTCTTGACCTCGGTAGGGACTCCCAGAATCACCGGACAACTATCGCACCCCTATAGCTGGCTCTTCGGGCAAGCCCTCATCGCGTGCGGCGGGGTCCCCAACCCCGCAGCGCGCGTGCGAGCCAGGGGATAGGAACAGTCACTAAAGCGATAGCAAGTGCGGGTTCCTGCCTTCGGCGCGTTCGAACGCGGCGGACATCAGCTCGACGAACAGCGGGTGGGCCCGCTCGGGCCGACTCTTGAACTCCGGGTGCGCTTGGGTGCCGATCCAGCATGGGTGACCATCGAGCTCGATCATCTCGACCAGCCGGTCGTCGGGCGAGGTGCCCGAGCACACCAGGCCCGCTTCCTCGAGACGGTGCCGGTAACGGGGGTTGACCTCGTAGCGGTGCCGGTGCCGCTCATAGACGACTTCCTCGCCGTAAGCCTTGCCGACGCGCGTGCCGTCGCGCAGGCGGGCGGGGTAAAGGCCGAGGCGCATCGTGCCCCCCTTCTCCACCACCTCACGCTGCTCGTCCATCAAGTCAATGACGTGGTGGGCTGCCGTCGGGTCGAATTCGCGGGAGTTCGCGCCCTCGAGCTCGGCCACATTGCGGGCGAAGTCGATGACCATGACCTGCAGGCCGAGGCACAGCCCCAGACAAGGCATCGAGTTCTCTCTGGCCCACTTGGCCGCCGCGATCTTCCCTTCGACGCCCCGTTCTCCGAAACCGCCGGGAAGAACGATCCCGTCCAGATGTGACAGGCGCTCCCCCGCCAAAAGGCCGGTGATCTCCTCCGCCTGGATCCACTCGATCTCGACCGTGGCTCCCATCGAGAAACCGGCGTGGCGCAGAGACTCGACGACGGACAGATAGGCATCTGGATAGGCGATGTATTTGCCCACGATCCCCACCTTGATCGGCTTGTCCGCCGCTTCGACTCGGGCCACTACGCGCTCCCAGGCCTCCAGGTCGGGGGCGTGCTGTGGCTGGTCGAAGCGCAGGATCTTGCAGACCTGATCGTCGAGTCCCTCCCCGTGCAGCACGAGCGGCACGGCGTAGAGGTTGCGCGCATCGACCGCGCTGATGACGGCCTCGATGGGTACGTCGCACTGGTTCGAGATCTTGCGCTTGATGTCCGGGCCGATCGGCTCTGCCGACCGGCAGACGATCACGTCCGGCAGGATGCCCCGGCTGCGCAACTCGGTGACGGAGTGCTGCGTGGGTTTGGTCTTCTGCTCCGCCGACGGCCCGATATATGGCACCAGGGTGAGGTGGATGTAACAGACGTTGTCGCGACCCACGTCATTGCGGAACTGACGGATTGCCTCGAGGAAGGGAAGAATCTCGATGTCGCCCACGGTGCCGCCCACCTCGGTGATGACGACGTCGACCTCGTCGGTGGCCAGTCGTCGGATGCGATCCTTGATCTCGTTCGTGACGTGGGGAATCACCTGCACGGTCTTGCCGAGGAAGTCACCCCGTCTCTCTTGCGCGATGACCGAGGAGTAGATCGAACCGGTCGTCGCGTTCGAGTCGCGGTGCAAGCTGACGTCGATGAAGCGCTCGTAGTGCCCGAGGTCGAGATCGGTCTCTCCCCCGTCTTCGGTAACGAAGACCTCCCCGTGCTCGAAAGGGTTGATCGTGCCGGGGTCGACGTTGATGTACGGGTCGAGCTTCTGCATCGTGACCCGCAGGCCCCGGGATTTCAGTAGGCGGCCTAGCGCAGAGGCGGTAATGCCCTTGCCGAGGGAGCTGGACACTCCGCCCGTGACGAAGATGTGCTTGACGGGCGGGTCCTGCGTCTCCGTGTGATCAGCCACGGAGCAACAGGCTACCGCGCCTCTCGGGGGTTCGGGCGGACTGGTCCAGGAGGCCGGGCCTCCGACACCATCAGCTCAGCGGGAAGGTCTTGTCGCTGGCCGCGGTGTCGCCGGTCAGCGCAAGTGCACCAGTGTCATCACCGGCGAAGCCTTGTACCGGGACGGTCGAAGCGGTCATCTTGGAAACGACGGCTCCTGCGACCACACCCTTGAGGTCTCGAATCCCGATGGACAGAGTCACGGTGTTGCCCTTGATCTTGAACGGAGGCTCGAGTTGCTTGCCCCCCTCGCAGATCGCCCCCGCAGAACCCGCGGGGAGCGGCCCTTCCGTCGCGCTAGGGAAGGCGTTGAACCCCGCACTGAACTTGCAGGAGCCGATCTTCGCGCTGAAGTTGTAGCCCGTCATCATGTTGCGGCTCTCGGGACTGATGGCGCCGGAAACGATGAAGGTGAGGTCCAGGACCGGGCCGGTCCTGACGTTCCCCGGCCCGAGCTTGAGCTCCACTCCGGTCAGGTCGGCCCACGGGACGGGGTGGTCGCCCGCCGGGTCTACGAGCTGGGGACCCCCCGCCCGGGCAGACAGCGACGATCCTCCGGCCAGTAGTGAGGCGGTCAACAGGACGAGGAGAACGCGCTTCATGCCTTAACCGTACGCCCCGCAGGGCCTGCAATCCTGCCCATCTGCGCCGATCCCTAGTTTGGAAACTATGCATTTCGACGAATTCCAGACGGTCATGGAGCAGACCTATGGCGAGCGGGATCGGGCGCGGGGGCTACCTGCGACCGTCGCGCACCTCGCGGAGGAGGTCGGCGAGCTGGCCCGCGCCGTGCGCAAGGGCACTCGAGACGAGCAGGTCCACGAGTTGGGTGACGTATTGGCCTGGGCAGCCTCACTGGCCGCCCAGCTTGGGATCTCGCTAAATGAAGCCGTTCAGCGACACAAGGCGGGATGCCCGAAATGCGGCTGCTCCCCCTGCGCGTGTCCCCTCTAGCCCGCGTCGAGCTGCGCTATGTCCTGGGCGCGTAGGCGCGTGCCGGTCGGAGTCGACTCGAGCAGCGCCAGCCGCCCGCCGACGGGATCGACCGCGGCCACCGACTCTCCTTCTTTCAACGTGTAGAGGACTTGCGGGTCCGCGCCCACCTCGGCCGCGACTCGGTTGTTGCTGACGAAGATCGCGGCGCCGGAAACCGTTCCAACCGCCCTGGCGTTGACGGCGATCACATCTTCGGTCCCGTCCGCCAGGTTCAGCACCACCGCCTGCGAGTCACTGCCCTCGACGCGGGTGTAGAGGACGCGCGACTCGTCGAGCCAGAACGGTCCCGACTCGTCCGGCCCCCCCGGCGGAGTCAAGTCCCGGCTCTGGCCGCTCCTGAGGTCCACCATCACGAGGTTGAGCTGAAGCGGCTGCAGTGACGGCCGGCGCTCGATGCCGATGACGGCGCGCCGCCGTTCGGTGTCCACCACCAGTCCGTGTCCGGACCCGACCTCCAGTGACGGGCTCAGCGGCACGAACCCGGTCTCGGTGCCATCCAGATTGATCAGTGCGATCCGATCGGCGATCGGAGACTGCATGACCGCGATGTCGGTGGTTCCCGTGAGCCATGCCGCCTCGCCAATCACTGCTCCTGCCGGGGTAATCGTTCGGACCTTGCCCTCCTCGACCACGCCGACCCCCTCCGAGCTCAACACCACGAGGCGGGTGCCCGCCGCGTTGAACTGCGCCCGGGCGGCGCCGCCGGAGACCAGGCCGTTATCGTCGAACACGCCGGGCGCGCCGCGAGTGGTTCGGTCGACACGCGTCTCGCCACGAGGGCGCCCCACGTAGATGATCGTGCCGCCAATGACGAGCGCCAAGAGGGTGAGGACGACGATGGCCCGTTTCATCTCGCCCGTCCTACCGCGTCAAGCAGCCGCAACGGTGGCACCGCGGCGATAATCCGGCTGAAAGAAATGAACTCGCTTGCCAGATTGAGCAGCAAAACCGCGATGAGGACGAACAGGCGGGTGGATGGCGCACAGACGAGCACCACCGCCAGCCCCAGCACCGCGCCGAGGGGGTTGGCCCCGGTATCGCCCAACATCATCCGCTCTCGAAGATCCGGCCAGAGGAGCCCTGCGGCAGCTCCGACCGTCACCGCCGCCCCCCGGAGCAGCGCCTCGGCGCGCGCCAGGACGAAGAGGGCTGTGAAGGCGACGACTGCGAGCTTGATCGCCCGGCCGGGTGCGAGGTCGAAGAGGTTCCCCAGATTGGCTGCCAACGCGACGAGCGCCGCATCCCGCAACAGATCACCCAGCGAGCCGCCGCCGGACAAATAAACGGCAATCAAGGCGACGCAACCCCCACCCAGGAGCTTCAGGCCGCCCGCGGTCAGACGCCCCCGGGATACTTCGCGCAAATGCCCGCGGAACCCCCGGTCTCGGCCCGAACCGACCAGATCGTCGACCAAGCCCAGGATTCCGAATCCCAGTACGACGGTGAGAACAGCCGCATCCGCGCCGACAATTGTGTGGGCCTGCCAGCCGACCTGAGCGATCACGGCAATCGCCGCGACCACCAGCACGGCCAGGACGATCGCCAGGCCACCGGCCACCGGCAGCTCACGGTCCCGGTAATTGCGTCGCACCAGGACCTCGGCCCCGAACACCGGCCGCAGGACCAACCAGGCAATCCCGCCGGCGGTTGCACCGGCGCCGAAGGCCAGCAGCACACCGACCCAGTCCGCGTCCATTCGGCTCAGCCCATTCCGGCCGGTTGCAGTAACGGAAGCTTCGGCTCAGTTACCGCGGCTGGCGCCGCGGTCTCGCGGTCCAACGCGACGATCGTCAGGAACGGTCCGAGGTAGACGAGAATCAGAGCGGCCACCACCACGCCGCTGTCGTTCACTGCGTACCCCAGGACCCCCGCGGCCACCGTGCCCATAACCCCGGCCCGGAGCGCGGATGCTCTCGGCAAGATGCGATGCCAGTCGCGATCGACGATCACGACCGTGATGAGACTTATGGCCAGCACGGCCAGACCCCAAACCCACGGAGAGCCCCAGGTCCGCAAGTTCGAAGCAGCCTTGCGGCCGACCACCTCGAGCAGCGGCGCAGGACCACTCGCCACCACGTCACCGACCAGTCGACCCAGGTGAGTCCGGGAATCGGGCGGTCGGATGAAGTCGATGCCCGCGGCGAGTCCGATGGCGACAAAAGTGAGCACGAGGACGGTGGCTGCGGCACGCCACGACACGCGCCGGCCCGCCAGGGCGAACCAGGTCAGACCGAAGACCGGGACCATCGTCAGAATTCCGCCGACGTCACTACCCAGGCTCGGTGAACCGTCGATGATGGCGACGAACAAGAACAGCAGGCCGGTGGAGACCAGAGCCTCGGACCGTCGCGGCGCGTAGTGGACGTGAATCGCGCCGGCCAGGATCGTGGTGGACGCGAGGACGGCAAAGGCCTGGTTCCCAAAGCCGGTAAACCGTCCCGCGGAGTGGAACGAGTAACCCAGCAAGCTCGACATCTGCATGTGCGCGCCGGAGGCGACGTCGGCGACGAGCACCGCGATGGTCGCGGTCGCCACCCAGCCGATGGGGGCGAGCGAACGGCCGCGCCCAACCGTGAGCGCGACCGCCGCGATGAGTAGGTCCAGGACGACGAGCAGCAGCACGCCCGCCCACCCCCAGTGCTCGATGCCAGGGAGCTGGCGATGCAGGAAGGTAGCCACCGGGTGCGCCGCGACCGCAAGCACGCCGAGCCGAAGGGCCGCCGCGCCGGCACCGTCCCCGCGGACCAACCAGCGCGACCGCTGAGAGAAGACGAAGAGCGCCAGTAGGTAGAGCAGAGCCTGAAACCCGATGTACCCCATCGTCGTGCCCAGATAAATCCGCTCGCGGTACGACGCGACGCGGTCGATCTTCTCGAGTTGTTGAACATGGGCCGCGGTGTCCGCCTCGATGCCATCGGCGGCGCGCAGTGATCGCCCGATCATCCCTAGGGACCGCTCCTGCCCCACCAGGCTGAGAACAGTCGGGCCCAGGTCGGTGAGAGCCCCGACTCCAGGCCGCCTCGTGGAAGGGGAGTGGATGAGTGTCCCCGCTCTGATGGACGATCCGACCATCACCAGCGGGGTCAGATGCCAATCGGGCGCGGGCGGGGTCACTCCGAACACGATCACCGTTCCCTGTGAGCCGGCGGCGTTCAGGAGTCTCGGGAGTAAGACATCGACGTTGGCGAGCGCCCGCCGGCGGTGCGCCTCGGTCTGCCCCTCCGTCGTCAGCTCGGCGAAGGCCTGGGCTCGATCCATGTCGCCCGGATCCACGAGGAGCACGTCCGCGCCCTGCGAGAAAGCCTCGGAGACCGCGGACACGATCTTTTCCTCGTCGGCGCGGAGGCCGAAGGGCGCCGCGGGATCAGCCAGCAACAAGCCGGAGTCGACGCGGCCGAAATCGACCGTCCCGCTGCGATCCATCAGCGCCACCGCGGCCGGCCGAGACACGTCCGGCACTTCGGGCTCCTCGGGGTTGAGGGGACCCAGTTGCGGATCGTCAATGAGGCGCGGACGGCTGGTGTCTGCATTACCGACGACTGCGGTCTTCAGTCCGGCCCGGCGCAGAGCGGAGCCGAGCGAGCCCGGCAGGCTCGACACACGTTCGCCCGCTTGGTTCGCGGCCGAAGGTGCTCCGACCACCACGACCTCGCCTTGGGGCGTGCGGCCGATCCGACGTCCCAGCGCGTCGCGTGCCACGCCGCCTTCCAGCGGCTCGCCGCTGTTGAACGCCAATCCCGCGGGCGTCTCGGCGTCGACGCGTGTCCCGGAACCGACGGTGGCATAGCCCTCCACCGTGCTGGGAAACCCGGTGCGGGTCCTCACGGTTAGCCCGCCGACCGCTCCGGCAGCGGCCATTCGGGAGAGGTTCGGCATTTGCTCCAGATCGCCGATGCGCACTCCCGGGATACCGACCATGAGGACTCGTCCGGTCGGGTCGATGCGGGTCACCAATGGACGACTGCCGGGTTCAGCCGACTGAGCGCCCACATGGGACAAGGTCACTGCCACCAGGAAGGCGGCGATCATCAGCCCGATACGTAGCCGGGGCCGGGTCAACCGCGGCCACAGGGCACGGGTGATGTCGACAGCCTGCCGGGCGCGGTGGGCGAAGCCCGAGAGAGTCCGGCCGCGGTGATGATGGTCCGCTTCGATCTGGACCTCCATCACGCGGGCGCCCGCCTCCAGCGCGTCGATGGACAGTGACGTCTCGAGTCCGAATCGCTCCCCCGGTGGCGACAAGGCATACAGAGCTCTCAGCAACGCGCCTCGGACGGCGCGCTGACCCGACAGCGGCGCGGCGGGCCGCCAACCCGTCGCCCGCTCGATTCCCCACCCCGCCAGGTTTCGGGCCAGACCGAACCCACCGCGACCACCGGCCGCGGGCAAGACGCCGATGGTCATGTCGGCTGCGCCGGATGCCACGGGACCGAGCAAGGTCCGTAGACCCCGAGCCGTCGCACCGAGGTCCGCGTCGGCTAGCAAGTAGACGTCCGCGGCAGAGCGAGCCGCGACCCCCGCGGCGACCGCGGCCGTCTTTCCCCTGTTGCGCTCGAGCCTAAGAACGGCAGCACCAGCCGAAGCCGCGGCTTCGCCGGTGGAGTCGACCGAGGCGTCATCGATCACGAGCACCTCGTCGACGAGGTCGAGAAGCGCCTCCACCGTCGCCCCGACGGAGCCCTCGGAGTTGAAGGCCGGCACAAGCGCGACCGTTGTCACGTTCGGAGCCGACGCATCAGAAGTCCGGCAAGAAGAAGGGCGGCGAGCGTCATGGTGAGCGAGTGCGACAGGGCGAGGCCACTGATGAGCGCAGCACCATCCGATATCAAACTCACCACGATCATCGCAGCCGCTCCCATCAAACCGGTGCTCATGGCGACGAGGCCGGCCGTCCGCGTCTCGCCCAAGGCGGCCCAGGCGCGGCACAGCAGCATGAACACGCCGTATCCGGCTAGCCCGACGCAGTAGGCGCGTAAAGCCCCAGCGGTCAAAGTCACGCCCGCGCCCTGGAAAGCGCCAATGCGAAGAACTCGTAGTCCGATCTCCCCGAGGATCATCAGGGCCGCGGCCGCAGGCAAGAGGACCAACAGCATCCGCTTCATGGCACGACGGACGTCAGCGCGCAATCCAGCGTCGTCGCCCGCCGCAGCATGAGCGGCCAGGCTCGGGAAGACCGACGTATAGATCGGGTGGGCGAGTAGGGCGTGCGGAAGCAGAAAGAGGGTGAAGGCCAGTTGAGTCGCCACGACTCCGCCCTCGATTCGGTTCGCGAGCACGAGCGTGGCGGCGAGCAGCACCTGCTGGGCGCCGATGAGAGATCCGGCCCACAGGCCTTCTCGCGCCACGGTCAACACCCGCGGCTCTCGCCACCCGAAGGTCGGCCGGAGCCGTAGACCGTCTCGAGCCGCGGCAATCGCAGGCAACGCGCTCATGGCGGCCACTCCCAGTGTGGTTCCAACACCGAGCACCACTCGGCCCGCGGTGCTCACGTCCAGCGAACGGCTGGATCCCTCGACAGCCAGGAACACGCCCATCGTCGCAATCACCACAACGTTGTTGGCGACGGGGCCTGCAGCCGCGGCCGAGAAGCGCCCGCGAGCATTGAGGTACGCGCTGGTGATTGCACCGGCGGCGTACAGCACCAACTGAGGCGCGAAGAACCACAACAGGAACGCGCCGAGGGCGGTCTGTTGCTGCGCGACACCAGCGGGCGCAGCCGACGTAAGCGCGGCCATAACGGGCCGAGCCAGCGTGGCGAGCAAGAGGGCCAACATTCCGAGCAACAGGAGGCTGAGCCCCCAGAGCGCGCCGAGCAGCCGCTCGGCGTCGTGGGGTCGCGCTACGAGCGCGGGAATCAACGGGACGGTGAGCAGCCCCGCGGCAAGAAGCTCGAACAGGACCGTCGAAACGAGGTTGGACTGTTGGTAGGTATTGCCCAGGAAAGTCGCGCCCAGAACGGCGGTGACCGTGAGAACGCGGGCAAACCCGGTGAGGCGCGAAAGGGCATTCCACGCGGCGATGGTCAGCGCGGGTCTCAAGACCTGGGGGCCCTGCGCTTCCTCGTGGGCTGTTTCGTGGCGGCTCAGTCCGGCAGGAACCGTTCGGCGCCGCGACCCGTCCCGTACTGACCGACAGTGGCCTCGCCCAGCTCGGCCAGCGCCAGAACGACTGCGGTCCGACCCCGGAACCCGGCCGCGTGGTCGACAGTCGAGATTCGACCGAGGATCCGATCGTCCTCCCTTAGGGGGCCGACGAAGGGATCCGGGTCCGCGTCCGACTCGACCGGACGCGGCTCGCTCCGGTCAGCGCGGGCGACGTCGGCCGCCACCGTGGGCAGCGACAGCTCCCCCATCGCTCGGACCAGCGGCACCGACAAGGACGGATTGGGCACATCGGCCTCGCCCGAAGACAGGACCAGGAACCGAGCGCCGAGGTCCGCTATCACGGGCGGCGGACCCGCGCCCTCAACGGTGACCTCCAAAAAGTCGGCGGCCACCAGGTCTGAGATCAGCTCGGGGCGAGCTCGGCCGGCCCACGCTTCCGCAACGCGACGCGCCGCCTCGGGCCGTACCTGCTCGGGGTCCGTCGCCCCGGCCGCCACTAGTGAAGCAAGCTCGGAGGTGGCTGCTTCATCGGGTAGAGCGAAGCGACTGGTGAAGAGGACCCGGGCCGGCACGATCGCTCCGGCGTTGCGCAGGGTTTCCTCCAACCCCGTCACGACGTCGCCGTTGACCCCGGCGAAAGTCACCAGGACAACTGGGACCGCATTCAGACGTCCGGCTATCAGCTGATCGCCGGCTTGGCCGGCGAACGTCTCCCACGACGACAGCTCTTCGTCGAGATGGTCGTTCGTCGCCGCCACGGAGTCCGCCCGGGTGCCGACGCGGTTGAGCTGATCTTCCAGGCCGCTGACCAGTGCCCGATCCACGACCGTGGCCCCCATGGCGATGCCGAGACCGAGCGCGAGAAACATCGCCGTCAGAGAGACAAGGTGGTAACGAAAGTTGATCAAAGCGCCATCCCAAACACGGTTCTCCAGAGGTCACGAATAATCAGCCAACTGCCCTCCAAGAACACCCGCGGGAAGGCGAACAGCACGATCAACACGAAGGCGAGGACTGCGGCTGCGAGGAAGAAGACGATGTCGCGCTTTCTGATGGTCGAGCCGTAGAGCCGGCTGACCCCCTTGGCGTCCACCAGTATCGGACCGACCTTCAGCCGTGTGAGAAATGTGGACGCCATCCCGGCCCGGCCCTTCTCGAGGAACTCCACCATCGACGCGTGAGTGCCCACCGCAACGATCAGCTCAGCTCCGAGCTCGAAGGCCATGAGCATGGCGACGTCCTCCGAAGTCCCGGCCGCCTCGAAGAGCACGAAGTCCTTGCTCTTCGAGGTCAGCACCGCCGCGCCCGGGGCCTCGCCGCCGGGGTAGGCGTGAACGACCAGTTCCGCGCCGCACGACAGCGCCTTGTCGGACAGCGAGTCGAAGTCACCGATGATCAGATCCGGGCGGTGCCCAAGCTCCAAGATCGCGTCGGCTCCACCGTCGACGGCTACTAAGACCGGACGGATCTCACCGATATAGCCCTGCAAGGCCTCCAGGTCGGCGCGGTAGTCGTGACCGCGCACGACGACCAGCACGTGTCGGCCCTTGAACTTCGTCTGCAGATCTGGAATGTGGGGTGAATCCACCAGCAGGTGGTGCTCGTTCCGCATGAACTCCAACGTGTTCTCCGCGAACCGTTCGAGCTCGAGGCCCGTCCGTGCTTTGGCCGCCTCATAGCTCTCCTCGAAGGTCTGCAGGGTTTGGGCCGTCCCCTTGGCGATGACTCCCTCGCCCAACCAGAGCTCGCCGTTCTCGACGCGGACCCATTGGCCGTCGCGGAGCGAATCGAAGATGCCGGTTCCGACATCGTCGATGACCGGGATGCCCGCGGCGGCCAGCAGAAGTGGACCGACGGTGGGGTATCTGCCGGAAATTGACTTTTTGGCGTTGACGATCGCGCCCGGTCGAGCCTCCACCAGTCCCTCCGCCGCTATGCGATCAACGTCCTCGTGGTTGATCACCGCGACGTCTCCGGGGCGAAGCCGCTTGAGAAGGTCCTTGGTGCGGTGATCGATCCGGGCGGGACCGCCGGCCGGCCCAGGATTCACGCGCCTCCCGCCCGAACGGAAGCTCGCTCCGCGGCCGCGGACTCGAGAAGTTCCGCCGCGTGATCGCGTGCCGATTCACTGGCCGGCTGTCCTGAAAGCATCCGAGACAATTCCACGACCCGGTCGGCGCCCTCGACCAACTGCGCCACGGTCACGGCGCGGCCCTGGTCCTCGACCTTCCTGACAGCTACCTGATGATCGGCGAAAGCCGCGACCTGAGGCAGGTGAGTGACCACCAGGACCTGGTGCTCGCTCGCGACTCCCGCCAGGGCACGCCCCACGGCCAGCGCGGCCTGCCCCCCAATCCCCGCGTCCACCTCGTCGAAGACGAACGTCTTCGGATGTCCTGAGTTGGCGGCGCCGGTCAAAACCAGGCGAAGGGCGAGCATCGCCCGGGACAGCTCGCCTCCGGACGCCACCTTCGAGATCGGGCGCGGCGGTTCACCGGGGTTGGTCGAGAGCAGGAAGTCCACGTCGGAGCCGCCGTCGCCACCGACCTCGATCCTCACCTCCGCCCGGGGCAACGCCAGCTCGCGCAGCGCCCCCTGCACCGCCTCGGCCAGCGGCTTGGCCGCATCGCGGCGCGCCTCGGCCAGCTCGTTCAAGGCATCGCCCAGCTCAACCTGGGCGCGCGTCAGCTCATCTCCCAGGACCGCGCCGCGCTCCGCCGCCCCCTCCAGGAACCCCAGCCGGCCTGACGCCTCCTCGCAGAACCTCAACACCGACTCGAGGCTGTCTCCGTATTTGCGCCTCAACTCCGAGAGCAGCCGGCGCCGGGCTTGCACCTCCTCCAGACGACGCGGATCGTCGACCAATGCCTCCGCCAGACGCGAAATCTCCGACGCGAGATCGTCGAGCTCCGCGCTCAGACCGCGGGCTCGTTGCTCCAGCTGCGCCAGCGGAGCGCGCCCGGCCAGGGCTCCGATAGCCGCGGCCAACTTGTCGGCCGCGCCCGCGTCCGCCGTCAACGCTTCGTGCGCAGCCCAGGCCGCTTCGCGATAGGAGCTGGCGTCCGCCAGCGCGTCCTCCTCGAGCGCGAGTGCGGACTCCTCGTCGACGTCGTCCATCCTCGCGTCGGTGATCTCCTGCGTTTGATGCCGGAGCAACTCGATCTCGCGAGCCCGCGCGTGGACATCGCCCCCGATCGAGTCGAGTTCCGCCTCGATCGCTCGGATGCTCCCCTTCACATCTTCGACGCGGGACGTGGAGATCTCACCGAAACTGTCCAGCGCATCGCGCTGCGTTGCCGTAGTCAACAGAGCTTGGTGATCGTGCTGCCCATGCATCTCCACGAGACCTTCGGCGGTCTCCGACAGAGACGCGGCCGTGGCCGGTGCCCCGTCGATGTAGGCCCGCGATCGCCCCTCCGCGGCGATGACGCGACCCAGGACGGTTTCGCCGGCTGGTCCAGGCTCCCCGGCTGCTCCAGGCTCGAACCGCCCGTCGATCCTCGCCTCTGCCGCCCCGGTGCGCACGCTGCGGTTGTCGGCCCGCCCCCCGAGCAGGAGTCCAATCGCGTCGACCACCAGCGTCTTGCCCGCTCCTGTCTCCCCCGTCACCGCGGTGAGCCCCGGGCCGAACTCCAGCGTCAGCTCCTGGATGACCCCCAGATCCTTCACCCGCAATTCAGTGATCATCAGCGATCAGCCAGGCCGAACTTGGCTTTGAGGCGGCTGTGGAAGTCGCGCTCGCCGAAGGTCACCAGGCGAGCGGGGTGCTCCGCGGTGCGGCACAGGATCGAGTCACCGGGCTGCAGGACGGCCTCCGCGTGACCGTCCATCACCAGCGCTGCAGTCGACGGCTCACGCACCGTCACCCGTACCGTCCCTGCGGCGGGCAGCACGAGGCTGAAGTCGAACAGCATGTGCGGTGCAACCGGCGTCAGCACGAGGGCCTGCACCGCCGGGGAGAGGATCGGCCCGCGCACGGAGAAGTTGTAGGCGGTGGACCCGGTGGGCGTGGCGATGATCAATCCGTCCGCCACATACGACGTGAAGAACTCGTCGTCGATGTCCACGGCCACCGACACCGTGTGGCCCGACGTCGTCTTCTCGACCACCGCTTCATTCAACGCAGTGCGGCGGCAAGACTCACCTTTGGGCGTGGTCGTCTCCACTTCGAGGACCAGACGTTCCTCCACTGTGTGCCGGCCCTCGGTCACCCGTTCCAGCGCGTCCTGCATCTCGTCCGGCCCGACCTCGGTGAGATACCCGAGATGGCCGACGTTCACGCCTAGAACCGCAGCTCCGGCCGGAGCCACCAGATCCACGGCGCGCAACATCGTGCCGTCCCCGCCGAGACTCAGGGCAAGGTCGACTCCACTGCCGAGCTCCGCCTCGTCGGCGGCCCACTGCTCGAGACCACAGGCTTCGGCGTCACCCTTCGGGACTTGTGCGGTGTGCCCGTGGGCGGTGAGCCACTCGATGGCCTGCCCGGCCAGCTCGCGGGCACGCGGTCGGCCATGGTGGACGACGACGGCGACCCGGCTCATGGTGCAACGGTAACTTCGCCCAGTGCTGCCGATCAGGGACGAGAACCCAACGCGCAGCCGGCCCATCGTCACGATGGTCCTCATCGCGGCTTGCGTCGGTATCTATTTCCTCGTCCAGCCCCCCGGTGGCGACGGGCTGGAGGAGCAGAGTGAGCAGGCGGCCTTCACCTTCGAGACCGCCGCCATCCCTTGCGAGGTCATACGGGGGCGACCGCTAACCGAGGAGGAAGTCGTCGAAACGCTCGAGGGCACCGACGACACCGCCTGCGCCTCCGATCCATCCACGCGAGCCGTCTTCCCCGAGAAGAACGGTTGGCTGTCGATCCTCTATTCGATGTTCCTGCACGGAGGGCTGCTGCACCTGGGCGGCAACATGCTCTTCCTCTGGGTCTTCGGGAACAACATCGAGGACACAAAGGGCAAGTTCACCTATCTCGCCTTCTATCTGCTCGCTGGTCTGGCCGCCACGGTCGCCCACATCGCAGTTCAGCCTTCCTCGACCATTCCGGTCATCGGCGCATCCGGCGCGATCGCCGGGGTCATGGGCGCCTACCTCGTGCTGTTCCCCAACGTTCGGATAAAGACCATCGTGATGTTCTTCTTCATCACCTTCATCGATATCCGAGCCAAGTGGCTATTGGGCTTTTGGTTTTTCTCCCAGTTCCTTATTCAGCCGGACTCCGGGGTTGCCTGGATGGCCCACGTCGGTGGATTCGCCTTCGGCGTCGCCGCCGGCCTCTTTTGGAAAGCCAGGGCCAAACCCGACAGCGAATACGAACTCAAGCCGTACCACTGAGGGGGATATCCGTCACCGCACTCCGACATGTAGCCCGAATCGGCCATATGTCGCGCGGGTGGTATCCGATACACGGATGCCTAAGGGAGCTGGGTCCCATCCCTTCTCGGCGAGTGCTGTAAAGAGGGGTCATGCCTCGCTTCGAGCCCTTTCGCGGCCTCCGATACGCCGCCGGACCCGATTTGTCGACCCTGGCCTGCCCTCCGTACGACGTCATCGACGCCGAAGAGCGTGAGCGGCTCGCTTCCCTGGACCCGCGCAATGCGATCCACCTCGAGTTCCCGATCGGTGACGACGCGTACCGCAGAGCCGCTGAGGTGTTCGCCGGGTGGCGGGCCGGCGGGGACGTCGTCGAGGACGAGCCGTCCATGTACGCGTATCGAATGACCCCGCCTGGATCGGCGCCGACCATCGGGTACCTGGGTGCCCTGGGCGTTACCGATGACGACGGCCTACTTCCCCATGAGCGGACCACCCCAAAGGCCCGCTCGGACCGACTCGATCTGCTTCGGGCGACCCGGGTCAACACCTCTCCG
>Ga0136633_1001414_pt1 | contig 17709 bp, 12 predicted proteins | sample AntDrymeUQ832206_2_FD_105494 | JGI IMG/M metagenome (GOLD analysis project Ga0136633, IMG submission 105494) | Polar desert sand microbial communities from Dry Valleys, Antarctica - metaG UQ83 (22.06) | ecosystem: Environmental > Terrestrial > Soil > Desert | place: Antarctica: Dry Valley...
GCCGCGAGGATGGTGCGCGCGACCTCCTGCGTGCCGTGGAAGACCTGGTCGGCGTCGAAGCGGATGACCTCGTACCCCGCTCTCCTGAAGAGGCCGCCGCGCCGCCGGTCGTTGCGGAACGCGGGCCGGTCGCCGTGGAACTCGTACCCGTCGACCTCCACGACGAGTTTCACCCGCGGCCAGTGGAAATCGGCCTCTCGCCCGGCGACGCCCTTGTTGGCAAGCGGCCGTTCGACGCCATGCTCCTCGCACAGGACGAGGAACATCGCCTCCGCGTCGCTGCGCGTGCAGGCGCCGTAGTGGTCGAAGAGCTCGAGCGGCTTGGCAAGGTGCCGACACGCCTCGAGCCGGGGGCGGTCGATGTCCACACGGAGCCGCTCCGCCTGTTCGAGCGCGCGCAAGAGCGCGTACACCGGCTGTCTGCGGGCGACGTCGAGGATCGTCCGGGTCGGCGTCGTCGTGCGCAGGCCGCGGACCTCGGCGATGTCCTCCTCCGGGATCCGCGCGCGGTGGATCTTCAGGCGGCCCCGGCCCGGCGCCGGGCCACCGGCTCCAAAACGATTCACGTGGATCGGGCCTATTTGACGGAGGCGCAGGTCGAGGTGGGCGAGCGCGGACTCGCGGCACAGTTCGCCGCCACCGGCCGCAATGAGCGCGGCGCGAGACAGAGCGTCGTGCGCGGGCACGAAGTAGACGCCCTGGTGCAGACGGATGAGCCAGCACCACTTCACCATCGTCTCGATCTGCTTCGAGGAGAAGTGACGCTCGTGGAGCTGTTGGGTGGTAAGGAGGGAGTTCGGGGCAGCGCGAAGGGGTCTCATACCTCTCTTAGGGCCCGGCGTGTCAACTTTCTCCCCCTCACGAAGGTCGTATCTGGGAGAAACTCGACACGAGCATCCGAACCCTCCCCTCAGTGCCCTTTTTCGGCCCTCGCGGACCTCAGACCGGCACGACGCCGTGGCGCTTCCACGGCCGCTCGACGCGCTTGCCCTCGGCCATCTCCAGAGCCCGGCAGATGACGGGGCGCGTTTCGCGCGGGTCGATGACGTCGTCGACCATGTCGTTGCGAGCGGCGATGTAGACGTCGATGAGCTCGCGGTAGGCCGCGATCAGCTCGGCCTTCTTGGCGGCGGGGTCCTCGGCCTCCTCGACCTGCTTGCGGAAGACGATCTCGACGGCGCCCTCGGCGCCCATGACGGAGATCTCGGCGCTCGGCCACGCGACGATCAGGTCGGGTTCGTAGGCGCGCCCGTTCATGACGTAGTAGCCGGCGCCGTAGGCCTTGCGGATCACGACGGTGACCTTCGGCACGGTTGCCGCGGCGACGGCATGGAGCATCTTGGCGCCGTGGCGGATGATGCCCGCGTGCTCGACCTTCGTGCCGACCATGAAGCCCGGCACGTCCATCAAGAACACCAGAGGAATCCCGAACGCGTTGCACAGATTGACGAAGCGGGCGGCCTTGTCGGCCGAGTCGTTGTCGAGGATCCCGCCGAGCTGCCGCGGCTGGTTGGCGACGATTCCCGCCGGCCGCCCGCCGAAGCGCGCGAAGCAGGTGATGATCGTCCTTGCGAACTGCGGCTTCATGTCGAAGACCTCGCCGTCGTCGACGATCCGGCGGATGACCTCGTACATGTCGTGCGGCTTGCGGTTGGATTCCGGGAGGACGTCGAGCAGGTCCTCCTCCATGCGGTCTATCGGGTCGCCGACAGGGCGCCGCGGCGGCGCGACCTCGCAGTTAGAGGGAAAGAAGCCCAGGTAGTCCTTGATGCGCTGGATGCACTCCTGGTCGTCGGCGACCTCGAGGTCGCCGACGCCCGACTTGCGGCAGTGCACGCGCGAGCCGCCGAGCTCCTCCTGCGTGACGTCCTCGCCGATCGCCGCGCGCACGAGGTGCGGCCCGGCAAGCGCCATCGAGCCGCGACCGCGCACCATCGGGACGAAGTCCGCGAGCCCCGGGATGTAGGCGGTGCCCGCCGCGCAGGGACCCATCAGGGCGGCGACCTGCGGGATAACGCCGCTCATGACCACCTCCTCGCGGAACAGGTGCCCCGACCCCGCGAACAGTGACCCGACCGCCTCCTGGATACGAGCTCCCGCCGAGTCGAGCAACCATACGAAGGGGATCCGCTTGGTCAGCGCCAACTCGCGCAGCCGGGTGACCTTCAGCTCCCCCGTCATCCCCATCGAGCCGGCCATGACGGTGAAGTCGTAGGCGCAGACGGCGACCATCCGCCCGTCGACCTTGCCGTACCCCGTGATGACGCCGTCGGCGGGGGCTTCCTTGTTCTCCAGCCCGCGGACGGAGTGGTGGATGCCGGCGTGCAGGCCTAGCTCGGTGAAGGTTCCCTCGTCGACGAGCAGCGCGACCCGCTCGCGCGCCGTCAGCTTCTCCGCCGCGTGCTGGCGGGCGATCCGCTCCTCCCCGCCGCCGAGCCGCGCCTTCGCGCGCCGCTCATGGAGCTCATCGACCAGCGGGCGCAGTATGGACTTCGGCTTCTCGTTCTCCGATGCCATCAGGGCCAGCCCCTAGGTCGAGCCGGCCGGCAGAAGTGGCGTGATCACGTCCGCGGCGATCTCGCCGAGCGCCTCGCGCTCGCCCAGGTCCTCCGGGGCCTCGAAGGCGGTGATCTCCACGCCGACGATCGACTCCGCGGCCATGGCGACCTCGTCGAGCAGCCGCCGCAGCCCGGTGTCGGAGAGCCCGCCGGGGACGGCGAACTGCGCGGGAAAGATGTCCGGGTCGAGCACGTCGAGGTCCAAGTGCACGTAGACGGGCGCCCCGTCGACGGCGTCGGCCACGTCCGAGGGCCGCTCGATCCGACGGACGCCCGCGAGATCGAGCTCGGCGTGCTCGCCCGGGTCTACGTCGCGCGCGCCCACCATCAACACCTGGTCGGGGTCGACTCCGGCGGGCAGGCCGCCGTCCCAGCGCCCGCAGGCCGCGGCGAGGCACATCCCGCCGAGAAACCCGGACGGTGTGGTGTCCGGGGTGTTGAAGTCCCCGTGCGCGTCGATCCAGAGGATGCGGACGCCCGGCACCAACCGCACCACCGTCGGCAGCGTCGTCATGCAGATGGAGCAGTCCGACGCCGTGATGACGGGAAAGCGGCCGCCGGCGAGCGCGTCCTCGACCTGGCCGCCAGCCTCGAGGATGCAGCCGCGCGAGTCGCGTACGTCGTCGCTGAAGTCGGAGGTCCGCGGCGCGCCGGGACTGCCGACCATGCGCGCGGTGACGCCCGCCCGCTCGGCGATCGTGTTGGCCAGGTGCTCGGCCCCGCGGGCGCCGCCGGCCGTGCGGTCGGAGGTGCGGCACAGCATCGCGCTGATGGCGAGCTCCTTCACCGGCCGCTCCAGACGGGCTCGCGCTTCTCCATGAACGCCCGCACGCCCTCCTGGATGTCCTCGGTCGAGAAGGCGAGGGCGAGCTGGGCGCGCAGGAAGTCCAGCGCGTCGGCGAACGCCATGTCCTGCTGGCGGAACATCGCGTCCTTGCCGAGCTTCATGAGCAGCGGGGACTTCGCGGCCAGCGTCCTCGCCATGTCCGTGACCGCGACGTCGAACTCCGCCGCCGGCACGACGCGGTTGACGAGCCCGATCCGCTCGGCTTCCTCGGCCGAGATCTGCTCGCCCAGCAGCAGCAGCTCGTTGGTCTTCTTGCGTCCGACGTTGCGGTAGATCAGGGCCATGATCATGAAGGGAAAGACGCCGACGTTGATCTCCGGGGTCCCGAAGCGCACGCCCTCGCGGGCGATCACGAGGTCGCAGGCCAACGCGACGCCGAGCGCTCCCGCCAGCACGTGGCCGTTCGCCGCGCAGACGGACGGCTTGCCGAGCTCGCCGATGAGGCGAAACAGCCGCGGGAAGCGCTCGATACCGGCGAACTTGTGGGCGAGCGGAAGCTCCTCGGCGAACCCACGCAGGTCGCCGCCCGAGGAGAACACCTTGTCGTGGCTCGAGGTGAGGACGACGCAGCGGACCGCGTCGTCGTCGCGCGCACGCTCGAAGGCCGCGATCAGCGCGTCGAGCAGCTCGTCCGAGAGCGCGTTGCGGGTCTCGGGCTCGTCGAGCGTGAGCGTCGCGACGCCAGCGTCGTCGACGGCGTAGGTGACGGGTCCGGAGGCCATGGCCGCAAAACCTACGCGCACCTGCCGGGTGCTTGCGGACTCGCCCCGGTGCGACTACAGGCGCAGGCGCCGGAACCGCGGCTTGCGGTCCGAGCGGACGACGACCTCGAGGACCGCGCCGCGCCGCAACCCGGCCGGCGCCGACAGGCGGACGCTCCCGCGGCGGCAGGCGGCCGGAAAGCGCTTGACGACGCGGCCGCTGCGGAGCAGGCGAGCGCTCACGACCGCCGGCTGCGCGAGGTCGACCCGGGCCAGGGTGCGCCCCTTACCCCGGCGCACGCGGCGCAGGATCGCGCCGTTGCGGCTCGCGACGGTCACCTTCTCGAAGCGCTGGTGGAAGCCCGAGGTCACCGAGACGAACGCGCGGCCCGGGCAGCGGGGCGCGAAGGCTCCGTCGGCGGTCTGGGTGGCGGCATCGCGGCGCGGGTCGTCGGAGTCGCTGCCGACCGGCGCAAGCACGAGCGGGTTCGACGTCGTGAAGATGCGGGCGGGGTTGGGAAGGACCTCCCTCGGCGTTGCGGTCGGCTCGGAGCCCTGGGCGCCGGACCCCCCCGAGCCCTTCGGGATCGGGTTCGGATCGCGCAACTCGAGGCGCTCGACCACGGCGCGGCCGGACTTCGTCGCGGGCTGCCGGGCGAAGGCCGCATACCGGACGGTGTCGCCGCCGGCCGCAAGGCGCTGCGGGCCCTCGAGCACGATGCCCTCCGGGACGATGACCGGCACGACGTCCGTCGTCACCTTCGTCCCCTCGACGCGCAGCATCCGCCAGCCGTACCAGTAGCCGTGGTCGACCCCCAGCGGCCCGGACGTGTAAAGCTCGCCGCCTGCGCCGCCGTCGATGTAGTACGGGATGTCCCCGCGTCCCTTGTACTGCCACTGGCCCTTGATGTGGCCGAGGAAGACGCCGTCGACCCCGAGCGCCTCGGCCTCGCGCTCGAAGAGCGCGTTGTCAGGCGAGCCGCCCTTGCCCATGACGTGGTTGCGGTGAATCGTCGTGGAGTGCTCCTGGTCGCGCGGATCGCGTGTGGGCATGTGCATGACGACGAACACGAGCCGCCCGGCGGCGCCAGCTTCCGCGGCCGCGTCGCGCAGGAACTCGTACTGCGTGCGCCCCTGACCGTCCGGCGGGTTCTGCAGCGGGTCGCAGTTGATGATCCCGTAACACGAGTTGTCGATGAAGACCCAGCGGACCGTCTTCGTGTCGACGAAGTAGTGGGTCGAGGCGCCCTCGGGATCGTCGGACGGGCGCGCGGGCCCGTTGAGGGACAGGTAGGGCGGGGCGTCACCCATCGGGTACGGCCGCTCGGCGAAGACGCCCTCGTAGATCGTGGTGTCGCGGGTCGGCGTGATGCCCGCAGTCGGCTCGGTCACCGCCTCGGGGGTCATCTGCATGCCGTCGTGGTTGCCGACGGCGGCCATGTACGGGACTCCGGCGCGGTCGTAGGCGCTCATGATGTCCCGCCACTTTTCGAGCTGGTCGGCGACGCCGTCGCGCACCTTGTCCCCGGACATGGTCACGAGCGCCGGCCGGTAGCGGGCGACGTCGGTCACCAGGCGAGTCAGCACCGCCTCGCCGTCGATGTCGTTGTAGTGCTCCTCGCCGTAGTGGACGTAGAGATCACCGGGGCCGGTGCGCGGCGGCCAGGGCGCCGTCGCCGCGGCATGGGCGGCGGGGGCGGCGATCATCGCGAGCGCTAGGACGATGAGCAGCCGGGCCATTCAGGCGAGGATAGAGGCGCGCGCCGGTAGGTTTCCGGACATGAACACCGCGGAATCCGTCCTCAAGCCCGACTTCGCCGCCAAGCGCCGGCACTTCATCTTCACCGACGAGCACGAGCAGCTGCGGGAGTCCGTCCACGCCTTCGTGACCAAGGAGCTGCGCCCGCACGCGGAGGCATGGGAGGAGACCACGTTCCCCGACTCCGTTTTCACGCGGATGGGCGAGCTCGGCTTCCTCGGGCTCGACAAGCCCGAGGAGTACGGCGGGCAGGGCGGCGACTACTTCACCGCGCTCGTCCTCGCCGAGGAGATCGTGCACTCGGGAAGCGGCGGCCTGGCGATGGGCGTCGCCGTCCACACGGACATGGCGATGCCGCCGATCCTCGCCTTCGGGACCGAGGAGCAGAAGCAGGAGTGGGTCGTCCCGGCGATCGCGGGCCAGAAGATCCTCTGCCTGGGCATCACGGAGCCCGACGCGGGCTCGGACGTCCAGGGCATCAAGACGCGGGCCGTGCGGGAGGATGGCGGTGACTTCATCATCAACGGATCGAAGACCTACATCACCAACGGCCACCGCGCCGACGCGATCGTGCTCGTGACGAAGACCGAGGAGGGCGTGACCCTCTTCATCGTGCCGATGGACGCCCCCGGCGTCATCCGCGAGAAGAAGCTCGAGAAGCTCGGCATGCACGCCTCCGACACGGCGCTGCTCGCCTTCCAGGACGTGCGCGTCCCGGCGACCGCGGTGCTCGGAGAGGTCGGCAAGGGCTTCTACCACATCATGTGGGAGCTACAGGGCGAACGGCTGATCGGCGCCGCAGGCTGCGTGGCCAGCGCGCAGGCAGCGTTCGACATGACGCTCAAGTACGCCGGCGAGCGCTCGGCGTTCGGGCGCTCGATCGGCAAGTTCCAGGTCATCCGCCACAAGTTCGCCGACATGGCGACGAAGATCGAGGCGGCCCGCCAGCTCACCTACATGACGGCCTGGCGCTTCGCCAACGGCGAGTACCCGGTGCGCGAGATCTCGATGGCCAAGCTCTACGCCGCCCGGGTGGCCTGCGAGGTCGCCGACGAGTGCCTGCAGATCCACGGCGGCGCGGGCTACATGCGCGAGTACGGCATCGAGCGCATCTGGCGCGACGTCCGCCTGAACCGCATCGGGGCCGGGACGGACGAGATCATGCTCGACGTGATCGGCCGGTCCTACGGGCTGTGAGCGTCGCCGCACTCCCGGAGCTCCCGTACTTCGACGAGGACCTGCGCGGGCCGCGCTTCCGCGAGGTCATGCGCGAGCTGAGCGCAGAGAGCTGGCTGGCGACCTCGCCGCTCGCGCTCTTCGTGCTCGAGCGCGAGGCGGGCGAGTTCTTCCTGCGGTCGCGCTCGACGGCCTTTCCCGGCGAGCGCGTCGCTGAGATCTACGGCATCGAGGACGGAGCGCTGAGGGAGCAGATCGACACGAACATCCTCCACCTGCACGGCGAGGCCCACTCCCGGCTGCGTGGGACGGTCAACCACGCGTTCACGCCGAAGGCCGCCGGCGCATGGCGACCCGTGATGCGGGACTTCATCAACGGGATCCTCGATGGCCATGACGGCTCCAACGCCTGCGAGGCGGTCGAGGCGATCTGCAAGCCGTACCCGGCGATGACGATCGCCCGCGTCCTGGGCGCGCCCGTCGAGGACGCGCCGCGGCTGGCGGGCTGGTCGAACTGGATCCAGAAGCAGTTCTCCTTCGACTTCCAGGAGCACCGCGGGACGGTCGAGGCGGCGTGCGCGGAGCTCTACGCCTACCTCGACGAGCTCGTCGCCGAGGGACGCGAGGGCCTCGTCAAGACGCTCTCGGAGGAGCTGCAGGACCGCGAGCTCGTCAACCTCGTCCTCAACGTCCTCGTCGGCGGCGTCGACACCACGCAGTCCCAGCTCGCCCAGGCGCTGCGCCTGTTCGCCGAGCACCCGGAGCAGTGGGAGTTGCTCCGCGACGAACCGGAGCGCGTCCCCGACGCCGTCCAGGCCGTGCTCCACCACGAGCCGATCACCCCCTTCACCGCCCGCATCTGCCTCGAGGACCTCGAGTTCCGCGGCGTGGCGTTCCCGAAGAACACGATGCTGATGGTGTGGGCCGGCGCGTCGGAGACCTTCGACATCACGGCGCCGCCGAAGGCCCGCCCGCTCGCCTTCGGCGCCGGCATCCACTTCTGCCTGGGCTACAACCTCGCCCGAGCGGAGCTCGAGGAGGCGCTGACGGCCCTCGCCCCGCGCATGCCGGGCCTGGCCCTCGACGGCCCCGTCGCCTACGACTCCATCCACGGCATCTACGGGATCGACGCGCTGCCGATCCGGTGGACGGCGTGAGCGACTTCGCGGACGCGATCACGAAGGCCTACGCCGCCGAGGGCCCGGTCATCGACCTCGGCCGCGGTGTCCTCGGCGACGAGACGGACACGGGCGCCGTCGTCGGAGTCCCCCTCGCCATGCTCACGCGCCACGGCCTCGTCGCCGGCGCCACCGGCACGGGCAAGACGCGCACGCTGCAGGTGCTCGCGGAGGGCCTGTCGGCGGCGGGCGTGCCGGTCGTCATCGCCGACGTCAAGGGCGACGTGTCCGGGATGCTCCACCCCGGAGACCCGGCGCCGGACGGCCCGGCCGCCAAGCGCGCGGCGAAGCTCGGCGTCCCCTTCTCCCCGACGGGGTTCCCGGTCGAGCTCCTGTCGGTCGGCGGCCTCGGGCCGGGCGTCCCCATCCGGGCGACGGTGTCGGACTTCGGGCCGCAGCTGCTCGCGAAGATCCTCGGTGCCAACGAGACGCAGGAGCAGTCGCTCGGGCTCGTCTTTCACTACGCCGACGCAAAGGAACTCCCACTCGTCGACCTCGCCGATCTGCGCGCCCTGCTGACATTCCTCGACGCGAAGGAGAACAGGGCCGAGCTGGAGGGCATCGGCGGCCTCTCCGGGGCGACCGTGGGCGTGCTTCTGCGCTCGCTGATCGGCGTCGAGGAGATGGGCGGTACGGAGTTCTTCGGCGAGCCACAGCTCGACGTCGCCGATCTGATGAGGTGCGCCCCCGACGGTCGCGGGATCGTCAGCTGCGTGGAGCTCGCCGCGGTGCAGGACAAGCCGAAGCTGTGGTCGACCGTCCTGATGTGGCTCGTCGCGGAGCTCTTCGAGACGCTGCCCGAAGCGGGCGATCTCCCGAAGCCGAAGCTCGTCGTGTTCCTCGACGAGGCGCACCTGCTCTTCGACGACGCCACCAAGGCGTTCGTCGACTCGATCGAGCAGACCGTGCGCCTGATCCGCTCGAAGGGCGTCGGCGTCTTCTTCGTCACGCAGGTCGCCACGGACATCGCGCCGGGCGTGCTCGCCCAGCTCGGCAACCGCGTGCAGCACGCGCTGCGCGCCTTCACGCCGCAGGACGCCAAGGCGCTGCGGGCGACCGTGTCGACCTTCCCCAAGTCCGAGTACTACGACATCGAGGCGATGCTTCCGGCCCTCGGGACCGGGGAGGCAGCGGTGACGATCCTCGACGAGGACGGCGTCCCCACCCCCGTGGTGCAGACGAAGCTCTCGCCACCGCGCTCGCGCATGACGCCGGCTGACGACATCGCCGCCGCGGCCGCCGCCTCCCCCCTGGCGGCGAAGTACGGCACCCGTGAGGAGCGCGAGTCGGCACGCGAGATCCTCGCCGCCCGGATGGCGAAAGCCGCGCCGGCCGGGGGATCGGCTCCGCCGCCGCCGGAGATGGAGCACGTGCCCGTCCCGAAGGCGCCGAAGGGGCGGGCGCCCGCACCCAAGCCGGGCGCCGGCGAGGCCGTCGGCGACTTCCTGCAATCGCGCCAGGGCAAGGCGATCCAGCGGCAGGTCGTCCGCGGCATCTTCGGGATGCTGCGCAAGAAGCTCTGAGCGCCATCCCCGGAACGAGGCATCCGCCCCCGTTCACGGAGGAACACGAACGGTTCCGCGAGGAGGTGCGCGGCTGGCTGCGGGCCGAGCTGCGGCCGCACCTGGAGGCTTGGGAGCGGGCGGGCCACTTCGACGACGCCGTCTTCCGGAGTCTCGCCGCGAAGGGCTGGCTCGGGCTCACGTACCCCGTCGAATACAGCGGCGGTGGTCGGGACGGCATCTGGGGCGCCGTCATGAGCGAGGAGCTCGGCCGGCTCGGCTCGGGAGGAACGGCGGCCGGCATCGGCGCGCACGTCGGCATCGCCCTCCCCCCGATCGCGCGCTTCGGGACGGAGGCGCAGAAGCAGCGCTGGCTCGTGCCGGGGCTTCGCGGAGAGGCGATTGCGGCGCTCGCGATCACCGAGCCCGGCGCCGGCTCCGACGTCGCCTCCATCCGCACCCGCGCGGAGCCGGTCGACGGTGGGTGGGTCGTCAACGGCGCGAAGACCTACATCACCAACGGCATGCGGACGGACCTCTACGTCACGGCCGTGCGGACGACGGCGGAGGGCGGACACCACGGGACGTCGTTCCTCGTGATCGAGCGCGGCGAGGGCGTGCACGCGACAGCGCTGCGCAAGCTCGGCTGGCACGCCTCCGACACGGCCGAAATCGCCTTCGACGACGTCTTCGTCCCAGCCGATCACCTCCTGGGCGAGCGCGATCGCGGCTTCCACCTGATCATGGCCAACTTCCAGGGCGAGCGGCTCGGAATGGCGCTCGTGGCGCTCGGGGAGATGCGCGAGACGTTCGCGCAGACGCTCGAGGCCCTGCTGGCCCGTGGCGCGGCCTCCGGCTTCGCACGCCACCAGATGGCCGAGCTGGCGACGTCGATCGAGGTCGTCGCGGCGCTGACCTACGACACCCTGCGTCGGCACGTCGCGGGCGAGGAGGCCGTCCGGCAGGTGTCGATGGCAAAGCTCGTCTCCCAGCGCGCGAACCTCGAGTTGCAGGAGGCCTGCCTGCGCCTGCTCGGACCGGAGGCGGCGCTCGTGGGCGCCCACGTCGAGCGCGTCCTGCGCGACGCCCGCCTCGGCCCGATCGGCGGCGGCACCGACGAGATCATGCGCGAGATCATCGGGCGGTCGCTGGTTCTCTGACGGCTGCGAAGCTGGCGGCGTGCGCGACGTGTTCTCGACCCCCGGGCTGCTCCGCGTCTTCGCGGCGTCGATCATCGGGCGACTGCCCGTCGGGGCGCTCGGGCTGATCTTCATCCTCCGCACGCGGGAGCTCACGGGGTCCTACGCGGCGGGCGGACTGGTCGCCGGGGCAAACGCGGTCGCCTACGGCATCGGCGGCCCCCTGTTCGGCCGTGTCGTCGACCGGCGCGGGCAGACCGGCGTGATCGTGCTGGGCGGCGTGCTGTCGGCGGGCGGGATGATCGGGTTCGGCCTGCTCGAGCCGGGAGCGTCCGTCGCCGCCGCCGCGGCGCTGGCGGCCGTCGCGGGGGCCGCGTTCCCGCCGCTCTCGGCGTGCCTGCGGACGCTCTGGGGGACCCACCTGGCCGACGAGCAGCGGCGCCACACGGCCTTCGCCATCGAGGCGGCCGCCTTCGAACTCGTCTACATCGTGGGTCCGCTCGTCTTCGTCGGCCTCATCGGCGCGTGGTCGCTGCGGGCCGCGGCGGCCGCGGCCGGTGTGTTCGCCCTCGTCGGCGCGCTGCTCTTCGCGTTCTCCCCCGTGTCGCGAGGCTGGCAGCCGGACCGCGACCGGCCGCACGCGCGCGTCGGAGCGCTGCGCGGGGCCGGGGTGCGCGTGATCCTCGCCAGCCTCCTCGTCCTCGGCGTGGCGGCGGCCGTGGTCGAGATCGCCGTCGCGGCCTTCGCCGGCAGCGAGAGACTCGCCGCCCTCCTGCTCGCCCTCTGGGGCGCCGGGTCGCTCGTGGGCGGGGTGCTCGCCGCGCGGGGGCGGGCCCCGGCCGATCCGGCCCGCCGGCTGTGGGTCCTGCTGACGGGGGTCGCCGTCCTCACGGCCCCGCTCGCGCTCGCGGGGTCCCCGGCCGCGCTCGGAACCCTGCTCGTCGTCGCCGGGCTGGCCGTTGCCCCCGCGCTGGGCACGGCCTACGGGCTCCTCGGACAGGCCGCACCCGCGGGCTCGGTGACGGAGGCCTTCACCTTCGTGTCAACCGCCTTCGGCGGCGGCATCGGCCTCGGGTCCGCGCTCGGCGGATGGATCGTCGAGGAGGCCGGGACGCAAACGGCGTTCATAGTCGCCGCGGGTGCCATGACGCTCGCGGCGGCGATTGCGATCGCCGGCAGGGAGACGCTGCGGACGGCGGGAGGGGCGGAGCCGCCTGCCCGCTGACGGCCGGGCGGGGACGCGGTTCGGGCCCTGCTGCCCTTCCGTGTCAGGTTGGCCGCTGTCGGCGGGCGGCAAGCTGACACGGAAGCGAGCCGAGCACGGCTCCGCTCGGCAGGCTGGCGGGCTCGATGCTGTCAACCGGGCCCGGCGGCAGCCACAGCCAGCCGGGCCAGCAGCCGATCCACGACGGCGAAGCGGGCCTCGAGCTCGGCGGCGGTCGGCCCGAGGTCGTAGGCGTGGTGATGGCAGGCGTCCGAAAGCCGCCCCCACGCGAAGGCGACCTCTCCCGCCAGGCGCTCGTCGCGCAGGTACTCCGGCAGGCAGGTGAGCTGCGCGCGCGCCGTGAGCGTCTGGACCCCCGGGGCGCGCGCGGCCCACAGCTGGTTCATCCCCGTCTCGATCGCTTGCCGCGCGAGCAGCGCGGCCGCCCGCGGCCACAGCCCGGTCGTCCCCGGCGAGGGATGGGCGACGAGCGCGCGGGCGCGGGCCAGGAGCTCCGCCGGGGTCACGGGAGCGCCGCGATCTCCCGGGCGAGCAGGGCCGACTGCTGCACGAAGTCGCGCAGATCGCCCTCCAGTCCCTCGTGGGCCCCGCGGTTGGCGGCCCGCACCGCGTCGCCCTTGGGCCGCCCGAACCGGCTGTTTATCACCGACAGGACGTCGCCGCCGCGATCGGGCACGTCGAAGAGCGCGAGCGAGAGATGGCTGTTGAGCTTCCGGGCGCTCGCGATGTCCTCCTCGACCTTCGCGTGCGGATCGCCGCGGCCGAGCCGGCGCCGGCGGACGGCGGTGACGCAGGCGGCTTCGAGCGCGTGGCGGCAGAAGCCCGGCACCACGCGCAGTGCGACGTCGGCGGGCAGGTCGTCCTCCTTGAGCAATGCCCGCGCGTCGTCGAGATAGCGCTCGACGGGGTCGCGCTCGCGGCGGACCTCGACTTTCGAGAGCGGCCGCCGTGTGACACCGAGGACGGTCGCCTCGACGTTCAGGCGCCGCACCGCCTCCGCGAGACGCTCGTCGTGGGTGAAGACGACGACCTGCCGGTCCTGCGCGGCGCGCTCGAGGACGCGCGCCAGGCCGTCGACCTTGGCGGGGTCCATCGACTGCACGGGGTCGTCGATGACCAGAAACCGGAACGGGCTCTCGGGCAGGGCCGCGCGCGGGAGGAAGATGCTGACCGCGAGCGCGTGCAGCTCGCCCTGGCTCATGACGCCGAAGGCGGAGGCGTCCGAGCCGTCCACCGTCACCTCGACCGCAGCCGAGCGCATGTTGCCCGAGCGCCGGAGACGAAAGCCGTCGAGCGAGACGTTGGACTCCTGCCGCAGCGCCGCCCAGTTCTCCTTGGCGGCCTCCGCGATCGGGGCGAGCCGCAGCTCCTGCAGGTCGGCGGCGGCCTCCTTCACCCACGCCTCGGCAGCCTTGAGGTCCTTCAGCCGCAGCGCGGCACGGGCCGCGCGGCGAGCCGGCGGCAGCCACTCGCCCAGCCGCCGGGCCACGGGGCGCCAGGCGTCCTCCCGGCGGTCGAGCTCGGCTCCGGCGGCGCCGGCCAACGCCTCCGCCGCCTCCGCGACCCCGGCGAGCGCCCCGCGCAGCGCGGCCTCCGCCCCGGCCTCCCCGCTGCGCACCCGCTCCGCCGCCCAGCGCTCCCACGCCACCTCCAGGGGACCGGGGTCCAGCCCGAGGTCGCGTGCCCGGGCGACGGCGGCGGGCGGGCGCGGGGCCAGCAGGTCCGAGACGCGCCGCTGGGCCGCCGCGACGGCGGCCTGTGCGTCCTCCACCCGCCGCGACTCCGAGGCGAGGCGGCCGATCTCCTGCGCCGTGCGCGCGCGCCAGCGCTCGTCGATCATCCCGGCCGTGCCGCAGACGGGGCAGTCGGGCTCCTGGTGGGCCTCGTCGTGGCGCAGCGCCGCCTCGAGCAGCTCGACGAGGCTCGCCGCGTGCGCGGCGTCCGTCCCCGCGAGCCCCGCGAGGTCCTCGCGCGCGACCGTCAGAGCGTCGAAGGCGGCGTCAACCGCCACGGGCTCCGGGACGCCGAGCGAGGCGAGCGCGCGCAGCGCCTCCATCTCGGCCCCGGGGTCGCCCTCCTCGCCCACGCCCTCGAGTGCGAGCTCGATCGCGTCGAACTCGACGGGCGCCGCCCGCAGCGCGGCCGCCACCACCGCGGCGCGCTCGTCCTCGACGCCCTCGAGCCCCTCGAGCAGTTCCTTGACCTCCGCGCGGACCGCCTTGTCACCGCGCTCGCGCTCCAGGCGGGCGGCACGGATCGTCGCCTGCAGGTCCTCGACGTCCTCGAGCCCGAGGATCGCCGCGAGCGCGTCGTACATGGTCGTGTTGTCGTCGAACATCGACCCGAGCTCGTTGTAGGAGAGAAACGGGCGGTAGCGCGCGAGCGCGGCGGGCCACCCGAGCTCGTCGAGCGACACGGCGCCGCCGTCCCCCGCCACCGCCACGCACTCCCCGGGCGCGAGCGCGGCACCGTGCTCCCACGTGCGCCGCAGGCGCAGGTGGCCCGCGCGGCCGTCCACCTGCAGCTCCCCGGTCAACACGGTGTCGCCGGTGAAGTGGAGGTTCTGCCATCCCTCCTTCCAGACCTTCGTGCGCTTCTCCCAGCGGTGGTTGGCGCCCGTCATCAGAAGCTCGAGGCCTTCGGCGAAGCTCGACTTGCCAGAGCCGTTGCGACCGACGACGAGCGTCAGGCCGGGCCCCGGGGCGAGATCGAGCCCGACCTCGCCGGCCACCCCGCGGAAGCCCTGGACGGCGATGCGGGCGAGATAGGCGCCCGGCGGCGTCGCTTCGAGCTCTGGCTGGACGGCTTCGACCGTGCGGGCTGGAGCCTCCCCACTAAGAGACGCCTCGAGCTCCTCCCTTCCCTCCGTGGCGGCGAGGACGAGGTCCACCGCCGACTCGCCGAGCGGCGGGTCCTCGGCCGCGAGCCGCTCGAGCAGCAGATGCTGGAGGACGGGATCCACGAGTGCCTTTCAGGCCGGTGCGATCTCGACGGGGATGCCGTTGAGGATCGCGGTGCCCGACAGCGGCTCGAGCACCAGCTCGTCGGCGAGCAGGTTCGAGTTGACCCCGGCGTGGCGCCGCGCGACGCCCATGCGCGCACCCTCGGCGTCGTGGCCCCAGCCGTGCGGGATCGAGATGACCCCGGTGCGGACGGCGTCCGTGACCTCCACGGGCACGACGATCTCCCCGGCGCGCGAGGTGACGCGGGCACCCGCACCGTCGGCGAGCCCGAGCCGCTGCGCATCCTCCGGGTGCACGTGCATCGTGCAGCTCTCCTTGCCCTTCACGAGCGGCTCCAGGTTGTGCATCCACGAGTTGTTCGAGCGCAGCTGGCGCCGGCCGATCAGCACCATCCCCCCGTCGGCTCGGCGGTCCAGCGCGGCCCGCAGCCGCGGGACGTCGGCCACGATCGGCTCCGGCGCGAGCTCGACCATTCCGCTCGTCGTCCGCAGCGCGCCGGGCAGGCGCGGTTGCAGCGCGCCGAGGTCGATCCCGTGAGGACTCGCCTCGAGGTCGGCCAGGATGAGGTCATAGGGGCCGCAGCGCAGGAGGATGTCGAGGATCCGCTCAGGCCCCGTCCGGCCACTCACCTCCGCGACCAGGGCCTCGGCGTCCTGCGCCCCCGCCTGTGCCGCCGTGGCGACGGCGACGAACCGGTCCATCGCCGCGAGGTCGGCACCCGCGCCCTGGCCGCCCGCGATCGCCGCCACGCGCAGCAGCGTCTCCCACTCCTGCGGCATCCCGTCCGGTGCCGGCAGCACCGCCGGGCTGAAATTCGCCACGTTGCGCACCGCGAGCTGGTAGAGCGTGACGTCGTAGTGGGGACGCTCGAGCGGCGAAGGGCCGGGGAGCACGACGTCGGCGTGACGGCTCGTCTCGTTGACGTAGACGTCGAGCGAGAGCATGAAGTCGAGCCCCTCGACGGCGCGCGCGAGCCGGCCGGAGTTCGGCGTCGACAGGCAAGGGTTGCCGGCGACCGTGATGAGCGCCCGGACCTGACCCTCCCCCGGCGTCTCGATCTCCTCGGCGAGGCAGGCGACGGGCAGCTCGCCCAGCGCCTCGCCGGCGCCGCGCACGCGCGACGCCCAGCGACCCGTGACGAAGCCCCGGCCGCGGCCGGGGACGCCACGTGCGTTCGACTGCCCCGCCGCGGCGAGCGGGAACATCGCGCCGCCCTCGCGGTCGAGGTTGCCCGTGATCGCGTTGAGCACGTCGACGAGCCACGACGCCAGCGTCCCGAACTCCTGCACCGTGGTCCCGATCCGCCCGTAGACGGCGGCGGACTCGGCGGCCGCGAGCTCGCGCGCCATCCGTTCGATCTCCCCGGCGGCGATGCCTGTCGGGCCGGCGACGGCTCCGGGGCTGAAGGGCTCGGCGAGCCCGGCGACCTCCTCCACCCCGGCCAGGTGCGGGCCCGGCGTCGCGAGATCCTCGGCGAAGATGACGTGCACGAGCGCGAAGAGCAGGAGCGCGTCCGTTCCGGGACGGATCGCGTGGTGCTCGTCCGCGTGCTCGGCCGTGCGCGTGCGCCGGGGGTCGACGACGACGATCTTCCCCCCGCGCTCGCGGATGTCGCGCAGGCGCCCGCGCGCGTCGGGCGAGGTCATGAGCGATCCGTTGGAGGCGAGCGGGTTGGCGCCGAGCACGAGCAGGTGCATCGTCCGGTCGAGGTCGGGCACCGGGATGGTCAGGGCGCCCCCGAACATGTATCCCGACGACACGTGCTTGGGCATCTGGTCGACCGTCGTGGCCGTGAACACGTTGCGCGTGCCGAGCGCCTTGGTGAGGGCGCGGCCGTAGAGCACCGCCGAGAGGTTGTGCACGTTCGGGTTGCCGAGATAGAGGGCGACCGCGTCGCGGCCGTGCTCGGCCAGCAGCGGCGGCAGGCGCCGCTCGATCTCCGCGTAGGCCTCCTCCCACGTCGCCGGCACGAGCTCGCCGCCGCGGCGCACGAGCGGCGCGCGCAGCCGGTCGGGATCCTCGTGAAGCGCCTTGATGCTGCCGCCCTTGGGACAGATGAAGCCGCGCGAGAAGACGTCCTCGGCGTCCCCGCGGACACGGGCGACCCGATCGCCGTCCTTCAGCGTGACCTCGAGCCCGCAGGTCGCCTCGCAGAGCGGGCACGTCGTGACGGCGGTGCGCTCGGCGTCCACGGCGCGGAGCCTACCGGCATGATTGGCCCCCGCACACCCCCTCGAAAGGCTCCTCCCCATGACGCTCCTCCAGGACAAGGTCGCCATCGTCACCGGCTCCGCCCGCGGCATCGGCCGCGCCACCGCCGAGCTGCTCGCCGCCCATGGCGCGCGCGTGCTCATCAACGATCTCGACGCCGACCTCGCGCAGCAGACGGCAGACGAGATCGCGGGCGAGACGGTCGTCTACGGCGGCGACCTGACGAAGCCGGGCGCCCCCGACGAGCTCGTCAAGACCGCGGTCGACGCGTGGGGCCGCCTCGACATCGTCATAAACAACGCCGGCTACACGCTCGACGCGCCCGTGCACAAGATGAGCGACGAGTGGTTCCAGCGGATGCTCGACATCCACACGATCGTGCCCTTCCGCGTCCTGCGCGCCGCCGCCCCGCACCTGCGAGAGCCGGCGAAGGCCGAGAAGGCGCGCGGC
>Ga0136633_1001416_pt1 | contig 17703 bp, 15 predicted proteins | sample AntDrymeUQ832206_2_FD_105494 | JGI IMG/M metagenome (GOLD analysis project Ga0136633, IMG submission 105494) | Polar desert sand microbial communities from Dry Valleys, Antarctica - metaG UQ83 (22.06) | ecosystem: Environmental > Terrestrial > Soil > Desert | place: Antarctica: Dry Valley...
GGCGTCGAGCACTGCCCGCACGCCATCGAGATGGGCGAGCGAGTCCGGGCCGAGCTGGTCGAGCAGCCGCGGCGCCGACTCGATGACGCCTTGCATCGGCTCGTGCTTGCTGTCGAGCAGGCGCAGGGGGTTGGCGTGCAGTCGACGGCGCGCCTCGTCGTCGAGGCAGCTCTCGTGCGCCTCGAAGTGGGCGATGAGGGCCGCGCGATGGGCGCGGCGCTCTGCCGGCTGACCGAGGGAATTGATCTCGAGGTAGACATGGCGCCCTTCCTCGAGGCCGAGTTCGCGCCAGAGGGACCGGCAGAGGAGGATCAGCTCGGCATCGACATCGGGGCCTGGAAAGCCCATGGCTTCTGCGCCGACCTGGTGGAACTGGCGGTAGCGCCCCTTCTGCGGTCGCTCGTGACGGAACATCGGTCCGATGTAGAAGAAGCGCCTGCCGCCCTCGCGCAGCGCCGAATGCTCGGTGACGGCACGGACCACGCCGGCGGTGGCTTCCGGGCGCAACGTCAAGCGGTCGCCGTTCATCGCGTCGACGAAGGAATACATCTCCTTCTCGACGATGTCGGTTACTTCGCCGAGGCCGCGCTGGAAGAGCGCCGTCGGCTCGACGATCGGCGTCCGGATCGACGCATAGGCGTAGCGCTGCATCAGCGAACGCACGACGCTCTCGAACCACTCCCAGCGCCCCGATTCGGGCGGCAGGATGTCGTTCATGCCCTTGACGGCGCGCAATGCTTCGGTCATGTCGTGGAATCGGTGCGCCGAGCGCGCCGCGGCATCATGCGATCGCGGTGCTGCCGAATCGCTTCTCGATGTAGCTCTCGACGAGTGCGTGGAATTCGGCGGCGATGTTGTCGCCACGCAGGGTCAGCGCCTTCTCGCCGTCGATGAAGACCGGGGCCGCCGGCGCCTCCCCGGTGCCCGGCAGGCTGATACCGATGTCGGCGTGCTTGCTCTCGCCCGGCCCGTTGACGATGCAGCCCATGACGGCGACCTTCATCGTCTCGACGCCCGGATACCGCGACTTCCACACCGGCATCTGTGCCCGCAGGTAGTCGTCGATCTGCTTGGCGAGAACCTGGAAGGTGGTGCTCGTCGTCCGCCCGCAACCCGGGCAGGCGGTGACGCTGGGATTGAAGGCCCGCAGGCCCAGCGACTGCAGGATCTCCAGGGCGACGACGACCTCCTGGGTGCGCGCCTCGCCGGGCTGCGGCGTCAGGGAGACGCGGATGGTGTCGCCGATCCCCTCCTGCAGCAGGATCGCCAGGGCGGCGGTCGAGGCGACCGTTCCCTTGGTGCCCATGCCGGCCTCGGTGAGTCCCAGGTGCAGCGGGTAGGCGACGCGACGGGCGAGCGCCCGGTAGACGGTGATCAGATCCTGGACGCCGGACATCTTGCACGACAGGATGATGTTCGCCGGGGCCAGGCCGATCTCCTCGGCGCGGCGCGCCGACTGGATTGCCGACATGAGGATGGCCCGGTACATGATCTGCCGGGGCTCCTGCGGTTCAGCGAGCCTGGCGTTCTCGTCCATCAAGGTCGTCAACAGTTCCTGGTCGAGACTGCCCCAGTTGACGCCGATGCGAACCGGCTTGTCGTACTTTGCGGCGACCTCGACCATCTGGGAGAACTGTCGGTCGTGCTTGTCGCCCTTGCCGACGTTGCCCGGATTGATGCGGTACTTCGACAAGGCCTGGGCGCAGGCCGGCACATCGGTCAGCAGCCGGTGTCCGTTGTAGTGGAAGTCGCCGATCAAAGGCACGTCGATGCCCATCCGGTCGAGCTGTTCGCGGATATGCGGGACGGCCGCGGCCGCCTCAGGCGTGTTGACGGTGATGCGGACCATCTCCGACCCGGCGATGGCCAACTGCTTGACCTGGATCGCCGTGCCGATGACGTCGACGGTGTCGGTGTTGGTCATCGACTGGACGCGCACCGGCGCATCGCCGCCGACGGTCACCACCCGGTCACCCCAGCGCACGGCGGCCTGCAGCGAGCGGCGCGCCGCCGGACGCGCCGGTTCGATCAGGCTGTCGGGAAATCGATCGGAATCGGCCATGGTCTGTCGATCACTTCAGTTCGAATCGGGCGACGTTGTCCCGGGTGTAGACGGCCAGGTCGAGGGGCTGACCCCGAAAGGTCAGTCGGGTGCCTCCGACGTTGCCGATCTTGAGCTTGAAGGGCGGCGTGCCGTCGACGCCGACCTCTTCGCCCGGCTGCAGCAACCGCGACAGCAGGACGGTGCCGCGGCCGTCGACGACCTCGATCCAGGATACCGCCGTGGTCTGCAAATGAACCGCGCCGGAGGCGACGGCCGCATCGCCGCGCCGGGGAGGAGCAGCCACTGGCGACGACGCCACGGCTTCGGCCGCCGTCGCGTCGACCGGAGCAGCGGCCGGAATGCCGACCGGCTCGGCCGCAGGCGCCTGCGCGGCCGGCGTCATTGCCGACGGGACCGGCACAACCACGGTCCCGGCCCCCGTGGATGCCTCCGGCGAAGCGGCGCGGCTGCCGGTGGACGGCAGGCTCAGGCTGCCGGTCGGCAGGAAGTAGATGACGAGCGCGGCCAACAGCACCAAGGCTGTCGCCCAGAAGGCGAGGCTTGCCGGCAAAGGCAACCCGTCGGCAGCCGCCTGGCCCGGGCGGTCGCGAAAGCGCGCGTTGAGGCCCTCGCCCACCTGTTCGAGCCGGTGATCCGCGGGCGGCGGCAACAGCGCCATGACCGGCGCTGCGTCGATCTTCAGAGCGCGGCACACGGTATGCGCCAGCGCCCGCGCGAAGGTCGCGTCGGGCAGCAGGTCGATCCGGTCGGTCTCGAGCGCCTCGAGCTTCTTCGGGGTGACCTTGATGGAGGCCGCCAGCGCGGCGATATGCAGACCCTGGCGTTCGCGTGCCTCGCGCAGCAGGCGGCCGGCGCTGGCACCGGCCGGCGGGGGGACGACCGCGTCGCCGTCACTCATCGTAGGCGCCCCGGGCGAACAACTGGGCTTCGCGCGAGTCCGGAAAGCGGTTGCGAAGCTGGGTCCCGAAGTCCTGCGCACCCGGCTGGTTGCCCAGCTGCTGCTCGATGCGCGCCGCCAGCCAGAGCGTCTGCGCGTTCGAGACTTCGGGCATCGCGTTGACGCGCCGCATGAAGAAGCGGGCGCGCTGGAACTCGCCGCGGCGATAGAGGACCTCGGCAAGATTGGTGGCCGTGAACGGATTGGTCGGCTCGAGCTCGTAGGCACGCTGCAGGGTGTCCGCCGCCGCTTCGAGGTCGCCGGCGAAGGCCTGACAGACGCCCTGCGCGAGCAGGGTCCGGGCGACACCGCGGTACTGCGGCTGCGCCATCGTCTGCCTGAACAGGGTCGTCGCCTCCGGGTATCGCCTCTGCTGGCACAGGTACCAGGCATAGTTGTGCATCGCATCGGCATCGCGCGGATTAAGCTGCAGGGATCGCCTGAAGCTTTCCTCGGCGAGGACCTGTTCGCCCAGGTTGGCGTAGATCAAGCCACGCAGATTGAAGGCCTGACCGTAGGTCGGATCGGCGGCGATCGCGAGCTTTACCTGGTCGAGCGCCGTCGTCATCTGGCCCCGGCTGAAGTACGCCGACGCGAGCTCCATCCGAGCCCGCGCCCGCCGTTGGACGTCGGGTTCGTCGGAGGCGGTGATGCGGTCCTTGGTCTCGTTGGCCGGAGCCGCCTCCTTCGGCGGCGCGACACATGCGACGAGCAGACCGGACAGCAGCGCCAGGACGAAAAACTGCAGACGCGGCCGCATGCCATGGGTGCTCATGACCGCCCCCCGTTTCCCACCGCCGCGACGGCGCGACGTGACACCGGCGCAGCCAGTCGATGCTCGACGCTCGCGGTTGCTGCCCGGGCGGTCCGTTCGCCGAGGCGGGTACGGTCCTGGACTTCGCCGGCCAGTTGGCCGCAGGCGGCGGCGATGTCGTCGCCACGGGTGCGTCGCACGGTCGTCACCACGCCGCCTTCCTGGAGAATGGCGGCGAAGGCCTCGACCCGAGCCGGCGACGAGCGTCGAAAACCCGATGCCGCGAAAGGATTGAATGGAATCAGGTTGATCTTGCAGGCGATTCCAGGATCTCGCGGCGAGCCATCACCCCGAACCAGTTCGAGCAAGGCCGCGGCCTGGGCCGGCGCATCGTTGACACCATCAAGCATGCAGTACTCCAGGGTCACGAAGTCGCGAGGCGCCTTCTCGAGGTAGTGGCGCGTCGCGGTGAACAGCTCGGCGATCGGGTACTTGCGGTTGAGCGGCACCAGGTCGTCGCGCAACGCATCGTCGGGCGCGTGCAGCGAAACCGCCAGCGCCACCGGACAGTCGTCGCGAAGCCGCTCGATCATCGGCACGACCCCGGAGGTCGACACGGTGACCCGCCGGCGCGACAGACCGTAGCCGTGCTCGTCGATCATCGTCCGCAAGGCGGGCAGCAAGGCTGCGTAGTTCTGCAGCGGCTCGCCCATTCCCATCATGACGACGTTCGTGATCGCCCGCTCGCCGGCCGCCAGCCCGAGGCGCCGGCGCAGCGCGAACTCGGCATGCCAGAGCTGGCCGACGATCTCGGCGGTGTTCAGGTTGCGGCTGAATCCCTGGTGGCCGGTCGCGCAGAAGCGGCAGTTGACCGCGCATCCGGCTTGCGACGAGATGCACAGCGTGCCCCGCCCGGTCTCCGGAATGAAGACCGTCTCGACGGCGTCGCCGTCGCCGACATCGAACAGCCACTTGATGGTGCCGTCGCTGGCCACCTGCTCGCTCGCCACGGGCAGGCCGGCGATCGTCGCCTGTCCCACGAGCTTGGCGCGAAACGAACGAGCGAGATCGGACATCGCCTCGAAGTCCGCTTCGCCGCGCTGGTGGATCCAGCGGAACAGCTGGGTCGCCCGAAAGGGCTTCTCGCCGTGCTGTTCGCAGTAAGCCGCTAGCCCCGCGCGGTCGAACTGGAGGAGATTGAGCATGCGGGGTGCCCTCCGCCGCCCTTATCGGGCGTGGACGTTCATGCCGGCGAAGAAGAAGGCGATCTCGGCCGAGGCGGTCTCGCTGGCGTCCGAGCCGTGCACGGCGTTGGCGTCGATGCTGTCGGCGAAGTCGGCGCGAATCGTGCCCTTGTCGGCCTTCTTCGGATCGGTGGCGCCCATCAGCTCGCGGTTCCTGGCGATGGCGTTCTCGCCCTCGAGCACCTGGATCATCACCGGACCGGAAATCATGAAGGACACCAGATCAGCGAAGAACGGGCGCGCCTTGTGAACGGCATAGAACGCCTCCGCATCGGCGCGCGACAGGTGAGCCATCTTCGAAGCGATGATCTTCAGCCCGGCACGTTCGAAGCGCGCGTAGATCTCGCCGATCGCATTTTTCGCAACTGCGTCGGGCTTGATGATCGAAAGAGTACGTTCCACCGCCATGTCCTGGTCTCCGAAGGGCTGGGCAAAGCCTTTGATTGTAGAGGGACCGACGGTGGCGCCGAGCGGGCTGATCAGCGACCGCGCCGGCCGCCGCCACCGCCGTGACCGCCACCCGAGCCCCCCTGGCCGCCGCCATAACCCCCGCCACCACCTCCGCCACCACCTCCGCCGCCCCGGTTCCCGCCCCGGTTCTTGCGATGAAAGGCGTCGGCGCCGATGTAGCCGACCGACGTCTGCAGCGGATCGGGCTGCTTCGGCCCGCCGCCCCGCTGCTCGGTCGGCCGCGGGCCGCTGCCGCCGGCGCCGAAGCCGCTGTTGGGTCCGACCCGGCGCCCTTGCACGAAGCGATGATCGAAGGTCTGCTGCAGCGGGTTGGGGATCGGACCGTGATCGTGGTCGACGTCATCGGCGAACTCGACGTCGCGACGATCGGCGTTGTCGGCCGACTGCCGAGGCGGCGATTCGAACCGACCTTCGTCGGGGCGTCTCGGACCGCCTTGCCGCGGCCGGTCGGCGGCCCGCGGCCCGGCGTTGCCGCGGCCCGAGCGCGGATTTCCGCGATCGTCGCGACGCTTGGCCGGACCGTCGTTGCGGGGTGCGTCATTGCGGGGTGCGTCGTCGCGCGGGCCGCGCTCGCCGTCGTTGCCTGACGCCAGCCGCCGGATCGCCCGGACGTCGGCGTCGTCGAGATCCACCCAGACGCCGCGCTTCAGACCGTGCGGCAGGACGACGGTTCCGTAGCGGATACGGATGAGCCGGCTGACGGTCAGGCCGACTTCCTCGAACAGCTTGCGAACCTCCCGGTTGCGACCTTCGGTGATGACCACCCGATACCACTGGTTGAGGCCTTCGCCGCCGCCGTCGGTGATCGACTTGAAGGCAGCGCGCTGGCCGTCGATTTCGACGCCCTCGAGGAGCTCTGCGCGCGCCTCCTTGTCGAGGGTGCCCATGACGCGGACGGCGTACTCGCGCTCGACGCCGAAGCGCGGATGCATCAGCTGGTTCGCAAGTCCGCCGGCATTGGTGAACAGCAGCAGCCCCTCGGTATTGATGTCGAGGCGACCGACCGACTGCCACTTGCCCTGCTGCAGACGCGGCAGGCGCCTGAAGACGGTCGGACGGTGCTGCGGATCGTCGGTCGTGACGATCTCGCCGGCCGGCTTGTGGTACGCGATGATCCTCGCCGGCGGCGGAGCGATTCGAAAGCGGACCGGCTTGCCGTCGATGGCGATCCGGTCACCGAACGAGATCCGTTGTCCGGTGTGCGCCTTCTCGTCGTTGACCGTGATCCGGCCTTCGGCGATGAAATCTTCCATGTCGCGGCGCGAACCGATGCCTGCCTGGGCCAGCACCTTGTGCAGCTTCGGCGCGTCCACATCGGGCGCCAGGATGCGCCGTGGCGGCTCCTCCCCCTCGACAGCTTCCGATTCGGTGTCGAACGTGCCCGACAGGACCTGCGAGAAGACCTCACCGGCCTCGGGCAGCGGCATGGGCTGCATCTCGCGCGGCAGCGGGCCTTCGAAACCCGGCGGCAAGTTGACGGGGCGACCCTCGCCGCGCTGGCGGTCGCGCCGGTTGCGACGACGGCCGCGCTCTCCGCGCGGCGCGTCGGCGAACTCGGCGCCCGGCGTTGCCGATTCGCCAACGTCCTCGTTGGCGTGCTCGCCGCCACGGGACGGCGCTTCGTCGTGCGGGCCGTCCGCAGCGCGGTCCGCGCGCGGCCCGCCGTCCCGAGGGCTGGCGGGCGCCAAAGCGATCGGCTGACCGCCGGAACGCTCGCCGGCGTCGCCGTCGTGGCCGCTCTCGCCGCCCGCGGCTGCCGTCGACGAATCGTCAGCGGGAGCCGGACGGCGCCGGTTCCGCGGCCGGGCGGCCGAGGGTGCGGCGCCAGCTTCGGTTCGTTCGGGATCGGAGCCCTCGATGCGGGGAAGCGTCGAGTTGTCGTCGGATTCGTTCATGCGTGCGGTTCCAGGGGAGCGGGATCCGTGGCCGGAGGTTCGGCCGGTTCGGTCGGGTGAAGGTGATCGGGGTCAGGATCGAGGTCGGCGGGTCCGAAGCCACTCTCGGCGAAGGCGAGCGTGGTCTGCGCGACCCCGTCATCGTCGGCGACGGCCAGCGACGGCAGGTCGCCGGTGCTGTCGAGCACGGGCAGTTGCGCGAGGCTCGTCAGCCCGAGGTCGTCGAGAAACTGGCGCGAGGTGGCCAGCAAGGCGGGTCGGCCGATCGCCTCGCGGTAACCGATCGCCTCGATCCAGCCGCGGTCTTCGAGCTGCTTGATGATCGAAGCGGCCACGGCGACGCCGCGAATCTCCTCGATATCGCCGCGCGTGACCGGCTGGCGGTAGGCAATGATGGCGAGGGTTTCCATCAGCGCGCGCGAGTAGCGCGGCGGCCGCTCGGGGTTGAGGCGGGCGAGGTAGGTGGCCATCTCCGGCCGGCTCTGGAAACGCCAGCCGCTTGCCACGGCAACGAGTTCGACGCCCCGGCCGTCCCATTCGCGCCCCAACTCGTCGAGCAGGCTGCGCAGGGTGTCGGAACCGACTTCGTCCGCGAACAAGGCACGCAGGTCCGGGAGAGGCAGCGGCTGGCTGGCGCAGATGAGCGCGGCTTCGAGGACGCGCTTGGCATCCGGGGTATTCATGTCGTCGTGCAGATCCTGGGCCGCATCAGGCGGCCTGTATCGGAGTGATCGTCGGTGGTCGCCATCGTCGCGACAGCCGGCGCGTCAGCGGACGCTTCAAGGCTGGGCGCTCGGCTGGCCGTTCGTCGGGTTGCACCCGGGGTGCGGGTCACCTCTCGATGCGTCTGTCGTTCCGGGCGGCGCGATCACTGCTGGCCGGCCACGCTGCATCGAGGGGGAATGGGCCGATTGTAGCGGCCCGGCAGGCCGTCTGCCCAGGCCGTCATTTCAATCGCCGCCGGGGGCGTCGACAACGCGCCGCCAGGCGTCGGCGAGATCGGCTGGCAGCGACGCTTCGAAAGTCAACGGCCGGTTCGATGCCGGATGCGCAAAGGCCAGCTCCGCGGCGTGCAGCGCCTGCCGCTCCATACCGAGGGCCGGACGACCACCGTACAGGCGGTCGCCGACCAGGGGCAGTCCGCGCGCGGCCAGGTGGACGCGAATCTGGTGGGTGCGCCCGCTGTGCAGCGTGCAACTCATCGCCGAGGCGCCCTCGCCGGTGGCCAGGCGCTCGAAGTCGGTCCGCGCCGCCTTGCCCGCAGCAACGACTGCCATGCGCGTGCGCATCGAAGGATCGCGACCGATCGGCGCGTCGACGACGAACCGATCGGCGCTCGGCCTGCCATGCGCGATCGCCCGGTACCGGCGATGGACGTCGCGCGCACCGATCGCCCGCACCAGCGCAGTGACCGCCGTCAGCGTCCGGCCGATGACCATGAGGCCCGAGGTGTCCTTGTCGAGACGATGGACGATGCCCGCCCGCGGCAACGCGGCGCTCTGCGGATCGCGGGCCAGCAACGCATTGAGCACCGTTCCCGACCAGTTGCCAGCGGCCGGATGGACGACCATGCCGGCCGCCTTGTCGATGACGAGAAGGTGCTCGTCTTCATGGATGACCGTGAGGGGCAAGGCCTGGGGAAGGTAGGCGCGGCTCTCGGCGGTCGGCACGAGGGTGGCGACGACCCCCTGGCCCGCGCGCATACGCCGCGCCGGACCGGCGACGACATGACCGTCGACGGCCACCCGCCCCGACTTGATCAGGGATTGCAGGTGACTGCGCGAGAACTCGCCGGCGAAGCGGACCAGCACCTTGTCGAGGCGCTCGCCGTGGGCGTCCTCCGGCACGTCGAATCGCCGTGCCTCGGCGCTCTCTTCATCCTCGAACTCGGACCGGTCGACCATATACCATTCGCAATCGATTCCTTCTTCGGCCCGGGCGCCCTCGCCTCGCGGCCCTTCGTGACCCATGACACCGAAGTTCTCCCGGATTCATCCTCGCCTCGCGATGTCGGCGATGTCGGCCCTGGCGATTGTGCTGGCAGGTTGCGACACCACCGGACGCGATCCGACGGCAAAGATGTCGCCCGAGCAGCTCTACGCCGAAGCGAAGGAAGAGTCGTCGGCCGGCAACGTCGAAAAAGCGGCCAAGCTCTACGAGCGGCTCGAAGGCCGGGCCGCCGGCTCGATCCTGGCCCAGCAGGCGCAGATCGAGCGAGCCTACATCCTCTGGAAGAGCGGCGAGAAGGCGCAGGCCCTGACGGTGCTCGAGCGATTCATCAAGCTGAACCCGACCAGCCCGGCGCTGGACTATGCGCTCTATCTGCAGGGCCTCGTCAACTTCAACGACAACCTCGGGCTGCTCGGCAGCCTGGCGAGTCAGGACCTGTCCGAGCGCGACCAGCAGGCGTCACGTGACGCCTATCAGTCGTTTCGCCAGCTCGTCGACCAGTTTCCCCAGTCCACGTATTCGGACGATGCCCGCCTTCGCATCAACTACATCGTCAATTCACTGGCGACGTACGAGGTCCACGTGGCCAGCTACTACTTCCGGCGCGGCGCCTACGTCGCCGCGGCCAATCGTGCCCAGCGCGTAGTCCAGGAATTTCAGCAGTCGCCCTCCACCGAGGAAGCCCTCTACATCATGCGGATGAGCTACGACCGTCTCGGTCTCGACGAACTTCGCGACGACGCCGACCGTGTGCTGAAGCAGAACTTTCCCGGCACGACCATCTTCGCCAACGGCCTCGGGAACCGCAAGTCGCCCTGGTGGAAACCGTGGTGAGAGAAGCCTGAACGCTCACGCCGGCACCGGTTCGGCGGCCAGCGTTCGCAGCCAGGCGATCGCCTCGGCCTCGTCGTCGATGCGGCGCATCGGTGGCAAGGCCGCGAGAAGACGTCGCCCGTAGCCCATGGTCGCCAGGCGCGAGTCGCAGACCACCAGCAGGCCGCGATCGGTCTCGCTTCGGATGAGGCGACCGGCGCCCTGCTTCAGCGACACGGCAGCCTCGGCCACGAAGTAGTCGGCGAAGGGGTTGCGGCCTTGAGCCTCGAGGCGCTTGACCCGCGCCTCGACCAGCGGATCGCCTGGCGGCGGAAAGGGCAGCTTGTCGATGACGACGCATTGCAGCGCATCGCCAGGAACGTCGACGCCTTCCCAGAAGCTCTGCGAGCCGACGAGCACCGAACGAGGGACCGTGAGAAAACGTTCCATCAGCTGTCGCTTCGATCCCTGCCCCTGAACGAGGACCTCGACGGCATCGCCGGAGACCTCGAACAGTGAGCGCAGTTCCGAGCCCACGCTCTGCAGCGCCCGCAGCGTCGTCGTCAGAACGAAGGTACGCCCGCCCAGAGCGCGCGCGAGACGCGCCGACAACGCGGCCACCGCCTGCGGATGGCCCGGTTCTCCCGGCTTGGCGAAAACCCTCGGAACGTGGATGGCGGCCTGCGATGCGTAGTCGAACGGGCTGCCCAGCCGCAGCGTCTTCACCCCATCGAGACCGGCCGGCTCGGTGAACCACGAGAGACGGTCGTCGTCGCCGAGCGTCGCCGAGGTGAAGATCCATGCCTTCGGTGCGGCCGCCATGCGCTCGCGAAGCGCCTCGCGGATGTCCAGCGGCGACTCGATCAGCCTCGACTGATGCGGCGAAAGATCGATCCAGCGAATCTTCCCTTCGCCGGCCGGCGCGACGAAACGCATTGCCAGCGCGCCGAGTCCGGCGGCGCGCTCGGCGAGGCGGACGAAATCCGGTGCCATCGCGGCGCAGGTCTCGGCCGCTTCGCGCGCCGACTCGCATGACGAAGCCGCGGCATCCAGCGCGGCGAGGAAGTCCGGCGCGCCCGCCCGCTCGGCCCAGCGCAGCTTGAGATTGCCGCGAGCTTCGCCGCGCGACCCGGCTGCGGCCAGGCGAAGGTCGCGCGCCGCCCGATCGCAGGCGGCGGCGACTTCGGCCCAGGCGGCGAGGCCCCGGGCCTGCTGCAGGCCGCAGGCCAGCAGGTCGCGAGCGAAGTCGATCAATTGCGACGAGCCCAGGGCGCTGCCGAGAAACTGGATGCCGGCTTCGCCGAGCTGGTGTGCCTCGTCGAAGATGGCGACCTCGACGCTGGGCAGCAGTTCGGCCACGCCGCTGTCGCGAAGGGCCATGTCGGCGAAGAACAGGTGGTGATTGACGACGACCACGTCGGCAGCCATCGCCTCGCGGCGCGCCTTGTTGACGTGGCAGGAGCGGTGCTCGGGACATTCGCTTCCCAGGCAGTTCTCGCGCGACGACGTGACCAGCGGGAGGACGCTGCTCCGCTCGTCGAGGCCCGGCAGCTCGGCGAGGTCGCCGCTCACCGTGGCTTGCGCCCACGCCTCGACCTTGGCGAGCGCCCGCACCGCGAATCGATCGGGAAGCTGATCGGATCGGCGCGCTTGGCCGAGACGATGCAGGCACAGGTAGCTCGACCGCCCCTTCAGCACGGCGATGCGGACCGGCAGCTTCAGGGTATCGCGCAGCCGCGGAATGTCACGCAGGAACAGCTGGTCCTGCAGGTTCTTGGTCGCCGTGCTCAGCAGGGTGCGGGCACCGCTCAGCAGCGCCGGGACGAGATACGCGAAGGTCTTGCCGACACCGGTGCCGGCCTCGACCACCAGGGCGCCACGGTCGTCGATCGCCTGGGCGACGGCCAGCGCCATGTCGATCTGGACAGCCCGTTCGACATGACGGTCGTCTGCCGTCGCGAGGGCGCCCCCCGCAGCGAGGGCGGCGCGCGATGCGATCTCGAGCTCGCTCATCGTCCCGCTGCCGCGGTGAGCGGCTGGTGGCGCGGCCCCGGCGCGCGGCAGCGTCGCGCGCCCAGCCCCCGCGGCCGGAACAACTCTCATGCCGGCTGCGGCGGATCGAGCTCGGCTTCGATGCGCAACATCCGGTCACGCAGGGAAAGGCGGCGCTTCTTGAGCCGGCGCAGCGCCAGGTCGTCCCGTTCCGGCGACACCGACGCACCGTCGATCAGGCTGTCGAGATCAGCGTGCTCGATGCGAAGTTCGATCAGGAGCCTGGACAGGGAGTGGAGGTTGTCTTGCACGGTGCAGGCGACCCGCGACTAGTTCGCGGTATTCCTCCCCGGGGAGCGTTGCAAACCGATTATAGTTTTCGCCCATGAGCGACTCGAGCCTCGGTTACCGCCTGTCCGCAACGACGGGTATCCATCGCGGTGACCGCGCTTACCAGCAGGATCAGGTCCAGATCATCGCGCACGGCCGGGTGCCGGGCTGCGTGATGGGCGTTCTGGCCGACGGCATGGGAGGAAAGAGCGGTGGCCGCAAGGCGGCCGACCAGGTCATCCTCACCGCGCAGCAGTTGTTCGAACGCTTTTCGCCGACCCGTGACGATCCTGCCGAGGCATTGAAGCAGCTCGTCCTGGAAGCGCACCTCATGATCAAGCTGACCGCGATCACCTCCGAGGAAGAGCCGCACAGCACGGTTGCCGCGTTCCTGATCAGCCCGACGCGAGAGTGCGACATCGTCCATGCCGGGGATTCACGTATCTATCACTTTCGTGCCGCGGAGATGGTCAGCCGTTCGATCGATCACTCGTATGTCCAGCGACTCGTCGACGAGCGCCAGATCAGCGAAGAAGAGGCGAACAATCACCCGCAGTCGAACCTGCTGACCGGCTGCCTCGGGACCTTCCAGGATCCGCCGCTGTCGCAAAAGCATGTCGATCGTCTCGAGATCGGAGACAGCATCCTCTGCTGCAGCGACGGTCTGTGGCACTACTTCACGCCGCGCGAACTCGGAGCCATCGTGCACGCGCTCGCCCCCCGTGAAGCGACCGAGATGCTGGTCGGCAAGGCGCGCCAGCGGGCACGCGGGTCGGGCGACAACCTGTCGCTGGCCCTGGTGCGGGTCGAACCCCTGAGCTGAACCGGATCAGTTCGGCGCTGGACGAACGGCGGACGCCGACTCCGGCACCGCAAGGGGTGCGGCCCCGGGCCGTTGCAAGGCCCGCAGCGCCTCTCGTTCCTTGACCGCATCGCGGTGCTCGGCCGCTTCCTGCCGACGCGACTCGAAGCTCGCGCGACTGCGGATCTCGGACGCTTGCCGCTCCGCCGTCGACGGCGCTGCGGGCCTGGACCGAATGCCCCCGAGCAAGGGGGTAGGCTCGCGCGGGCCGCTCGCCGCCGCGCGCTCGGGCGGGTCGCCGGCTTTTCGGGGCTCCCGCTGACGGGCGGCGGGGACGGTCGCCCCCTTGCCACGGACGACCTCCTTGCCGGTACGTCGGTCCGCACCCTCGACGCTTCTCTGCTGCAACGAGTGGCTGCGCGCCGTCGCCCGCTCGCGCCGGCGCGCCTCGTCGATTCCTCGCTGACGGGCCCGCAGCCGCTCGATCGCGTCGCGACGCTCGGCCTTCGCACCGTCGACGCACGAGGTCACGAAAAACCGTCGCTGGCATTCGGCGACGCGCGATCGGAACACGGCTTCCGCCGCATCACGCTGCGTGGCGATCGACTCGAGTTCCCGGTCCGACGCAGCCGTTTCTGCCGCCGAGCCACCTGCCGGCAGGGCCAGCAGGGCGGCAGCGAGAAAGAGGAGGCGGCGGTTGCCGGCGGTGAGCGTGACCATCAGGTGAGCGAGGTGTCGACGTTGCGTCTCTCTTCGCCAAGATACTGCGCAGACCGCATCTCGCGCAAGCGCGACACCGTCCGCGCGAACTCATGGACGAGCGGTCCGTCGGTGTACAGCGATTCGGGCGGGACGGCGGCAGACATGATCAGCTTGACCCGGCGGTCGTAGAGGACGTCGATGAGCAGCGTGAACCGCCGCGCCTGCGAGGCGAGCCGTGGTGTCATCTGCGGCACGCCGGACAGCAGGACGGTGTGGAACTGCACGGCCAATTCGAGGTAGTCGCTCTGCGAACGGGGCCCGCCGCACAGTTCGCGAAAGTCGAACCAGACGACGCCGCCGGCACGGCGCCGGGCCCGGATCTCCCGCCGTTCGATGCGCAACAACGGGTCGTCGTCGGCCGTCTCGGCAAGGCGCTCGAACGCTTCGCCCATGCGTGCCTCGGCCTCGTCGTCGAGCGGCGTGCGATACAGCTCGACCGACTGCAAGGTCGCCTGCCGGTAATCGACGCCGTTGTCCACGGCGACGATCTCGAGCCGCTCCTTCAGCAGCGCGATCGCCGGCAGGATGCGGTCGCGGTGCAGGCCGTCCGGATAGAGCTCGTCAGGTGCGAAGTTCGAGGTCGTGACGATGCTCGCCCGGTGCTCGAACAGGGACGTCAGGAGGCGGTGCAGGATCATCGCGTCGGTGACATCGGCGACGTGGAATTCGTCAAGGCAGATGAGACGGAACCGCCGGGCGATGTCCCGGCCGAGTTGCTGCAGCGGGTCGGGGGTTCCATGCATGTCGGCCAGCTGCCGGTGGATCTCGCGCATGAACTCGTGGAAATGCAGACGAGTCTTCCGCTGCAAGGGCACGGCGTTGAAGAAGCAGTCCATCAGGAAACTCTTGCCGCGGCCGACGCCGCCCCAGAGGTACACGCCGGGCGGGATCGACGGACGGGCGACCAGCTTGGTGAAGGCATTGGCGCGACGAGCCTTGTAGTCGATCCAGCCGTTCTCGCAGCGCTCGAGTGCCAGCAGGGCGCGCATCTGCGCCGGGTCGGCGCGAAATCCCCGTTCCGCGAGCGCGGCCTCGTAGAGTTGGCGGACCGGCACGACGACGCGAGGCGATGCGATGCGTCGCGAACTAGAAGTTCAAGGCGCGCTTGTCGACGGCAAGTGCCGCTTCCTTGGTGGCTTCACTGAGGCTCGGATGGGCGTGACAGATGCGCGCGAGGTCTTCGGCAGAGGCCTTGAACTCCATCGCCATCACCGCTTCGGCAATCAATTCGGAAGCCATCGGTCCGACGATGTGGACGCCAAGGATCCGATCGGTCTCGGCATCGGCGAGCATCTTGACGAAGCCCGTGGTGTCGCCGAGGGCGCGGGCTCGCCCGTTGGCCATGAACGGAAAGGTGCCGACCCGATAGGTGCGGCCCGAGGCCTTCAGCTGTTGCTCGGTCTGGCCGACCCAGGCGATCTCCGGGTGGGTGTAGATGACCCAGGGAACGGTGTTGAAGTCGACGTGCGGTTTCTGGCCGGCGATGCGCTCCGCCACGGCGACGCCCTCTTCCTCGGCCTTGTGCGCCAGCATCGGACCGCGGACGACGTCACCGATCGCCCAGACCTTGTCGAGATTGGTGCGACATTCGGCATCGACGCTGACGAACCCCCGCTCGTCGAGCGCCAGGCCGACAGCTTCGGGCGCGAGGCCGACCGTGTTCGGGACGCGGCCGATGGAGACGATCAGCTGCTCGACGGCCAGCGTGCGCGACTCGCCGCCGGCATCGACGTAAGCCACCGAAACGCCCTGCGCACCGGACTCGACGCGCTCGATCTTGGCACCGAGGCTGATCTCGAGTCCTTGTCGGGCGAAGGCCTTGTGCGCCTCGGCCGCGATCTGCGCATCGACGGCGCCCAGGAAGCTCGGCATCGACTCGAGGAGGGTGACCTGGGCGCCGAGACGCCGCCAGACCGATCCCATCTCCAGGCCGATCACGCCGGCGCCGACGACGCCCAGCGTCTCCGGGACGTGGTCGATCGACAGCGCGCCATCGTTCGAAAGGATGGTCGACTCGTCGAAGGCCACGCCGGGCAGCGGCCGCGCGCTCGAGCCGGTTGCGACGATCACATGACGAGCCGTCAGAGTTTCCGGCGCGGTTCCGCTGACCGCGATCTCGTAGCCGGCGTCGCTCTTGCCGACGAAGGAGCCACGGCCGTGCACGAAGCGGACCTTGTTCTTCTTGAACAGGTACACGATGCCGTCATTGTTCTGCTTCACCACCGTCTTCTTGCGGGCCAGCATCTTCGCGACGTCGATGGACAGCTTCGAGAAGCCGATACCGTGGTCGGCGAACTGGTGCCCCGCCTGCTCGAAGTTCTCGGAAGACTGCAGCAGCGCCTTCGACGGAATGCAGCCGACATTGGTGCAGGTGCCGCCCGGCGCCGGCCCGCCCTTATCGTTCTTCCATTCGTCGATGCAGACGGTCGAAAAGCCGAGCTGGGCGGCGCGGATGGCGGCGATGTAGCCGCCGGGTCCGGCGCCGATGACGGCGACGTCGATGGTGGCGGCCATCAGATGTCGAAGAGGAGCCGCGCCGGATCCTCGAGCGCTTCTTTCATGGCGACGAGGCTCAGCACCGCCTCGCGCCCGTCGATGATCCGATGGTCGTAGGACAAGGCGAGGTAGTTCATCGGTCGCACCACGATCTGGCCGTCTTCGACGACCGCCCGGTCCTTGGTCGCGTGCACGCCGAGGATCGCTGACTGCGGCGGATTGATGATCGGTGTCGAGAGCATCGAGCCGAAGACGCCGCCGTTGGAGATCGAAAACGTTCCGCCGGTCAGCTCGTCGAGCGAGAGCTTGCCGTCGCGGGCCTTCTGGCCGTACTCGGCGATCTTCTTCTCGATGTCCGCGAAGCTCATCTGGTCGGCGTTGCGCAGGATGGGGACGACCAGTCCGCGCGGCGAGCCGACCGCGATGCCGATGTCGAAATAGCCGTGGTAGACGATGTCGTTGCCGTCGACCGAGGCGTTGATGAGCGGATAGCGCTTCAGGGCCGCCACGGCGGCCTTCACGAAGAAGCTCATGAAGCCGATCTTGACGCCGTGCTCCTTCTCGAACTTTTCCTGGAAGCGCTTGCGCATCTCGATGACCGGCGCCATGTTCACTTCATTGAACGTGGTCAGGATGGCGTTGGTCGACTGGGACTGGAGGAGCCGCTCGGCCACGCGGGCACGCAGACGGCTCATCGGCACGCGCTGCTCGGCCCGGTCGGCCAGGTTCTCGGCGAGGGGCACCGCGACCGGTGCGAGCGCCTTCGGCGTGACCCGTGCGGCAACCGCCGCGCCGCCGCGGGCCGCAGACGGCGGCTGGGCCGGCGGCGGCGGCGGGGATGGCGGCGGAGGCGGCTTGGCAGGGACGCCGTCGGTCCCGGAATCGATCGCCGCGAGCACGTCCTCCTTGGTGATGCGACCGTCCTTGCCGGTGCCCCGCACCGCGCCCGAAGACAGGCCGTGCTCGGCCATCAACTTGGCCGCGGCCGGCATGGCGACGGAACTCTTGGTCTCCGCGGCGGCGGCGACGTCGGCAGCCAGACCGGGTGTCGCTCCCGGAGCGGGCTCGGCCTGCGGGACGCTGCGGATCTGCATCGCTCCGGAGACCGTCTCCTCGGCCTCGGTGTCGATCTTCGCGATCACCTCGTCGCTGATGCAACTGTCGCCGTCGTTCTTGATGATCTGCGCGATCA
>Ga0136633_1001417_pt1 | contig 17681 bp, 21 predicted proteins | sample AntDrymeUQ832206_2_FD_105494 | JGI IMG/M metagenome (GOLD analysis project Ga0136633, IMG submission 105494) | Polar desert sand microbial communities from Dry Valleys, Antarctica - metaG UQ83 (22.06) | ecosystem: Environmental > Terrestrial > Soil > Desert | place: Antarctica: Dry Valley...
CCCTGCAGGAGCGCGTGCGGGCGGCACGGCAGGCGGGCGAGATCCCGGACACGCTGCTGCTGCTCGAGCACCCGCCCGTCTACACCCGCGGCCGTCGCTCGCTGCCGGGAGAGCTTCCGCGCGGCGAGGAGTGGTACCGCGCGCAGGGCATCGGCATCGTCGACGTCGACCGCGGCGGCAGGCTGACCTACCACGGCCCCGGCCAGCTCGTCGGCTACCCGATCATGTCGATCGTCGACGTCATCGCCTACCTGCGCACGATGGAGCAGGCGATCGTCGCGACGCTCGCCGACGCCGGCCTCGCGGCGCGTGCGCGGCCCGACGAGGGGCCGGACTACACGGGCGTCTGGGTCGGGCGGCGCAAGGTCGCGTCGATCGGCGTCCACGTCGCCCGCGGCGTCACGACGCACGGCTTCGCGATCAACGTCGACAACGACCTGCAGCCGTTCGGCTGGGTCGTCGCGTGCGGGCTCGACGATGTCGAGATGACGTCGGTGCTGCGCGAGGGCGGCGCGCCCCCGGCGATCGGCGCGAGCATCGCCGGGCGCTTCGCCGAAGCGTTCGAGCGCCAAGCGCGCGACGTCACGACCGGCGAGCTGGACGCCGCGCTGCTCGCACGATTGTGAGCCGCATCGCCGACGCCGTGCGCCTGCGCGCGGCCACGGCGCGCCACCGCGGCGACGCGGTCGCGTGCCCGATCTGCGAGCACAGCTTCGACGCCTTCAAGGACGACTGGAACCGTCACGACGCGTTGTGCTGGCGCTGCGGCTCGCACGAGCGCCACCGGGCGCAGTGGCTGCTGCTGCAGCGCCACCCCGAGCTGCTGCGCGGGGCGCGCTCGCTGCTGCACTTCTCGCCCGAGTGGTGCCTGCGCCACCGCCTGGCCGGGTCCTCAACCACCTTCGATGACGACGCGAAGCTGGCGACGCCCGGGCTGCGCTACGTGACGACCGACCTCGACCCCGGGCAGGAGGTCGACCTGCGCCTCGACATCACCGCGCTCGACCTGCCCGACGAGGCGTTCGATGCGGTGCTGTGCTCGCACGTGCTCGAACACGTTCCCGACGACGCTCGCGCGATGGCGGAGCTTCGCCGCGTCACGGCACGCGGCGGGTTCTGCCTCGTGATGGTCCCGCTCGCGCTCGATCGCGCCGCGACGTACGAGGATCCGTCGATCACGACGCCCGCCGACCGCCAGCGCGAGTACCTGCAGTTCGACCACGTGCGCCTCTACGCGCCGGACATCGCCGACCGCCTGCGCGGGGCCGGATTCGACGTCGAGACGATCGACATGACGCAAGAGCCCGGCGTGGACGCCGAACGCCACCGACTGCTCGCATCCGACCTGATCTTCCTCTGCCGCCCGCGCTGACCTCGCGCTACCCTCGAAGGACCGATGGCCACCGACGCACGCCGCCTCTCCACCCGCTCGCGCTCGAACCCCGGCGGCATGGACGTGCTGTCCGTCCTGGGTCCCGACGTGCGCCCGATGCGCGAGCGCAAGCCGCCCTGGTTCAAGGTCCCCGCCCCCGGCGGCGAGCGCTACCGCGAGCTGACGCAGCTCATCAAGGACGAGAACCTCCACACCGTCTGCCAGGAGGCCGCCTGCCCGAACGTCGGCGAGTGCTGGGAGCGCGGCACGGCGACGTTCATGATCCTCGGCGACACCTGCACGCGGCGCTGCGGCTTCTGCAACGTGCGCACCGGCAAGCCGACGTGGAACGACCCGCTCGAGCCGGCCCGCGTCGCGCGCTCGATCGCCAAGATGCGATTGCGTCACGCGGTCATCACGTCCGTCGACCGCGACGACCTGCCCGACCTCGGCGCGAGCGCCTTCGTCGGCGTCATCCGCCAGGTGCGCAGGCAGGCGCCGCGCTGCAAGGTCGAGGTCCTGACGCCCGACTTCCGCGGCCAGGAGATGCCGCTGGCGAAGGTTATCGCCGAGCGCCCCGACGTCTTCAACCACAACGTCGAGGTCGTGCCGCGGCTGTATCCCGTCGCGCGCCGCGGGTCGACGTTCCCCCGCTCCTGCCGCGTGCTGCGCAACGCCAAGGACATGGGCGGCGACGACGTCACGACGAAGTCCGGCCTGATGGTCGGACTCGGCGAGACGCACGACGAGATGGTCGACACCTTCGCGACGCTGCGCGAGCACGGCGTCCAGGTGCTGACCGTCGGGCAGTACCTACGTCCGACCGAGCGCCACCTGCCGGTCGTGCGCTACTGGCATCCGGACGAGTTCAAGGCGCTCGAGGTCGCGGCCTACGAGCTGGGCTTCGACCACATCGCCGCCGGCCCGCTCGTGCGCTCGAGCTACCACGCCGATCAGCACGTCCCGCAGGACGAGCCGGGCAGCGGCCCGCTCGCGCTGAGCAGCTCCGCCTGAGTTGAGATACTCTCGGTATCGCGGTACCGAGAGTATGTCGTCGTCAACGGGGAGGGTCGCGTGCCTGCCAAGGTCAAGCTGTACATGTTTCCGGGGTCCAACTCGGTCCTCACCGCACGTCTCATGCTCGAGCACAAGGGCATCGAATACGACACCTTCGCGCTGATCCCGGCGGTTCACGCGCTCCACATGCTGGCGCTCGGCTTCGAGACGATGGGCGTGCCGGCGCTGAAGATCGACGGCCGCCGCGTACAGGGCACCCGCGCGATCTCGCGCGCGCTCGACGAGCTTGTCCCCGAACGGCCGCTGTTTCCCGCCGACCCGGCGAAGCGCAAGGCCGTCGAGGACGCCGAGCGTTGGGGCGAGGACTTCCAGAACGCCACGCGCCGGATCTTCTACTGCGGCGCGCGGCGCGACCGCGAGGCCTTCCCGAGCGTCATGACGCCGGGCCGCTCGTGGCCGGCGCGCGCAACGCTGCGAGTGTCCGCGCCGCTCATCGTCCGCCTCGCGACCGGCGCGCACCGCGCGACCGACGAGGCGGGGCGCGACGATCTCACGCTGCTGCCCGAGCACCTCGATCGAATCGACGGGTGGATCGCCGAGGGCCTGCTCGGCGGCGAGGAGCTCAACGCCGCCGACTTTCAGATCGCCGTCAACGTCCGGGCGCTGCTGTTCGCCGAGGACATCGCGCCGTTCCTCGAGGGACGGCCGGCGGCGGCGTACGCACGCCGCGTCGCGGCGGACTACCAGGGGCGCCTGCGCGCCGTCCTGCCACCCGAATGGCTACAGCCGCTGCGAGACGCCTCCACCGCGGGGCGCGGGGACGGGGACACGGCGGCGGGCACGCAGCCCGCCGTCATGCCGGCCGCGCGCTGACCCGGGCGTGGCCACCACAAGGCTGACCCGCCCCGAGCGCGCGGCGGTCACCCGCCGCGAGCTGCTCGACGCCGCGCAGCTTCGGTTCTTTCGCGACGGCTATCACGCGACGTCGCTGGACGACATCGCCGACGAGGCGGGCTACACGAAGGGCGCCGTCTACGGCACGTTCAAGAGCAAGGCCGGCCTGTTCCTCGCGCTCTTCGACGAGGTCGTCGAGCGCCGCGTCGAGGAGATCCGCCGGCTGCTCGCGCCGCACGAGGACGGCGCGGCGAAGGCGGCCGCGCTCGCCGTCCAGCCCGTCGACGAGCGCAACACGCAGTTTCTGCTGCTGGCGATCGAGTTCTGGGTGCACGCCGCGCGCGACCCCGCGCTGCTGGACGCCTTCGCCGACGCCTACCGCCGGCTGCGCCACAGGCTCGCCGAGCTCGCCCCGGCCGGTGGCGCGTTCGACGATCAGCGCTGGGCGATCGTCACGCTCGCGCTGTCAAACGGCCTCGCGCTCGAGCGCCTGGTCGACCCCGACGGCGTGCCCGACGATCTGATGGCGTCGGTGCAGGCCAGGATGCTCGCTCCGGACCCGCGCCGGGCCGGGTAGCCTGCGCGCGAGATCGCGCGTGTTCCCGCTCAAGGACAACATCCCAACCGACCGCACCGCGATCATCACGATCGCGTTGATCGCCATCAACGTCATCGTGTACTTCGTGCTGCAGAGCAAGAGCGGCGGCATCTTCTCCAGCCCGGCGGACGCGGGGGTCGTCGACTGGGGCGCGATTCCCTACGAGTTCTCCAACCCGGGCAGCGAGTGCGACATCACGAGTGGCAGGATCGCCTGCGAGGGCATGCCGGGCGTCAGCGGCGAGCCCTCCAGCCAGCCGCCGTTCTGGGTGACGGCGTTCTCGTCGATGTTCATGCACGGCAGCATCCTGCACCTCGGCGGCAACATGCTGTTTCTGTGGATCTTCGGCAACAACGTCGAGGACTCGATGGGCCACGTGAAGTTCGTGCTCTTCTACCTGCTCGGCGGGCTGGCGGCGATCGCCGCCCAGATCCTCGTCGAGCCGAACGCCGCGATCCCGACGATCGGCGCCTCGGGCGCGGTCGCGGCGGTGCTCGGCGGCTACCTCCTGCTCTATCCCAAGGCCCGCGTCGTGACGCTGATCTTCATCATCTTCTTCTTCACGATCATCGAGCTGCCGGCGCTGCTGATCCTCGGCTTCTGGTTTGTGCAGCAGCTCGCGTTCGGCGCCTACGGCGTCGCCAATCCGACCGGCGGGGGAGGCGGGGTCGCGTACTTCGCACACATCGGCGGGTTCGTCTTCGGCATGCTGGCGATCAAGCTGTTCGCGAGCCGCACGAAGGACTACAGCCCACCGCCGCGCCTCCCGGTCTATTGACCCCGACGCGAGCCGCGATCCTCGGCTCGGCGCTGCTGTTCATCGCGATCCTGGCGGCGCTGACCGTGGTGGCGGTCGTCAACGGCGGCTTCAACGTCCTGACGGTCGTCAGCCTGCTCGTGCTGGCGCTGTTCGGCTTCGGCATCCTCGGTGCGCTGCGCGGCCCGCCGCCGCAGGAGTGACGCCGCTCACGCGCCATGAGCGACAGCGTCGCACGAGAGCCCCGCGGCAGGCCTCCGTCCCAGCGGATGACACGCGGTCTCTAATACGAGCGAGTCGCAATTGGGGTAGGGTCGCGTGACATGGCCCTGCGTCACTCCGTCGCTGTAGCCCTCGCCACTTCGCTGCTCGCCTCGGGGTGCGGCGGCGAATCGCCGGCGGCGCGAGGCAGCGTCGGGAAGCTCGAGATCGCGACGACCGTCGCGCCGATCACGAGCCTCGTCGCGCAGATCGGCGGAGACCGCGTGCGGATCACCGGCGTCGTCCCGGAGGGCACGAACTCGCACACCTTCGAGCCCAAGCCGAGCGTCGCGGAGCTGCTGTCGGGCGCGGATGTGCTGTTCATCAACGGGCTGGGGCTCGAAGAGCCGACGAAAGACCTCGCGGAGGACAACATGCAGCGCGGAGGCGAGATCGTCGAGCTCGGCACGCGCTCGATTCCCAGAAGCCGCTACGCCTACGACTTCTCGTTTCCGAAGTCCGCCGGCAAGCCCAATCCGCACCTGTGGACGGCACCCAGGTACGCGCGGGCATACGCGCGCGTCGTCCGCGACACCCTCACCCGTCGCGATCGCCCGAACAGCGCCTACTACGCAGCCAACTTCGAGCGGCTCTCCGCCGAGATCTCAAAGCTCGACGGCGCGATGCGCGCGTCGTTCGCGACGATCCCGCGAGCCGAGCGCAAGCTGCTGACCTATCACGACGCCTACGCGTACTTCGCGAGGGACTACGGCTGGGACGTCATCGGCGCGATCCAGGTGTCCGACTTCGAGGACCCGACGCCGAAGGAGGTGGCGGCGCTGATCGACCAGATCAAGACGGCGAAGGTGCCGGCGATCTTCGGCTCGGAGGTCTTTGCGAGCCCGGTGCTCGAGCAGATCGGCAAGGAGGCGGGGGTGCGGTACGTCGACGTCCTGCGCGACGACGACCTGCCCGGTGAGCCCGGTGAGCCCGAGCACTCGTGGCAGGGCCTGATGCACTTCGACTACGTGGCGATGACCGAGGCGATGGGCGGCGACGCGTCCGCGCTGAAGGCGTCTCAGCCGCGCGCCGTGGGTCCTGACAGCGCGAGGTACCCACAGTGACCCGGTCCTCGTCCACCGTCGACGACGACGCGAAGGTGCCGGGGGCTCCCGAGCCGCTGGTCGTGCTGCGCGGCGTCACCTGCCGCTACGCGTCCGAGGACGTCCTCGACGACGTCGATCTGACGATCGCCGATGGCGAGTTCGTCGGCGTCGTCGGGCCCTCGGGCTCGGGCAAGACGACGCTGCTGCGTGCGATCGCCGGCAGCATGGTGCCGGTCAGCGGCAGCGCCACGCGTCGCAAGGGCCTGCGGATGGCCTACGTGCCGCAGGTTGAGACGATCAACTGGAGCTTTCCGGTGACCGTCGAGCAGTGCGTGCTGATGGCGCGTGTGAGCGGGCGGCTGCTGCCGTGGCCGAGCGCCGCCGAGCGCGCGGCCGTCTCGGAGATCCTCGCGCGGCTGGACATCGAGCACCTGCGCGACCGCCACATCCGGCAGTTGTCGGGCGGCCAGCAGCAGCGCGTCTTCATTGCCCGCGCGATGCTCGGCGAGCCCGACCTGCTGCTGATGGACGAGCCGACGGCGGGCGTCGACGCCCGCCTGCGCCACGAGATCCTGCACCTGCTCGACGACCTGCACGGCCGCGGCCTGGCGATCCTGCTGACGACCCACGACCTCAACGGCATCGCCGCGCACCTGCCGCGGATGGTCTGCCTGAACCGCTCGGTGATCGGCGCCGGGCGCCCTGCCGACGTCCTGGTGCCCGAGATCCTCGAGCGCACGTACGGGGCGAGCATGCAGGTGCTCGAGCACGGGGGGATGCCGGTCGTCGTCGATCACTTCGAGCACCGCCACGCGACGGCCGACGGGCACGAGCACACGCATGTGCACGGCCACGCCCACGGGCACACGCACGACCACACCCATCGGGGTGCGCCGTGACCGAGCTGCTGCGCCCGTTCGAGTTCGAGTTCTTTCGCAACGGCCTGCTCGTCGCCACGATGGCGGGGGCGCTGTGCGGCCTCGTCGGCGTGTACGTCGTGCTCAAGGGCATGAGCTACATCGGCCACGGCCTGTCGCACGCGATCTTCGGCGGCTTTGCGGCGAGCACGCTGCTGGGCGTGAACTTCCTGCTCGGCGCCGGCGCGTGGGGCGTGGCGTCGGCGCTGATGATCAACGGCGTGACGCGGCGCCGGGTGCTGGGCTCCGACGCGGCGATCGGGGTCATCACGACCGCCTCCTTCGCGCTCGGCCTCGCGCTGTTCGCGTTCTTCGACGGCGAGGGCGCAAGCTTCGACGCGGCGCTGTTCGGCAGCATCCTCGGCGTCGGGACGCAGGACGTCGTCGCGATCGCGGTCGTCTGCGTGCTCGCCTCCGTGCTCGTGTTCCTGCGCTACCGCGCCCTGCTGTTCACGACCTTCGACCCCGAGGTCGCGGAGGTCTCCGGCGTCAACACGGCGCGCATGGATGCGCTGCTGATGCTCGTCCTCGCGGGCTCGATCCTCGCGACGATGAAGATCCTCGGCGTGACACTGATCGCCGCGGCGCTCGTCATCCCGCCGGCCGCCGCGCGGATGCTGACGAACTCCTTCAGCCGCATGCTGTGGATGTCGGCCGCGATCGGCGCGGCCTGCGGCTTCGTCGGCATGAACCTCAGCTACCACCTCGATGTGCAGTCCGGGCCGACGATCGTGCTCGTCGCCGCGACGATCTTCGCGCTGGCGTTCGTCGCGACCGGGCCCCTGGGGCGCGGGCGCGCCGTGGCGCAGGGCGCGCGGCCGGGTAGAGCAGGCGCGTGACGGTCTCACCCGACAGGACGCCGGTCGTCGTCTCGGACCTCAGCGAGGCGATCGACGCGGTCCGGCGCAGCGGTTTGCGGCTGACGTCGGCGCGGCGGCTCGTGCTCGAGGCGCTGCTCGCCGCGCGCGGGCCGATCGCGGCCGAGGAGATCGCCGACGGTCTCGGCGGGACGATGACGCAGTCGGACATCGCGTCGGTGTACCGCAACCTCGAGACGCTCGGCAGCCTCGGGCTCGTGCGCCATTTCCACGCCGGCCACGGGCCCGGCCGCTACGTGCTCGAAAGCGGCGCCGACCGCGAGTACCTCGCCTGCGAGTCCTGCGGCACGGTCGAGTCCGTCGATCCTGCGGCGCTGGACGCCGTCCGCGAGGCGGTGCGCGACCTGTCGGGCTTCGAGGCGCGCTTTTCGCACTTTCCGATCGTCGGGCTGTGCGCGCGCTGTGCGCGCAGCCGCTCGGGGCCTAGGGTGTGACGATGCCGATCCGGTACCGCTTTCATTGCGACGTCTGCGGGTGCCTGGCGGACGAGCCCACGCGCGACGCGATCGGCGCGGCGATGCGCGAGGACCTGTTCGGCGAGCTGATCGACGCGATGCCGGGCAAGTGGCTGGTATGGCATGCGGGCGGCCTGCTCGGCCCGCGCCGCTACGCCTGCCCCGACCATCGCAAGGAGCTGCTGAAGTCGATCCGCTTTCACTACGCCTACGCCGGCGAGCAGTGGGTCTGGAAGCGCCCGCCGTTTCCCCAGCGCTGGCCGCCGGACGGAATGGCGGCCGACGGGACGGTGACGGTGCCCGAGTGGCTCAGCGACGGCGCGGGCCCGCCGGCCGAGGACCCGCCGCGGCGCGCCTAGCCTGGAGGCTGGTCCAGTCGCCGGCGCGTCTCGGCGACGGTGTCGCGCGGCAGCGTCGGCAGCTTGAAGGTCGTGATGCCCGCGACGAGCGCGATCTCGACCTGAGCCGCGTCGTAGGCCTGCTTCGCGCGGCTCCAATCGCTGCCCGCGCCGTTGATCTGCAGCCAGCGCCCGTTGTAGACGAGCGTCAGGCCGGCCTCGGACTCGACGGCATGCGCGACCCAGATGTCCAGCGACACCGGCTCCTCGCCGCCCTGCAGCAGGTCCGCCAGCGCGTCGAGGCTGCCGCACGTCGTCGTGTCGTCGTCCCACTCGACGGTGACCTCGCACGCGGGCGGATCCAGCGGCCCGGCGGCGATCGCCGCGCGCGCGGCGGCGACCATGACGTCGAGCCTCGTCCAGCCGTTCCAGCGCTCGCTCAACGCGAAGCCCTCCATGGGCCAAAGCATACGAGCGCCGCGAAATCAGCTCGCCGGCTGCGCGGCCGCGACGGCCACCTGGCCGTATGCGATCTGCCCGTCGTTGGGCGGCAGGCGCTCGGGCACGAGCACCCGCAGGCCCGCCTGAACGAGCGCCGCGGACGTGCGCTCCAGCAGCAGCCGGTTCTGAAAGACGCCGCCCGACAGCACCGCGGTGTCGAGTCCCGCGTCGCTCGCGAGCCGCGAGCAGGCCGCCGCCGTCGCGCCTGCGATCGCGGTGTGAAAGCGCGCCGAGATCGTCCCGACCGCGACGCCGGCGGCGAGATCGGCGAGCATCTCTTCGATCGCCGGGCCGGGGTCCAGCAGCGCCGGCGTGCCGTCGGACGAGGCGGCGGCGCACTCGACCGTGTAGGCCCCGTCGGCGCCGCGATCGGCCAGCGCCTCGAGCTCGATCGCCGCCTGTCCCTCGTAGCCCACCTCGAGGCGCACCCCGCACAGCGCCGCGACGGCATCGAACAGCCGGCCCATGCTCGTCGTCACCGGCGCCGAGGTCCGAGTCGCGACCATGCGCACGACGGTGCGCCAAGTCTGCGAGTTGATCTGCGCCAGCGCCGGCGGCGGCGTCACGTCCTCACCGAGCACCTCCACGAGCCATGCCAGCGCCATCCGCCATGGCTGGCGGATCGCCCGCTCACCGCCCGGCATCCGCACGGCGCGCAGGTGTGCGGCGCGGGTGAAGCCCGCCAGGTCGCCGACGAGCAGCTCGCCGCCCCAGATCGTCCCGTCGGTCCCGTAGCCGGTGCCGTCGAAGATCGCGCCGACCGCGCGGCCCAGCTCGCCGTGCTCGGCGAGCGTCGCGGCGAGGTGCGCGTGGTGGTGTTGCACGCCGACCAGCTCGACGCCGTCGCGCTCCAGCGCGTAGCGCGTCGAGAGGTAGTCGGGATGCAGGTCGTGCGCGACGACCTCGGGCGTGACCTCGAACAGCGCCTGAAAGTGCGCGACGCCGTCCTGCAGCGACTGCAAGGTCTCGTAGTTCTTGATGTCGCCGATGTGATGGCTCACCCAGGCGCGCGAGCCGTCGGCGAGACAGAACGCGGCCTTCTGCTCGGCGCCGCAGCCCAGCAGCGGGCGCGATGCGGCCAGCGGCAGGTCGATGCTCGCGGGGACGAACCCGCGCGAGCGGCGCAGCAGCAGCGGGCGCCCCCGCACGACCCGCGCGACCGAGTCGTCGGTGCGTGTCGCGATCGGCCGGTCGTGGACGAGAAAGCGATCCGCGATCGCGCCCAGCCGCCCCAGCGCGTCGTCGTCCTCGAAGGCGATCGGCTCGTCGGAGACGTTGCCGCTGGTCATCACGAGCGCCATGCCCGCGTCGTCGGCCAGCAGGCGGTGCAGCGGGGTGTAGGGCAGCATCAGCCCGAGCTCCGGCGCGCGCGGGGCGATCGACGGCGCGACCCCCGGGTGCTCGCCCGGCCGGCGCAGCGCCAGCACGATCGGGCGTTCGCGCGAGGACAGCAGCGCCGCCTCCTCGTCGCTGAGGGTGACGAGCTCACGAGCCGCCGCGACGTCGGCGACGAGCAGCGCGAACGGGCGGTCCTCGCGGTGCTTGCGCGAGCGCAGCGCCCCCACGGCCGCCTCGTCGTCGGCGCGACAGGCGAGGTGGTAGCCGCCGAGCCCCTTGATCGCGAGCACGCGGCCTGCGAGCAGGTCGTCGGCCGCCGCGCGTACGGCGTCCGTCCCGGCGGCGAGCGCGACCGGCGAGCCGTCGCGCTCCAGCAGCCGCGCCTGCGGCCCGCACGCGGGGCACGCATTGGGCTGCGCGTGGAAGCGGCGGTCCATCGGGTCCTCGTACTCCGCGCGGCACTGCGCGCACATCTCGAAGCCGGCCATCGTCGTCGCGGGCCGATCGTACGGGATTGCACGGACGATCGTGAAGCGTGGCCCGCAGTTCGTGCAGTTCAGAAACGGATAGCGGTAGCGGCGGTCGGCGGGGTCGGCGAGCTCGGCGAGGCAGTCCTCGCAGGTCGTCGTGTCGGGGGAGACCGGGCTCGTCGCAGCCCCCGTGCGGGTGCTCGCGACGATCTCGAAGCCCGCCGTCCCGGTCGCCGCGACGGCCTCGCTCGTCACGCCCCGCACGTCGGCCAGCGGCGGCGCGTCGGAGCGCAGCCGCGCGACGAGCGCGTCGACCGCCTCCGGCGTCCCCTCGGCCTCGACGAGCACCCCGCGCTCGTCGTTGAGCACCCACCCCGACACGCCCAGCTCATGGGCCAGGCGATACACGAACGGGCGGTAGCCGACGCCCTGCACCGTCCCGTCGACGCGCGCCCGGACGCGCCGGGCTGGGCTCACTTCAGGACACCGCTGCAGTCGTCGTCATCGAAGGTGGGTCGACGAGCTCGACGAGCTCGCGCAGCACGTGGTACCCGCTGGCCTGGGCCTCCTGGATGCGCGGGATGTTCTCCGAGCGGCTGATGACGACGTGGTCGGCGAGGCCGTTCTTCTCGACGTTGCCGCCGTCGTAGCCGACGAACGCGATCGTCACGATGCCGCGCTTGCGCGCCTCGCGCAGCGCCGCCAGCACGCTCAGCGAGTTGCCGCTCGTCGACAGGCTCATCAGCACGTCGCCCGGGCGGCCGTAGGCGATCACCTGGCGCAGGAAGATCGCGTCCGCGCCGATGTCGTTGGCGATCGCCGTGATGATCGCGGTGTCCTCCGTGAGGTCGAGGGCACGCCGCGCCGGCCCGCCGAACATCGGCTCGCGGAAGTCCGCGACGACGTCCATCGCGTCGGTCGCCGAGCCGCCGTTGCCCAGCGCGATCAAGCGCCCGCCCGCGTCCAGGCGCGCGCGCAGCACCCCGGCCGCGGTCACGAGCTCGCCGCTGAACTCCGTCAGCGTCTGCGTGCGCAGGGCGGTGATCTCCTCCGCCTTCATCAGGATCGACCCGCGCACGTCCTCGAGGATCGCGTCGAGATCGGTCTCCTGCTGGCCGAGAAACGGATACAGAAAGCTCGAGGCGCCCGAGTCGTGCACGGGGCGCGCCGCGCGACCCTCGAGCAGGCCGCGGTTGTCGAGAAAGATGTGCACGTGCTCCCACAGCGTGTGGTAGAGCGTCTCGGCGACCTCCTGGCGGACGAGCGGGTCGTCGATCGTGGCGAGATCGAACTCCCACTCCGCGCCGGAGTCGCGCGTGAAGGCGATCGTCAGGCAGCCGCGCTCGCGCGCCGCGGCCAGGGCCGCGAGGATGTCCGCCTCGCCGCCGAAGGCCATCGCGATGTCCTCGGCCTCGGCCTCGAGCGCAACCTGCGGCGCGATGGCGCCGCCTTCGCCCGCCAGCCCGAGCGCCGGCAGCGCGCGCTTGCCGACGATCACCGGGTGGACGAACTCGACGGCGACGTGGCGGGCGTCGGAGCGGTCGGCGGGCGAGGCGCCGAACGCGACGAGCCGCCCCTCGCGGGCGAAGCGCTCGGCCATCTTGTGGCACAGCCGCGAGAGGCGCTCGGCCTCCGCGGAGAAGAAGCGCGCGCTGGCCTCGCTGCGCCTTGCCAGGAGAACCTCGACGCGCTCGGCGCCGACATCAGCAGTCCGTGTCATGCCTCCAGGCTAGCCCCCACAGTCGCTCGCCTCACACGTTGGCGGGCTCGTGATCGTGATCGTGGTCGTCACCTTCGATGAGGACCCCGTGATCGTGATCGCCGTGCTCGTGGTCGTGTGCGTGCGCGTGCGCATCGGCCCGCCGCTCGCCCGCCCGCGCCGGCAGCGCCCGCAGCCATGCGCGGAACTCGTCGATCCCCTCGCCGGTCTTGGCGCTCACGCGCATGACCGTGGCCTGGGGGTTGACCTGCTTGACGTTTGACTCCAGCAGGTCGACGTCGAAGTCCAGGTACTGCAGGAGGTCGACCTTGTTGATGACGACAAGCTCGCAGGCGCGAAACATCAGCGGGTACTTCAGCGGCTTGTCCTCGCCCTCGGTGACCGAGCAGACCATCATCCGCGAGTCCTCGCCGATGTGGAACTCCGCCGGGCACACGAGGTTGCCGACGTTCTCGACGATCAGCACGTCCATGTCGTGCAGCGCGACGGACGGCAACGCCGAACGCACCATGTTGGCGTCGAGGTGACACTCGCCGCCGAAGCCGTTGTCCGTGTTGAGCTGCGTGACCGGGATGTGCAGGACCGACAGGCGGTCGGCGTCGAAGCTGCCGGCAACGTCGCCCTCCAGCACGCCGACGCGCAGGCCTTCCTCCGCCATGCCGTCGAGGGAGCGCTCGAGCAGCGTCGTCTTGCCGGCCCCCGGAGCGCTCATGAGGTTGACGACGGTCACGTTCTCGCGATCGAAGTCGCTGCGGTTGGCCGCGGCGATCGTGTTGTTGGCGTCGAGGGCGTCCTCGACGACCCTCACCTTGGTGCGGTGCATGCGGCGCTCTCCTCGTCCTCGACTTCGATCGACTCGACCATGAATTCCTCGCCTGTCGCGACTTCCACCGCGCCAGGACCGCAGCTGCCGCAGATGAACGCCGGGATCTCGATCTCCCACTCGTTCCTGCAGGTGGTGCAGCGCAGCACGGCGGGCACGTCGATGATCTCGAGCGTGGCCCCCTCGACGACCGTGTCCTTGCCGACGATCGCGACGTAGAACTCCAGCGTGTCCTTGACAACCTGGCGCAGGCGCCCGATCCGCAGCGTCACGTGGGTCACCTTGCGCTCGCCGGCGTGCTTCTTGACCGTCGCGACGATCGCGCTGGACAGATCGAACTCGTGCACGACGTCTACTTCTTCTCGTCGAGCGAGGCGTAGGCCTCGTCGGTGAGCAGCTCCCTGGCGGTCTCGAGCACGAGGTCGACGGCGCGGTCGACCGCCTCCTCGACGACCGGGCTGAAGCCGACGCCCATCTCCTCGATCGTCTGCGGCTCGCACGCGACGATGACGACCTTGCCCGGCCAGCCGCCCGTCAGCTTGACGAAGCGCAGGACCGTCGCAGGGTCCATGCCGTGCGGGTTGAGCGCCTCGCCGTCCTCGATCGGGCCGTCGACCTCGCTCTCGTCAACCTCCATGACATACAGCGTCCCCGGCGCGCCGCCCTGGCGGCTGATGTCGATCATCAGCAGCGCGTCGTAGCCGTACATCACCTGGTAGGCGAGGTCCAGGCCGCCCGTGCCGAAGTCGATCACCGCGACGCCGTCGGGCAGCTCGCGCGCCTCCAGCCGGCGGGCGACCTCGCTGCCGAAGCCGTCGTCCATCTGCCACGTGTTGCCGATGCCCGCGATCAGGATCTGCTTGGGCCGGCCCGAGACGTCGACCTCCTGCGTCACCAGCGGGGCGTCCGGCGCCGGGGGGCGCCACGTGTCGGTCGGTGGCGTCGCAGAGAAGCGATCGCGTTCCTCGGTCATGTCAGCACCTCGACCTCTTCGGCGAAGAAGAACAGAAAGCGGCCACTCTCGCCGAGGATCTCCTGCATCGGATCGTCGTCGACCGTGACGCCGAGATGCAGGCGGTCGTCGACGCGCAGAAACAGGCGGTGGATCGTCGCCTTGCGGCCGTCGAGCATCTTGTCGTAGACGTCCGCATCCAGCGGCGGGCGCAGCACGACCTTGTCGCCGCGCTTGTACGTGACGCCCGCGAAGGTCACCTCGCGCTCGCCCGGCGGATCCTCCAGGCGCACGCGCCCGTGCAGGTCCATGAGCTGCTGGGGCGTCGTCGCGTCGGCGCGCGCGAGCATCTCGCGCACCTTCGGGTCCTGCGCGGCGATCTCCTCGCGCTCCTGATCGGACAGCGCCTGGATGTGCAGCACGAGCGCCTCCTCGATCTCCGTGCCGTCGAAGAAGTCGTTGACGGACTCCGGCGCGATCTCGGGGTGGTCGGGCAGCATGAACGTCGGCGCGAGGATCGCGTCGTCGTTGGGCGCCGCGAGCACCGGCCACGTGTTGACCTGACAGCAGCCGGCGACGCCGTCGTCGCCGCGCTCCAGCGGCGAGACGATCGTCGCGCCGTCCTCGGTGCGGGCGAGCAGGTGCGTGGACAGCATGCTCTTCAGCAGCGCATCCTTGCGGTCGCCCGTCGCCTCCTCGTCGGTCAGCGGCGTCGTGTTCTCGACGAGCAGCGTGACGCGCGCGCGGCCGTCGGGCAGCGTGTCGGCGAAGATCTCCGCCTTGCCCTCGAGGTCCTCGAAGTCAAACGCGACCTTCGCCGGGCAGATCCCGAGCTGCACGCGCCGCTCGACAGCCTGGTGCTTGTCGCCCGAGGCCTGCAGAAAGCGCACCTCGCCGGTGATGACGGGATCGGCGCCGTCGACGACGAACTGCATCTGCATGCGATCGAACGCGTGCGTCTGCGTCTGCGCGTAGTCGCCCGGATAGACGATCCCGAACGGCGTCGGCGTGGCGTTCTTCGTCGCGCCAGGGGTGTACGGATACAAGGCGTATCCCTCGAACAGCAGCGAGTCCACCAGCCGCTCGAGGTGCGACTTGGGCGACGTGACGCCGACGTCGGACGGGGTGTCGGGAGTGATCGGGTCGATGGTGCTCATGTCGTGGGCTCCTCCGCGTCGCCGGCGCTGTGCTCGAGCAGGTCAAGCACGCATGCGTCGATGCTGTGCAGCCCCTGCGCGCGCTTGTAGCGCAGGAGCGAGTCGATCGTGTCCCGGTGCAGCAGCGTGAAGCCCGACTCGCCGTGGTGGTGGGAGATCATCGCCTTCCACGTCGCGACGGGCAGGCGGTACTGCGCCGACGTGCTCCACGGAAGGTGCACGACCTGCACCTGACGCTCGGGCCCCTGGTACAGGACGCGGCCGGTGAAGTGGAAGGTCAGCGGCACCTCGCCGTCGGGCAGCGCCGAGACGTAGCGCGACGCGACGACCTCGAGGTCGCCGGTGCACGGCACCTCCAGGCCGAACGTGATCGCGCCGTTGAACGAGTGCACGAGCGTGCTCGAGTGCGTCCAGAGGAAGCTGCGCGTCGTCGACGGCCAGCGCTCGGGCGCGCCGAACAGCTCGTAGAGCTCCTCGCGCGTGCCATTGTCGTACTCGCGGCGGGCGGGATCGAAGTTGATCTGGGCGGTCAGCGAGATCGCGTAGATGTCGCGGCCCGACGGCTCCGAGACGCCCATCTCGAAACGCAGCGTGGGCTGCGCGGCGAACGGCTCGTGAGCGGCGCCGAGAACCTCGAAGGTCACCACCGGTCCCTGGTCGCGCGCGGGCGCCGCCTCGGGCGGCGGCGCGTCGACCTTGTCAGGTGTCATTGCGGTACCCCTACTCCTGCCTTGCGGCGTATGTGAATGAAGAACCTGGGCACCGCATCGGCGATCGCGTCGCCGCCGGAGATGCCCGTCCAGTTGGACTTGATCAGTCCGACGAGGCGGTAGCACTCGTCGATCGGCACGATCGCGTGCTCGGCCGGCTCGGTCATGCGGTTGACGACGAGCGCCTCCCCGTCGGCCTCGAGCTGCTCGAGCACCGGGTTGCGAGCGACGAGCGCCTGCCAGCTCTCGAGGTGCAGTTCGGACTCGGTCGCTCCCGCGGGACTCGGGTACAGCGAGACGACCGTCCCCGTCCCGCTCGAGCGCAAGAAGAACGCCAGGCCGATCGGCAGCTGAAAAGCCGCCCACAGCTCGTCGGGAAAGTCGAAGTCATCCAGCCACAGCGTGCGCGTCCCGACCGGGCAGTAGTTCTCGACGCCCGAGCGCATCGCGATGCACGGCTCACAGGCGCACAGGATCCGCCGGTCGCCGAGCTCCAGCATGTGGCGGTGATCCTCCGACAGGCTGCTGTCGCAGATCTCGCACTTCTCGGCCTCCACAACAGGCGCGGGCCGCGCGAGGCGGCCCAAGCCTGCTACGAGCGTGGAGGGCAGGCGCGGGCTTGCGCTCACTTCCCCACGCCCGAGGGACATTCGGTGTACGGAGCATCTGCCATCGGCAGCGTCTCCGGACCGGCCTGCACCATCGGCAGCGAATAGCCGAGCTTCGGCTGCTCGGAGCCCTTGGACTCCAGGCCCACGGCACCCTCGACCTCGAGACCGAGCAGATCGGGAGCCGCCTCGTCGATGGCCTCCTTCAGCGCGTGCTCAAGCGTCGACGCGGACGCCGGACAACCGTTGCAGCTGCCCTGCAGCCGCAGCCTCGCGATGCCGTTCTCGACGCTGAGGATGTCGACCCCGCCACCGTGGGACGCCAGAAACGGCCTGACGCTCTCGACGGCCTCGGCGACCCGCTCCTCGAGCGAGATCGGGTAGAGGCCGTGAATCAGCAGGAGGCTGGCCACGACCCCGTCGTCGAGCAGTGCATCGCGGATCGGGAGCCCGCGATCCCCGGCGTCGTCGATGACGCCGAGGATCCGCTCCAGACCAGCTCCGTAGAGCTCGAGAACCGTGCCGACCAGCTCCTGCACGCGCGCCTGCGCGACAGGATCGGCAATTTCGTCGAGCGAGCCCAGAAGTTCCTGGACCCGCTCGACGAGCTCCTCCGGAGCCTGGTGCTGAGTTGCCATCTAGGCTCTCAGGACATCCCGGTCGGCGTGTGCTGGACCTTCTTGACGCGGCCCTTGCCGGTGTACATGTGCACACCGCACGGCAGGCACGGGTCGAAGGAGCGCACGGCGCGCATGATGTCGATCCCCTTGAAGTTGTCCGGCCCGTTCTCCTCGAAGATCGGGGTGTTCTGGACAGCGTCCTCGTAGGGTCCCGGGGTCCCGAACTTGTCGCGCGGGTTCCCGTTCCAC
>Ga0136633_1001418_pt1 | contig 17681 bp, 14 predicted proteins | sample AntDrymeUQ832206_2_FD_105494 | JGI IMG/M metagenome (GOLD analysis project Ga0136633, IMG submission 105494) | Polar desert sand microbial communities from Dry Valleys, Antarctica - metaG UQ83 (22.06) | ecosystem: Environmental > Terrestrial > Soil > Desert | place: Antarctica: Dry Valley...
CCGGTCGAGGGCGACCCCGAGCACTTCTCGGCCTGCCTGCTGGATTCGGGGACCCGCAAACGGATCTGGAGCGAGCTCGCGGCCGGGCGACGGCCCGAGGAGGTGCGCGCCCTGGAAGTGGATTCCGGTAAGGCGGGCATCGCCGCCGAGCAGCCCGCCGACGTGGCCCGCACGGCGGCGGAGATCGAAGCTTCCGGGAGCCGCACCGATCCGGCCGGGAGCGCCGCATGAGCGACAACCTGATCGAGGTCCGCGACCTCGTCAAGCACTTCCCGCTGACCAGCGGCGTGATCCTGCGCAAGCAGATCGGCGCCGTGCAGGCCGTCGACGGGGTCTCGTTCGACGTCAAGCGCGGGGAGACGCTCGGGATCGTGGGCGAGTCCGGCTGCGGCAAGTCGACCACGGCGCGCCTACTGATGCGCCTGCTGGACCCCACCTCGGGGTCGATCAAGTTCGATGGCACGGAGATCGCCGGCCTCAAGGGCGCCGAGCTCAAGGCGATGCGGCGCGAGATGCAGATGATCTTCCAGGACCCCTACTCGTCGCTGAACCCGCGCAAGACGGTCGGCACGATCATCTCCGAGCCCTACGCGATCCACGGCCTGCACGACGGCGAGGGCGAGCGCAAGAAGATCGTCCAGGAGTTGATGGACCGCGTGGGCCTCAACCCCGAGCACTACAACCGCTACCCGCACGAGTTCTCGGGTGGTCAGCGCCAGCGCATCGGCGTCGCCCGCGCGATTGCGCTGAAGCCCAAGATGATCGTCGCCGACGAGCCGGTGTCCGCGCTCGACGTCTCGATCCAGGCCCAGGTCCTCAACCTCTTGCGCGATCTCCAGCGCGACCTCGGTCTGACGCTGATCTTCATCGCCCACGACCTCTCCGTGGTGCGGCACATGTGCGACCGCATCGCCGTCATGTACCTCGGCAAGGTCGTCGAGTTCGCATCGTCGCCGGAGCTCTACGCGCATCCGCGCCACCCGTACACGGGGGCGCTGCTCTCCGCGGTGCCGGTCGCCGACCCGCGCCTGGCCGCCACCAAGAAGCGCCAGATCCTGGCCGGCGACGTCCCCTCGCCGACCAACCCGCCGAAGGCCTGCCGCTTCCATACCCGCTGCCCGAAGATGGTCGGGGGGACCTGCGACGCGCAGGAACCGCTGCTCGAGGCCAAGGACGGCGGCAACCTCGCCGCCTGCCACTTCCCGCTGACCGACGACGAGGTCGCCGAGCGGGTGCCGACGGCGCGGACGGTCGGCTGAGTTCCTAGCCCGGTTGGGAGCCGCCCGCCCGCATCCGGACGCGCGGGTGTCGGGTTCGTGGCCTGGTGGGAACGGCCGCACTGAGGGGTTGGTTCGATTGGGGTCGCGGGTCGCCGGGGGCGAGTTTCGGTGGCCGGGGCCTGGGAGGGGTGCGGTAGCCCCAACAACGCAGCAATCGATCGCCATCCTGGTTGGGCTGCTGCGTTGTTGGGGTCAGGAGCGGCCTAACGCAGCAACGGCTGTTGTGGGCCGCGCAATTGCTGCGTTGTTGGGGTGAACTGGCTCGGGAGGCGCTCTCGTGGCGGCGCTTCGACGGTTTGGCGTCGCGCACATCGCACGCGAACTCTTCCGGCCGTCACCGCCGCACGAATCCGCCCCGCGCACCACCTCCACCCCGATCCCGCCGACTGACCGGCATCCGTTCGACGAGCTCCGGCAGATCGTTCTGGCTGTGCGGCACGGGTCACGGTCGCGGTCACGCGGCCCGTGCAGACCCCCCGCGCCGGAGGTTGTGAGTCTCGCCGAGGTATCCGCCGGCCGGGGTAAGTAAGTCAACCCTCGTCTTCCTCGTCCTCGTCCTCGTCATCCTCCGAATACAGCGACTCGCTGGCCAGCTCCGCGCCGCCGGCGCTCCAGAGCTTGATGTCGAGGTAGTCGCCGCGGTAGGCGTCGGGCGCGAGCAGGGTGAAGCGGTCGCCGACGAGCGCGCACTGGTCGACGGCGAGGCCGGCGAGCTCCGCGGTCGCGATCGCGCCGCCGGGCTTCATCGGGACGCCCCAGACGAGCGTCATGGCCGCGACCTGGCCGTGCTCTCCGCGCCAGCCGCCGATGACCTCCTCGCAGAGGTCGAGCTTCCAGTCGGGGTTGGCTTCGGCCGTCTCGTCGGTGTAGTCGGCCATCGCCTCGAAGTCGCCCGGCTCGTGCTCGGCGTCGCCCGGGGAATAGGCGACGTAGCCGTAGAGGTCCAGGCCGGTCGTCGAGCGGCTGGTGACGGGGACGTAGGTACGCCCCGCCCAGGTGCGGTCGGGGAAGAAGACGAGTTCGCCGGCTTCGCCGAGATCGTCGTCTCCGGAGTCGATCCTCTCGCAGGCGGCGAGGAACTCGGCGCGCAGGGTGTCGGCCCAGCGGCCGTAGGGCGCGCCCTCCTGCGGGGGCTCGGCGATGAAGCGGCAGACGAGTCGGTCTTCGGGCGGCATCGGCGCGCAGCCTATTCAGGACTCGAGCAGGACGGTCACCGGGCCGTCGTTGACGAGCGCGACCTCCATGTGCGCGCCGAAGGCCCCGCCCTGGGCGCCGAGGCGATCCCGGACTCGCTCGTAGAGCGGCTCTGCGTGCTCGGGCGCCGCCGCGGCGACGTAGGAAGGGCGGTTGCCCTTGCGGGCATCGCCGTAGAGCGTGAACTGCGAGACGACGATCACCTCGCGCTCGCCGAGCGGCTCGTTCATGCGGCCCTCGGCGTCCGGGAAGATCCGCAGGGCGCTGATCTTCTCGGCCATCCGGTCGGCCACCGCCTCGTCGTCGTCGTGGGTGACGCCGAGCAGGATCAGCAGGCCGGGACCGATCTGCGCCACGCGCTCGCCGGCCACCGTGACCGACGCCGACGAGACCCGTTGGACCAGCGCGCGCACGGCGCTCAGGCTACGGCGGTGGCGATCAGGCCGACCACGAGCACGATCGACGTGCTCCAGGCGACGACGGACGCCGCATAGCGCACGTCGAGCCCGTAGGCGTGGGCCACCACGAGGCCGTTGAGGCCGGTCGGCATGGCGGCCAGGATCAGGTAGGCGTCGGGCAGGTCGATCAGCGGCGCGGCGATCGCGAACAGCAACGCCGGGGCGAGCACGAGGCGGAGCACGAGCGCGGCCGCGATCCGGCGTGTCATGGGCGGCGGGAAGGACGCGCGCGGCGGCGCCTCGGTGCCGATCGCCACGCCGGAGGGCGACGCTGCCCCGGTCTCGTGCGCCTCGTGCGCGAGAGTGATCCCCACCGCGAGGAAGCCGAGCGGCAGCAGCGCGAAGACGAGGATCCGCGACGCGTCGACGAGCACGTCGGGAGCGAGCACGTCAGGTGAGATCAGTGCGAGCAGCGCGACCAGCAGCGGCGGGTTGCGCGAGACGAAGGCCTTCGCCCGCTCGCCCGGCGTCTCGCCCGCGGTGGTCCCGAAGGCGGCCCCGATCGAGAAGACCCCGACGAGCAGGGTGACCGTGCCCACCAGGACGTCGTAGGCGACGGCCTGCGAGAGCTGGTCGGTGCCCAGGACCGCGGCGACGATCGGCAGCCCGAAGTAGCCCGTGTTCGGGTGGATGCTCGCGTTGACCAGGGCGCCCGTCTGGGGACGGTCGAGCTGCAGGCCCCGCGTGGCGACGGCGTAGGCGATCAGGCCCGTCACGATCACCGCCACCCAGGCGCAGACGAGGCCGAGCCCGACGTCGGCGTCGAGCTCGAGGCCCACGAGATTGAAGTAGACGACCGGCGGGACGAGGACGTAGAGCATCACCGTCAGCGAGCGGCGCGCGAACGCCTGCGCGCGCTCGCCGTGGCGGCGCTCGGCGGCGACCCCCGCCCCCACGGAGGCGACGATCGTCAGCGCGATCCAGATCACGCGTCGCGCAGCTCGGCGGCGGCGCGCTCGGGCGCGACGACGTTCAGGTGCAGCCCCGTGCCGAGCTCGAGGCCGGCCAGGTGCGTGAGCCGCGGCAGGATGTCGATCCGCCAGCCGTAGTGCTCGGCACCGAGCGGTGCGGTCCGGACCCACAGGTTCAGGGGCGGGGCGGCGCCCAGCAGCCGCGCCAGCCGGCCGAGGGCGTCATGGAGCAGTGCGGCGCCGAGCGGGCCGTCGTCCTCGAAGCGCGCCCGCGCCCGTCGTGGCGCGAGCATCAACTGGTAGGGCACTCGGCTGGCGTAGGGGGCCATCAGCACCGCCTCGTCGTCGATCGCGACCACCCGCGCGCGGCGCCGGACTTCTTCCTGCACGAGGTCGGCGAGCAGGTTGGACCCCTGCGTGCGGGCGGCGTAGGCGGCGAAGCGCTCGCGCTCGCGGGCGATCGCGGCCGGCACGAAGTCCAGTGCGTAGAGCTGCGCGTGCGTGTGCGGGAGCGATGCGCCCGCCTCCCGGCCTTCGTTGACCATCACGTGGACGCAGGCCGCGCCGGCGTGCGCCTGCATCCGCCGGCGCCAGGCGTCCATCGCGACGACGACCTGCGCCGGGGCGAGCGCGCCGAGGCTGCCGACGGGCTGGGGCGCGTTGACGATCACCTCATGGCGACCCGTGGCGGGGAGGGCGGTGTAGAGGTCGGGCTGGGCGTCGCGCTCGGGCTCCGAGCTCTCAGAATCCAGAGCCGGAAACAGATTCGGAACGACGCGGACGCTCCAACCCGGCGAGTCGGCCGGCCCTCCGGCGGGGCGCACGGCGTAGAGCTCGGGCGGCGTGCGGTCCTCGTGGCCCTCGAGGAACGGATCGGTGTCCGGGTCGATCGGATCGGCCGCAGCGACCGCGAAGCCGCCGCCCGGACGCGTCGCGCGGTCGGCGGCGACGATCGCCCGCAGGCCGGTCAGGGGGTCCACGCGGATCTCAGGCATCGCTGGGAGTCCCGGGTCCGGCGAGGGGCTTCTCCATCGCCTGGTGCTCGATGCCCTCGTCCAGGAAGCGGTTTCCGAAGGCGCGGTAGCCCGCGCGCTCGTAGAGCGAGAGCGCGTCCACCTGGGCGTGCAGCACCATCCGCGCGGCGCCCGCCGCCCGGGCCGCCCGCTCGGCCTGGGTCAGGAGCGCCGTCCCGAGGCCGTGGCCGCGGGCCTCGCCCAGGACGGCGAGGCGACCGAAGTGTGCCGCCTCGTCGGCGGCGGGCAGGACCCGGCACGTGCCGATGACGCGGCCGTCGTCGGCGACCGCCACGAGCTGCAGGGCCTCGGCGTCGTGGCCGTCGACGTCGCCCTCGACCGACACGCCCTGCTCGCGGATGAAGACCTCGGCACGGACCGCGAGTGCGGCCTCGAACTCGTCCTCGTCGCGAGGGTGCCGGATCTCGGTCACAGATACTGCTCGAGGTCGGCTTCGAGGTCGGCGGCGCGGCGATACCCACCCTGCTTGACGTGGACCCGCTTGCCCGCTGCGTCGTAGAAGCTGGTGACCGGCGCGCCGCCGATCCCGCCCACCGACCGCGCCAGGTTCCCGCGCGGGTCGCTGTAGGACGGGTACGGCAGGGGGAAGTCCTCGAGGTAGGCGCGGGCGCGGTCGCTCGGATCGACCGTGTCGATGCCGAGGAAGGCGATCTCCTTGCCGCGGGAGGTGCCGAGGGCCTGGAAGATCGGGAACTCGGCGCGACAGGGCGGGCACCAGGACCCCCACACGTTGACGACCACCGGGTGGCCGCGGAGGGCGCGCAGCCGGGCATCGAGCGCTTCCTGGCCACCGCCGAGCAGCTCGGAGCTCTGCTCGTGGAGGGCGGCCAGCGGCGCAGGAGCGCCCTGCAGCGCCATTTTGGCGGCGCCGAGGTCGAAGTTCGCACCGTCCCCGGCCTCGCCGCCACCCGCCTGGGAGAGCCCCAGCCCGATCACGGCGACGACCGCACCGGCGGCGGCGATCCACAGGACTCTGCGCACGCGGGCAAGGGTCGCACACGAACGCCTCGAAGCCCGGTACAATGGCGCTTGCCCCGCAGGCACCTTCCTGGATCCGGCATGGGTACGACCCTTGGATCCAGGACGAAGCTGCGGGACTCCGCGAAGCCGCCGTTCTTGTTGTGACGCGACTTCCCAACTTGTTCTGAGCGAGAGCCGTCCATGGCTGACACCCCTGCAGTGGCCGAACCGGTCACGACCCTCCCATCGTCCGAAGATCTCGAACGCGTTCAGTCGTTCACCCGCGAGCCGTTCGTGCTCGAGGGCGAGTCGATCGAGCACGCGCTCGGTTCCGGCCCGCGCCGGCAGGCCTTCGACGCGGCGCTAGCGGAAGTCCGCGAAGGGTCGAAGTACCCGTCGCCGGAGTGGCGCCGCACGTGGTCGCTGCTGCTCGGCCTCGAGCGGGTGCTCGGAGACGAGGAGCCGACACTGGTCGACGGGACGACGCTGAACGCCCACCAGGTGGATGCGCTGTCGGGCACCCTGACCGCGTTGCTCACCGAGGCCCAGCGCAACGGCAACGGCAACGGCGCGCCCGTGCTCGAGGACCTCGGAGAGCTGCCGGGCGCCGAGGAGCCGGAGTTGCCGGATCTCGATGGCGATGAGGACGACGACGACGACGAGCCGGCCGACTGGACCGACGAGGACCCGGGTGCCGGAGACGAGGATCAGCTCCCGGAGCAGCCCGAGGACCCGAACGCGGGCCGGCGCTTCTGGTTCGAGCACGCCACCGGCGCCGGCAAGACCGTGGCCGCGCTGGGCTTCGTGGAAGCCACGCGCACCGGCGGCGTCCTGATCCTCACCCACCGCCGCAATCTGGTCGATCAGTTCAACGGCGAACTGCGCGACCGCGGCTACGCCAAGCGGATCGCCCCGCCGATGGTTCGCGGCGAGGACCGCGCCGACGGGCCCGTGACGGTCGAGACCTACCAGTGGTTCGTGCGCAACGCCGGCAACGTCTCCGGCTCGTACACGATCGTCATCTGCGACGAGGCCCACACGGCGCTCGGCGAAAAGACGTCCGCCGCAATCCGCAACTGGCGCGAGCCGATCTTCGTCGGCATGACCGCGACGGGCGCGCTGATCGCCCGCCACGTCACCGACCTCTTCCCGACCCAGACCTCGCGCTTCGACCTCGCGCAGGCCGCGCGCCGCGGGGTGATCGCGCCGCTGCGCTGCGTGCGGATTCCGCCCGGTCCCGGCGTGCGCACGATCGCGAAGGTGCCGCTGCGCCGGGGCGAGGTCGACATGGAGTTCGACCAGGAGATGCTGGCCGAGCTGCTCGACCAGACCCCCTTCAACATGGCGATCGCGGACCTCTACAAGACACGGTTCCTCGGCGTCCCGGGGGTCGTCTACTCCGCCGGCGTGCGCCACGCCTACAACGTCGCGCAGGCCTTTCGGGACCTCAACATGAAGGCGCAGGCCGTCTCGGGCGAGACGCCCAAGCGCGAGCTCGCCGAGATCCTTGCCGCCTACGAGCGCGGTGAGATCGACGTGCTGGTCAACGCCCAGCTGCTCGCCGAGGGCTGGAACTCGCCTCGTGCGACGGTCTGCCTGCACCTCGCGCCGACCGCCTCTCGGCGCATCTACCAGCAGCGCGTGGGCCGTGTGACCCGCCGCCATCCTGGCAAGGAGGCCGGGATCGTCGTGGACTTCGTCCACCCTGCGACCAAGCACGACGACCCGGTGGTCACGCTGCACTCGCTGCTCGACCGCGACGTCTATCGCGGCGGGGCGATCGTCGTGGGGCCCGTGCGGCGCGGCCGCGGCCGCCGTCTGCGCGTGGAGCGCCGGGTCCTTCCGGTCACGTCCGAGGAGAACCGCCGCATCGAGGTCTACGAGCGCGAGCTCTGGCGGATCGCCGTCGAGCACCTCGACTACGGCGAGCAGATCCAGTGGGCCGCCCTCGGTGGGGCGCGGGTGTCGCCCAACGGCTGGCGCCGGGCCCGCGCGATGCTGCACTTCGACCAGTCCGGGGAGCTCAAGCGCACCTTCCTGCTGACCGCACTACAGCGCAACAAGAGCGCGCAGCTGCGCTTGCGCGCCCTGCAGGAGATCGCGGCGGCCAAGGACGACGAGGCCTTCGACGAGGCGATCGAGGTGATCGGCAACTGGCCGCGCGACGACCGCCGCGAGGGCGTCAAGATCCTCCTGCTGGCGCTCGCCGAGCGCAAGCTCGGGCGCCGTGACCAGGCCAACAACTGGATCTGGCGCTGCGCGGAGTACACGCGCGAGCTCCACGAGGAGTACGCCGTCCAGCGCTGGCCCGAGACCAAGCGGCTGCTCGGCCTGCTGGTCAACTCCTCCGGCGGGGCGCACGCGCGCAACGCCCGCCGGCTGGTCGCCTCCGCACGCCAGCAGGACCGGCGCCTGAGCGCGGCGCTGCTCGCCGCGGCGCTCCCGCACACCGCCGAAGCGGGCGAGGTCCTCAACGGTGCGCGCATGCGCATGTCGCGCAAGCCGGGCGCGCTGGCCCGTGAGCTGCTGCGCAACTTCCCCAAGCAGGGTGGCAAGGGCAAGCGGACCCGCCGCAAGAAGGTCGCACGCGGAAGTCAGGGCGAGGGCAAGGTGGCCGTCGGCGCGCTCGGCGAGGACGGCCAGGTGCTCGAGCCGGGCGTGGCTGCGACGGGTGGAGGAGAGGGCCAGCGGCCGAGCCGCTCCAGGCGCTCACGCCGGCGCCGCTCGGCCGACCCGGACGGGCGCCGCGCACCGCAGGACCCGTCCGCACCCGCCGTGACCGACGAGACGCCCGCGACCGCCGCAGGAGCATCGCCGGACACCGAAGCCACGCCGGCCGCCGACGGCGCTCCTAAGCCCGGGCGCACGCGCACCCGGGCCAAGGCGCCGGACTCCGAGGCGACCGCGGCGGAGGCCCCGAAGCCCCGGCGCACGCGCACCCGGGCCAAGGCGCCGGACTCCGAGGCGACCGCGGCGGAGGCCCCGAAGCCGCGCCGTTCGCGTGCGGCCGCGAAGCCTGCGACGGCCGAGCCCGAGAAGCCCGCGCCCGCGCCGCGCCGGACCCGAGCGCCGAAACCGAAGGCCGCCGAGCCGGCCGCAGCGCCTGACGGCGAAGCCACGCCCAAGCCGCGACCGCGCGCCCGCAAGAAGCCCGCGGACCCGTCGACGGACGTCTCCGAAGCCGCCTGAGACACGCATCTGCGCCACCCGGGTGGTGCGATCGGATACGTTCCCGGGCTGCATGGAGGGGACTGGGGCAAACCATCTCGTCGAGCTGCGCGGCGTCCGCAAGGCCTTCGGCGACAACGTCGTGCTCGACGGCATCGATCTCAGCGTCAGCCGGGGCGAGGCGATCGTCATCGCCGGGCCGTCCGGATCGGGCAAGTCCACGATGCTGCGCTGCGTCAACGGCCTCGAGTCCGTCGACGGCGGCGACCTGCTCTTCGACGGCCGCTCGATCGCGAAAGCCGGCAAGGAGCTGCCGAAGCTGCGCGCGGAGATCGGGATGGTCTTCCAGCAGTTCAACCTCTTCGGGCACATGACCGTGCTGCAGAACGTCACGCTCGCGCCGGTCAAGGTCCGCGGCATGTCGGCCGCCGACGCCGAGCAGCGCGGGCGGCAGTTGCTCGAGCGCGTCGGAATCTCCGAGAAGGCCGACCAGTATCCGGCCGACCTCTCGGGCGGTCAGCAGCAGCGCGTGGCGATCGCGCGCGCGCTGGCCATGGAGCCCAAGCTCATGCTCTTCGACGAGCCCACCTCGGCGCTGGATCCGGAGATGATCCGAGAGGTGCTCGACGTCATGCGCGACCTCGCTCGCGAGGGCATGACCATGCTGGTCGTCACGCACGAGATGGGCTTCGCCCGCGAGGTGTGCGACCGGATCGTCTTCATCGATGAGGGAGTCATCGTCGAAGAAGGGCCGCCGGACGAGTTCTTCAAGAACGCCAAGTCCGAGCGTGCCCGCGAGTTCGTGGACAAGATCATCCATCACTAAGAGGGGGAGACCACCGATGAGGAGCACTCACTGGCGCATGCTGTTCGCTGCGCTCGCCGCGATGTCGCTGGCGCTGTTCGTGGCCGCATGTGGCGACGACGAGGAGACGACGACCGGCGCATCCGGTTCGCAGACCACGGCCACGACGGAGCCGGCCGAGGAAGCCAAGAAGTTCGAAGCCGGCACGACGCTCGGCGACATCCAGAAGAAGGGCGAGATCACGATCGGCGTCAAGTTCGACGTCCCGCCGTTCGGGTTCAAGAACACCAGCTCGGGCGAAGTCGAGGGATTCGACATCGACATGGGCAAGGCCGTCGCCGAGGCGCTCGGGGTCAAGCCGAAGTTCATCGAGGCGATCTCCGACAACCGCATCCCGTTCCTCGAGAAGGGGACCGCGGACCTGATCCTCTCGACGATGACGATCAACGAGGAGCGCGTCGGCCAGATCGCCTTCTCGGACCCGTACTTCATCGCCAAGGGCCGCATCCTGGTCAAGAAGGACAACGCGGACGTCACGGGCATCGACACGCTGTCGGGCAAGACGGTATGCACGGCGCTCGGCTCGACCTACGAGGCCACGCTCAAGAGCCAGGCCCCGGACGCGAAGCTGAAGCTCGTCGACTCCTACTCGGAGTGCCTCGAGCTGCTGCAGAACGACACGGTCGAGGCCATCTCGACCGACGACGTGATCCTCACCGGCATGATCATCCAGACCGGTGACGAGCTCAAGCTCGTGGGCGACCAGCTCACCCAGGAGCCCTACGGCGCCGGCATCAAGTTGGGCGAGACGGAGTTCGTGGACTTCGTCAACGAGACCTTCACCAAGGTCAAGGAGGACGGCCGCTACAAGGCGTCCTTCGACAAGTGGGTCGGCAAGTTCACCGGCGAGGAGGCCGAGCCGCCGAGCATCTCCGTCGACGAGGCCGTCGAGCTCGTCAAGCAGAACGGCAAGTAGCAGTCATAGGGGTGCCCACGGCCTTCGTCGACATCCTGACCGACAACTTCGGGGAGTTCTCCTCGGGGTTCTGGGTCACGGTGCGGCTCGTCGTGGTGGCGTTCGCCATCGCGATGGTCGTGGGCACCCTGATCGGCGCGTTCCGCGTCGCGCCCAACAAGTGGCTGCAGCGGGCGGGCGGGCTGTACGTGGAGTTCTTCCGCAACATCCCGCTGCTCGTCCTGCTGATCCTGCTGTTCTACGGACTGCGTGACAAGAACGGGCCGGGCATCCCGATCACGGGCTTCGTCGCCGGCGTGCTCGGGCTCGGGCTCTACACCGCGGCCTATATCGCCGAGGCGCTGCGCTCCGGGGTCTTCTCGGTCAGCAAGGGGCAGATCGAGGCGTCGCTGTCGCTCGGCTTCTCCTACACGGAGACCATGCGCCGGATCATCCTCCCGCAGGCCTTCCGCACCGTGATCTCGCCGATCGGGTCGCTGATCATCGCGATGATCAAGAACTCGGCCGTGATCGGCGTCGCGCTGGCCCTCGACGACCTGCTGAAGGTCGGCCGCACGATCCAGTCGCGCAACTTCCAGACCTTCGAGACCTTCTTCTGGGCCGGGGTGGGGTACCTGATCCTGACCGGACTGGTCACCGTCGTCATCCGGCAACTCGAGAACCGCTACGCGATCAAGCGATGACGCTCGCCTTCTTCGACTGGTTCTCCGAGAACAACAACGGGCGCTACATGCTCGAGGGCTTCGCCACGAACCTCGAGATCGCGTTGATCGCGATCGTCTTCGCGTTCATCGTCGGCCTCGGCCTCGCGCTGCTGCGGCTCTCGCGCAACCGCATCGTCTCCTACGCGGCGGGCATCTGGATCGACGTCTTCCGCAACCTGCCGCTGATCCTGCTGGTGATCTTCCTGGCGCTGCTGCTGCCGGAATCCTGGCGGGACTTCTGGACCGACAACGTGCCGGGCTGGGCTCCGGAGGCGTTCGAGAGCGGCCTGATCCTCGGCGCGTTCATGGCCCTGATCCTCTACAACAGCGCGGTCCTCGCGGAGATCATGCGCGCCGGGATCCTGTCGCTGGCCAAGGGGCAGGGCGAAGCGGCGTCGGCGCTCGGCATGACCTACGGGCAGTCGCTGCGCTTCGTGATCCTCCCCCAGGGCCTGCGGCGCATGGTCCCGGCCCTGGTCTCGCAGCTGATCACGCTCAACAAGGACACCACCCTGGTCTCGCTGATCGCGATCCAGGAGGTGGTGCGCCGCGGCCGCATCGTCAACGCCAACTCCGGCAACCCGTTCACCGGCTCGGAGACCGAGGCCCCGTACCTCGAAGTCTTCATCTTCATCGGGATCCTCTTCGTGGCGGTCAACTACGCCCTCTCCCGCCTCTCGCGCCGGCTGGAGATCCGCGAGCGCAAGCGGACCGGCACCACGGTCGAGCAGGTCAAGGGCCTCGAGGACCAGGTCGCCGTCGAACCGGCCTGACCTGGCACTCGGGGCTCCCCCTGATCTTTCCCCTGTGTGACGGATGTACGTTGACGGACGCTCGCGGATCGGGAACCATCGTCTGGACCGGCGGCAGGGGTCGCCGGCGACCAACTGAAGAAATGAGGCGGGACGATGGCGCGCAAGCGAATCCATCCTTGGCTCGGCTGCCTCGGTCTGATGCTCGTGACGATGTTCGTCGCGACGACCGGTGCTCGTGCCGACACGACAGGCAAGCCGTACAAGGTGATCCTCCCCACGACGGTGGGCGTCGGGCCATCGCAGACGATCACCGCGACCTTCACGAACCTCACCAGCCCGCAGTCCATGGGGTCGGCGAACCTCACGGCGCCGGCGGGCTATGACCTGACGGGTGTGACGACGACGCAGGGCGCGGTGGCGCTCTCAGGCTCGACCGTGCATCTGCGCAGCCTCTCGCTGGCGCCCGGGAAGTCGGTGACGGTCACGATGACCGCCGACGTCGCGTGCAACGAAGCGGCGAGCACCTGGACTCCGGCCGCCAAGCAGGCCAACGACTTCAGCGGCACGGGGAACGACTTCTTCCTCAACCAGGGAGCCTCGAGCCTGAGCACGAAGCCCACGAGCGCGTGCGAGACCTCCGAAGCCTGCCCCGAGGACGTCGACTGCGAGGAGTTCCTCTCCTACCGCGGAGTGCTCGAGCTCCCGGCCACGTCGGGCGCCGGCGCGGCCGGCGGCCTCCTGCGGGTAGCCGCGGTCCAGCAGGTCAACTACCAGCTGACGCTCGCTTCGAAGGCGTACTTCACCACGACCCTGCCAGACGAGGGCACGCTGGACTTCGCCTTCGAGACGCGCCTGCCGATCAACTGCGCGGCCTATGAGGAGATCGCCCCGGTCTACGGGATCGTCTCGGGACCGGTCAACCGCACCAAGTCGGTGTCGTTCGTCATCAGCGCATCCCTGATGGACGCCTACCAGCGCGATGCGGCGGATCTCGAGATGTGCTTCGGGGCACCGCAGCCGTTCCTCACGGATCCGACGAAGCCGACCCTGTCCACAGGTGTGGTGCGCGGACAGACCTGGTTCGTCGGCGTCCTGCCCGACTGCGTCGGCGATGCGGTGCCGGCCAGTGAGCCGAACACGGCCGGCGTCCCGCAGGCGTCGCCGTGCGTCTACGACCGTCGCTTCGACCTCGCGGGCAACGGTCTGCTTTCGGTCTACGTGCCGTTCACCTACCCGGACCCCGCGTACCGGGGCTGACCGACCTCACCCCACCGGCCGCTGCACCCCTGCGGGTGTGGCGGCCGGACGCGCTTCAGGAGCCGACCGGCGCAGGCGGCAGGCGCACAACGCCGAGTCGGCGCAGGATCTCGTCACGCTCGGCCTTGACGGGGCCGTCGACGCCGATCAGCGCCATCAGCGTGTCCAGGCACACCGCCACCTCGTAGTCCTCGCGGTGGGTGCGGGCCGCGGCGAGCGCCTCGGAAAGCGCCTGCACTGCCAGGCCGGTCTCACCGGCCTGGGCCAGCGCCCAGCCCCGGATCCGGTGCAGCAGCGGGGCCAGGCGGGACGGCGTGCGCGGGTCGGCCAGCACCTGCGCGGCGATCCGCGCGGCGTCGTCGCCGCCGCCCGTGAAGGCGCAGGCCTCGGCCATGAGGGCGTCGACCCACCTGGCGTCCTGCTCGCAGCCGAGTCGCCCGAACCGCGCCCGCGCGTCGACGAGCGTCCGCCGGCCCTCCTCCACGCGTCCCGCGCGCACGCTCGCGCGCCCGAGCAGCATCGTCGCCTGGCCGACGCCCCACTCGTGGCTGGTCCCGCGGAAGATCTGGAGGGCGCGCCGCAGGCGGGAGCCGGCCTCCTCGAGGCGGCCCTGGTCGGAGCGCAGCTCAGCGATGTTGAGGTGGCCGAACGCGGCACCGTCGTCGTCGCCGGCGCGCTCGCTGGCCCGCCCGGCCTGCTCCCAGAGCACGATGGCCTCCTCCCAGAGCCCGGCCCGGTAGGCGAAGCCGCCGAGGTTGTTGAGAACGATCGACTCGAGGACGCGCTCGCCCCGGCGGCGGTAGATCTCGAGCGCGCGCGCCGAGTGGCGGCCCTCGGTCGCGCGCCCGGCCTCGACGAGGCACCAGTCGAGCGTGAAGCAGGCGCGGGCGAGCGCGAGCTCTTCTCCGGTCTCGTCGGCGTCGGAGATCGCGCTGCGGCAGAGGTCGATCGCGTCGTCCGGGCGGCCCTGACGCTGGCGCACCGTCGCCAGCATCGACGTCAGCCGCGCGCGGGCGGCGAGGGTCTCCACCGTCGTGGCTCCGTCGAGACCGCGCAGGCCCTTGCGGGCCTTGCGCACCGCGCGCTGGATCGAGCCCGCGTGCATCTCGATCTGCGCCTGGCGTTCGAGGATCCCCGCCTCTCGCACCGCGTCGCCGGCGACCAGCCGGCGTGCGGTGTCCAGCGCCTCGAGTGCGGCCCTGGGCTCACCGCTGTCGCGCTGCGCGTCGCCGAGCGCCTCCCAGCAGGCGACGACCTCCTCGCGCGGGAGATCGAGCGTGCGCGCCGCTTCGAGCGCGCGCTGCAGCAGCATCGCGGCGTCGGCGTGGGCGGCCCGTGCGGCGGCCCGTGCGGCGGCTTGGCGCGCGTAGCGGAAGGCTCGCGGCCGGTCGCCCGCCAGGAGGAAGTGCAGCGACAGCGCACCGGCGCCCTCGTCGACCGCGGTGCCGAGCTCGCGCTCGAGCCGGCGGCCGGCGGCAGCGTGCAGGGTGCGACGCTCTTTGAACGGCAGCCCGGCGTACGCCGCCTCGCGTACGCTCGCCCGCCGGAACTGGATGCGCCCGTCTTCAGTGGGTTCGAAGAAGTCCGCGAGCCGTCGCCAGGTTTCCGCCGACCGGACCGTCACGGGATCGTCGAGCAGGACGCCGAGGTCGTCCGCGGCGAACATGACGCCGAGGACCGCGGCCCGCCGGACGAGCGCCCGGTCGCGCGCGCCCAGACGATCGATGCGCGCGGTGGCGGCCGCTTCGATGGAATCCGGCAGCTCGCGAGCGCCCGCGGCGGCCGCGCGCAGGAGATCGAGCAGGAACTGCGGGTTGCCGCCGGAGCGCTCCGCGGCAAGCCGCAGCAGATGGGGAGCCAGCGGGTCGGCCTCGGTCAGGGCTTCGGCCAGCTCGGCGCGCTCGGCCACGGTCAGCGGACCGGGCTCCAGCACCGCTGCGCCCGGCACTCCGTCGGTGAGGTCGCGGCGGGTGAGTACGACCAGCCAGGAGGACGCCTGCAGCTCCCCGGCGAGCGCGCGCAGCAGCGAGCGTGAGGCGGCGTCGGCGTGCTGGACGTCCTCGACTGCGACGACGGTCGGTGTGGCGAGCCGCGGGCGAAGGAAGCGCAACAGCACCTCCCGGAGCTTCGCCGAGCGGAACTCCGGCGCGAGCTCGTGCACTGCGTCCGTGACGGGGGCCTCGACGTCGAGGGCGACCGCAAGCAGCGGGAGCCACGGCAGCAGCTCGCGATCCTCGCTCTCGAGGTGCGCGTGCAGCGCGCGCAGCACGAGCGGGTCGGGGTCGTCGGGTCCCACGTCGAGCAGCTGACGCAACAGGGCCCGCCAGGGCGCGTATGGCGTCGTCGCGTTGTAGGCCTCGCAGGCGGTGCGCAGCTGGCGGACGCCGGCCGCGCGGTCGAGCAGCTCCTCGACCAGCCGGGTCTTGCCGCTCCCCGGCTCGCCGGCGATCTCGAGCAGCGTCCCGCGGCCGGCCCGGGCCTCGCTGAGGACGCGCTCGAGCTCGGCGAGCTCCTCGTCGCGACCGACGAGCGGGACGTGGTCGGCGCCGGCCGCCCAGCCGCGGGTCCCGGCGAGCACCCGGCCCACGGCCCAGGCGTGGACCGGCTTGGCCTTGCCCTTGACCGTGAACGGCGCGAGCGCCGTGACCTCGAAGCGGGTGGCCGAGCGGTCGAGCACTTCGCCGGTCGTGAACAGGCCACCGGCCGGGGCCGCCGACATCAGCCGGGCGGCGAGGTTCACCGCGTCGCCCATCACCGTATAGGTGCGCCGGTAGGACGGGCCGACGTCACCGGCGAACACGGCGCCCCGGTGCACGCCGGCGCGGACGCTGACCCCGTGCGGTGCGTCCAGGATGCGGCGCACGGTGAGCAACATGCGCTCCTCGTCCTCGCCGGTGGAACGCGGGGCGCCCGCGGTCAGGATGAGCTTGCCGCCGTCGGCGTCCACGTCGGACCCGAGGAAGCAGATGTCGTGGTGCTCGGCCGCCTCTTGGGCCTCTCGTACGAGGTTCCCGAGCGACCTCGCTGCCGCGGCCGCCCCGTGCCGGGCGATCAGCTCGTCGGTCCCGTCGAAGTGGACGAACGCAACCGTCACCCGGCGATGCTCGGGGACGGGGAGGTCGTCCATGACGTGGGCGCGCAGGGCCGTGGACAGGAACGCGGTCGCCTCCAGGCCGTGTCCGGCGAACGGGGCCTCCTCCGGCGCGCCGTCCTCGCCCGATGGTGCGCGCACGAGGAGTCGTCCGTGGCCCTTGGGCGCACCGAGGCAGCGTGAAGTCAGCGCGCCGGCCGTCCTGCGGCTGACCACGATCTCCCCGGCCTCGGCGGCGGTCTCCATGCGCACCACCTCGGTGGCCGCGGGGCCGGTGACCAGGAGCTCGCGGTGCGAGCCGCCGACCAGGAACAGGTGGAAGACGTCGCTGTGGATCCCGACTGACATGCGCAGGTTCACGCGCGCTCCGCCCGCGTCGATCCGGCCGGCCACGCGCAGCGCCTTGCGCATCCCGACGGCGGAGCGGCAGGCCCGCTCGACGTGCCGTTCGCCTTCGAAGAGGAGCAGCTGCGCGTCGCCTCCGAACTTCAGCAGGCTGCCGCCGTTGGCGTAGGCGACGCCGAGCAGCGAGCTGAACGAGACGCCGATCGCGTCCGCGAGATGCTCGGCGCCCTCGCGGCCGGACTTCGCGAGCCGCTCGGAGAGCTTCGTGAAGCCGGAGATGTCCACGAAGACGACCGTGCCGTCGACCGTCCGGACCGGTGCATCGCCATTCATCGCGAGATGGCGCAGGACCACCCGCGGCACGTAGGCCCGCAGGTCCCCGTCGCCTGCTGGTTCGCGCACGGCTGCGCGCGAGCTGGTCATGCCGTTCCGAGCCTGCACGGGTCTCCCCGAATCGCGACCGCCGCCTCCGGCGGGGCGGTCCTCCCTCCGATTGTCGGCGATCGGGGCGTCGGGCGCAACCCCCGGGAAACCCCTGCGACTCCTAGGGGGTCGCCCACTACCCAACTGGGGTTCGTTCCACCATCCATCTCGGCCCGAGCCTGCGGTGGCGGCCATGGTCGAGGGCGAGATCTCCACGAACGGCGGCCGGGTGGGGTGAGGCTTGCCCCGCGGGGACGGCGAGCCCCAGTAACGCAGCAATCGTCGCCGGTCCCGCGTCGTTTGCTGCGTTAGGCCGCTCA
>Ga0136633_1001419_pt1 | contig 17678 bp, 17 predicted proteins | sample AntDrymeUQ832206_2_FD_105494 | JGI IMG/M metagenome (GOLD analysis project Ga0136633, IMG submission 105494) | Polar desert sand microbial communities from Dry Valleys, Antarctica - metaG UQ83 (22.06) | ecosystem: Environmental > Terrestrial > Soil > Desert | place: Antarctica: Dry Valley...
GAGGGTCGCCGGCGCCGGCCGGCGCCGTCGGCGCGGTCGCCGGTGCCGTCGCGGTCGCCGGTGTCGGCGACGGCGCGGTCGCGGACGTGGTCGCCGGCGCTCGGCGTGCCGTGGGGTCCGGCATCCTCAACGCCCCCGAGCACCGAGCACGAGGCCGGCGAGCTGCAGGTCCTCCGGCGTGGTGACCTTGAAGTTCTCCCGCGGACAGGGGACGACCACGACACGGCCTCCCCGGGCCTCGACGAGCGAGGCGTCGTCGGTGGCCGTGGCGAGGATGGCGTCGTCTTGGTCCAGCACGTCGCGCAGCGCACCTGCGCGGAAGACCTGCGGGGTTTGGACCGCCCACAGCCGGGAGCGGTCCAGGGTCCGCACGACCACCGGGGTCGTCTGGGACCCGGACAGGGTGTCGGTCTCCTTGACGGTGTCGGCCATCGGCGCCGCGGCGATCGCGGCGTCCACGTCCTCGGTCAGCGCCGCCAGGCAGTCCCGGACGATCTGCGCGGTGACCAGCGGCCGGGCGGCGTCGTGCACGAGCACGACGTCCGCGGCGCCGCCGGCCGCTGCGAGCGCCGCGCGCACCGAGTGCGAGCGCTCCGTGCCGCCGGCGACACCGACACAGCCCTCAGGCGCCTCGTGGCCGGCCGGCAGCGCCACGACAATGCGGGCGATGCCCGCAGCGCGCAGCGCGTCAAGCGACCAGTCGAGCATCGGCCGCCCTCCGCAGCGCACGAACGCCTTGGGGCCGTGGGACCCCAGGCGCTCTCCGCGACCGGCGGCCACCAGCAGCGCGACCGCCTCAGGCATCGGTGTGGACGGGCGTCAGCCCTTGGCGGCCGTCGCGGCGACCTGCGCGCCGGCGGACTCGGCCAGCAGGTCGTCGAGGTAGGCCTCGGCGTCGTCCTCGGACTTGTCCAGCGCGTACATCAGCTCGGAGGCGAGGATCTTCTTGGCGCGGGTGTACATCTGCTTCTCGCCGGTCGACAGCCCCTTGTCGTGCTCGCGGATCGCCAGGTTGCGGACGACCTCGGCGGTCTCGAAGATGATGCCCGTCTTGATCTTGTCGCGGTTGTGCTTGAAGCGACGGTTCCAGTTCTTGGGCATCTCCGAGAGCTCGTCCTGGAGGACGGCGAGGACCTTCTGCACGGTCTCCTCGTCGATGATGTGACGCAGCCCCGCGATGCCGGCGTTCTCGCACGGAACCATCACGGTCATGTCGTTGTGCAGGATCTTGATCGTCAGGTACTCGCGCTCGGCGCCGAACATCTTCTTGACTTCCTTCTTGAGCACCTTGCCGGCTCCGTGATGCGGATAGACGACGTGATCGCCGATCTCAAAGTCGATGTTGACGATCACCAAGGGCGCGAGGTCCTCATCGGTGAACTGGTCTTTGGTCATCTCGGGAATGGTGTGCTCCTTGGTCAGCCGGACCGCGGTCATGCGGTGCGGTGGTGCGATTTGCCTGTGCGGTGCTTGTCGCCGCGGCGGTCCTACGTCTGCAGGTAACGGTCCACGAGGTTGATCTCCTGCAGCCGGCGAAGGCCCTCGCGGATGTCCTTCGCCCGTATCTCACCCACGCCCTCGACGATCTCCAGCTCGGCGTCGGTGGCGGCGAGCATCTCGTCCAGACCGCCGAACTCCCTGACGATCTGCTGGACGACGAGCTTGGGAAGGCGGGGGATGCGGCCGAGGATCCGGTAGCCGCGGGGCGACACCGGGTAGTCCAGCGTGTTGAGCTTGCGGTCATAACCCATGAGCTCGGCCAGGCGGCCGAAGTCCAGGAGGTCCTGGTGGGGCAGCCGGCCGATCTGCTCCAGCGCCGAGGTGAAGTCCTCGTCGCTGTCCAGCGCGAGGTAGTCGTGCACGAGGGCGGCCTTGTCGGCGGCGGTGCCGACCATGGTCTCCTCCAGCTGCATCTCGATGAGGCGGCCCTCGCGGCCGAGCTCGACGATGTAGCGCTCGATCTCCACCGCCATCCGCGTCACGAGCTCGGCGCGCTGGAAGACGGTCAGCACATCGTGCAGGGTGGCGCCGCCCTCGAACTCCAGCGCGGTCAGCCGGGTGGACACCTGATCAAGGCGCGTGCGGTACTTGTCCAGCGTGGCCAGCGCCTGGTTGGCCTTGGCCAGGACGACCGGGATATCCTCCAGGATGTACTTGGCGCCGTCGACGTACAGGCTGACGACCTCGCGCCGCTGCGAGATCGCGATGACGAGCGCGTCGGTCTGCTTGGAGACGCGCTCGGCGGTGCGGTGGCGGGTTCCGGTCTCCAGCGTGAGGATCGTCGGGTCCGGCACGAGCTGGACGTTGGCGATCACGAGCTTGGTCGCGTTGGCGTTCAGCGCGATCGCGCCGTCCATCTTCGCCACCTGGTAGAGCGTGGCCGGGGTGTAGTCGATGTCGAGCTTCATTCCGCCGGAGAAGAGGAAGCTCAGCTCCTCCGGATCGCCGATCATGATCAGGCCGCCGGTATGCGCGTGGAGGATGTCGTCGATGCCCTCGCGCAGCGCCGTTCCGGGTGCCACCATCTCCAGCGCCTTGACGAGCCGGGGCTCCTGACGTGTCTCGAGCTCGCTCTGCTCATCCCCTGATCGCTGCGCCATTCCTCACCGATTCTACCAGGATTTGCGCCACATCTTGATCCCGCCTTAAGGCACCGCCGCGCTGGGTTGAGGGCACGAAAGGCCCTCGAAGTCAAGGGGCGCCGGCCTGCACCGCAGTCCAGGTCACCGCGCCGGTCAATTCGGCGCCGCCGCCTTCAGGACGCTACGCAGGGCGGCCCGCAGCGACGGCGCGCCCGGCGGGCAGACGACGGGCGCCAGACCGAACTTCGCCGCCTCCTCCAGGCGGCGGTCGGCGTGCGCGACGGCCCGCAGCTCCCCGGTGAGCCCGATCTCCCCGAAGCAGGCGACCGGGAGCCGGCCGTCCGGCCCGCCACCGAGGGTGACGTTGCGCTGGGCTCCGGCCACGGCCAGCGCGATCGCCAGGTCAGCTCCTGGCTCGTCGATCCGCACGCCGCCGACGACGTTGACGAAGACGTCGGCGCTGCCGACCGCCACCCCGGCGTGGCGGGCGAGCACGGCGAGCACAAGGGCCAGGCGGTTGCGGTCGATCCCGTTGACCACGCGGCGGGGCGGCACCAGCTCACTTGGGGAAACCAGCGCCTGCACCTCCACGAGCAGCGGGCGCGATCCCTCCATCGCCGCCAGAACGACGCTGCCGGGCTTGCGGGTCGCTTCGGAGACGAAGCGGGCGCTGGCGTCCAGCACCTCGACCAAGCCGCCGGAGCGCATCTCGAACACGCCGGCCTCGTTGGTGGAGCCGAAGCGGTTCTTGAGGGCGCGGAGAGTGCGGTAGGTGCGCTCGCGCTCGCCCTCGAACTGCAGCACGCAGTCGACCAGGTGCTCGAGCACGCGCGGCCCGGCCAGCGAGCCCTCCTTCGTCACATGGCCGACGAGGATCACCGCGGTGCCCGACGGCTTGGCCACCTGCATGATCCGGGAGGCGACCTCCCGGACCTGGCCGACGGACCCGGGAGCTCCGGTCAGCTCGGTCGCGTGCAGCGTCTGCACCGAGTCGATGACGACCACGTCGGGGCGCTCGGACTGAATCGTGGCCAGGACGATCCCCAAATCGGTCTCGGCGAGGACGGGGACGTCCAGCGCGGCGCAGGTCGGCGTCAGCAGCCGCTCGTGGCGCAGGCGGATCTGCTGGGGGGACTCCTCGCCGGAGACGTAGAGCACCTGCGCGCCGGCGGCGGCCAGGTTCCCGAGCGCCATCCCCGTCAGCGTGGACTTGCCGATGCCCGGTGAGCCGCCGATCAGGACCAGCGCCCCGGGGACGAGCCCGCCGCCCAGCACCCGGTCGACCTCGTTGATGTGAGTCCGCAGCCGCGGCGCGCGGGTGGTGTCGACGTCCTTCAGGCGGGTCACCGGCGCGGGGCGGGCGCCGCCGGCCCCCCGCAGGCGTCCCGGTCCCGGTGCGGTGCTCGCGGCCGTGGTCGCGAACTCCTCGACCATCGTGTTCCAGGCGCCGCACCCGGGGCACTGGCCCATCCAGCGCGGCTCGCTGTGGGCGCAGTTCCCGCAGCTGTGGATCGTCGCGGTGCGGGCCATGCCGGTACAGACAGTAGGTCGCGTGGCGGACGATTCGCCCCCTCTGCCGGACGAGGACCAGCGGCAGCGCCGGCGGCGATCCGGCAACGGCCCTCGCTAGCATCGCCCGTCATCACGGCCTTGACCCCTCCCTCCGACGTGCGTGTGCGCCTGGCGGTGCCCGCCGACCTGCCGGCGGTCGTGGCGATCTACAACCAGACGATCCCGGGCCGGATGGCGACCGCGCAGCTGGAGCCCGTGACCGTCGACGAGCGCCGCCCGTGGTTTGCCGCCCATACCCCGGACCGCCGGCCGATGTGGGTCGTGGACGGCGAGGACCGGGTCATCGCCTGGGTGGGGCTCAGCGACTTCCACGAGCGCGCCGCGTACGCCGCCACCGCTCAGATCAGCATCTACCTCGACGAGGCCGTCCGCGGCCGCGGACTGGGCGGGCGGCTCCTGGATCACGCCATCGCAGCGTCACCGGCAGTCGGCGTGGGCACCCTGGTGGGGCTCGTCTTCGCGCACAACACACCGAGCCTGGCCCTCTTCGAGGGTCGCGGCTTCGAGCGCTGGAGCCACCTGCCGCAGGTCGCCGAGCTGGACGGCGTCCTGCGAGACCTCGTGCATCTGGGCCGCCGCGTCTGATCCCGGCGGCCTGCCGGCGTCCCGCGGAAGGTGAGCGGACGTTCATGCACCGCAGAGGTACACGGGATTCCACCCAAGTGCCCGCTGGTCCTCAGAGCCCCGGGCTGAGGACCGCGGCGATCAGGCCAGCGACGAGGCAGACGGTGACAAGCCACGCGATGGTCGTTCCACTCTGTGCCATACCTGCCCGAACGTGGCTTGCGCGAGAAAGTTGTGGTGTTTTGACTCAGGAGGCCAGAGCACGCTCGCAGGATGCGAAGCCGCCGTCGCGATGCGAGCCGTCACAGAACGGCTTGAGCGCGCTCAGGCCGCACCGGCAGAGGGCAACCGCTCCCTCCGGCGGGATCTCGTAGGTGCCACCGTCGGCGTCGACGATCCGCGCCGGGCCGGTGACCTTGTACGGACCGTCGTCACGGACCTTGATGACCACCTCGTCCATGCTGGTTTGCTAGGTGCCGGCCCGGCGGGCCTGGATCAGGGCCTTGAGATCTTCGACCACCGGCGGCGCGAGCTTGGCCAGGCGCTTTACGTCCCAGCGGTCCAGGGTGACGAGCACCATCGACGAGGTCGCCGTCACGGTGGCGTTGCGCTGCGCGCGCTCCAAGACGCCCATCTCACCGATGATGTCGCCCGGACCCAGGTCCGCGACGTGCTCGCCTCCGCGGTGGACCCGCGCGGTTCCCTCCTGGATCACGAGCAGGTCGTAGGAGAAGTCGCCCTCACGCACCAGCTCCTTACCGGCGGGCACCGACACCTCCGACGCCAGGGCGGCGATCGTGCCCATCGCGTCCTCGCCGAGCTGGGCGAAGACGTCGATGGACTTCAGGCGGGCGACGTCCACGGGTTCAGGCGGTGTCGGGAACCTCGACGTCGGCGTCGCCGTCGTCCAGGATCGGCGCCGGTGCCGCGCCCTCGGATCCAGCACCGACCACGGCCGGCACCTTGGGCTGGATCACCGAGAGCGCGACGGGCGGATCCACACCGTCGGCGGCTCGCTCCACGAGCACCGTGCCTCCGGGCGTCAGCTCGGAGCGCAGCACGAAGTCCGCCAGCGGATCCTCGATGTAGCGCTGGATCGCCCGGCGCAGGGGACGGGCGCCCATCGCGGGATCCCAGCCCTTCTCGACGAGCAGGTCCTTGGCGTCTTCGGTCAGCTCCAGCTGCAGCTCGCGGTCAGCCAGCGACTCGCGGATGCGCCGCAGCAGCAGCTCGACGATCGTCTTGATCTCGTCCTTCTGCAGCTTGTGGAAGACGAGCACGTCGTCGATCCGGTTGAGGAACTCGGGGCGGAAGACCTTCTTCAGCTCACCCATCACCCGGCTCTTCATGTCGTCGTACGTCATGCCCTGCTCGTCGTCGCCGATCGAGAAGCCCAGCGGCGTGTTGCGCGCGATCTCCGAGGCCCCGATGTTCGAGGTCATGATCACGATCGCGTGGCGGAAGTCGACGGTGCGGCCCTGGGAGTCGGTCAGGCGACCGTCCTCCAGGATCTGCAGGAGGATGTTGAAGACGTCCGGGTGGGCCTTCTCGATCTCGTCCAGCAGCAGCACGCAGTAGGGCTTGCGGCGCACGGCCTCGGTCAGCTGGCCACCCTCGTCGTAGCCGATGTAGCCGGGAGGCGAGCCCACCAGGCGCGAGACCGCGTGCTTCTCCATGTACTCGGACATGTCGATGCGGATCATCGACTCCTCGTCGCCGAAGAGGAACTCCGCGAGCGTCCGCGCCAGCTCGGTCTTGCCGACACCGGACGGGCCGAGGAACACGAAGGAGCCCGTCGGGCGCTTGGGGTCCTTGAGCCCGGCACGGGAGCGCCGGATCGCCTTCGAGATGACCTCGACGGCGGCGTGCTGGCCGATGACGCGCTTGTGCAGCTCGTCCTCCATGCGCATGAGCTTGGCCGTCTCGGCCTCGGTCAGCTTGAAGACGGGGATGCCGGTCCACATCGAGACGATGTCGGCGATCTCCTCCTCGCCGATCGACGGGCGCTCCTGGCCGTCGGACTCGCCCTGCTCCCACGCCTCCTCCAGCTCGCGCTTCTTGTTCGTCAGGCGCCGTTCGGCGTCGCGCAGGGTGGCGGCCTCCTCGAACTCCTGCTTCTCGATCAACGCCTCCTTCTCGCGGCGCGTCTTCTCGATGTCCGCCTCCAGCTCCCGGTACACGGGCGGGGAGGTCATCGACTTGATGCGCATACGCGACGCGGCCTCGTCGATGAGGTCGATGGCCTTGTCCGGCAGCTGGCGGTCGGCGATGTAGCGGTCGGCGAGCTCGGACGCGGCGACCAGCGCCTCGTCGGTGATCTGCACCTTGTGGTGCTGCTCGTAGCGGTCGCGCAGGCCCTCGAGGATCTGGACGGTCTCCTCGACGGAGGGCTGCTCCACGCGGATCTGCTGGAAGCGGCGCTCCAGGGCGCTGTCGCGCTCCAGGTACTTGCGGTACTCGTCCAGCGTCGTGGCGCCGATCGTCTGCAGCTCTCCGCGCGCGAGCGCGGGCTTGAGGATCGAGGCGGCGTCGATCGCGCCCTCGGCGGCGCCGGCGCCGACGAGGTTGTGGATCTCGTCGATGAACAGGATGATGTCGCCGCGCTGGGTGATCTCCTTCATCACCTTCTTGAGGCGCTCCTCAAATTCTCCGCGGTACTTGGAGCCGGCGACCAGGGCCGCGAGGTCCAGCGTGTAGATCTGCTTGTTCTTCAGCAGCTCGGGGACATCGGAGTTCGTGATGCGCTGGGCCAGGCCTTCGACGACGGCGGTCTTGCCGACACCCGGCTCGCCGATGAGCACGGGGTTGTTCTTCGTGCGGCGCGAGAGGATCTGCATGATCCGCTCGATCTCCGTCTCACGGCCGACGACGGGATCAAGCTTGCCGTCGGAGGCGAGCTTGGTCAGGTTGCGCCCGAACTGGTCCAGGAGCTTGGAGGACTTCTTGCCCTCCCCGGAGGCTCCGGTGCCCGTGCCGGAGCTCTGGGAGCCCGAACCCGAACCGGACTGGCGACTGCGGCCGCCGGGACCGGACAGCATGCGGATGACCTCGTTGCGGATCTTCTCGGAGTCCGCGTCGAAGTCCAGCAGGATGCGGGCGGCGACGCCCTCGTTCTCGCGGACCAGGCCGAGCAGGATGTGCTCGGTCCCGATGTAGTTGTGGCCGAGGCTCAACGCCTCACGGAGCGCAAGCTCCAGCACCTTCTTGGCCCGCGGCGTGAACGGGATCTGGCCGGAGGTGACCTCCTCGCCGGAGCCGACGATGCGGACCACCTGCGCGCGCACGCGCTCGACGGTGATGTCCAGGCTCTCCAGCACACGCGCGGCAAGACCCTCTTCCTCGCGCAGCAGGCCGAGCAGGATGTGCTCGGTCCCGATGTAGTTGTGCTTGAGCGTCCGCGCCTCTTCCTGCGCGAGAACAACGACCTGGCGGGCCCGTTCAGTGAATCGCTCGAACATGCTGCCTGTCCTTCCTGCTGATCCGTGGGCACGGTCAGCGTGGGGTGTTGCGTGTTCTACTAGGTCAGAGGGTCACGGGCGAAACACCATCCTCGCCCACCAATGTCTTCGGCCGCCAAGGCCGAGCGGATGAGTGCGCGAGGACGTTCCTCGCCCATCGGTCAGTCTACCAACGGCATCCGGTCCGATCGGGTCTCCATGAGGGCGAGTTACCGGAGCCTGCGGGCTCCTCACGGTCCAGTGCATCTGCCGCGTTGCAGCGACCCGCTGCGGCCCGTCAATCGCGCATGGCGGGGAACAGCACCACCTCGCGGATCGAGCGCCGGCCCGTCATCAGCATGACGAGGCGGTCGATCCCGAGGCCCAGCCCGCCGGTCGGCGGCATGCCCTGCTCCAGCGCCTGGACGAAGGGCTCGTCGTAGGGCTGGGCTTCTTCGTCGCCGGCCTCCGCGTAGCGCGCTTGGGCCTCGAAGCGGTCGCGCTGCTCGTCGGGGTCGTTGAGCTCGGTGAAGGCGTTGGCGATCTCCATCCCGCCGCAGAAGGCCTCAAAGCGCTCCGTCAGCCCGGGCTCTGATCGATGAGCCTTGGCCAGCGGCGAGATGGCCAGCGGATAGTCCATGACGAAGGTCGGCTGCTGCAGGGTGGGCTCGACGTGCTTGGAGAGCAGGTCGTCCACAAGCTGCGGCCAGGTCAGGTCGTCCAGGCCCTTGAGGTCCAGCCCCGCGGCACGGACCGCCGCGGCCAGGTGGGCGGGGTCCGGATGGGCCATGATGTCCACGCCCGTCGCCTCCTGGATCGCGCCGACAAAGCTCACGCGGCGCCACGGCGAGGCGAAGTCCAGCTCCCCCTCGTAGCCGACGGCGACGGCGACGGCGTGCACGATCGACTCCAGGCGGGCGGCGGCGTCCCCGTAGTCCGCGTACGCCTCGTACCACTCCAGCACCGTGAACTCGGGGTTGTGCTTGAACGACACGCCCTCGTTGCGGAAGTCCTTGCCCAGCTCGTAGACGCGCTCCAGGCCACCGACGATCAGGCGCTTGAGGTACAGCTCCGTCGCGATCCGCAGGTAGAGGTCGCGGTCCAGGGTGTTGTGGTGCGTGGTGAAGGGCTGAGCTGTCCCGCCGCCGTACAGCGGCTGCAGGATCGGCGTCTCGACCTCGACGAAGCCGGCGCCGTCGAGTTCGCGGCGGATCGTGGAGATGATCTTCGCGCGCGTGATGAACAACGCGCGGGAGTCCGCGTTGCCGATCAGGTCCAGCTCGCGGCGGCGCAGGCGCTGCTCGACGTCCTGCAGGCCGTGGTGTTTGTCCGGCGGCGGGCGCAGCGCCTTGGCCAGAACGGTGACGGCCTCCACGCGCAGGGAGAGCTCGCCGCGTCGCGAGCAGAAGACCGTGCCGTCGACGCCCACGAGATCACCGAGGTCAAGGTCGTCCAGGACGCGGTCCATGACGGTGTCCCCGAGGACGTCGCGCTTGGCCTGCAGCTGCAGACGTCCGGAGCGGTCATCCAGGTCCAGGAAGGCCATCTTCCCCTGCCCGCGGCGGGCGTGCAGGCGCCCGGCGACGCGGCGGCGATCCTCCGTGTCTGCGCCGGCTTCCAGCTCGGCGTGGGCGGCGCGCACGTCGGCGATCGGCGTGACGCCGGCGAACGCGTGCGGGAACGGGTCGATCCCGCCGGCGCGCAGGCGGTCAAGCTTGGCGCGGCGCACGGCGAGCAACTCGCTGGCCGGCGCGGGCGCGTCACCCGTGGGCGACGCGGGTCCGGAGGTCGCGGGGCTCTCGTCGCTCATGGCGACGGCTCCCCTAGAGCCCGAGGTCGATCTTGGTGATCTTCAGCTTGCGCGACTTGCCGGTCGGCAGCTGAACGGTGACCTGCTCGCCCTTCTTGCGGCCCATGAGCGCCTTGCCGACCGGCGACTCGTTGGAGAGCTTCTCGGGCGGCTTGGCCTCGGCCGATCCGACGATCGTGAACTTCGCGCTCTTGCCGTCCTCGAACTTCACGCTCACCGTCACGCCGACCCCGACGACATCGGTGGAGACGTCCTCGGCCCAGACGACTTGAGCCGAGCGGATCTTCTCCTCGATCTGGGCGATGCGCGTCTCCAGCATCGCCTGCTCGTTCTTGGCGTCGTCGTACTCGGAGTTCTCGGAGATGTCCCCGAACTCACGCGCCTCCTTGATCCGTCCGGCGACCTCGCGGCGCTTGACGGTCGACAGCTCCTCCAGCTCGATCTTGAGCCCTTCGAGGCCTTCGTAGGTGAGGATGACGTCTTTCGGCATGGTTCGTTCTCGATCGTCGGTGGACCGGCCCGGAGGACAGAAAACCCCGCCGAAATCAGCAGGGAGCGTGTCGTGCCGGGGATGAGCGACGGCGCAGTATAGCGAGGGGGTGCGGCGGTCCGTCCGGGGTTGGTCCGAACGTCTGCGGGGGCACGGACCCCGTTGGCCGCCACCGTTCCGGCCGCGACTTGAGGGAGCGAGAAGGCCGCTACGGGGGTGTCCCCGGGCGCTCCCGTGCTCAGGCCGCTGTCATCGCCGCGGTCTGGAGCGGGGTGAGGATGGCGCGGGCTCCGGCGACGTCTTCGGTCTGCTGGAGGGCCGATTGGATGCGCTTGGCGACGGCGGGCTCCAGGTGCAGGCGGTCCACGTACCAGGGGTAGCACTTGCGCAGGTAGCGGCCCGCGCGGTCGGGGCCCAGATGCTCGACGCAGCGGTCGATCGTCCAGTCCAGCTCCTGGAGCACCTCGGTCGCGGTGGGCTCGTCGTCAGCGTCGCGCAGCCCCAGCACCTGCTGAAAGAGCCACGGGTTGCCGAGGCTCCCGCGGGCGAGCATCACGGCCTCGGCGCCGGTGTGCTCGTAGGCGCGCACGACGTCCTGCGGGGTCTGCAGCCCGCCGGTGAGGATCACGGGCGCGCCAAGGGACTGCACGAGGCGGGCGGCCAGGTCGTAGTCCGGAACGCCCTTGTGCTGGACGGCGGCGCTGCGGGGATGAAAGGTGATGGCGGCCACGCCGGCCTCGTCGACGAGGCGATGAGCCAGGCCGTAGCCGTCGGTGTCCCCCGGCTGCTGGCCGGAGCGCAGCTTCACCGTCACCGGCAGCCCGCTGCCCTCACGCGCGGCTCGGGCGACAGCGACGGCGGTGTCCGGATCCTTGATGAGCGCCGCGCCGGCGCCGGTCTTACAGACCTTGGGGACCGGGCAGCCCATGTTCAGGTCGATGACGTCCACGCCGGGGACGTGCTCGCGGACGTAGGCGGCGGCGCTGCGCATGACGTCCGGGTCCTGGCCGAAGAGCTGTAGAGAAGTCGGTCCCCCTACTCCGCCGGGACCCGTCGTCGCCTCGTCCGGGTGCACGCGCAGCAGCTCCTGGTGGGTCTTCTCGTTGCCGTGGTGGATCGCGAAGCTGGAGACCATCTCGCTGACGGCCATGCCCGCGCCGTACCGCTTGGCCTGCAGGCGCACGAACCACGTGCCGATGCCCGCCAGCGGCGCGAGCATCACCCGGTTGGGGACGGTCAGGTGCGCAAGCTTCCAGGAGTCGGTGAGGGACGGCATCGATCCTCGATGGTACGGCGCGGCTACTGGTTGCGCTCGTGGATGAGCTTCAGGCCGTTGAGCGTCAGCAGGTCGTCGGTGTGGTCGATCGTCTCGGTGTGGGGCACGACGATCGGCGCCAGCCCGCCGGTCGCGATGACCTCGCACTGCTCCCCCAGCTCGCCCTGGATGCGGCGCACGAGGCCGTCGGCCTGCGCGGCGTAGCCGAAGACAATGCCCGAGCGGATCGCCTCGACCGTCGACCTGCCGATCGCGCTGCGCGGTGTGATGAGGTCGATCTTCGGCAGCTTGGCGCCGCGCTCGGTGAGCGCTTCGAGCGAAAGCTCGATACCGGGGGTGATGACGCCGCCCAGGTACTCGCCATCTCCGGAGACCACGTCGTAGGTGACGGCGGTCCCGAAGTCCACGCTGATGCACGGTCCCCCCAGCACCTCGAACGCGGCCACCGCGTTGACGAGCCGGTCAGCTCCCAGCTCGCGCGGGTTGTCGATGCGGATCGGCATGCCCGCCCTGATGCCGGGGCCTACGGCCAGTGTCTCGTGGCCGAGGTAACGGCGGCCCATCGTCACCCACTCAGGCTCCAGCGACGGCACGGTGGAGGAGACGATCGAGCCGGTGAGGTCGGCCAGGCCGACGCCTCGGAGCTCCAGGAGGTTGCGCAGCGTGGCGCCGAGCTCGTCCGCGGTGGCGGTGCGGATGCTGGCAAAGCGCCAGTGCTCGACGAGCGCGTCGTCGTCGAACGTGCCGAAGTGCGTCTGGGTGTTGCCGACATCGACGACGAGGAGCATTGCCGCGGCAGTCTACGTCGCCGGCTGGGCCCGTCCGCGGTGCCGCCATGGAACATCACCGTCGGTCAGCGACGGTGATGTTCCAGTCGGCCGGGCATGACGCTTCCGCGCCGCGCGTCGACGGCCTCAGCGGAGCTTGACGCTCTGCGGGGTGGTGAACGTCTGGAACAGCTTCCGCGATCCCCGCTCGCTGAAGCGGACGTGCGTCTGCAGCCGGTAGACGGCCTCGGTCCCGTCGTTGGGCTTGGCGACGTCCAGCTTCACAATCCCGGAGGCGGGGACGCGGGCGCGGCCGATCACCACGAACTTCTTGCAGGTGATCCGCTGGCGGACCTCGATGACCTGTCCGACGACGGGCCGGATCACGCGGCCGGCGAAGCGCACGCGGCTGCCCTGGGCGCCCAGCTGCGTGAACTGCAGGCGCCGCGTCAGCTTCAGGCCGAACGACTGCTGGTCGCCGATGACCGCGCGGTAGCGGGCCTCGTCGGTTCCGATGAACCGGCGCGCGGGGCGACGGATCACGGCCGAGAAGGAGCCGTCCTCGCGCACGACCGGCTGCGCCACAGTCGTGCCGTCGGCCAGGAAGCGCAGCGTCACCTGGCGCCCGGCGTTCATCTTGGTGGTGAAGCCGCGCAGACGTACGCGGTCACCCTCCAGCAGCACGTCCTCCAGGACGATGCGCCGGTCGGTGCACTGCAGCGCCGCGGGGACGCTGGCGGCGACGACGGGCGCCGCGGGGGTGGCGGCGACGACGGGCTTGGGGCAGTCCCCGAAGGCCGCCACCTTGGCGCCGCCGAGGATGAGGTCGAGCACGTTGTTGCCCAGCAGTGAGATCGTGAGTCGGGCCGCCGAGGCCGAGGCGGTGGTGGCGGTCTTGTTGACGTCGGCGACCGCGAGTCGCACCTGCGCCAGGCTGGCCGGGATCTTGATCGGCGGCAGCGAGGTGAGCAGGTTCTTGATCGTGGTGTCCAGGAACGCCTGCAGTCCCGGCAGCCCGAGGTTGATGCCCGGGGTCAGGATGATGACCTTGGTCAGGTCCAGGTTGGCCGCGTTGATGTTCTGGGTGTCCAGCAGCGGGACGGCCTGGTCGGTGCTCTTGCCGGTGTCGATCTTGACGCCGAGCACGCTGAGCTCCGCCAGCCGGCTCTCGGCCTTGGTCGTGAGGCTGCCGTCCGGCTGGCAGGTGGCGCTGACCAGGGACTCCAGCAAGCCGATCTTCGCCAGGCTCAGCGGCAGCGCGCCGTTGGGCAGTGCCGCCTTCACGGCCTCGCGGACGTCGATGGTGATCTGCGGGGGGAGCCCGAGCAGCGTGGCGAGGACGGTGGGCAGCGGGATGACGATCGGGGCGATGCCCGCCACGAGCGGATCCAGGTTCAGGGGGATGGCACCCAGCCCGATGTCCACGCCCGCGATAGAGGCCGCGGCGACCGCCTGCGTCTCGGTCACCGACGTGCCCGCGCCGAGCAGCTGGGCGCTCAGCGGAGGCGGCAGCTTGATGCCGTCCAGGGTCTGCGTCATGCAGGGTCCGTCGCGGATCTCGGAGATCGACAGCGGGATCGTGAGCAGCGAGCCGCTGATCGCTCCGGCCTGGCAGGTGAACCGCGGCGCGGCAGCGGCTTGGGCCGGGCTGCTGAGCCCGAGCGTCAGCGCGGCCAGGGTGCCGCCGGCGGCTACGAGCAGGCGATCGGAGATGTGACCGCGGGCGGCATCGAACATGGGTTTCCGTTCCTTCGTCAAGTCGGGTTTCAGTTCGCACGCGCACCGGATCCCGCGCGAGCAGCGAGAACCTACAGCTTCCAGCGGCGGCGCGCCAGAGCAAGTGATCGCGGATGGCTCAGACAGGGCGCTCAGCGGGGCCCGGCTCGTCTGCCCGCTCTCCTGCTTGATCGCGCTCAAGCCGGCGCTCACGGCGGCGTTTGAACGCGAGGACCGCCACCACGACGACCATCGGTGCGATGTAGAGGACGCCGGTGATCGCGTCGGCGGCGTGGGCGAGGATCAGCATCAGGTCACTCCGAGCTTGACAGCAGGTACAGAGCCAGGCTGGTGAACGCGACCATCACCGCGAGCATCCAGCGCTGGGAGCGGGCGGCAGTACGAGGGTCAGGGAACAGCACCAGGGCGCGGTCGTGCGCCAGCGCCAGGGCGGCGGCATGCCCGAGCACGACCGCGGCGACCTGGACGTACCAGATCCCGGTCGCGCTGATCCAGCCGTAGTTGATCGTGGCCGTGGCGGTCCCGAAGAGGTCGGTGCCGTCGCCCAGCGGGTCGGACACGAGATACGCCAGTGCCTGCCCCCGGTAGGCCAGCAGGCCGAAGTAGTGGGCCATCACGTAGGCCAGCGCGATCGGCACGAGCGTCGGCGCGAACCGGCGGGCCAGGCCCAGGGTCGAGGCGGTCGGGGAGGGCACCGCCGAGCGCATGCCGCGGCAGCCCAGCAGGTACATCGCGGCGATCAGCGCGATCGCCACCAGCAGCCCACCGGTGAACATCACCTCGATCGTGCGCTCCGCGCTGAGCCCCAGACCCAGCAGCCGGGGCTGGGCCCACGAGACGGTGGAGCTCCACGCGGCGCTTCCCGTGAAGCCGTCGAAGCTGGTCGACCCGACCATGACACACACCAGAGCGACGAGTGCGGTGTCCGGCGTCACACGTGCGGTCCCGGACAGCGGGACGCGGACACGCAGCGCGTCCCGCGTCCACCGCACCGCAGAGAGGCTGGCGAAGAGCGCGAAGTACACCCCGAAGGCATCACCGCGCTCGCACCACGCGCGCGTCCCGTACAGCGACATTCCGACCAGCTGCAATGCGGCGTAAGCAAGCGCGAGGGTGGCCAAGACGCTCGGATCGTCACGATCGGCGACGGCCAGCTCGAGCACGGCGAAGGCCACTATCCCCGCAACAGCGGGCCAGCGTCCCAAGCGCTCGGGGAAGTTCAGCGGCTCCGGAACACCGCCGCCGCCGATCCGCTGCACGAGCCAGCCGGCTGCACGGCCGATCGCCCGCCAGGGGTTGAACGCCCGGAACACGTCCCCGGCCGCCAGCGACACGAAGGGGATGCCGACCCAGAAGGCCACGTAGACGACGGTCGGGACGATGTTGCTGTTGACGTCCTGCGTCCCCGCCAGGCCGGCGTAGATGAGTCCGGCGAACAGCAGCACCCCAACCCCCCCGCAGAGTGGGTCCAGCACACGCGGCAGGCGCACGACGCGCCGTTCGGCGGCGCCCTCCAGCCGCGGGTGGGGCCAGAGCGCGGCCAGGCCCACGAACGAGATCACGAGGACCGCGGCCGCTGCCCATCCGAACAGCCACGCCGGGATCGGCAGCTCGCGCTTGCCCACGAAGCCGTGGGCGTCAACGGAAGCGGCGGTCAGCAGCGTGGCGACAAGCGCCGCCGCGATGCCGGCCGTCACCCGACGCCGGATCACGGCTGCACGGGCGGGTCTGGGGACGACAAGCCGCTCTCGTCCTGCGGCCTCAGCGCCAGAAACGCCACCACCAGGATGATCAGGGCAACAGCAAGCAGCGCTTGGCGCCGTAAAGCAGACATGCGGAATCCTTTTTCGAATCGTGAGCGAGACGCGCCGGCAGTGATGCCGGCGGACGGGTCCCTCAGACGATCGGCGCCGGCGGGCCGCGGCCCGCCAGATGCCACGCGACCAGGCTCAGCCGGGGCCGGCGCAGCGTGTGCTCCAGCACGATCGGGGGCTCGTGCGGCCACCGCAGCGCGAACGTCCTGCTCACACGGCGCCCGGCGATCGCGGCGTCCGCCTCCCGCAGCACGAGCGCTGCCACGAGCCCCGCCGCGGCAGTCAGCGGTAGCGCGATCAACCCTGCCGGCCCGAGCAGACGCGCCGGCCCGGGACCATGACCTGAGCTCAACGCGCCCTCGATCAGCTCCTGCAGCCCGAAGACGAGCAGCAGCACTGCCGTCATCGACAGCCACAGCCGGGGCACACTCAGGCATGTAGGGGAGGTGCGCGCGCCGCCCTTCAGCAGCGCGAAGACGACGTCTGCGGCCGCGGCCAGCAGCAACAAGCAGACGACCGGCCCGGCCAGCTCCAGGTACGCGTGCCCGGAACCCTCCAGCGCCACGGGCGCGCTCCCGCCGAAAGCCAGCATGTACCACAGCCCGTGAACACCGAACGACGCGGCCGACAAGGCCGCGAGCATGCGAAACCGTGACCCTCGTGCACCCACGGGTCTCATGCTACGACGCCTCGAGGTGCAGCAGCCCCGACAGCGTCGTTTCCCTTCTCCCTGACACCGGTCGCGGCTCCGCGCGAGCGGCGGGTGGGCGCCGACACCGGTCTGCGCGTCGTCAGCCTGCAGCGATCACGTCGAGGCAGGTCATGCGCGTGGCGTTGTCATCCTCGTCCGCCTCGTCTATCCCCGCGTCCGTGTCGGCCGTCGCGACGATCGCCGAACCGGGAAGGCAGGCAGGTCCCTCGAAGAGCAGCGTGAGGACCGCGCCGGCGGGCAGCGTCGTCACGCGGCGCGGCGGCTGCGCGGCTCCGCCCACCGACAGCCCCACGAGGAACGGCACGCTGGTCTGGGAGTCCCCGTGGTTGCGCACCGTCACCGTGTACGTCCACTGTCTTCCGGGCTGTCCCGGACCGGCCCGCAGGGAGACGACCCGAAGATCAGGACGCAGGTCCGGCTGGCGGCACGGCGCGCTGACGCGCCGGCTGCGGCGCACGATCCGGCCGCCCGCGTCGTACCAGCGGAAGCGCACCATCACGCGGTAGGCCGCGGGCGCCTGCAGCATCTGCACCCGCTTGTCGTAGACGAATCCCGCCACGTTGCGCTGCGAGCGTTCCCAGCCGCCGAAGCCCGTCACGGCGAGCCGCCGGAACGGGCCGGCCGTGCCATCGCGCTCGTAGAGGTCAAAGCGCATGGCCATCCGGACCGCGTCGCGCATCGCGGGCATCGAGCCGCTGAAGACGGCCGCGCGCTCGGCGGCGTCCAGGCCGGTGGTGCAGGTGGAGACGGTGGCCGCCAGCGGAACCCGGGCCGGCGTCTGGGCGGCCGCGGACGCGACCTCCGCCGTGAAGCACACGAGGACGATGGCGGCGATGCGCAGGAGGCGGCGGCGGGTCATGCCCTCCGGAGAACAGCCCACACGCGCGGATGTTGCGCCCGCGGGTCTGCGGTCGTCC